>OGPY01000959.1_pt1 | contig 23688 bp, 20 predicted proteins | sample 1553121 | NCBI WGS metagenome assembly OGPY01 (sample SAMEA2580004, study PRJEB22360) | human gut metagenome
TCCGTCGCCGAAAGAGATTGATAGACTTTCTCTTTCTTTTCTTCCGGTTTCTTTTCTTCCGGCTTTTTCTCCTCCGGCTTCTTTTCTACCTTAGGTTCTTCTTTCTTTTCTTCCACTTTCTTCTCAACCTTAGGCTCTTCTTTTTTCTCAACCTTTGGCTCCTCTTTAACCGGTGCTTTCACTTCCTCTTTTGGCTCTGCCTTTGCTGCCGCTTTTTTCTTTTTGAAATAGTTCATCAAAAATCCAATTGCTTCGTCTTCGATATTGCTGTTTGCACCTTTTACTTCGAATCCGTTCTCATTTAAAAGTGTTACCAAATCGCCACTTTTTATATTTTTGTCCTGCTGCTGTATGCTTCGGGCAATCTCATATATTTTCATTTTTGCCATACTTTGTTACCTCCAAATCTAAATTCTTGCCAATTGCTTTTGCAAATCCACTATTTGTCACTGCTACAGACGCCCGGAATTCCTTTCCGATTGCCTTGCCAAGCATTTCTTTGTCCCCAAACTCCACATAAGGAACATGGTAAAAATGACACGAATCTGCAAATTTCTTTTTGGTATTACCGGATGCATCTTTAGCGACTATAACGAGTCTTGCAATCCCCTCACGAATCGCTTTCTCCGTCATAAATTCTCCGCTGACCACATCGCCGGCCTTCATCGCCAGTCCTAAAGAACCGAGGACCTTTCTAATCTGTACCATCTTTTAACTGCCTTTCTAACAATAGATACGTTTCTTCTTTTACATTCATTCGGAATGACCGGCTTAGAGCGTTGCTTTTCCATGCTTTTTTCAAACACTCCTCATTCGCACAAAGATACGCTCCTCTGCCATTTTTTCGTCCCGTACGGTCAAGCATAATTTCGCCTTCCTTTGTTTTCACGACACGAATTAAATCCTGTTTATCCCTGCACGCTCTGCAGGCAATACACTGTCTTTGTGGTTTTTTTCGCTCCTGCATGCCGCATTCCTCCTTTCCATATCATAAAAGAACTTACGATAAACTTTGTGTTTCGCTCTTGATATCGATTTTATATCCTGTCAATCGGGCAGCCAGTCTTGCATTCTGACCCTCTTTACCAATGGCAAGAGACAACTGATAATCCGGAACAATGACCTCTGCACTCTTTTCGCTAGGATCAACCGTAACCGATACGACTTTGGATGGGCTGAGAGCATGCTCAATGAAAATAGCCGGATCTTCGTTCCACTCTACAATGTCAATTTTTTCTCCATATAGCTCATCAACTACAGCATTGACACGCGCACCGTTCATACCAACACAGGCACCTACGGCATCCACATCAGGATTGTTGCTGTAAACCGCAATCTTAGAACGGGAACCTGCTTCACGGGATACATTTTTAATTTCCACAACACCACTCTGAATTTCAGCAACCTCGGATTCAAACAAACGTTTTACCAGTTCCGGATGTGTACGTGAAATCACAATTCTCGGTCCTCTTGGTGTATCCTTTACTTCTGTCACATAAAGCTTAATTCTGTCATGTGCCTCAAAGTGCTCACTTGGAACCTGCTCCTGTTTGGTAAGTACGGCATCAATTTTGCCAATATTTACATTATAATTTCCATTGTTATAACGCTGTACCATACCGGTTACAATATCATGCTCTTTTTCATAATACTGTTCAAACAGCACTTTTCTTTCTTCTTCACGAATTTTCTGAACAACAACCTGTTTTGCTTTCTGGGCTGCAATACGTCCAAAGTTTTTCGGTGTCACCTCAATACTGACGGTCTCACCAAGTCCGGTTCCCGGATATTTCACCTCTGCCTCTGTCTGAGACATCTCAAGCATGGCATCCTCTACTTCTTCTACGACAACCTTATCCTGATATACATGGAACTCACCTGTCTCGCGGTCTAAATTCACACGAATGTTATCCGCTTTTCCATACTCATTTTTGCATGCTGCCACAAGTGAATTTTCAATAGCCTCAAGCAAAATCTCTTTGCTGATATCCTTTTCTTTCTCAATGGCATTTAATGCCTCAATTAATTCCGGATTTCCTTTCTTTGCTGCTGTCTTTTTCATTTTTTCTATTATCCTCCTATTCAATCATTCTATCGTATATCTGCAACGACTTAAAAAGTTATATATTTGCGAATCAGCGCAATTTCTTTGACCGGCGTTTCCATCTCTCTGTCATCCATTGAAAGAACAATCGTCTCCGTATCTTCCCGATATTCCTTCAATACACCAACAAATTCTTTGGCTGAATATTTTTTACCTTTTTCTTCCCATGTAACCGGTGAAAACAATTTCATCTCCACATCCTCACCGATGTTTCTCATAAAGTCTTTCGGCTTCTTAAACGGACGCAGTAATCCCGGCGAACTGACTTCCAAAATATAAGATTCCTCAATGAAATCGTCTTTGTCCATCTCATCACTCAGCTCGTGATTTACAAGGGTAAGGTCATCAATTGTAATACCGCCTTCCTTATCAATATAAACCCGAAGATGCCAGCTTCCCGCTTCCTTGACAAATTCCACATCTACCAGTTCAAATTGGTATTTTTGCAGAATCGGCTCTACTATAGCCTCTGTCTTTTGTACATAGTCCTGATGTTTACTCAATTCAAAACCTCTTTTCTTTAGCCGGAATGACTTCCGTCTGTATTTGAATCTACACGAAAAGAATGAGTGGACCAAAGTCCACTCATATCAATTAACAGTATCTTCATATAATAAAGTAACACAATTTCCTATGTTTGGCAAGAACTTTTTTATTTTAATGCTTCAATCATTGCCTCATAAGACTTCTTTGGCACATAAGAATATACCGTTTCCGTTTTGTACTTACCGGTTGTCTCGTCCTTAACTCTAACGTTTCTAACGTTCTTTCTTGTAAAGAATAATGGCTTACAACTGCCGCGCCAGGATGTCTGATCGCTGATTCCCCATACCGTAATGCCGGTAATTCCCTTCGGGCTTATGGTCTTGTCACGGTTTTTCTGAATATCTACAATCTGCTTAATAAAATCTTTCGTAAAGGCAGCTTGGTCAGCATCGGTTTCCTTTTCATTTTTATAAGCATATGACGGCATTCTTCCATCCGTATCGTCCGTATCAAAATTAATCGTAATATCAAGCTCCGTAATCTGAACTTCGAGTCCTGCATTAATAAATGCCTTTAATGCATTTCCATACTCTTCGAGAGTCGGACGTTTAATATCCACGTGGCTCTGCATACCGATGCCGCCACAAATTTTTGCTTCCTCCCCTTCATTAATATAGGAAATAAGGGCAAGTTCATCGTCTACACTGAAATATGTGTCGTAATCATTGTAAAACAACGTAACTTTATTCTGAACATTTTCCTTTTTCAATTCGTCATAAGCATATTCAAATGCTGCTTTTACATATGTAGGCTTCAATCCCATATCACCGTATACACTAACCCATGTTGTCGTTGCGGCAGCATTCGAACGATGAATGTATTCATTTAACACATCCCATGCATATACGATTGAACCAACTTCTCCGGTCAATTCTTTTTCTTTCTGCATCGTATATCTCATTACTGTTCGAACAAAGAATTCAAGACGAGCATTCATCGTTGCTTCATCTACAACCGCCTCGTTATCATCGTAATTCTTCTTAAAAAACCATGTTGGTGTCTGCTGATGCCACATCAGAGTATGTGCACGCATACGGATGTTATGCTGTTTGGCAATTGCAAGTACACCATCAATCGTTTCCAATGTAAGTTCCGGAACTGTGGATTCCTTGTAATCGTCACTAATCACATATCCTTTTGCCTTAGCATCTGCAACAGAAATTGTAGTCTTTTTATTCAGCATGTTATCCGGCTTCATTTCATTTTCCAATGTAAAACTATTGAAATGTTTGTCGACAAATTCCATGGTACTTGCATTCTGCATTTCCTTACGGTTATTCCATGTCTGGTTATAAGTCAGACATGTTCCAACGTTGTCAATCACACCTTTAAAAATTTCTTTCATTGCCGGTGTCGTATCCTGTGGTTCGGCAGTTGCGGTTGCCGTCGGTACTGCTGTCGTCTTTGGCGTATTCGAAGGTAACGGTGTCGGTGTATTCACCGGTGCTTTTACCTTTTTGACTGTGATTTTACAAACCAGCTTCTTTGTTTTCTTACCTTTTTTAATTGTTGCTGTCAAAGTTGTCTTACCGGCTTTCTTAGCCTTAACTTTTACTGCATATTTACCGCTCTTTTTGAAAGATGCAATTTTTTTGCTTTTCATCTTCCATGATACTTTATACTTCTTCGCTTTCTTTACGGTAACCTTTTTTGTCTTCCCAACCGTAATTGATACGCTCTTTTTTGATAGTTTCGGCTTGGCAGCCGCCTCTGATGTAATCCCCTGTACTCCGGCAAATGAACTAATAACCATTGCCGCTGTGAGAACCTTGGCGAGTACCACCTTTGTTTTTCTCATGATAAGTAATACCTCCTTCGCATGTATTATATTCACGATTTATAATACATTATATATACTGTCAGTGTCAATATAAATGTACTATTATATGAAATTGATGAACTATTATATTCTAAAAAAGGAATGGTCTGTATATGGCGGCATCAATTCAGAAAAAGTTTGCGCGTCATGGGCGCTCCCGCTTAACAAACTCGCAGAGGTATCGCTATGTAAAATACACATAGCTGATACCTGCGGGTTTGTACCCATTCCTCACAAACTTTTTTCTAGATTGATGCATGCTATATAGAGAACATTCCTATTTAGGAAGAATTCGCATAAACTACTAATTTCAAAAAACATAGATACGGCTCCATAATGGTAGTAGTTTTTTAATCCCGGTTTGCACACTTTTCCAACAATGCTTTTTGATTTTGTATCATCCATTCTCTGGCAACTTCCTGATCTCTTCTTTGAAAATCTTTTTCTGTCGTTTGAATCATACCTGTTTTGTACTCTTTTTTGCTGCTCTCCTTTTCTCTAACCGCCAGCGAAAATTCAATTTTCTCTACATTTTTTATCTTATTCTTTTTAAAAAAATCCTTTTTTACATCTAGCCAAAATATTGACTGGCAATTATTAAAAGTGATTATCTGTGCAGTTTCAAGCACGTCGTTAAAATCATCATCTGAACATGTATAATTATTAAATGCTACATTTTCAATATCATAATCTATGTATTTCCCTGAATCATTTATTAATGCAAATTTATAATAATCTTTATACCTATCCAAATATTCAACTCTAATTCCGCGGCTATTATAAATTTCCTTTCCATATTCTTTTGACGACGTACTATCATATGCACTTGTTTTTACTCGTATTTGTCCGGTATCAAAAACTTTATCATTGTCATATGCATAGAAAAGAATATCAATGCACTTTATTTCATGAACTGACATCTCATAGAGCCACATATTATCCATTATTAACCCTCGCGTTACCGTCTTTCCTTTTGCAACATCAAAATCCATATCAATTACGTTGTTTCCTGTCATAACACCGTTTATCGCATATGCATGAGCATTAAATCCGAGAGTTTTACCGGAATTATTTTTTACCTTAAAATTTAATTCATCACTTTCTGTATCATAACCCAACACCCATATTTTTACTTTATTTTCGTCATAAACTTTTTCCTTTTTTACTGTAATATCCATTTCATCATAAGTATCTAAATCATCATCTTCGTCATAATTATATGTATCATCGTTGTCTTGTGATATCGTATTTATATTTTGTAGTTGTTTGTTATTTTTAATATTACTGTTATTTGATAACCATAATATAATTCCCACACAGCCACTCACAAGTATAATAATTAATACAATGAAAAAAATACGAGATTTCCTTTTCATATCATTCACCCTCTCTTTTACACTCCGAACATGAATTAAATCCATGCGCAATCTCTCCCCCCTTTTTTATCATGTAATTATATTACCATGATTTTACATTTGTGTCCATGCCGGATAAGCTTAAGAATCAGAATAAAACAAAAAAGAAAGGTCTCTCGACCTTTCTCCAAAAAAATATTTCAATATGTTTAATAAAACAAAAAGTAGTCCGTAGGGGAATCGAACCCCTGTTTCTGCCGTGAGAGGGCAGCGTCTTAGCCGCTTGACCAACGGACCATCAACAATTGCTATCATACTACAGACGACAACAAATTGCAAGTACTTTTTTTATTTTTTTGAAAAAAAGCAAAAAATACATATTAAAGCTATTTTTTCAGTCGATTAATCAGATTCGCTAATCTTGACAATTCCTCCCTCTGACAATATACTAAAAAGGCGGCAAAAGCCGCCTTACATTTATTATATTTAAGAAAGAAGGGATACGATGCGTTCTTCCAACGACCGCGAATCAGCCACTTACACGCGCAGTGCTCTCATCTGCTTTGTCTGTGTGGGCATCTGTCTGTATTTTGATATACAGAAATACACAAAAACCGGCTTTACCTTTGACCGGGAATTTTTCATATCACTCGTTTTTTATGTTTTGCTGACCGTCCTTGGTATCTGCTCCATCCTCAAAGGACGGAAGTTGAAAAAGGACGAATAGTTATCACATAAAATCTAACAATGACATCTGGTCGCTGAGCGGGAGGTCGCCGAGCATTCCCATCTCCCGCATCTTATCCACAATCGTTCCGCTGACTTTACTGCGGGTTTTAAAGTTTTCACATGAAGTAAACGGGCCATCTTTTGCGGCTTCCACAACACCTTCTGCCGCCTTATCCCCCATACCATCAATTGTATTTAATGCCGGCATAAGTTTCCCGTCAATAATTTGGAAATGTTTCGCCTTTGCCTGAAATATATCTATCGGCATAAATTCATAGCCTCTGGCATACATTTCCTGAACAATTTTCATATCGCCATACGCCGCTTCTTCTTTGGGAGATAGCTGCTTTGCGGACAAACGCTTTTTGTAGTCTTTCATCGTCGTCTCTAACCGCTCTCTTCCCTGACACATCAACTCATAGTCAAATGCTTTTGCGCGAATGCTGAAGAAAGCCGCATAATAAGCAAGTGGATAATACACCTTAAAATATGCGATACGAAATGCCATCATGACATAGGCAACCGCATGAGCTTTCGGGAACATGTACTTAATCTTTCCACAGGATTCAATGTACCAATCCGGTACTCCCGCCTGTTTCATTGTCTCCTTCCATTCTTCCCACTGTGGCACTTTTCCTTTCGCCACCAGTCCTTTACGAACTTTTTCCATGATATTAAATGCCGTGCCGTCTTCCACGCCTGTGTGTATTAAATACGTCATAATATCATCACGCGTACAGATTGCGGTAGACAGTGTACAGTCACCTCTTGCAATGTAATACTGCGCATTATTAAGCCACACATCCGTACCATGTGACAAACCGGAAATACGCACAAGGTCAGAGAAGTTTTTTGGTTTCGTATCACGAAGCATCTGCATAACAAATTCCGTACCAAACTCCGGCACACCAAGGCTTCCCAAATCCAGTCCCATCAAATCATCCGGCGTAACACCCAGTGCCGATGTATTGTTAAACAACGACAACACCTGCTCATCATCGAGCGGAATATTTAAGGCATTGACACCGGTCAAATCCTCAAGCATCTTAATAATGGTAGGATCATCGTGTCCGAGTATATCAAGTTTTAACAGGTTATGGTCAATCTTATGATAATCAAAATGCGTTGTAATAATGGATGTTGTCTGGTCATTTGCCGGATGCTGCACCGGTGTAAACGTGTCAATTGACCATCCCATTGGAAGTACAACAATTCCTCCCGGATGCTGTCCGGTCGTACGGCGCACGCCAACACAGCCCTCCAACAGACGCTCAATTTCCACCGTCCGCTTAGGAATTCCTTTCTCCTCAAAATAATTTTTCACATAACCGTATGCCGTCTTATCCGCAAGCGTACCTACCGTACCGGCACGGAATGTCTGTCCGGCACCAAAAATAACTTCCGTATATGCATGGGCTTTACTCTGGTATTCACCGGAAAAGTTCAAATCAATATCCGGCTCTTTATCCCCGTAAAATCCAAGGAATGTTTCAAACGGTATGTCATGTCCATCGCGCACAAGTTCTGCCCCGCAATTCGGACATTTCTTCGGCGGCATATCAAATCCGGAACTGCCGGCAAACGCTTTTACCTCGTCCGAATCAAAATCCGAATAATGGCATTTTTCGCAGTAATAATGTGCCGGAAGCGGATTTACCTCTGTGATACCGGACATTGTAGCAACGAAAGAAGAACCAACGGAACCACGCGAACCAACAAGATATCCGTCCTCATTCGATTTCCACACAAGTTTCTGTGCAATAATATACATTACGGCAAATCCGTTGGAAATAATGGAGTTTAACTCTCGCTCCAGCCGCTCCGAAACCTGCACCGGTAAATTTTCCCCATACATACTGTGCGCCTTATTATAGCAGATATCACGAAGTTCCTGATCAGAATTTTCAATAACCGGCGGACATTTATCGGGAAATACCGGCGATATCTTCTCAATCTGATCGGCAATCAAATTCGTATTCGTTATAACAACTTCTTCTGCTTTTTCCTCTCCTAAGTAGGAAAATTCCGAGAGCATCTCCTCGGTTGTTCTAAAATAAAGTGGTGGCTGCTTGCCATCATCCATCTTTTTCCCGGCAAGCAGAATAGTCCGGTAAATATCATCCTCCGGGTCAAGGAAATGGACATCACAAGTAGCGCAGACAGGCTTGTTATATTTTTCGCCAAGCCTTACAATCCGGCGGTTCATTTCCTTTAAATCATCCCATGTATTGATGTTTGCGTAGGCTCCTTTTTCCTTATCAAACATAAATTCATTGTTACCAATCGGCTGAATCTCCAGATAATCATAGAAATCCACCAATTCTTCAATTCTCTCCTCGTCTGCATCATCTAACAGTGCACGGTAAAGTTCGCCCGCCTCACATGCCGAGCCGAGAATCAAGCCTTCCCTGTATTTCATTAACTGACTCTTTGGAATACGTGGACGTCTGGCGTAATAATCCAAATGTGCCATTGATACCAGATGATACAAATTCACACGGCCAACTTCGTTTTTTGCCAGAATAATCGCATGATAACTTGGCTTTTTCTTAATGATTTCCGGTGCCGAATGCGTCCTCTCATACAACGCCTTTAAATCTGTAATGCCCTGCTTTTCTAACATCCGAATCATTTTCTCAAATATCTCTGCAGTTGCCTCAGCATCCTCGACCGCGCGATGGTGATTCACAAGTGAAATCTTCATCGTCTTTGCCACATTATCAAGCGTATATTTCGCCAGATGTGGAAATAACACACGTGCCACACCAACCGTATCTACAACCGTATAATGAATATCTCTGCCCTGCTCGGCTCCTTTTTTGCAGATAAAACTATAGTCAAATCCGGCATTGTGGGCAACTAATACACACCCCTTGCAAAAGTCAAGGAATTCCGGAAGTATCGTCTCGATTTTTGGCGCATCACTTACCATGTCATCCGTAATACTTGTCACGTCAGTAATTCTCGGTGGAATTGCTACCTCCGGATTTACAAATGTACTGAAGCGGTCCGTGATTTTACCCTTTTCCACTTTCACCGCACCAATTTCAATAATGCGGTTTCTCGTTGGCGAAAAACCAGTTGTTTCCAAGTCAAAGACAACAAACGAATCCTGCAAAGTCTGCCCTTCTTCATTGACAACGGTATCGTCCAAATCGTCTACTAAGTACGCCTCACAGCCATAAATCACCTTAAAATTATCATCTTTAATGGCATGGTCGGCATCCGCAAAAGACTGAACAACACCATGGTCAGTAATTGCAATGGCAGGGTGTCCCCACTCCTGCGCTCTTGTTACCAATTTCTGACAGTCTACCACCGCATCCATATCACTCATCTGCGTATGTGCATGAAGTTCCACACGTTTTACCGGTGCCTCGTCTTTTCTGCCAACACGGAAATCATCAATTTCTTTGGCACCGTCTATATTTTTAATCACAAGCTCCTTTGAATAATCATCAAAAGAAGCATGCCCTTTTACTTTTACATAATTTCCGCCCTTAATAAACTCTGAAAGAGACAATTCCTCTGCCTTTGTTTTTTTCACAAACATAAGACAGCGAATCGTATCGGTAAAATCCGTAATAGCAAAAGAAATTATCAATTTTTCACCATTACTGAATTCTCGTTCTTCCACACTTCGAATCATACCGGCGATAACGACTTCTCCAATTTCGTCCACAATATCGCTGATTGGCATAACTGCCCCTTCCACATTGGAGCCAAAAAACACACTGGGGTCTCTTGTCTTTTTTTTCTTTGCCACATATGTTTTCTTTTTTTGTATCTTGCGCGCCTCTTCCACCGCTTCTTCATTTTCTTTCTCTTCTTTTTTTCGTACTACTGTATAAACTTCCGGCTCCTTGTTAATCTTTCGCTCCTTCTTCTCATAGCGAAAAGAAATGTCCACTTCCTGACCGAAACTGCGTTTTAATCGTTTGGATAAAAATTCTTTAATTTCCTTACTTTTTTCATGACACAAAAAATCATCGTCGCAGGTTAAAACAATCGAGTTTCCATCCACTTCAAATGGATGGCTGCAAAACTTCATATGTTCAATCGTGTCATGTTCTTTTAACTCTTCTTTTAAAATTTCTTCGCATTTTTCCACCAGTTCATCCACCTCATAAGACGCTGCAAACGGGTAATACATCTCTAACTTTGGCTGCACTCCCATTTTACGGAACACCTGCGAATACAAAGCATGCTCCATCGTATGTATCGTTCGTCTGTGAAGCAGCTGGTCACTTTGACAGTAAATAAAGGCCAGCATCTTCGTACGCGATGCGCTGACCTTCTCCACCATAGTTCCTGAAAAATAATTATATAAGGAGTCCTCGATTGATAATTCCGGAAATGCTTCAAAAAAATGTACCACAAAAATCAACCCTTTCTCAATCTTTCCAGTGTAAAAGTTCCTGCCGCAAAGTTTCTAACAACTCGCTTTCCGGCACTTTCTTTACAATTTCGCCCTTCTTAATTAATAAACCTTCACCAATTCCTCCGGCAATCCCGATATCGGCTTCCTTTGCCTCACCCGGACCATTTACTGCACAGCCCATAACGGCAACTTTGATATCCAAATCAAAATCTTTCACCATTTCTTCTACTTTACCGGCCAATGAAATCAAATCAATCTGGGTACGTCCGCAGGTCGGACAGGATACAACCTGTACACCACCTTTATAAAGTCCTAATGTCTGCAAAATCAGTTTAGCTGCCTGCACCTCTTTCACAGGGTCTCCGGTAAGAGAAACACGGATGGTATCGCCAATTCCCTGATACAAAATTGTACCAAGACCAACTGCCGATTTAATGCTTCCCGAATACACCGTTCCCGATTCCGTAATTCCTACATGCAGTGGAAAATCCGTCTGCTTTGCCAGTTCTTCATGCGCCCTGATACACATTAAAACGTCGGAGGACTTGATGCTGATTACAAGATTATCATATCCCATGTCCGTAATTATGGACACCTTGTCAAGTGCACTTTCAACCAGCCCCCGTGCCGTGACGCCACCATATTTCTCAACCAGATTTTTTTCCAGAGAGCCACTGTTTACGCCTACACGAATTGGCACCTGACGCTCTTTACAGCAGTCAACAACTGCCTTTATTCTCTCATTGCTGCCAATGTTTCCCGGATTAATTCTTATTTTATCTGCACCGTGTTCCACCGCCGCAATGGCAAGGCGGTAATCAAAATGAATGTCCGCCACCAAAGGAATGTGAATCTGTTTTTTTATCTCTTCCAAAGATTTTGCCGCTTCCATGGTCGGAATGGCACAGCGGATAATTTCACAGCCTGCCTTCTCCAGCTGCAAAATCTGAGATACCGTTGCTTTCACATCTTCTGTTTTCGTATTTGTCATAGACTGAATGGCAATCGGATTTGTGCCGCCGATTGTCACTTTTCCAATCTGAATTTCCTTTGTTTTATGACGCATTCTTTTCAACCCCTTTTACTAGAACAAATTGATAATATCATGCCCAAGAATGACCACCATTAACAGCATCAAGAGCATAAAACCTGCCATATTAACATAGCCCTCATATTTTGGATTCATCGGTTTTCTGCGAATCCACTCAATAATCAAAAACAGTAACCGTCCGCCATCCAATGCCGGAATCGGAAGTAAATTCATAACGCCAAGGTTGGCAGATAACATAATACACCAGTAAATCATGCTCATAACCATCATACCCGGTCCGCCGCCATTGTCTTTGTCACCACTGGCTTCGATGTTTTTGCCCATCGTTGATACAATGCCGACCGGTCCTGACACATCACTTGCCTTAAAGCGTTTTGTCACCAGTCCCTGCAGGCTCTTTACAACCGTTTCAATCCAATACTTCATTTCATAAGTGGAATACTTCAAATTGCCAAGAACACCTACTTTTTCCCACTTTCCGTGGTTAATTCCGATGCGGTAATCTTCATTTCCACTTGCATCTTTCATAAGTTCCGGTTTCATGACAATCGTTTTTTCCTGACCGTCACGCTCTACGACCATCGTCACATCTTCGCCCTTAGGAAAACCATAATAAGCGGTATACAAACTGATATCACCGTCAATTGTCATCGTTTTCCCATTGATTTCTTTGACTACATCGCCAACCTGCAAACCACTCTTTTGTGCCGGTGTGTTGTCAGCCACAACTGTAATCTGCGGACTTTGATATCCCATTACCGCAGTCAGTATAACAGAAAATATAAATGCTAAAATGAAGTTAAAAAATGGTCCCGCAAAAATAATTGCCATCCGCGCATAAACGGATTTTCTGCTAAAGGAAGAATCATCTGCGATATCCTCTTCTTCACCTAACATCATACAGGAACCGCCAAAAGGAAGCAGTTTCCAAGAATAAATTGTCTGTTCATTATACTCCGGGTGTTCTTCTAAAAACGCGGAGGATTTCAAAAACATGATTTTTCTTCCCTCACTTGTTTTCACCCATGAAATCAAACGCGGCCCCATACCAAGCGAAAACTCTAAAACTTTCACCTTATTCCATTTTGCCACGATAAAATGTCCAAATTCATGAAATAAAATAATTACACTAAAAACTAAAATTGCCAAAAAAATGGTCCATGCACTCATCTGCTTACATTCCTCCAATCTTTATTTAAACATTCATATGTTTCCCTTTCGGTTTCTAAAATCTGAGACAAATCAGGATGCTTAATTACCCGATGTTTACTCATAGCATATTCTATCATATCATAAATTTGTAAAAAAGCGATGTCTTTCTTTAAAAATCTCGCAACTGCATACTCATTCGCCGCATTCATCGCAGTCAGCATACTGCCGCCAATCCGGCTTGCCTCCACAGCAATTGGGATTCCCCGCAGAACATCCGTATTTGGTTTTTCAAATTGAATATCCGCTAATGCCTCAAAATTAAGCCTTTCTCCGCCCAAATAATTGCGCTCCGGATAATATAAGGCATACTGAATCGGAAGCCTCATGTCCGGTGTTCCAAGCTGCGCCATCACAGCACCGTCAACAAAGCCTACCATGGAATGAATCACGCTTTTAGGCTGAACCAACACATGTATTTTATCAATATCCACATCAAACAGCCACTTTGCCTCAATCATTTCCAGACCTTTATTTATCATCGTCGCTGAATCAATTGTAATTTTTGCCCCCATGCTCCAGTTCGGATGCATAAGTGCCTGTTCTACCGTTACTTTTTCCAGTTCCTCTTTCGTACTGTGGCGGAACGGCCCGCCGGACGCTGTCAGAAAAAGAGTTTCAATCTGTGACTTTTTCTCACCGTTTAAACACTGGAAAATAGCGGAATGTTCACTGTCTACCGGAAGAATTGACACGCCGTATTCTTTAGCAAGCGGCATAATGATATGTCCTGCCGTCACCAATGTTTCTTTATTGGCAAGGGCAATATCCTTTCCCGCACGGATTGCTTCCATGACCGGGCGAAGTCCAATCATGCCAACCATCGCAGCAACTACCACATCTACATTTGGCAGAGTAGAAACCGCAACAAAGCCATCCATTCCGTATAAAATCTCACAGGAATGATTCGGCAGCAATTTTCTTAACTCTTCCGCCTTTTCTTCATTTTTCATAACGGCATAAGACGGACAGAAACGCTGAATCAATTCTGCCATTTTTTCTACACTCTCACTCGCCGTCAGAGCAACCACTTCAAAATCGTCCGAATTCTGTGAAATAACATCCAACGTCTGTGTTCCAATGGAACCAGTCGCTCCAAGAATCGTTACTCTTTTCAATTTCAATTCCTCCCAATCAGCCAAGATTCATTGTAAGGGCTAATAAATAATAAACAAAAGGTGCTACAAATATTACACTGTCGAACCGGTCTAATACGCCGCCATGTCCGGGAATTATCTTTCCATAATCCTTGATTTCATAATTTCTTTTAATCGCAGAGGCTGTTAAATCACCAACCTGCGAAATCAACGCTCCAATCACTGTAACCAACGGAAATACGATATATGGATTTGCTGTAAAAGCGGCATATTCCGGAAAGAAAAAGGCATAGCAAAAACCAAGCAGTCCGGCACCGACAACACCACCAATGCAGCCCTCAACCGTCTTTTTCGGACTCAGTTCTGAAAAATGATGTTTTCCAATCAGAACACCGGTCAAATAAGCAAATGTGTCAGAGCCCCAGGCAGAAATTATAATCAGCCATACTAACCAGTTTCCGGCAACTAAATCTCTCGTTCTTGCAATATAACTGAACAAAACACTTACATACAAAAAAGCAAACACTGCTTTCGTAATATCTTCAATTCGTAACTTTGGATAAGAAAATACATAAATCACTAACAGGGCAAGCATCATAAATATGAGCAGTCCCAACAACAGCCAGTCAATTCCTCCATAGATACAAAGCATGCTATAATATACCGCAGTCGCCACATACGTCACCACTGCCAGAGAAGATTTTTCCATCTGAAGTACACGCAGCAGTTCATATAAACCAAGAAGTGATAAAACAGCGAGCGCAAAAAGCAGAAAATAACCTCCCTGAACAAAGAAGAAAATTGCGGCAAGCACTAAGATAATCCCACTGATTAAACGAGTAAAAAACATGATTGGCTCCTCCTAAACTCCTCCAAAGCGACGGTCTCTTTTGTTATAATAATCAATCGCTTTTTGTAATTCTTTTTTATTAAAATCCGGCCACAAAACATCCGTAAAATAAAATTCGGTATAAGCAAGCTGCCAAAGCATAAAGTTAGAAAGTCTTTCTTCCCCACTTGTGCGAATCAACAAATCCGGATCCGGAAGACCTTTGGTGTCCAAATATCCGGCAAACATTTCCTCGCTGATATCCTCAGGCTTTACTTTACCCTCTTTAACATCCGCCGTCATCGTTCTCATTGCACGTGTCATTTCATCCCGGCTCCCATAGTTTAAGGCAACCTGAAAATGAAGTCCGGTATTATCTTTCGTTGCTTCTTCTAGTTCTTTGATACTCTGTTTCATGTCCTCTTCTAACGGAGTAATATCACCAATTACACGAACGCACATATTATTTTTTTTACTTCTCTTAATGCAGTCTTTCAAATACTGTCTGAGAAGTTTCATCAGCGCATTAACCTCATCCTGTGGCCGTTTCCAATTCTCCGTAGAAAACGCATATACGGTAAGATAATTTATCCCAAGATTATAGGCATCCTCACAAATCTGCTCCACGGTTTTACTTCCGGCAACATGCCCTGCTTTACGTGGCAGCAATCGTTTTTTTGCCCATCTTCCGTTACCATCCAAAATAATGGCAACATGGTTTGGCGCATTTAATTCTGAACGTTCCATAAAAATTCCTCCATCTTCTAAAAAAAGGAAGGACAGACAAGACTCCTGCAAAGCAGGAACAGGCTGTCCTAATATCCGGCACATGTGCACCGAAACTCCTTCTATACGGTCATTACTTCTGTTGATTTTGCATCAATTGCCTGATCAATTTTCTTTACATACTCATCGGTAAGTTTCTGAATCTTATCTTCTAACTGTTTCTGGTCGTCTTCTGAAATCTCGTTTGCCTTTGCTTCTTTTTTCACAGCATCATTGGCATCTCTACGAATATTTCGGATGGCAACCTTAGCTTCCTCACCTTTTTTCTTGACATCTTTTACCAGTTCTTTACGACGTTCCTCCGTAAGTTCCGGAAATACCAGACGAATCACTTTTCCATCGTTTGCCGGTGTAAGTCCCAAATCAGAAGCCAAAATTGCTTTCTCGATATCTTTAATAAGACCGGCATCCCACGGCTGAATCTGAATCATGCGGGCTTCCGGTACGGAAATATTGGCAACGCCCTGCAAAGAAGTCGGTGTTCCATAATAATCTACCTGAATACGATCCAAAATTCTTGGATTTGCACGTCCGGCACGAATTGCACCATATTCTTCTTCCAGATTAGCAAGTGACTTTTTCATCTTCTCTTCATATTGATTTAATTCCATGACTGTTTAACCTCCATTAATCCACAGTAATAATCGTACCATTGCTCTTTCCTGCTACGGCGTTTGCAATACTGTTTTCTTCATTCAAACCAAAAATCAGCATTGGCATTTTATTTTCCAGACAAAGCACGGCGGCCGCCAAATCTACAACACCGAGTTTGTTGTCAACAATATCTGCCATCTGCATTGAATCATACTTTTTCGCATCCGGATTTACTGCCGGGTCGGAATCATATACACCATCAATGGATTTCGCTGCGAGAATAATATCGGCATCAATTTCAATCGCACGAAGTGCCGTTGCGGTATCGGTTGAAAAATACGGATGTCCGGTTCCACCGGCAAAGAATACTACCATTCCTTTGCCGAGATATTTGTTGACGCGGTCTTTGGAAAATAACTTCGTAAAAGAACCACAGGAAAATGGTGTTAATACTTGTGTCATAAGTCCTACGGAACGACAGATTTCTGACATATAAATGCAGTTCATAACCGTAGCCATCATACCAATCTGGTCTGCTTTGGTGCGGTCTATCGTCTCACTGGAACGTCCACGCCAGAAGTTTCCGCCACCGATTACAATGGCAACTTCAGTTCCGGCATCCACCAAATCTTTAATCTGTTTTGCAACCGGTACACAGGTTGCCTCGTCAAAACCGGTCCCCTTGTCTCCTGCCAAAGCCTCACCGCTTAATTTCAATAATACTCTTTTATATTTGCTCATTGCGAAATAGCCTCCTGTTATATTTCTTATTCAAAGAATGAATCCAAATCCACATCGGCATATGCCAAAGAGCAATGTCCATCAATAACAGCTCCACTGTTAATCTGAATGGATTTTGCTTTAATATCACCTTTTACTACCGCTGTAGAATCCACGATAACAGGACCATTTACTTCAATGTTTCCTTTTACTGCACCGGCAACCAGTACGGAAGTGCAGCTAATACTACCGATTACGACTGTTCCTACGTCAATTTTTACAATACCACGGCTGTTAATATCACCTTCCAGTCTTGGTGTATTCACATAAATTTCGGAAGCAATTGTATTACCTGCTACTTTACCGGTAATTGTTAATTTGCCCTCACATTCTACATCACCTTCAATGGTACCTTTTACAACGAGAGATGTATCGGATTTGATGCCACCGTTAATGGTTGTTCCTTTCGTAATTACGGTAACTTCCTGTGCATCATCTTCCACCTCTTCCACTGGTGTATTATCAATGCTTGCTTCTTCCATTGCTTCTTCCATTGCTTCTTCCATTACTTCTTCATTCATGACGTCTTCCTCCTCGTAATCTTCAACCGGTTCTTCAATTTCCTCCGGCTCATCTACTACTTCTTCCACCGGTGCTTCCACAGGTTCCTCTATTACTTCTTCCGGCTCTGCAGCCACCGCAATTTCATTTTCTTCCGTCTCACTATTTTCCACAACTAATTCCGGAACCTCTTCTGTCGGTTCTTCCGGCGGAAAATCGGTTGTCAATTCACTCATCGGAACTGTCTCTTTTGTTTTCTCATCATCCACTGCCAGATTTTCATCCAGACTCTCTGTCAACTCATTCACGGACTGAGCAATATCCTCTTTTAAGTCCTTAAAAAAACTCATTTTCCTTCCTCCTGATTTCCATTGTTGTGCTGAATGAGTATCATCGACTCATCCACCGGCAACAATTCATAATTTTTAGCTTTAATTTGTTTTATAATAGATGGCAGTGCTTTTACCGTCATCGGTTTGTCTGCCACATCATACATAAGTACAACTGCTGTATCATATGCATCAACGCCCTGCATAACGCCAGTTACCACTTGTTCTTTTGTGGCATTTGCATTATTGATATCAGGACTGATAACATTCCAGTCTAAATACAGATAATGGTTTTTCTTTAACACATCAATAAAATTCTGGATTGGAAGTGATGTATTCTGCGTACTGCTTCCTCCCGGAAAACGATAAAACTTCGTGTGTACTCCGGTTGCTTCATATAAGCAGCGGTTGATTTGCTTTAAGTCTTTCTCAAAAGCCTCTTTAGAATCATAAATCACATCCTGAATGTGTGAATAAGAATGCATTGCTAACGTGTGGCCTTCTTTTACAATCCGCTGATATATTTTCTTCGACGAAGGGTCCTCTTTTCCTGTCACAAAAAAAGTTGCTTTCACATGGTTCTTTTTCAGTATATCCAAAATTTTCCCCGTCTGGCTTCCCGGACCATCATCAAAAGTCAGATAAACCTTTTTTGTAGTTGTATCATCCGTTGGTTTTATCGTTGGCTCGGCAGTCGACGCTTTTTTTGGCGCTTTCGTTGTCTTCACCTCTTTTTCCTGTGCTTTGACAACACCCGAATCCGACACCTTGGTAATCGTCTCAATCTGCTTTTCCAGTGAATGAACCTTCACTAATAAAAACAAACACATTATCGTAGGCAGTAACAAAAGTACAATAGCCGTCCCTACAATAATTTTCTTAATTCGCTTTACCCTTTTCTTTCGATAAGCAGCCTCCGCTGCATGAACTGTATTTCCTGTCACCTAACAGCGACCTCCTTATCCTTCCATCTCTCGCAGCACGTTATCTAATTTCTTTTTCTTCTTATCGCGCTTATACTCATACAATTTACCATCTGCCGCATTCACGCAGTCCTCTAAATCTCTCTTCTTTTCGGATTCCAAAAGACAGTAACCAACACTTGCCTTTACCAGATACGGTAGTTCACTCTCTTCATTAAAGTCTTCCAGATACCCATTAAAATCCTTTACAAACTGCTCTGCCATATCTTCTGTATAACCAATTCCAACGACATTATATTCATCGCCGCCGACACGGGCACAAGCATCTTCTTTTCCTGCCACTGCCTGCATCGCCTCACCAATTGTCCGCAGTGCCAAATCTCCATTCATATGTCCAAAACGGTCATTAACCACTTTCAAATTATCCATATCAATGGCAAATATTACAAATGACTTCTTCTCCTTTTTTGCCTTTTTATATTTTTCAAAGGAAACAGAATCAAATCCTCTGCGGTTGTATAAACCGGTCAGTGCATCGTGAACATATAAATTGTTCAATTCCTGAAGAAGTCCTTGGTTTTTCTGTTTAATGTGAATCATCTCTAATGCATTGCCAAGAATTGCAAGCCAGTTATTAAAGGTCTTATTGGTACTGTAATTATCCTCATAAGACACAGCCAGATAACCATAAGAAAACTGGTTGTTATGAATCGGGAAAAAATAATAAATCATCGGCTTATCTTCCGATACATCTTTTGGCAAAAGCTGTGAAGTTTCAAATGCATCAAACACACAGGCTCTTTTATGAAACAAACCGCCAACAACTTTACTCTTCTTAGCAAAGCCATTTGCCGGTGAACAATATTTCGGATACTGTTCGCCGCGCCCCTCCCCTAAACAGATGAAAAAGCTGTCAATATGATCATTCGCACCTACACGAAGTGACTTTTCTATACCTTCTACATGGTCAAGATCCGACAAATCAATAAACATATACGTATTACTCTGATTTGAATCCATAATACTCTGGTATTCATTCATCTGACGAACACGTTTGGCTAACATCGACTGCATATTAAATGTCTCACAACCACAGGAATTACGGAAAATAACTTCGGAATTCACATAACTTTTCTGCGGTACTGTTTCGCCACGCCACATAGCTTCAATAAGCCCAACCGCCTGTTTCACCATATCATGAACCGGCACAGAAACTGTCGTAATCGGTGGGAGGGTAATCGAAGATTCCCATATATTATCAAAGCCGGAAACGGCAATGTCATCCGGTACCAGAAAACCTTTAGCAATCAGTTCATTCATTAAAGAACTTGCCATATAATCATTTGCACACACAATTACTTCCGGTTTTTCAGCCAGTTCCATCGTAAAGTAATCGGCTGCTTCTTTCGCTTTCTTTGTCCAGTAATCCCCTTCATATACCATTTGTTCATCAAATGGTATCCCACGGTTAGCCAAAGCCCGTTTATAATCAGCCAGTCTCGTAATCGTATCCGGATGGTCAAACGGTCCCGACATAAATGCAATTTTCGTTTTATGATGTTCATCCACAAAATGATACACCAAATCTTCTATACGGTGTTCCTGATTCACTAACACCGCCGGATAATCCTTTAAGTCATGGCGCAATGTAACAACCGGGCAGCTGCATTTTTTCTCAATGCTCTCTACCACGTAATCAAGCGCCGGTTTATTCACCAAAGTATCGTGACATAAAATAATAGCATCCAATTCCTCAAACGGAATCAAGTGAACAATATTTGCTTCTCCTCTGCCATTTCTTGTTGTTTCGGTTCCATAGCACGAAAAGAATGTAAAATACGCCAAATTATAATCTGCCTCTTTTGCATACATTGACAACGTCTGGCAGATTTGTTCTTGATAATGTGATGACACATCACAAAGAATTACACCAATCGTTTTTCTCCCATTTTCAAACATATGGTTTCTCCTTTCCGTACTTTGCACACACTTACTCATATTATATCATATTATAAAAATATTTCCACATGTTTTTTCTCATTTGTCTACACTTACGCTGTCTGTTTTTGTGAAATCAGGGACTGTTTTTGCGAGCTCTTCTGCCGCCTCTTTAATTTCATCCGAGAAATCCATATACCACTGCCGCGTTTCCAAAACATATGCTCTCCGAAACGCCTCATCCGTACAAAAAGCAGTCCTCAAATTATGTAAGCGGTCAGCCGCTTTCACAACAAACGCAATTGGGTTTGAGCGGACTCCCGCCACATATTCAGCCATGACATATCCTTCTTGTTTTGTCAAAAGGCGCACCGCTTCCAACACCCGTGCACCACCAAGATCAAAAATCTCCTCTTCGGTCGCATCGGTGTCCTCTAACAAATCATGAAATAAAGCTGTAATCTGGTAGTCCATCCCATAGCCTTGATTTCTCACGATTTCCGCCACCGCTAAAGGATGCATAATATATGGTTCGCCGCCAATGCGGAACTGCCCCTTATGTTTTTCTGTTGCAAAAGCCTCAGCTTTTTGGTATCGTTCCTTCTCATCCATGCGCTTTTTATCCATGCCCCTCATTTATAATGTATGATACATAAATTGTAGCATATTTACCGGAATAGTTCAATGATAGGCGGATGTTTTTTGTTTCCGTAGTTTAGAAAGAAAAGTTTGCGATTCGTGGGCACTCCCGTTAAACAAACGCGTAAGGGTATCGGCGTGCCAAATACGCACGCTTGATACCCACGTGTTTGTACCCACTCATCACAAACTTTTCTTTTCTAAATTACAGGAAGCAAAAAGACATCATCGTCTACATCTTAGCAAACAATGATGTCTTATTATTTCAATCAAATATTGAACTAAAAAATGCTATATTCTCTTGCCTTATCTGTACCAAGAAATATTTCTTAGTTACCCATCTGAGCGGCAACTTCTGCTGCGAAGTCTTCTTCTTTCTTCTCAAGGCCTTCACCGGTCTCGAAACGAACGAAGCTCTTAAGTGTCAGGTTGCATCCAACTGCTTTTGCAACAGATTCTACATACTTAGCAACGGTCTCTTTGTTCTCAGCTTTTACATAAACCTGCTCGGTCAGACATACTTCTTTCAACTCTTTGTTCAAACGTCCGATAATCATTTTCTCAATGATGTTATCCGGTTTGTTTGCATTCTTAGGGTCGTTTTTCGCCTGAGCAAGAAGAACTGCTTTTTCTCTCTCTTTGTATTCATCGGATACATCATCGGATGAAAGATACTGAGGATTCATAGCAGCAATCTGCATTGCTACGTTTTTCAAGCACTCAACTACTTCTGCTCCGGTGTTATCTGTCTCAGCAGCAATCAAAACACCGATTTTACCGCCCGCATGAATGTAATCAACAACAATACCATTGTCGCAGGTTACTTTCTCAAAACGACGGATATTCATGTTCTCACCGATGGTAGCAACCATAGAAGCAAGTTCTTCTTTTACTGTCTTAGAAGAATCGCCAGCCCATGACTCAGCCAAAAAGGCATCGATATCAGTAGCAGAGGAAGCATTTACCTGATCTGCTACAGCAGCAACGAAATCCTGGAATTTTTCATTCTTTGCTACAAAGTCAGTCTCGCTGTTTACTTCAACGATAGCGGCTTTCTTGCCATCTTCACTGATGTTTGTCTTAACAATACCCTCAGCAGCGATACGTCCGGCTTTTTTCTCTGCCTTTGCAAGACCATTCTCGCGAAGCCATTCAACAGCCTTGTCCATATCACCATCTGTATTTGTAAGTGCCTTCTTACAATCCATCATGCCGGCACCTGTTTTTTCTCTTAACTCTTTTACCATTGATGCTGAAATAGCCATTTTAAAATCCTACCTTTCTCTTTCTTACTCTGCTTCTGCCTCAGATGCTTCTTCTGTCTCTTCTGCTAAAGACTCGCCCTGATTTGCTTCAATAACAGCGTCTGCCATCTTAGAAACAATCAATTTAACGGCACGAATTGCATCATCGTTACCAGGAATTACATAATCAAGTTCTTCCGGATCACAGTTTGTATCTACAATACCAATCAAAGGAATACCAAGGATGTGTGCTTCCTGAATACAAATTCTCTCTTTTTTCGGATCTACTACAAAGATTGCATCCGGGATATCTTTCATATCTTTGATACCACCAAGGTTCTTCTCAAGTTTTGCCCATTCTTTCTTAAGGTTAATAACCTCTTTCTTTGGCAGAACATCGAAAGTTCCATCTTCTGACATTTTCCATAAATAAAATTCATTTGTTTCAATCGTATCACAGGAAACATAATATAATGCACGTTCATAATACCGGATTGCCATTGCATTAATATAGGCATTACACCCCTCACCATCATGTGCACATTCCGGTTTGTTACATAAAACATGCGTTTTTTTACTATTAGAATCATAAAAATACACAAAACTATTCGATAAAAAATAGTACCCATTTTCACTAGTTGCCACAGCTCGATACCCATCTAGACATGTCTGATCATCTTTTCCTGCAATATACTCACCACTTGTAATCTGTTTCTGTTTTCCACATCCCGTAACAAAAATAGAAATGCTTATCAACAATGTAAGAAAACATACTACTATTTTCTTTTTCATTCAATTCTCCTTCTTACAACTAATAAAAATTATTTTGGTTAC
>OGPY01000963.1_pt1 | contig 23581 bp, 24 predicted proteins | sample 1553121 | NCBI WGS metagenome assembly OGPY01 (sample SAMEA2580004, study PRJEB22360) | human gut metagenome
CCTTCGCTGCGGCGTCCGATCCGAAGTTCTACCCATCCCCGGTTGTAGTAGGCCTCACCCATGTCGGGCTTGAGGGCTATGGCGCGGTCGAAAGCGTCGATGGCAGCCGAATAGTCGGCGAGCGATGCGAGGGCTACTCCTTTGTTATAATAGGCTACGGCCATCTGCGGCGACAGCGCTATCGCCGAGTCGAAGTCGTCGATGGCGGCGCGCACTCCCAGTCCTGCGGGGGTGCCGGCGGGCGAGTCGGACGGGGGAAGGCTGAACCGGGCTATTCCGCGCATGAGGTAGGCGAGGGTGAAATCGGGGGTCATCTCTATGGCTCGGCTCAGGTCGGCGATGGCGTGTTCATAGTCGCGCAGGGTGAAGTAGTCCATCGCGCGGCCGAAATAGTCGATTGCCCGAGGGGTGTGGGTGGCAAGCCATGCCGTGTAGTCGGAGATGCTGCCGTAGTGGATGTCGAAGATGTCGCTGTCGGTCGACGAGGGGGGGCGGTTTGTTACCTGAGCCTGAAAACGAAGCGCGCGCAGGTCGTTAAGGTCGGCCACCTCCTTTATATATTCGCTGCCGGGGCGGAGCTCGGTCGGAGCTGTGTAGTAGCTGACGGTGAACATCGGCTCAAGCTCGATATTGATGTTGCGGTCCTGAACGCGCCCCTTGATATTCTTGTTGTCGTAGATTTCTTCGGGACGGGCGTTGTCGCTGACAGTCAGAAGCTGTTTGAAGCGGGCCTCGACCTGCTCCTGAGTCTCTGAGCCGGGATCGTCGGAGCGCTCGGTGGCCTCGACAAATTTGTCCTGACTCATGTGGAGGCGCGTCTTGGCCAGCGCCACCGACTTGTCGAAGTCGGGCTGGGCATTGCGCATTCCGGCCGATCGTTTGACGTCGTAGCGAAGGAAATAGGCGGCGGCGAAGTCGGGGAATCGGCTTATGAGGCGGTCGAGGTCGGCCAGCGCGTTGCGGGTGTCGCCAAGCTCGCGGTAGATGAGGGCGCGGTTATAGAGGGCGCGGTAGTCGTCGTTGTCGAGATCGAGAACACGGCTGAGGTCGTCGATGGCACGGTTGAAGTCGCGCACTTCGGCGCAGAGCATCGAGCGGTTGAACAGAGCGGCGCGGTTGAGCGGATCGAGGTCGATGGCACGGTCGAAGTCGTCCGTGGCTCCCCGGGAGTCGTCGAGCCGATAGCGCACGTAGGCACGGTTGACATAGAAGCCGGCTTCGTTTGGCTGCAGGCGTATGGCCTGATCCATGTCGGCCAGAGCCGCCTGATAGTCTTTAGTGGAATTCAGGGCTATGTCGGCGCGGATAAGGCGTGCGTTGACATTCTGCGGATTCAGTTCGAGAGCGCGTGCGAGGTCTTTCAGGGCAGCGGCGGTGTCGGTGGCTGCGAGGCTCAGGCGTGCCCGCCCGATATATCCCCCTTCGAAGTTGGGATGATAGCGCAGCAGTCGCCCGAAAGTCGAGTCGGCCGCCTGATATTCCTTCAGCTCGGTCTGTGCCATGGCCTTGTTGTAAAGGAGCGCCCGCGAATAGGGGTTGTTTTCGAGAGCATGGTCGTAGTCGGCGACGGCCTCGGCGTTGAGCCCGAGGTTCTGCCGGGCGACACCGCGCACCTCCCAGGCGTCGGTCAGATAGGGATTGCGGTCGAGAGCTTTTGTGGCGTCGGCCTCGGCGCCGCGAAGGTCGTCGAGATTGAGCTTGGCGACGGCTCTGAGAAAGTAGGGCTGGGCCAGATAGGGCTTGGCCGCGATGGCCTGATTGAAATACTGTATCGACAGCACATAGTCTTCGAGCCACATCGTGTTCTGCCCGATGCGGATAACCTGGTCGACGTTGACCTGCCCCTTTGCCAGGCAGGCCGCCGCGCCGAAGATCAAAACCAGTAGAAATCGATACATTCTGATTATAAAACGTAAAGCGCCCCACAAAATTACAAAAAATGACGAAAAACCCCGCGCAGCCTGTTCCTACTAAGCTTTTGCCGATTGTCATATCGTCAGAATTTGCTAATTTTGCCGTAGATATGGAAAAAGGCGATAAGCTCGACAAAAAGTTCTACAAGATTCGCGACGTGGCCGAGATGCTTGGCCTCGCACAATCGACGTTGCGCTACTGGGAACAGGAATTTCCGCAGCTTCGCCCGCGCCGCAACGATGGCGGCACGCGTTTCTACACTCCCGACGACATCGAACTGCTCCGCATCATCAGCTTTATGGTGCGCGACAAGGGGATGCGTATTTCGGCTGTGCGCGATCAGCTCGCCGCCCGCGGCGGTGAGACCGAGCGCCGGGCGTTGGCTGTGGCGCGCCTGCGCGGAATCCGTGACCGTATCCAGCAGTTGCTCGACGGTCTGTCGAAACGCCGTATCGACTCTCTGACCAGATAACATTTCCCATCTCATGGCAACAATCCTCAATATAGAAACCTCTACCGACACCTGCTCGGCCGCACTGACCGACGACGGCGCCGTTCTGTGTCATCGCGAAGACTTCGGCGGCCGCAACCATGCGGCTTTGCTTAGCCTTTTTGTCAAAGACTGTCTCGATCATGCCCGCGAGCATGAGATGAAGCTGTCGGCTGTGGCCGTGTCGCTCGGCCCCGGAAGCTACACCGGGCTGCGTATAGGTCTCAGCGAGGCCAAGGGGCTCGCTTACTCTCTCGGAATTCCGCTTATCGGGATTCCGACGCTGAAGCTGCTGGCTGTAGAGGCCATGTTCTCGGCCGAATACGACGGTCAGGAATTTTTCATACCTATGATCGACGCACGCCGCATGGAGGTCTATACCGCTGTCTACGACACGGCTCTTAACGTTGTGGCCGAGCCGCAGGCTATGATTCTCGACAGCGGTAGTTTCGCCGGACTGCTTGAGAGCGGACGCGCGGTCATAGTCGGCAACGGCGCCGGAAAAGCCTCGGGGGTGATCGACAGCCCCAACGCTCAGTTTATGTCCGATGTCTCGCCGCTCGCCTCGGGCATGATAGCTCTGGCCGAACAGGCATGGCATCGACGCGATTTCATCGACACTGCCTATTCGACACCGCTCTATATCAAGGATTTTCAGGCCCTGAAACCTCGTCGCCCCTTCTGAGGTTATTAACAAAAACGGCGGGTTATTAACATTTTAACGCTTTTTGTTGATAATCTTTGCTGTAGATTGGCGAAAATATGGTTATTTTGCCGTTGAATACTCTAACAGAGCTTATTCCACACCTGTCAAATCAATAAAGATTATGGGTAAAGTTATTGCAATAGCCAACCAGAAAGGCGGCGTAGGAAAAACCACTACCACCATCAACCTCGGCGCATCGCTTGCCGCCGAAGGGAAGAAGGTGCTGATAATCGACGCCGATCCTCAGGCAAACGCTACGTCGGGCTACGGGATAGACCCTCGCCAGATGTCGTCGTCGATCTATGAATGTCTTGTCGACGACTATCCCATGGACGGAAGTCAGGTCAAGACCTGTGTCGAAGGGCTCGACCTCGTCGGGTCGCGGATCGACCTCGCCGGCGCCGAGATAGAGCTTGTCGGCAAGAAAGACCGCGATAAAACCCTCCTTCACGCTCTGCAGGGCATACGCGATAAGTATGACTATATCCTGATCGACTGCTCGCCGTCGCTCGGCGTCATAACCGTCAACGCGCTGACGGCAGCCGACTCGGTTATGATTCCCGTCCAGGCCGAATATTTCGCCCTCGAAGGAATCACCAAGCTGCTCAACACTATCAGGATAATCAAGACCAAGCTCAACCCGAAGCTCGAGATCGAAGGTTTCCTGCTTACGATGTATGACGCACGTCTGCGTCTGGCCAACCAGATCTACGAAGAGCTTAAGAGCCATTTCGCCAATATGGTCTTTGACACAGTCATTCCGCGCAATATCCGCCTGAGCGAGGCTCCGAGCCACGGACTGCCGGCTCTGCTCTATGCCCCCGACAGCCGCGGCGCTACGAGCCATGTGGCTCTGGCCAAGGAGCTGATCGCCCGCAACCACCGCAAATAAACCAACACTACGACGATAGAGATATGTCACAACGCAATGCACTGGGCCGAGGACTCGACTCGCTGATTTCGATGGACGACGTGCCCGCACGCGGCTCGAGCGCGATCAACGAGATAGAGATTTCGCGCATAAAACCCAATCCCGACCAGCCGCGCCGGACATTCGACGAAGAGTCGCTCGACGACCTCGCGGCCTCGATACGCGAACTCGGAATAATCCAGCCGCTGTCGCTCAGGAAAGTCGGGCCCGACGATTATCAGATAATCGCCGGTGAACGCCGCTATCGCGCCGCCCTCCGCGCCGGGCTCACGACAGTGCCGGCTTATATCCGCACGGCCAACGACGCCGAGCTGACCGAAATGGCCCTTATCGAGAATATCCAGCGCGAAGACCTCAACGCCATTGAGATTGCCTTGACATTCAAGAAACTTCTCGACCAGTATGGCCTGACACAGGAACGCCTGAGCGAACGCATCGGCAAGAAGCGCGCCACGATCGCCAACTTCCTTCGCCTGTTGCGGCTCCCCGCCGAAGTGCAGGTCGGGCTGCGCGACCGCCGCGTCGACATGGGGCACGCCCGCGCGCTGCTGACACTAAGCAATCCGCGCCTCCAGCTCAAGCTCTACAACATGATTCTTGAAAAAGGGCTGTCGGTGCGCGACGTCGAGCGCCTCGCGAAAAGCTGGGAGCAGGGAGGTGTTCCCGCCAGATCGCGCAGTGAGAAGCCGGAGCCTTCGACCGATCTCGACATTCTGCGCGAACATCTCTCGAAGCGATTCGAGACCCCCGTCGACTTCTCGCTCGACAAAAAAGGACGCGGAAAGATAACCTTCCGCTTCGCCGACGACGCCGAACTCCAGCGCCTGATCGCCCTCTTCGACACGCTCCAAGGCTGACCACCCCGAATGTATCGGAAATATCCGCGGGCGCATTGGCATAACTACTGTGACGGCACATATTTCGTTACAGTCTGCACACGCAGCCGAGCTCATTATTTCGGATGCATTAGCAACGGTGAAATAGCATATACTGTAACAGGAAAATATCTGTGCCGGGCCATCGAAGAAATAAGTGAGCATTACCCCCTACGCTGTCATCCGGTGTTTCATAGTGATGCCCAACCATTTCCATGCCATTATATCAATTGTAGCGGCCCTGACGGAAAATACCGGTTGTCTGCGGCCTCCCCGACATCCCGACGACGGCGACAATTTTGACGGCCGTAATCATTTCAACGCCTTATTGTCGAGAGTGATCGGAGGGGTGAAATCCGCTGTGACAAGATATGTCCGTTCCCGGAATATTGAATTTGGCAGGCAGCTGAATTTCCATGACCATATAATCCGCAATCAGCGCGAATACAATCTTATAGCGGAATATATCGACAAAAACGTCGAAACCTGGGCCAAAGATAGATTTTTCGCCCACAAATAATTGTGTTGTAGGGTCGCGGCATGCCGCGGCCCTGTTGGATTATGAAAATCAAAAGGAGAAAAATGGATGAAGAAAGAAAAAAGATGGTATCTTGACGACGGTAGCATGACAGTATTGGTGCCTTATATGAAGTCAAAAGATACGTCATTATCATAATCCGCAGATCCTGAATATAAATACCAATTTATCATATTTATGACACAGGGTTATGACACAGGGTTATGACACAGGGCCGCGGCATGCCGCGACCCTACATGGGTATGACAAATTTTGTTCTAAAAATGACGGGGTCAGCGGTTGAAGCCCTTTTTTTCAAAGGCCATACATAAAAATGACCACCCAATTTGGGGCGGTCGTTACATTTTTTTTGGTGATCCATACTGGATTCGAACCAGTGACCTCTTCCCTGTCAAGGAAGCGCTCTAAACCAGCTGAGCTAATGGATCAGTAGGTATGTGATTCGGCCGGGATTCGAACCCGGGACCCACAGCTTAGAAGGCTGTTGCTCTATCCAGCTGAGCTACCGAACCCGACAACGGTGCAAAGGTAAGCTTTTTTTCTGTTATGGCCAAATGGTTTTTTCAATTACTTTTGCAAAACAGTCGCGGGTAGCTTTGGTAGCCTCGACGAGCGGCAGCCTGACAGCCGGCGAGGCGAGACCGAGCAGATTGAGCAATGTCTTGATTCCGGCAGGGTTACCGTCGGCGCTCAGCGGGGCGTAGAATGGGCGCAGGGCTGCGTCAAGGGCGCGGGCGCGGGCAATATCGCCGTTTAAAGCGGCGCTGACCATCAGGCTGAACTGGCGCGGAAAAGCGTTCGCGATGACGCTGATGACGCCGTCGGCTCCCATGGCTATGAGCGCGAGGGTAAGGGCGTCGTCGCCCGACAGAACACTGAATCCTTCGGGGCGGCCGCGTAGAATCTCGCATATCTGGTTCAGGTTGCCCGATGCTTCTTTGATTCCGACGATGAGCCGGCAGTCGGCGGCAAGGCGCAGGGTTGTCTCGGCGGCGATGTTGACGCCGGTGCGCGAAGGAACGTTATAGAGCACTATCGGAAGAGGACTGGCGTCTGCCAAAGCATGGAAATGGGCGTAGAGGCCGGCCTGGGTCGGGCGGTTGTAGAAAGGCGCCACGGAGAGCACGGCGCTGAAGGGGCCGTCGGGATCGAGGGCTGCGAGGCGCCGGGCTACATCGGCGGTATTGTTGCCGCCGAGCCCGTAGACGAGTTTTACCCGGCCGTCGACTTTCCGGGCAATGAAGTCGGCGAGACGGGAGGTTTCGTCGGGGCTGAGGGTGGGTGTTTCGGCTGTCGACCCGAAGGCGACGATGAAGTCGACGGGGACAGCTGTCAGGTTGTCGATGATCTTCGCCAGGGCGTCGTAATCGACGTCGCGGCTTTCAGCTGACTTGAATGGGGTGACCAGAGCCACGCCTGTTCCTTGCAACATAATTTAGTCGGATTGGTGACGATGCAAATTTAGCTAATTTCGCCGGGTTTTCAAGCGCGCTTTCCCTAAAAAATGGCTGCACAGTTGCCAAAAAATCGTGCAATTGTTATAAAAGGTTAAACGCAGGGCGTCTTGTCGAACTAAATTGTTGTATTATAAAGCATTTTTATCGAACTTTGTAGCTATGAAGCTCGATAGAGCTGTTTTATAAACAAATTTTATGGATAACGAAAACCTTCTGCAACTCTTTCAGGCTTCTTTTCGCGAGAATTGGGATCTGCCGGCCCTGTCGCAATACGGGCGCGGTACAACGATGACCTACGCCGATCTGTCGCGCCGCATAGCTCAGGCCCATCTTATGTTCCGCCTCTTTGGCGTCAAGCGCGGCGACAAAATCGCCGTCATGGGCAAGAACACAGTCTCGTGGGTAGTCAGCTATATGGCCACGCTGACCTACGGCGCAATCGTGGTTCCCGTTCTGGCGGAGTTCAATCCCGAAGATGCGATGCATATCATCAACCACAGCGGATCGGTTCTGCTGTTTGTGTCGGGAAGCGTGTGGGAGCACATGAATTTCGACCGTATGCCGGGGCTTAAGGCGGCCTTGTCGCTCGACGACCGCTCGCTGCTCGGCGAGCATCCCTCAAACCGCGGGCGTGCCCGAAAGGCAATCGAGGCCCTTCCCGCGGCCTTCGCCAAAGTCTATCCCGAAGGCTTCCGACGCGAGAATGTCAAATATCCTTTGATCGATCCTCAGACTGTTGCCGAGATAAATTATACGTCCGGCACCACCGGCTTCTCGAAAGGCGTCATGCTGACGCTCGACAATCTGGCTGGAAACACGTATTACGGCGTTCGGTCGCGCCTCCATTTCAGCGGTTCGCGCTGTCTGGCGTTCCTGCCGCTGGCCCATGCCTACGGGGCCGCTTTCGATATGCTGACTCCGCTCGGCGCCGGTTCCCACGTTACACTTCTCGACAAGATGCCTACACCGATTCTGCTTGTCAAAGCATTCAGCGAAGTCAGGCCGAACCTTATATTGTGTGTCCCGCTCATTCTCGAGAAGATCTATAAGAAGCAGATCGCTCCGATGCTCGAACGCAAGTCGATAAAGCGGATGATGGCTGTGCCTCTGATGGACAGGATCGTCTACAACAAGATACGCGCCAAGCTCGTCAAGGCCTTCGGCGGCGAGTTCTCGCAGGTCATCGTCGGCGGAGCGCCGCTCAACGCCGAGGTCGAGCAGTTCCTCCATAAGATCAATTTCCCCTTCACTGTCGGCTACGGAATGACAGAATGCGGGCCGCTGATCAGTTACACCTACTGGCGCGAGTTTATCTGTGGCTCAAGCGGGCGCACGCTCCCGGGAATCATGCACTCGCGAATCGACAGCTCCGACCCCGTCAACGTTCCTGGTGAGATATGTGTCAAAGGGCAGAACGTCATGAAGGGCTACTATAAGAATCCCGAGGCCACTCAGGCTGTTCTCGATCCCGACGGTTGGCTTCACACGGGCGATATGGGAACCCGCACGCCCGACGGAACGCTCTTTATCAAAGGACGCTACAAGACGATGATCCTGACCGCCACCGGCCAGAATATTTATCCCGAAGAGATCGAGGCCAAGCTCAACAACATGCAGTATGTAGCCGAGAGCCTCGTCGTTGAGCGCGGGCGCAGCCTCGTGGCTCTCGTCTATCCCGACTATGAGGTCGTCGACCGCGACGGAATAACCACCGAGCAGCTGCCGGCAGTCATGGAGGCTATCCGCAAGGAGCTCAACAAGAAAGTCGCCCCCTACGAGCGTATCGACAAGATTCAGCTGCGCCCGACCGAGTTCGAGAAGACCCCCAAGCGCTCGATCAAGCGCTTCCTCTACAACTGATCTTATTCAGACAACTACATAAAGAACCCGGAGGCGGAAGTGCGCCCCCGGGTTTTTCGTGGTGAGGATTTCAGAGAATGATTTTCGTGATGTCGGAGCGCTGCAATCGTCGTTTTGTTTTCGCGTGATAGTCATGCCGACTGAACCAATGGGGGTCGGCGCGGGTTTATTCTGTAGTTTTAATCTTTACTATTTCCTGCTTTATGAATTATTCTGAACTTATCAATTCGAGCAAAACCGTTCTGGTTGAATTTTACGCTTCATGGTGCCCCCACTGCCAGCACATGATGCCTGTCGTGACCGAAATCAAAGAGCTTCTCGAAGGACAGGCCGATGTCTATCAGTTTGATATCGACGAGAACAATTCGCTTGCCGACAGTCAGGGGGTGTCGACAATTCCGACGTTCATCCTCTACAGCGATGGCAAGGAAGTGTGGCGCCACAGCGGCGAGATCGACGGACAGGCTCTGCTGTCGAAGATCCGTGCGCAGATGTAATATTGCAGCCTGCGTATGAAAGAGATTCCGACTTCTGCCTGCGATATTCTGTCGGCTCTGGGGGGTGAACCATACCATCAGGTTCACTAACAGTGAATTCCGCGCAATGCCGTTCCGTTCGCTCTTTGGACTGAGCAAGCTGTTGAAGAGCTACGGCATTGATAGCGAGGCCTATGAGCTGAAAGACCATGCGCTGCCCGAGGATATGCCTCTTCCGTTTTTCGCGGGAGTAGGGGGGCGCTATATTGTTGTCACTGGAGTCGGCGCTGACAGGGTCGAATATCTCGACGGTGGAACTCCGAAGGCGCTGACGCGCAGCCGTTTCGACAAACTGTTCAACGGAATCGTTATGGTCTGCTATCCCGGTGACGGAGCCTGCGAACCCGGCTATCTTCTCCACCGCTCCTCGAAAGCGGGCGGCCAGATGCTTATCGGCGTCGCAGGCCGGGGCTGGTATCAGGAAGAAGGGAAAGCTCCAGTCGAGATTCTGCCCGGAACCGTAATCAATATTCCCGCCAATGCGAAACACTGGCATGGTGCTCAGGCTGATTCATGGTTTGCCCATCTCGCTTTCGGCCTTGATCTGGCCGCCGGACAGGGTGATCAGCACCTTGCAGATATGCAGCCCCAGGCCGCTGCCGCGGGTGTTCAGGCCGCGGGAGCGGTCCTCCTTATAAAAGCGCTCAAACACAAAGGGCAGGGCATCCGGCGCAATGCCGTCGCCGGTGTTCTCGATGGTCACCCGCACCATGTCGTTTTCCTGCTGGATATCAAACTTGATGACGCCATCCGGCGGGGTAAACTTGATGGCGTTATCCACAATGTTGTAGACCACTTGATGGATAAAGTCCGGGTCGGCATACACCATGGTGCCCGTGGGGCCAAGGCCCTGGATATCGATCTTGCCATCCTCAATGCGGCGCTCATCCGAAAGCACCACGTCCGTAACGGTGGACCAGATATCGTAATTTTTGGGAGTACCTTTCACCTCGCCGGATTCCAGTTTGGTGATATCCAGCATGTTCTGCACCAGCCGGGCCAAGCGGCCGGTTTCCTGCGATACCACGCCAAGATAATGCTTGTACTCGCTTTCCGGGATGGTGCCGTCCAGCATGCCGTCAATAAAGCCCTTGATGCTGGTCATGGGGGTGCGCAGTTCATGGGCAATGTTGCCCATAAACTGCCCGCGGGAGTTATCAATGTTTTGCAGGCGGCCCGCCATGTTGTTAAAGGTCGTGGCAAAATCCGCCAGCTCCTGACAGCCAGTTACGGGGGCGCGTGCGGTGAAATCGCCGCCGCCCAGCCGTTTGGCGGCCTGGCTGATCTGTTCGATCGGCCAGGTAATGCGCCGCGCCAGCACCATGCACAAAATGCCGCAGACAATCAGGATAACCGCCGAGGACAGCAAGAACATCGTCAGGATGGAGCGGATATAGACCGCCAGCGCATGTACCGGTGTTGCAGCAAACAAATAACCCTCGCTGCCGCCCAGATTCACGCGGCGGCCCGCAATATAATACTTATCGTGCAGGGTATCGTCCATGGTACCCATAAGAAAGATATCCTTGCCGCTGTCCATCTCTTCCTGCAAGTTCTGCGGGATCTTTGCACTTTCGGCTACATCTTTGCCGGTGTGCATCAGGATGTTGCCATCCCGGTCTGCCACAAACACAAGTGCGTCCGATGATGTATTGAACAGTTCAAAGCCGGTCTTGGCTCGCTCCACCAACTCATTGTCCCCGCCGGGCAGGGTCACAATGTTTCCTTCCGAAGCATAGGTCTCCGCCATGGCAGTAGCACCGTCCAGCACGGCAGTCAGGGCACTTTTGCGCTCCTGGGCAAAGTACGCGCAGGAGAGCCCCGTTTGCAGCATGCACATCAACACCAGCGCCACCAGCAGCAGCGAGGCAAAGGTTGCAAACACTTCCCCGCTTACGCTGCGCAGCGGGGCTGCCCCGTTATTCTCTTCTTTTTTGGCGCGGCACATTATTCTTTAACCTCAAACTTGTAACCAACGCCCCACACGGTTTTCAGGTTCCACTGTTCCGAGGCTCCCTCCAGCTTTTCGCGCAGGCGCTTAACATGGACGTCGATGGTGCGGGAGTCGCCATAATATTCAAAGCCCCACACTTCGTCCAGCAGCTGGTCACGCGTATAGACCCGGTTGGGGTGCCCAGCCAGGCAGGCCAGCAGTTCCAACTCTTTGGGCGGCGCATCCACCACTTTACCCTTCACTTTCAGCTCATAGCGGTTCATATCCAGGTGCAGGTTGTCAAAGTCATAAACGCCTTTGTTTTCTTCGTCCTTGCTGCCGCAGCGGCGCAGAACAGCCTTGATACGGGCTGTCACTTCCTTGGTTTCAAAAGGCTTTACGATGTAATCATCCGCACCCAGTTCCAGGCCCAGAACCTTATCATAGGTTTCGCCCTTTGCCGTCAGCATAATGATGGGGGTCTGGTTGTTCTGGCGGATCTTGCGGCAGACTTCCCACCCATCAATGCCGGGCATCATCACATCCAACAACACAAGGTCCGGGTGCAGCTTATCAAATTCCTGCAGTGCAGCAGTGCCATCATTGGCAATGGTCACACCGTATCCCTCTTTGACCAGGTACAGACGCAGCAGTTCACAGATGTTTTTATCATCATCCACAACCAGAATTTTCTCGTTTGACATGGGTTTTATGCCCTCCAACTCTATGGTTTCCCGCGCCGGACAGGGCCGGTACGGGGGTATTTTGATTCGACCTTTTAACATTATAAGGCATAAATGTGGAAAAATAAAGAACAACCGGTGGTCAAAACAGGTAAAATGTGTAGAATTGCGCAAAATTATGAGCATGGCCGCGCCCTGCCCTTGCACGCAGTGCGCTGGTTGGGTATAATGATAGACAGTCAAAATATTCCGTTAAGGAGAATGAGTACAAATGAAATTAGGTATCGGAGGGGACCGGCCTGATTTTATAACTTCTTATATCTCTCCAAAAGCCGATAAAGCCTGATATTACAAGCATTTTTAGAAAAATCAGCCGCATATAAGTCCATGTCTTTCCACGCACTTCCACACGGAAATGGCGTAAAAATGGCGTAAAGCATATGGACGATACGACAACGATCAGGAAAGCACACTGCTACAAATAATTCGTCTATACCCTGTTCTGCGCAGAACGAATGAAACAGCCATCACCGACTTGATTTGCGGTGATGGCTGTAGCTGTATTTATAGTATTAGTTGCTCTGCGGACATCAGAAATCGATTACCCATCTTTCAACCGAAAAGTTAGCCGTATAAAACCTCAATCTCTTTCTCGGCCTCAAATATTGTTTTTGCGTTAAAAATTGGGGCATTCTCAAAGTTCGACACACAAGCGTCTCTGGATGCAGCGGTTACTTTGAACAAGACAGAAGATGTGCCAATATTGGTTACTTCCAAAGTATATTGATTTTCCTCAACATATCCAGAAATCATATACCGCTCACCGCGATAAAAAAATTCGATTTCCGGATTGTAATACAGTTCATCTATAAAAGATTGAAAGGACTTTCCAATCATCGTGTTATCCTCCTGTAATAATCCAGATAGGCCTCAATTATTTCCTGACTCACATTTTTGAAATATTTTCGATAACGTGAAATTTCTTCTGGAGTCATCAGCCGCCCCTTTTGCCTGTTATCAATACCAGGTTTGGAAAACTCATGTATATGAAATACACTTTTTCCACTTTCGGACAATCCGCTTTCAAAATGAAACCCTATTTCTTTGGTAATACGATGCTTAGCATCGTATTCTCGGTACTGTCGAAACACGCCGTTCTTATCTAACAGTATATATGCCTGAGAAGAATGGGCTTCTGCGGGCATATTAAAGCTATTTCTTTTATTGACAGGTTCGAGAATTTTTACTCCTTCGATGCAGTCAACAGTTTCATATTGATACGGAACAAGATTTCCCAATGCAAAAGTGCCTCTGCCACCCATATCAACGCACCACCTTTCTGGATGAACGGTAATCCACACAAACAAGGTTGCCTTCCATCTCGGGAAAGGGCGTTCCGAAACAGATAACTGTTTTCGGAGCAAGTTTATTCAGCATGGTCTCGTATCCACGCATGAACGAAAGATTTGATTTCCTGCATCCAAGCGTGCTGACGGCTACAATCGCATTTTGCTCTACTCCATCAAAGCAAAAATCATAACTGCGCGGTGTGCTCCAACTAATCGTAGGAATTACCGTCAATCCTTTACTCTGCCAAAATGCACCAACCCAACGGTTTTTGGCGACATTCTCAATTTGACGCCACAGATCCATATCGGCATAGGTGGAAAAATCAGGACTGAGAAGAAATGCGTACTGAGAGTATTTCGCCAATGTGCGTTCTGGCTGTGTATAGATTCCTTCAAACCGGTAATCATCCACAAAAAAGTGAACACCGCTTTTTCGATTTATCTCGTTGTCCCTGCTTCTGGTATCAGAACAAGCAATTAACGAGATTGACTCTGTGTTAAGCTCTTGTTTGTGGATCAGAGGGATATTCCAGCGCCCTCTCCCAGTAAAGCTGTTTCGCATAAAAAGTGGATTTTTTCTCATGGATTTTGTTGTCATCGGTACTTTAGCGTCCTTTCTGCGGCGGGTGCCGCTTCTTTGTTTGTTCTGCCAATAGACTTTCAGCGCAGAATATGCTAAAATAACCGTGTCCAATGGATATGTTTAACATATTCTGTATGAAAACACATCTGTTCGCTGCGCCAACAGCTTACGGGTGTGTTTTTATTTTTGTATTCACCACCTCCATCAAGCCACCTCTCGAAACAAATTCAATAGAGTGACCTCATAGTTGGTATAGCTTGTCCCTCCATATTGCAACCATTTTTGATAATACGAATAAGCGTAACAGGCTGCTTCATAGCTGACTTCGAATATGGATGCAATTTCCGCCGGATCATGTAATCTCAGCTTATGAACAAGGACGGGGGGAACCAAGGCATATTTAGCGAAGAATTTCACCTCTTTTTCCGCAAGTTCACTATCTTCGCTGTGATCTAAAACAATGTGCCCTATTTCATGAAAGATGGTATTGTTTATGCGTCCATACTCCCTTTGGTCATTATAATAAATAAACCATTCGCCGGTGTTTTTTTGGACGCAGAATCCATCTTCACTTTTTTTGAACAGCAACCAACGCTTGCTTTCTGAAAATGCAGAATACGGCACAACTGTAATTCCCATTTTCGTAGCCAATTCAAAGCCGTTTACCGGCACACAGGAAACATTATACCGTACAAAAAGGTCTACCACAATCTGCTTAATTTCCTCATAGCGGGCATGTGACAATGAAATTCCCAAGATTACTCCTCTCCGAACAGAGCGTTGATTAACTCACGCTTTTCCTGTTCTGTCATATTTGATGCATTTCTTGCAATCATTCGGCGGATTCTCGAATGGTTGAACTCGTCATTTTCAATACCTAGCAAAAAGTCGGAAGTCGTATGAAGTGCAGTTGCAATATTGGCCAACATTTCCGGCTTCGGTTCCCGATCACCAGAAATATAGCGGGATATTACAGCCTCAGTTACACCAATCCTTTCAGAGAGTTCCTTTTGCGTCATTCCTTTTTTCTGGAGGGATTCAGCTATCCGCAGTCCCAAATCCTTGCCCATTCTGACACTCCTTTCAAAGTTGCTCTTTCAAGCCGTAAATATAGTATACGCTAAACTTGCCGTTTTGTCAAGTTATGTTGCCAAAAAAGCGCAAGGAGGTCCCACGAACATTTGTGCGCCATCCTCAATTCCTGTATTTCAAAGCGGCCACCGCTGGAAACTTCCTGCGGTGGCCGCTATTTACTGTTTACTTTCAGGAAGGAAAATAGGTTTTCTGCGCTGCGTACACGAGTGAAACACGGGGGGCATGTATTCTTTCGAGTACAGCATTGCAGGCTTGTCATGCGTTATTTTTCTTCGGTATCAGACGCGACAGGCCGGAAATCTTCCTGCACACCTTCGTTCAAGTCAAAACACATGGTCTTTGCATCAGCGACCCAGAATCCGCGCACGCGGTACCGTTTTCCCGGAATCCAGCTTTCTCCCGTAACCGCACGCAGAGGCTCCAACAGGTTTTTATTGGCGATGGTCACAACACCTTTCTGCTCACCCTTGGGCTTGGAAAATTTGAAGCCCTTCGGCTCGTTGCTCTTGCACATACGGATTGCAAACACCTTAGCCTTGGCATCCAGCAGACACAGAACGTAGGCCGGATACCCCAAATCTTCCAGTACCTTTTTCGTGAAAGTCACGCCATTCTGGTTCAGAAACATATCAGGATATGCGTTGATATTGGAATCAATCGTTTCAAAATTCAAAGCAGAAAAATCGAAATTCATAAGAAAACTACTTCCTTTCATTTTTGAGCGGTTTGTGGTTCTTGTATCATTTTCATAAATTCCTGCCGATCTGCGAAAGACCAGCGCGAATCTACAATCAGATACCCCTTGAATAATCCATCTTTTATGCGGGTTACGATAAAACGGTTGTCCAGCAGACGCAGTTTTGCTTTTTTGGCTGTGCTGTGCCCAGCTGCAAGCAGATTTTGTACTTTTAGCCAATCCTCTTTTTTGATAATCGCTGTATGGTGATTTTCCTTGAAGTACATATTCAAATCCGTGTTTTTCACCGACCTATGCGTCCTATAATCTTTCGTATAGGTTTTCTGCATAAGGGCATCACCGCAGTATTTCTCATTTTTGAGGATGTTGCGAACTGTGCCCGGAAGCCAGGTTTCCTTACCCATTGGGGATTTCACACCCTGCTCTGTCAGAGCAGCGGCGATTTCTGAGGGCGAGGCCCCATCCAGACAGCTTTCGTAAATATACTTGACAATCTGTGCTTCGGTAGGCTCGATTACAAGCCGCCCGAAATGATCACGATAAAAGCCAAGGGTGTTTTGAACAGAGAATTTGTAGATGCCCTCCGCCATACGCCAGCGAATTCCCGCTTTGATCGCTTCACTTTTCTGCTGGGACTCCATTTCAGCCAGTGCGGACAACAGCGCAATCAGCAGATTGTTCCTGCCATCCCCGGTATAGGTAATACCCTCGGTTTCAAATTCTACGGACACGGGCGGATTCAGAGCCGAAAGCGTCCGCAAATTGTTCAGTATATCAACAATGTTTCGGCCAAAACGACTGATGCTTTTGGTAAGAATCAGGTCAATTTTTCCAGCTACTGCATCGGCTATCATTTTCTGAAAACCCAGGCGCTTTTCTACGGTGGTTGCACTGATTCCTTCATCCTGATAGATTTCTACCATCTCCCACTCGGGATTTGCCTGTATCCGCTTGGTAAAATGGTGAATCTGCATCTCAAAGCTGCCTACCTGCTGTTCTTCCTGCGTGCTGACCCGGCAATATGCGGCTACGCGCAGTTTGGGTGTTTTACTGGAAAGTTCCATGCGCTTTTTGGGAGGTATAATGATAACACCGCTGCCTCCCTGATTTTGCGCAATTTCTTCATGCATCTGCTTCCGCTTTTGTTCTCTGCGCTCAGCTCTGCTGCCAGCTTGTCGAACCGCCGCTAATTCTTCTGGATCAAGCGGTTTTGCCATTTTGTGCCTCCTGCGCAGATTTTATTGGACAACAGTTAAACTGCATCGGCACGACACCCCCCTTTTTCCCGTGAATCTGTGTTGCATATTTCACATCACCAACCTTTTTATGAAAGTTATAAGCATCCGGCATAGCCGGAGTGCTCCCACGAAAAAAGCAGCAGATCATCTCTGCTGCTTCTTGAGATTCGGTATTCAGTCATATCTACCCAAGTTAAGCAGGTAAAGTCCCTCGCGCTTGGCATATTCATAGGTTTTCACGGCACCGCCCCAGCCGTGCGTGATATAGCAGATCGCATAAGCTGCATTTCTGACCATATACCGATTTCGCTGTATAATCGCCGCCTTAAAGTGATATTTTTCAAATCCCTCTGGGTAGATAATATCGTCAAACAGCTCCCGGTTCTGAATGTTAAAAGTAAGATATGGAATAATCAAAAATGAACGAAGGGAAGGAAATTCTGCTTTCAGATCATGGATTGCTCTGGCACACTTCCAGTCAAAGCCGCCCATGCCCCCGCAGAGGAAGTCAGTCACTCCCATAGAAATTAGCTGTCGTGCAGCATCCATAATTGCCTCTTGCCCCACACCGTAGCACTCTCCGTGTCCAATAAATAATGCTGTGTGTTCTTTCATACGCACCTCCAAAAGTTACACATAGCCTGCAACGACGGCAGGCTATGTATAGCCTAAAGTGGTATGCGTAGCCTATATGGAGAATAAAAATCAATTATCCTTTAGATTGGATAATTTGAAAGTGCGGGGTTCGATAGGCTATGGCAGCAACACAGTCACCGTTATGCAGGGCTATTATAAACAGAATATTGCAAATCTGCGAGGAACGGGGTTTAACCATCAACGCCTTGGCATCAGAGGCCGGTTTGCCGCCATCGTCTATCAAAAATATTCTCTATGGCAAAAGCAAAAATCCCAAAATCGCCACCATAAAGATCATCTGTGATGGAGTAAACATTTCTCTAAAAGATTTTTTTGATACCCCGGAATTTGATATGCTGGAACAGGAAATCAAATGACAGTGCGTAACAGACCGTTACGCACTGTTTTTTTATTCCCTGTATCTGCCCCTGCACGGGACAGATACAGGGAGGACACATTGTTACAAAGATTTGAGCGTTTCAATAAACTGGCTCATGCTGACTGCACCGCCGGGCAGATTATCCCCATCCCGGAATACCATGTAGTAGCGGTATTGGTTTCCGGCTGCATTGCGCCATGCACGGCCCAATTCGATTTTGTCGCGACTGTCATCATTTTTCAGGTGATCGCCCTTTGTTTCTACCAAAATGACCTTTCCGCCGTTGGTCATGAGCATAATATCCGGGTAATGATTGATAAATCCGTTGATTACAAACCCCTGCCGCGCAATATTTCGATGCCACCAGCGGATATTGGGCAGCGCAGTCAGTTCCATAACCAGATCCTGCTCCAACTGGTTCATATCTTCCTCGGCCTGATAGAGCGATCCGCCAAACATATCTGTGCTGCTGACAGGATGAATCACGCTGGGCAGCTGGTAAGACGGCCTGCATACGATCCGTTCCGTTTCCAGCCATTGGATAAAGGTCTCTTTGTAGTGCTGCGTTAGAAGCTGCTCAATCTTTCTGCGGATTTTTTCAGCGTAGCCCAGCGGCGCTTTTTCCATCGCCGCAAGCTGCGCCTTGTCCATATCATCCACAATGCGCTCAACATAGGCGGAAAGCTCCCCGGCATCCACCATGTTCAGTTTGTTGAGCTGCCGCAGCATCATTGCCTTGCACTGGCGTACCCGGCTTTCCGGCGGCAGGTTATTGAAATACTCTTTGAAATACCGCTGATCCGCACTGGACATTTTAAATACTTTGGGCAATCCGCCTTCATTCTGGCGCACATCCACTTTGACGATTTCATCATCAGCGGCAGCAAAGTCAATGTCGTAGGGTTTGCCTTTCAGGGTAAAGCCTTCGGCCAGCTGCTCTTTTTCCAGTAGTTCAAAATCTCCATCGGTAAACAGCGTCTGGGGAATCACCTGAAAGAACTGCGGAATCATCAGCGTGGCAATGTCCTCCTGAAACTGCGGCTGCACATGGAATGTCGTCACCTGTTCCCGCACCTCCCAGGGAAGATTTTGTGTCTGTGGGTCGCTCCCGCCCTGACGGATTGCGTCATTGTAGGCGTTGCCTGCCTGTTCCGCTTCGTCCAGCATGGTATCAGCTTTGGGGGTAATTTCCGGCTGTTCCTGCTGCTGTCTGCGGCGTTCCAGTTCTTCGCCGATGGATTTCCCGTCCAGCTGGGAAAAATCGTCCTGTGCCTCTGCCAGTTCTGCGGGCACTTCGGGAATGACCATCTGCACCGGATCGGGAGACACCGGCTGCTGTGGGGCAGGCTCGAACAGACGGCAATCACGCTCGCTAAACCCGGCATTATTCAGTCCTTTTACAATGCGCTGCACCGTATCGTTAAAGTTGGCGGAAGATGTGAGCACATAGGACATATTCAGTGCGGGCTGGGTGTGCTGGCAGGTATGGGGCAGGCGGAGAATCCGTCCCAGAATCTGCTCCACATCTACCTGACTGGTCTTATTGGCAAGAGAGGCCAGAATATAGGCAAAGGGACAGTCCCAGCCCTCTTTCAGGGCATTGACGGTGATGATGTAGCGCACCGGACACTCCGGGGAAAGCAAATCCACATTTTTCAGTTCGTTCACATCGGCGGTGCGAATGGCAATATGTTCGGCGGGGATTCCCGCGTTTTTCAGTTCGTCCCGCAGTTTTTCAAAGGTGGCTGCGTCCTCCTTGCCCTTGGGCTGCGCCTGAAACAGGGCAATGGGGCGGATGTATTTCCCGGTTTTCTGATATTCCGCCTCGGCTCGTTTTTCCAGATTCCGGCGCAGATCAATGGTGTCAATGAGAACCTCTGACTGCTTGTCCCGGTTATAGACGATCACCGGCAGTTTGACCATGTGCTCCGCTTTCAGCTGCACCGCATCCACATAGGAGATGATGTTGCTCTCTTTTTTAGGTGTAGCGGTCAGATCCAGCACAAAGCAGGGATTAAAGTTTGTCAGCATTTCCAGACTGAGATTGGAACGGGCGTGGTGGCTCTCGTCCACAATTACCAGCGGGTTCAGCTGATTGATGATCTGAAACAGGGCGGTTTCGTCAGCATCCTGGATGGGATTTTCCGGCTTACCCAGCACTTTGGCGAACTGCGCCAGATTGCTGTTTTCCTGATAGGCTTTCAGCCCCTCTTTGCCGCGGCCACGGAAGGAGTCATAGGAGAGCACCATGATGGAAAGCTGCTCCGTCACCGAAGTGGGATTGAAGTTCTGGCCGTTCAGCAGCTCCTGCTTGGTGTATACTTCCACCCGGCTGCCGAAATCCACATCAATTTTCTGCCGGTAATCGTGATTTGGGTCTTTGAGGCTCTTGACCGTCTGAGACAAAATTGCATCCGAAGGTACAAGCCAGACCACTGCTTTGGTTTTGGTGACGGGCAGCGCATCAAACACCGGGCGGATGGCATTGCAGGCAAGGAATGTCTTTCCGCCGCCGGTGGGCACCTTGAAGCAGAGGTTGGGAACCCCGGGCAGAATATCCTGATAGCGCCCCAATGCTGGGGCGCTTTTTTCCTGCCAGAACAGGCGGAATGCCGCCGCATAGTTTTGGGTTTGGTTCAGCAGCTGCAAATAGCGGGTCAAATCCGCAATGACTGCTTTCTGATAGCTTTTCAGTTCCATGCTGTGACCCTCCTTACAGTCTGGTAATGTCGCGGGGAATTTTCTTGAACACAATGCCCATCTGGGCCAGCTTTTCTTCCCCGATGGCGCAGCGGTCAGCGTAGATCACCGTGCCGTCCGCCTTTTGGGTAAGGGTAGCAAGGAAAGCATAATCCAACACCGTAATCCGTTGGGGTTCGTAGTAGAAATAATAAGCGGTGTGGTTGTGGCTGCCCAGATAGTAGGCGTTTTCCCCGGCAGGTGGAGCATAGGGGACTTTCGTCTCCATAAACCAGATGTACTCCCGGATTTTCTCCGCGGCTACTTCTTCGTTCAGATTTTCGTCAATGAGCAGGGGCTGGCCCAGATCGTAAAAACTGAAACTGCCGCCGGTGCCCTCCACGGCGTTTTTGCCCTCGCCATAGCCCTGAATCACCCGCTTGACCCGCTCGGCGGTGATGCTGTCGGCGTAGTCCATCATTTCCACCAGAATGAATTTGCGGTTGCCACCGTCTGCTTTGTTCATGTTCAGCACAGCGTGGGCGGTAGTGCCGGAACCGGCGAAGGAGTCGAGGATGATGGAATCTGGGTCAGATGCAATTTGTAAAATGCGTTCAATCAGCCGTGATGGTTTTGGTGTATCAAATGGCATATCTCCGCCGAAAATGGCTTTAATTTCCTTCTTTGCGTCTTGTGTATGACCAACTTCTTCGTAGGGCCAGTAGGTCTGAGGAACAACACCATCTGTTACATCCTTAAGGAATCTCTTTAACCGTGGGACCCCATCTCCATTTTTTCCCCACCAAATTTTATTTTCTGCGACTAATTCCAGAAATTTATCTTCCGAGAAGCGCCAATATGATCCAGCAGGAGGTCCACTAATTACATTTCCCGCAGGGGTCGTTATCGAATAAAGACCCTTACTATAATAGTTTCTTGCGGCAAGATCGCCAGATGTCCACGGTCCACGAGGATCATTATCTGGATTTTTATACGCTTTATTTTGCTTCTCGGTTCTGGGCATCTTATGTGGAAGCCATATATCAGCGTTTTTGGCAAAAACCAAGATATAGTCGTGATCTTCGGAAAAATGTTTCGCCGTGCTTTTAGGCGAAAAATTCTTTCTCCATATAACGGTTGTAATAAAATTGTGCTCTCCAAAAACCTCATTACAAATAGAGCGCAGATTATAAAATTCCACATCATCAATACTGATGAAAATAGCGCCATCTTCCGCTAATAACCGATGCAGTAACTTCAAGCGGGGGTACATCATACACAGCCACTTGTCGTGCCGGGAAAGATCCTCGCCCTCTTTTCCCACCACTTCACCCAGCCATTTTTTGATCTTGGGGTCATTCACATTGTCGTTATACACCCAGCCCTCGTTGCCGGTGTTGTAGGGCGGATCGATATAGATGCACTTTACCCGCCCCTCATACCGGGGCAGCAGGGCTTTCAAGGCCTCCAGATTGTCACCCCGGATGACCATATTTTCGCTGCCATTGTCGGCGTCCATCTGACCATTTTCATCAAAGCTGTACCGGCGCTCCAACACCCGGAACGGCACCTCCTGATGGTGGTTAATCACTTTCTCTTTTCCAATCCATTCCAGTGTCGGCATGGTGAAATCCTCCTAAAACTATGTGCGTGAAAGATTATTGTGCGATAATAGGACTAAATCAGAAAGACCTTGAAAATCAAGGCATTCTGGCTTAGTCCCTTCTTTTTTTGACCGAAAACAAAGGACTTTCACAATAATCAAGCAAGCCGGAGGGTGCTGCTGCACACTTCCGGCAGAAGGAGGATATAGTGGGTGCTATCAAAGTCTTCTTGAAGGAGGTTCTGCTTCCAATCGCGCTTGCGTTCTGCCTCGCGTCATTTCTCAAGCCGATCTATATGCCTGACGGCGTATGTGACTACTTCCTTATGTGGATCTGCGTCGGCTTGCCATTCGGCATCCGGAGGATGTGCCTCTGGCTCGTTCCCAGCGGCTACGGTATCTCCGGCTCAGTCGGCATCTTCGCATTGAACTTAATCATAGGCGGTCTTATCGGAGGACTTGCCTTCTTCATCGGGCTGCTGCTCGGTGTCATTCATACCATCCGAGAAATCATCTGAACTACATCGTAAACGAAGAGGGTTTGTTTCTTCTCCAATTTGGAGTAAGAAGCAAACCCTCTTTTTTTATTGCCCAAAAGCCGCAATATTTGCTGGCGATGCGGCGAAAGAAAGGAGTTTTTAAGCATGAAACGCATGACAGCCGGTGATCTGCAAGCACTGGAATTGCTGATGCAGACCACACCCGGCTTTGAGCATTATGACAGCGGTGTGGATGGCATTCTCCCTGAGTGCCGAAGCTGCCGCTTTCATCGTCCCTTCTGGAAATATCAGTCCTGCGTGTTTGCGGAGTGTCCCTACTGCTGCAATCCCGTTTCAACCCTCAAAAATCAAAGTGGCACATCTGATGCCGGAAAGGAAGCCAGTCATGGATAACAAAATCGAAATCTTCAAGAATGAACAGTTTGGTGAGGTAAGAACGATCCTCGAAGGAGAAAAAGTTCTGTTCTGTGCAGCAGATGTTGCAAAGGCACTCGGTTACACCAACCCAAACAAGGCGGTCAACGACCATTGCAGGGCTATAACGAAACGTTCTACCCCTATCAGCGGGAAAGTTCAGAGTATCAACTTCATCCCGGAAGGAGACGTTTATCGGCTAATTATTCGCAGCAAACTTCCTGCGGCTGAAAAGTTTGAACTGTGGGTATTTGATGAGGTCATTCCTACCATTCGCAAGACCGGCGGCTACATGACGGACTCCCTTCTGGAACGCATTCAGAAGGAACCTGCGGTCATTGTGGAGTTTGCTCAGGCGTTGATTTTGGAAAAGAATCGCGTAAAGGCTCTTGAGTGTGAGCTGATCACGGCAAAGCCCAAAGCTGATTATTACGACGCCTTCATCAATCCGGATGACTGCACCAATATCCGAACGACGGCGAAGG
>OGPY01000965.1_pt1 | contig 23539 bp, 19 predicted proteins | sample 1553121 | NCBI WGS metagenome assembly OGPY01 (sample SAMEA2580004, study PRJEB22360) | human gut metagenome
TTGAAAATTAAATGTTTAACAGCATAAATTTAAATTTTGTCATCTACTAAAAGAAAAATTAAAGATTTAAGTCACGGAAATCCCGTTTATACAAATGGGAAAAATTATATAACGCCAGATGTAGATGGACATAATGGAGGCATTTGGAAAATGGGAAAATCCGTAAAAGCGTTACAGAACAGAGAGACACGTATGGGTACTTATAATGCAAATTTAAAACGTATTGGAGATTAATTTTATACTTTCACTGCCAGACCAAAACTTTGGCAGTGAAAGTTATTTGACAACTTAAAGATTCTTATAAAATGAATTGGCATGAGATTGTAAAATATAGCCCTCAAAAATATGATTCTAATGGCATATACACAGCAGATGAATGGACTAGTAGATGTGATGTTGGGAAAAAATTCGATGGTAAATTATTTACTATTGAAGAATATTTAAGAGTAGAACAGCGTTATGTCTCTGTTATACTGTCTATTATGAAAGCGACGAACTGTAAGTACATGACAATACAATACTTAGAGGCAGATAAGGAATATATTACCAGTAGAATTAAATCTTCTAAATTTTATAACATTGATTCTGAATTATTAAAATCAATGCCATTATTAGAAGAAAAACGAAGAATTTATATTTTAAAAATTACAGACATAATACGTTTGTCTTTGAGGGAATATATATATGTTGTATTACGCAATAAAGAGCATAAATTGCAAATAGAATTTGGATATGATTATTACCTTAAAATTTCTTGTTCATTAAATTTGGAAACTTTAAAGAATATAGTTTACCGAGAAGGTTTATATTTAGATCCAAGATAGTGATGAGAACAGAAAGCATATCTAAATAAAGTATTATGAAGAGTGTAAAATAAGGATAGGATTATTTTACACTCTCTCGTTTTAGGTACACCTCATCATTTCTTTTTAAGAGTATAGTTATTTCTCCCCTCTTTATTGGGTTTATTTCCGAACGAATCTATCAGAATAATGCTGCTGTCATTCTTCACCTTATAAAATATATTGTCACCACTTTTCGGATGTTCAAGCATCAGAATGCTGCCGTCAAGCACTTTGAAGATTCCGTTCAACACTTCACAACTATCCGATTCGTTTAGAGATTTCTGCTTCAAACGATAGGTACCATCTGCATTTAGTGTGAGTATTGTTTCAACATTAGGCGGCAACACGCCGCAATATGTTCCAGCTATGGAATCCAAGTCAATACTGCTTTCTAAGACTGCCGTGTATTCTTCGACTTTAACAGGGTCAATATTGGCATCATTTTGTTTTGTATCACATAAAATATAAGAAGTGACAAGTGAGATAACCAAAACTGCAATAATTATCAATTTCTTCTTCATAACCATCATAAAAGAAAAAATGTCCGCAATGTCAAGCGAGTGGCATCACGGACACAAATGAATAGTTGAGAATTAATGAATAGTTAATATGCTGCTACATTGCTGATGCATGGAACGCCTCTTGCATCATCGAACACGATGCGAATGCCGTTGTCTTTACCTTGTCGAAACGAAGGATGCGCTTGTAGCCGATGGTCGTTGTCTATTATTTCTTATTAATTTTCTTTTTAATTTCATTCGCCTCTTTAAATAGGCAATTAGCCATGCAATCTTTAAATGCTGCCATCTGTATCATTTCGTTATGGTAGCGAATTGAGTCATCGTAAGTATTTACATGAGTTCTCACTTTCTCAATAACTTCTTTATTTGGGCATACTGAAAAGTTCTTTTCGATGTATCGAGCATTGCGAATGGTACTGACATCTAACGACCCGAACATTCTTTTGTAGAAAAACATTTCAATGTGCATCGAGATGAAGATGTGATAGATGAGCTCAGAACCAGAGTTGATGTTTATAAAGATTCTGTCTATCAACACCATAAAATGGTTGAGATAGCATCATATAAAGATAGTATAGCAAGACAACTTATTGATGAATCAAATAGGATAAAAATGCAGATAAACAGTAAGAAAAGTAAATGAAAACGTTATTTTTGTATTATTATGCAAAGTGTAATCACGTACAACATAGTATAATGTAGTTTAAATATTCTCTGAAAATTACTTTGTTTCAAAAAGTATTTATACCTTTGCACTCGGAATACAAAAAGAGGCAAATAATTGCAGTTTGCTTTCGTTTTGGTGCAATTGTTCCAATAACCTTTGCGCAAGGTTGATACAGCCCCGTCTGGGTAAAAAGGCGTATACTTTCCAAGAAACGTTAGATTCCAAGATTTAAATTACTAAATATCAGTGATATTGCCAAGAGAATCGGCAACTTTTTAAAGCTGCCGATTCAACTTTTTAGGGTATTTCTTATCCCGAACTCGCGTTAATAAGTCACACAAATCTGAAGTATCAGTCTGTCGAAAAGCGACAAACTGGTTCCGGGCTGCGACGAATCATCGCTGAAGATAAATCAATATGGATTCAGGCCAGCTCGTCGAGTTCAAGCCAGCGGAGTTCTTTGGCGTCGAGTTCGGAGCTGAGGGCCTCGTATCGCCGTGAGGCAGCGGCGAAGTCTTCGGCTGTTCCGTCGGCGAAAGCTGTCTCAAGAGCCTTTTTCTCAGCTGTCAGAGCGTCGATTTCGGCAGTCAGCGCCTCATATTCCTTGCGTTCTTTGAAACTCATGCGCGCCGGGCGTTCGCTTCGGGGCTTCGTCTTTTCGGCCGGCGCCGACGGCTCGTTGCGCCGTTCTTCGCGGGCCCGTTCGTCGGCCCAGCCGCGATACTCTGTATAGGTACCCGGAAAATCCTTGACAACTCCGTCGCCTTCGAGAACAAAAAGATGGTCGACGATAGAATCGAGAAAAAACCTGTCGTGGCTGATAACGATAGCGCATCCCTCGAATTCGCGGAGATACTCTTCGAGAATGGCAAGCGTAGGAATGTCGAGGTCGTTGGTCGGCTCGTCGAGAATAAGAAAGTTCGGCCGGCGCAACAGAACCGAAGCGAGATGGAGGCGGCTGCGCTCGCCGCCGCTGAGAGTTGAAATATATTTTTGCTGGTCGGCCGGATCGAAGAGAAAACGGGTCAGGAACTGCATCGGCGAGAGTGTGCGGCCTCCGTCGTTGAGACTGACCTCTTCGGCCTGGCGGGTTATCGCGTCGATGACACGCATTCCAGGATCGAAGGCAATTCCGTCCTGACTGTAATATCCGAAACGCACCGTTGTGCCGACATCGAAATGTCCGGCGTCGGGACTGACAAGCCCCTGAAGCATCTTGACAAACGTCGACTTCCCCACCCCGTTGGCACCTATGATGCCGAGCTTCTCGCCACGGGCGAAAACATAATTGAAACGGTCGAGAATTCTTTTCGGGCCGAAGCTCTTCGACACGTCGACAGCCTCGAAGATTTTCGAACCGATATAGCTTGAACGGCTTTCGAGACTGACATCGCGCTGACGCAGATCGACGCGCGAACGCTCCTTGAGGTCGTAGAAGGAGTCGATGCGGAACTTAGCTTTCCCGGCACGCGCCTGAGGTTGCCGGCTCATCCACTGCTGCTCGCGGCGCAATGTATTGCGCACGCGGTCGAGCTCGGCGCTCATTGCATCGAGGCGTTCGGCACGACGTCGCAGATAATAGTCGAAATTGCCCTCATGGACGAATGCGCTCTTATGGTCAAGCTCGATTATCCTTCGGGTTACGCGATCGAGAAAATAGCGGTCATGGGTAACCATCAGAAGCGTCAGGCGCTGACGCGACAGATATTTCTCGAGCCATTCAATGGCGGAGATGTCGAGATGGTTCGTAGGTTCATCGAGAATGAGAAGATCGGGACGCGACAGAATGACGGCCGCGAGAGCAACCCGCTTGCGCTGTCCTCCCGAAAGAGTATCGACCCGGGCGTCGGCGTCGGCGAGTCCGAGCTGCGTCAGTGTGCGCCGCGCATCGTCGGGCAATGTCGGCTCTTCGGCCGCTACTTCGGCATCGACAAGACTCAGGCATGCTTCTATGGCCGTCGCCCCGTCGGGCAACGGAGGAATCTGCTGGAGGAATCCTATCCGCAACCCGCGCGAACCGACAACAGAACCACTGTCGGCCTCTTCGAGGCCGGCGATGATTCTGAGCAGTGTGGATTTTCCCGTTCCGTTGCGGGCTACGATACCGATCTTGTCACCTTCTTCGATACCGAAGGTGACATCGGCAAACAGCAGGCGGTCGCCGTAGCTCTTGGTAAGGCCGTCGACCTGAAGGCGGATCACTGACCGAGGTAAGGTTTGAGAAGTTTGCTGCGCTGGCCTTTAAGCCTGCGGATAGCCTTTTCCTTGATCTGGCGCACGCGCTCGCGGGTAAGATCGAACTTGGCACCGATCTCTTCGAGTGTCATTTCCTGACAGCCTATGCCGAAGAACATCTTCAGTATGTCGCGCTCGCGTTCGTGGAGCTGACGCAGAGCGCGGTCGACCTCTTTCGACAGCGATTCCTGAGTCAGGGTGGCGTCGGCCATGGGAGAATCGTCGTTTGTAAGAACGTCGAGAAGACTGTTGTCCTCTCCCTCTACAAACGGAGCGTCGACAGAGATATGACGGCCGCTTACCTTAAGGGTATCGGCGATTTTGTCGACAGGGACATCGAGCCGTTCGGCCAGTTCCTCGGGCGACGGACGACGCTCGTTCTCCTGCTCGAACTTGCTGAGAGCTTTACCTATCTTATTGAGTGAGCCGACCTGATTCAGCGGAAGGCGCACAATGCGGCTCTGCTCGGCAAGTGCCTGCAGAATCGACTGACGTATCCACCAGACGGCGTATGAGATAAACTTGAAACCACGCGTCTCGTCGAATTTGCGGGCGGCCTTTATAAGTCCGAGATTGCCCTCGTTGATTAGGTCGGAAAGGCTCAGACCCTGATTCTGATATTGCTTGGCTACCGACACCACAAAACGAAGATTAGCACGGGTCAGCTTCTCAAGGGCGCGCTGGTCACCCTGACGGATACGCTGAGCCAGTTCAACCTCCTCTTCTACCGAGATAAGCTCTTCACGGCCAATTTCCTGAAGATATTTGTCGAGCGATGCTGTCTCACGGTTGGTGATTGACTTTACTATTTTAAGTTGTCTCATTCTTTTTTGGCTGGTAAATTTCGCGCGAATTTACGATTTTTCTGTTAATATTCGGTTAACGACGGCTGAGTTTTCACAATATTTAGCAGTGTGAAGCTTGTTTTATTGCCGTCAGTAATATAACGTATGTCCGGCCCGCAATGTGGCGCCGGACACACGTTATTTAACTAAAAGGGGCCTTTTTTATTTATATTTCACCCAACGCATCAGCTCTTTAAGATTCGGTTTCTTGCCATACATGAAGATTCCGACACGATAGATCTTTCCGGCCATCCATATAATGAACAGGGTCGAGACTATCAGTATGGCGATCGACAGCACAATCTCCCAGGCGGGGATTCCGAACGGAACGCGGGCCATCATTACCATGGGCGACGTCAGCGGGAACATCGACAGCCAGAAAGCCACGGGTCCCATCGGGTCGTTGGCAGCCTGGAAAGAGAATATCAGGCCGAGGATGATTGGGATAGTGATAATCGTAGTGAGCTGGCTGGCATCCTGAATGTTGTCGATGGCCGACCCGATTGCGGCGAACAGAGCCGAATAGAGAAGGAAGCCGAACACGAGGAAGAGCATCAGCACAAACATTATTCCCATCATGTAGCCGATATTGCCGAACATTGCGAAAGCTTTCACGAGATCGATGTCGGAGCTGACGGCGTCGAGATTTCCGGCATTGGCCGAAGCTATGTCGGCGGCAAGCTCAGGCGGAATGACAGCCGGCAACACAAACGTGATCATCGCTCCCATCAGAACAGTCCAGATGACAATCTGGGTCAGCGCCACCAACGCGACACCGACAATCTTGCCCATCATGAGCTGAGAGGGCTTGACACTCGACACAACCAGTTCGAGCACACGGTTGCCCTTCTCTTCGATAATCGAGGTCATCACCATCTGACCATAGATCAGCAGGAACATATAGAGCACGAATGTCAGCAATATGCCGAGTCCGAAGCTCAGTCCGGCCGACGATTCCTCGTCGCTCTCCTTGTCGTTTCGCTTGCTCGAAAGAACGATTTCGCTGTGGACTTTGTCGAGAATCTCCGACAGATTGTCAATATTATACTGACGCAGACGGATATCCTCGATAGTGGAGTTGATCTGGCCGGTAATATTCTCTTCGAGCGATATCGAAGAAGGGCCGTTGGTGAAGAGCCGCACTTTGGCATTCTCAGCCTCGACGACATCGCGCGGAATCACCAGAACACCCGTGCAGTCATCGCGGCGGAGAGCCGAGTCGACAGAAATGCCTGAGGTGGCGGTGTAACGCACATTCTCGTCACTTTTAAGATGAGGGACTATCACTCCCGAATTGTCGATTACAAGTATATCGCTCTGCGACTGGCCACCGAAGAAGAGCATGGCCGAGGGCGCGACCATCAGCATCAGCATCAGCACGGGCATCAGCAGAGTGGTTATCAGAAAACTTTTCTTGGCGACGCGCTCGCGATATTCGCGTTCAATAACAATGCCGAGATTATTCATTGGTAAGCTGATTTTCGGATTCAACATTCGCGCCGGCATTGTTGCTGCCGACGGCGCGGATAAACACATCGTTCATCGATGCTGTCGCAGGTGAGAACGAACGCAGTTCGACAGCCTCGTTGGCCGCAGCGATAAGTTCACGCTCGTTTTTATCGGGATTGATCTTCAGCGACAGCTCGAAGTAGTCTTCAGGGAGTTGCTTTATGTCGAACTCACCGGCCAGCGGGGTCAGCGCTCTGACAAGCCCGGTGGCGTCGCCGCGGAACCTGAAGGCATATCGTCCGTGGCAATAGGTGCGCCGGATTTCTTCGACACTGCCCGTCAATATGTTGTGGCCGTTGTTGATAAGCGTGATATTGTCGCATATTTCTTCGACACTCGACATATTGTGGGTGCTGAATATGATTGTCGACCCATTGTCGCGCAACCTGAGAATCTCATCTTTCAGAAGATTGGCGTTGATCGGGTCGAAACCGCTGAAAGGCTCGTCGAAGATAAGCAGTTTCGGCTCGTGGAGCACAGTGACAATGAACTGCACCTTCTGGGCCATACCCTTCGACAGCTCTTCGATTTTCTTGTTCCACCAGTCCGAAATGCCGAACCGCTCGAACCATGAGCGCAGACGGCGTGTGGCCTCTGCCTTGCTGAGCCCTTTGAGGCGAGCAAAGAACACAGCCTGATCCCCCACTTTCATTTTTTTGTAGAGACCGCGTTCCTCGGGCAGATAGCCTATGTTCGAGACAAGATCGGCGGTCAGCGGCTTTCCATCGAAAAAGACTTCGCCGGTGTCAGGTGCCGTGATATGGTTGATGATACGGATCAGTGTGGTCTTGCCGGCACCGTTCGGACCGAGAAGACCGTAGACACTGCCACGCGGCACTTCGAGCGACACATCGTCGAGAGCCACATGGTTGGTGAACGCCTTGGTGACGTTTTTGACAGACAGGATTGATTCCACCTTAATAAAAGAATAGAGAATAGATTACTTGTTACTTTTACCTCATTAGACGCAACTTTTCCCCGAAAGTTTCACCGGGCAGTTATAAAATTTATAACTCTTATAACTTAGGGCAGGCTGTTGAAAAATAATGCAGCAGGGCGGCGCTCAGCGCCGCCCTGCCTGTGTCAGTTCTGGGGAGTTCGGTTATCAGTCTTCGGGCTTGAGAAGCTCAAGCATCTTGATAGCCGAAGTGGGAATGCGTGTGCCGGGGCCGAAGATGGCTGCTACACCTGCCTTGTAGAGGAAGTCGTAGTCCTGGGCAGGGATAACGCCGCCGGCGGTGACCATGATGTCGTCGCGGCCGAGTTTCTTAAGCTCGGCGATAACCTGCGGAATGAGCGTCTTGTGTCCGGCAGCCAGAGAGCTGACGCCGAGGATGTGGACGTCGTTCTCGACAGCCTGACGGGCTGCCTCGGCGGGAGTCTGGAACAGCGGGCCCATGTCGACGTCGAAACCGCAGTCGGCATAACCGGTTGCTACGACCTTGGCGCCGCGGTCGTGGCCGTCCTGACCCATCTTGGCGATCATGATACGCGGCTGACGACCTTCGCGCTTGGCAAATTCCTCACACATCTGACGCGCTTTCTCAAAGTCGGCGTCGTTCTTTGTTTCGTTTGAATACACTCCTGAGATTGTTCTGATTACAGCTTTGTAACGTCCGACGACCTCTTCGCAGGCCGACGAGATTTCACCGAGGGTGGCGCGTACGCCGGCAGCCTTGACGGCGAGGTCGAGAAGATTGCCTTTCTTTGTGCGCACACATTCTGTGATTGCTTCGAGAGCTTTCTTGACGGCTTCGTTGTCGCGACGGCTCTTGAGATCTTCGAGGCGGGCAACCTGTTCGTTGCGCACTTCGGTATTGTCGATCTCGAGAATATCGATGGGATCCTCGTGTTCGAGACGGTATTTGTTGATACCGACGATGGTCTGGCGTCCGGAGTCGATGCGGGCCTGGGTGCGGGCCGAAGCTTCTTCGATACGGAGCTTGGGAAGACCGGTCTCGATAGCTTTGGCCATACCGCCGAGCTTCTCGATTTCCTGAATATGCTCCCATGCGCGGTGGGCGATCTCGTTGGTGAGGGCTTCAACATAGTAGCTGCCGGCCCAGGGATCGACCTGCTTGGTGATCATCGTCTCTTCCTGGATATAGATCTGGGTGTTACGGGCGATACGGGCGCTAAAGTCGGTAGGCAGTGCGATAGCCTCGTCGAGAGCGTTGGTGTGGAGGCTCTGAGTGTGTCCCAGGGCGGCGCCCATGGCTTCGATACAGGTGCGTCCTACGTTGTTGTAGGGATCCTGCTCGGTGAGCGACCATCCCGATGTCTGCGAGTGGGTGCGCAGGGCGAGCGACTTGGGGTTCTTCGGGTTAAACTGCTTGACGATCTTTGCCCAGAGCATGCGGGCGGCGCGCATCTTGGCGATCTCCATGAAGAAGTTCATGCCGATAGCCCAGAAGAACGACAGACGCGGAGCGAACTGATCGATGCTCATTCCGGCGTTGACACCGGCACGCAGATATTCGAGACCGTCGGCCAGGGTATAGGCCAGCTCGATGTCGGCCGTAGCGCCGGCTTCCTGCATGTGGTATCCCGAAATCGAGATAGAGTTGAATTTCGGCATATTCTGCGAGGTGAACTCGAAGATGTCGGCGATAATGCGCATCGAGAACTCGGGAGGATAGATATAGGTGTTGCGCACCATGAACTCCTTCAGAATGTCGTTCTGGATGGTACCGGCCATCTCGTCGAGTTTCGCGCCCTGCTCAAGGCCGGCGTTGATGTAGAAGGCGAGCACGGGGAGCACTGCGCCGTTCATTGTCATCGAAACCGACATCTTATTCAGAGGAATACCGTCGAACAGAACCTGCATGTCTTCGATCGAGCAGATCGACACGCCGGCTTTACCTACATCGCCTACAACGCGCTCATGGTCGGCGTCGTAGCCACGGTGTGTAGCGAGGTCGAAGGCAACCGAAAGGCCTTTCTGTCCCGAAGCAAGGTTGCGGCGGTAGAAAGCGTTCGATTCTTTTGCGGTCGAGAAACCGGCATACTGGCGAATTGTCCAGGGGCGCATGGGATACATGGCGCTGTAGGGGCCGCGCAGGAACGGGGGCAGGCCGGCTACATAATCGAGGTGTTCAAGCCCTTCGAGGTCGTCTTTGGTGTAGACGGGCTTCACGGGAATCATCTCGGGGGTGAGCCAGTCTTCACCCTTGGGCAGAGGTGCGTGCTTGTCGCCGAAAGCGTCGCGCGCAATATCGATAGTCTTAAAATCGGGTTTCATTGTTATCGTTTATAAGGGTGAAGATGGATTATTTCAAAAGGCGGCGGTTGAAGTCGAGCAGTGTGTCGAGGACATTGCAGCGGACATGAACGAAGTCGTTGATTCCGATAGCTTTGAGGTCGTCCATGCAGGCAGGAGCGCCGGCAACGACAAATTCTGCGCGGCCGTCGAGATATTTGAAGGCTGCGGGAGCGAGTTCGGCATATTCGTCGTCGCTCGAGCAGAGGACAACGATGTCGGCTCCGGCTGCGAGAGCGGCGTCGACGCCTTCTTCCACGGTCTTGAAGCCGTTGTTGTCGATAATCTGATAACCGGCACAGCCGAAGAAGTTGCCCGAGAACTGGGCGCGGGCCAGACGCATGGCGAGATTGCCGATCGTGAGCATGAACACTTTCGGACGTTTTTCGGCATGTTCGGTTGCAAGGCGGAGAGCTTCGAAGGCACTGGCCGCACGGGTATTGGGAAGACCCTTGGCCGAAGCTGCTTCTTCGCCGTGGCCGCATCCGCAGGCATTCGAGCCGGCGTCACAGACGATCTTGTCGGCGGCCATTTCGTTGACATTGGGGAACTGGTTGGTTCCGAGCAGGCTTTCCTTGCGACGGGCGACGTCGGTGTGGCGTTTGGCCGAGGTCTCGCGGATAACGCTCTGAATCTTGTCGTTGTCGATGTTGGCGAGGAAACCGCCGTTCTCTTCGACTTCGAGGAATACTTTCCATGCCTGTTCGGCGATTGCTACGGTGAGAGTCTCAACATAATAGCTGCCGCCGGCGGGATCGACAACCTTGTCGAGGTGGCTTTCCTCCTTGAGAAGGAACTGCTGGTTGCGGGCTATGCGCTCGCTGAAATCATCGGCGGGCTTATAGCAGACATCGAACGGAGTTGTCGTTATCGAGTCGACACCGGCCAGAGCAGCCGACATTGTCTCGGTCTGGCTGCGCAGCAGGTTGACGTAGGCGTCGTAGATAGTCTGGTTGAAGCGCGAGGTGATAGCGTGGACGTGCATCTTGCAGCTGCAGTCGCAGGCGGGCTCATATTTCTTGACGATCTGAGCCCAGAGCATACGGGCTGCGCGGAATTTGGCAAGCTCCATGAAGTAGTTCGAGCTTACACCCATATTGAATTTGATGCGCTTTGCTACTGTGTCAGCGTCGAGACCGGCCTCGGTAAGCATTGTCATCCACTGTGCGCCCCAGCTCAGAGCATAGCCGAGTTCCTGATAGATATAGGCACCGGCATTTGAGAGCACATAGGAGTCGACTGCCAGAAGGCGCAGACCCTTGACATCGGCGGCGGCTTCGATCATCTCTTTTGCCATTGCGGCGATATCGCCGGCGAAAGGTTCGCCGTGACGAAGGGCGCGACGCATCGGGTTGAAATCGATCGAACCGCGAAAATCGGCTGTCCAGCCTTTCTTCCCGAGGAATTCAACGAGAACGCGCGTCAGGCGCAGAGCTGTTTTCGGGCAGCAGCTGAAGTTGATTTCCACAGCGGGAACATCGATGTCCTTCAGGAGTGTCTCGAGAGTCTCGACAGTGGGCTCGCCTTCGATCTTGAAACCGAGAGAGGTGATGCCTTTCTTGAGCACGTCGAGAGCCGTGGCATTGCACTGCTCGGGGGTCTCGCCCTGAATCTCCTGGCGTGTCAGCCAGTCGTTGTCGGTGCGTGTGCCGCGTACAAAGGGATACTCGCCGGGGAGCGATCCTGTTGTTTTCAGGTCTTCGATGTCCTCGCGACGGTACATGGGCTGCACATTGAACCCTTCGGATGTGCGCCAGACAAGTTTCTTGTCAAAGGGGGCACCTTTGAGGTCAGCCTCTACCTTTGCGCGCCATTCCTCTGTCGAAACAGGCGGAAACATGTCAAACAATCGTTCTTTCTTTTCTTCTGCCATTGTAATAATGAAGCGTTTTTATGACGGGACAAAGCGCCCCGTAGATAATAGGTTAACTTTGTGACGCAAAATTACAAATGTTTTGTTTCCTCGCAAAAAATCCGGCCAAAAATCCGCTAAAAATACCGTTCCGGAGCCCGTGACGGCTCAAAGATAGCGCGGTTCGGAGGGTTCGGTCGCCGCCGGATAGAGTCTGACACACCCGTCGAGGTCTCGGGGCGTTTGGTCGACATACTTCACACTCCAGCGGAACATATATGGCAACAGCCTCCAGAGATTTATTTTCAGGCCCTTTTCAATTGGCTCGATCGCAAAGCGGCTTTCGCTGTCGGTCAGACGCAGCGTTATGTCGCGCGGACGGCAAAGAGCGGTTCCGCGGTCGGTTATGTCGGTGTAGATCTGCCCTATGTAGGTGTCGGCACGAGCTGTCGCCGCGAGATAACCCATGACGGTTCCGGGACGCACTGCCCGGTCAGGGCTTTCAACAACTACCATAGCATATACCGAGGCATCGGCCGCTCCGGCCCTGAGCGGCCTGCGCTCTATAGCCACACGGCCGCCGTCGGACGCAAAACGCCACAGACCTTCGATGCGCTCCATGGCGCCGGCACCGAGTCGGGCAATAACCAAGCTGTCGCTGTCATAGCCTTCGAGACGTTCGGAAACATCAGGCAGGCAGGTCTTCGTGGCGTCGAGACGGATGGCCTGAGAGACAAATGATGTCAGCAAAGCTATTGTCAGCAGTAGAGTCCGACCCATGAAGTTCAGAGTGTCGAGAACCGATAGTTGAAGCCGAACGACAGGACTTCGTTAATCTGCCACAGATGCCATCTGGAATTCTCCACGCGCGGCGTCGACGAGTCGTAGCGCAGTCTGAACTGGAGCTGGGTCGACAGGAACCGGTTGATGTCGAAGGTGACGGTATTCTCCCAGTCGCCCTGAATATAGCTGTAGTCGGTGAAGATGAACAGCCGCGTGGTGTAATGGATATTATAATTGATAGTAGCCTCGAACTTCACCTCGGCCGAGCTACCGAATTCGTGAGCCACACGATGACCGGCGTCGATATTGTAGTTCACAGGATCCATCCTGCGGTTGAGACAGGTCTTCATATTCCACGACAGCGGCGACACCGAGGCGTCGAACTTCACCGTCTTGCGCTTGTTGACATTGCTGTAGGTCATACCGAGACCGACATTCAGCTCGCCCGGCGACATGAACGCTGCTTTCAGATCGGGATTGTTTATCTCGAAAGAGTGGAAGAACTGGGTCTTGAACATAGCCGTCACCGAATAGAACCATTTTTTCGCGGCGCGCACACCGAATTTGGCGTTCAGCTGCAAGAGGTCTTCGGCAATATTGTAGTTCCTCAGCGAATCTTCGGGGGTGCCGTGGATATTAAGCTTGTATGAGGCAGAAAACTCAGCCAGAAGATTCGGATGATAGTTGCGGTTCAGCTTGACGTCAAAGTTGAGATTGACGAGCATTGTCAGGTTGTTAGATCCTCCCTGATACCAGTTCGGCGACACGTAGGCCTGGGCGAACTGAAGGCGCCCGTCGAAGAGATGTATCCAGTGGCGTTTCTTGATTTCGTCGGCCTTGAGCTCGCCGATTTTCGGGGCCGTGATAATTCCGTCGTCTTCAACGAACGTCAGCCGCGCCGTCAGCGGATCGACAACTGCATGATATTTTCGAGGCGGCTCGGGCAGAAGCGCCTCTACGTAGTGCACCTGTTCCGGATTGGCTATCATGAAGCGCTGTCGCGCCTGACGTATCATGGCGTTCTGGAAAACGGCATCGTCAAGCCAGTCGAACGCTGTCGACTCGAACAGCGAGTCGCTGGGCGAAGGGGTCGTCAGCGACAGCGTGTCGCCGATGTCATAACGGTCGAACACTGCCGTGCGCAGCTCATAGTCGGGAAGCTGCCTGTGATGCCTGAGCGTTATAAGATAGGGATTGGCCACAACCGAGTCTTCGGCCGCGAAAATGTCCTGAGCTGTTGCTGAGCCAACAGCGGCGAGCAAGAATGCGATGAAAAGTTTCAGTCTCATAATCCGCTGCAAAGTTAGCGAAAAAACGCGCCCTGCCAAAAACCAACAGGCTATATGTCGTGATTCTGAAAACAACGTGCGCGGCCTGCAAAGCGGGGCCGCCCGATGGGCAGCCCCGTAATGGTCTGGGATGTGTGGGAGGCCTCAGGAGGTCTCTTCACTGTTTTTCGAGCGTTCTTTGGCTTTAGTTTTCGATTTTGTGGCCGACGAGTCGACATCTTTCTCTTCTTTAAGGTCGATCTCTTCGCCATTTTTGTCGACGACACGATATTGAAGATAGGCCAGCGACTGATCGGGCATGACACGGAATTTATTACCGTATTCCATTCTCCAGCGCCGATACATGCTGATGAGTCCTTTCTTCAGATATGCGTCGACGAAAGGATGGACGTAGAGAATGAACCCGCTCTGGCGCAGATCGCCGGTCAGATATGCCACTTTCTCCTTGAGGACGTCGGTGAACAGCAGCGACGGTTGCACTTTGCCTTTTCCGTAACACGACGGACAATCTTCGGCTGTCACGATGTCCATTGCCGGGCGCACACGCTGGCGCGTTATCTGCATCAGTCCGAATTTACTGAGCGGCAATATGTTGTGGCGGGCGCGGTCATTCGCCATAAGCTCGCGCATGTGGTCGTAGAGCTTCTGGCGGTGTTCGGCCTTGTTCATGTCGATATAATCGATGACAATGATGCCGCCCATGTCGCGCAGGCGAAGCTGACGCGCTATCTCGTCGGCGGCGCGCATATTGACTTCGAGAGCGTTGGTTTCCTGATCGTTCGAGGCCTTGGAGCGGTTGCCGCTGTTTACGTCTATGACATGGAGAGCTTCAGTGCTCTCGATAATAAGATAGGCGCCGCTTTTGAATGAGACGGTTTTTCCGAACGAAGATTTTATCTGCCTGGTTATTCCGAAATGATCGAAGATCGGCTCGGGCTTCTCGTAGAGCTTTACGATATCGGTGCGCTCGGGGGCGATCAGTTCAACGTATTTGCGAATCTGGCCGTAGACCTCTTCGTTGTTGACATGAATACTTTCGAAAGAGGGGCTGAAGACGTCGCGCAGCATGCCGACTATGCGGCTTTCTTCTTCAAACACAAGGGCCGGAGGGGTCGCCTTGCGGGCTTTGGCAAGCGTTTCTTCCCAACACTTGAGCAGTGTTTTCAGCTCGTTGTTGAGCTCCGCGACCTTTTTACCTTCGGCCGAAGTGCGTATGATTATGCCGAAGTTCTTGGGCTTGATTGCCTCGAGTATGCGCCGCAGGCGCAGCTTTTCCTCTGTAGTCTTTATTTTCTGGGATATCGAGATCTTGTCACCGAACGGAATGAGAACCATATACCGGCCTGTGAAAGTGATCTCTGTTGTCAGGCGTGGCCCTTTCGACGAGATGGGCTCTTTAACAATCTGAACCAGAAGCTGCTGCCCCTGCTTGAGGGCGTCGACGATTGTGCCGTGTTTGTCGATGTCGGCTTCGCGTTTTATGCGCGACACCTGAGGCATTTTATTTTTATCGTCGAGGGCTTCTTCGAGGAATTTGGCGTATGTCGAAAACTGAGAGCCGAGGTCGAGGTAGTGAAGGAACGCATCTTTTTCATGGCCAACATTGACAAAGGCGGCATTCAGGCCGGGCATGAGCTTTTTAACCTTTGCCAAATAGATATCACCCACAGCATAGGCCGTAGTGCGCCCCTCTTTCTGGAGAGACACCAGACGCGAGTCTTCGGTCAGAGCTATGGCCACATCCTTTTTCTGCACGTCGACAATAAGTTCGCTTTGCATGGGGACAGTGGTTAGGGGGTGGTGGAAGAGTTGGTGGTTATGAAAAGTGTGTTATTATGTTTCTCGCCCATTCTCGGGCTCTTCTATAGTGGGGCTTATATTGACAACACACCGTCGCCTCCGCCTTGCAGGCGGACCGGCGCGGTGGTTATTGCCTTGGGGGAGAGGGATGTTTTTCTGCGCGGATCCGGCGCCCCGCGCCGGATGTCCGCTGCCGTCGAATCAGACGGCAAGGATGGGCCCGCCTTACTTCTTCTTATGACGGTTCTTGCGCAAACGTTTTTTACGTTTGTGAGTGGCCATCTTGTGGCCTTTTCTTTTCTTTCCGCTGGGCATTGTTGTTGCTTGGGTTAGAGGTTGGACTTCAGGTTTTAAGCGCTAAGGATATTAGCGGACATCTTCCATGAACACTTTAGCGGGCTTAAAAGCGGGGATTTTGTGTTCAGGGATGGTGATGGTGGTATTCTTCGAGATATTGCGGGCAGTCTTGGCGGAACGAACCTTGATGATGAAGCTGCCGAAGCCACGGAGATAGACGTTTTCGCCATGAGCCAGCGAATCCTTAACGACTTCCATGAACTTTTCGATAGTGTCGAGCACATTGGCGCGGTCGATACCGGTAGACTTTGAAATCTCGTTTACAATGTCGGCTTTTGTCATTGTGATAATATTTGAGGTTTGGTTAACGAATCAAAATAACAGCGCCCCTGAGGCAGGGCGTTTTTCGGGTGCAAATATCGTAATTTTTTTCGTAACTGCCGAATTTAGAGCGAAATTTTTTCGAATAAAGTTCAAATCGGGGCTCTTTGAACAGGCGGTTACTATATAGAACAAGGTGTCAGGCGGCGGGGGTGACGGCCTCGATCGTCTTCAGACGCCTGACAACGATACGCGTCAGCGGGAGCACTGCGACTTCATAGGCGGTTTTCAGCAGTGCCTGGCTCACCATAAGACCTACCAGCGTCGAGGCATCGACAACTCCGGCGAAAGCTATCGGAAAGAACACCAGCGAGTCGACCCCTTCACCCCATAATGTCGACACTATGGCGCGCAGCGAGAACGAACCGCGGCCGCGCTCTTCGGCGCGACGCTTCATCCGGCTCATAACCCAGGCATTGACCATCGAACCGGCAAGGAAAGCGGCGAAACTGGCGGCAAGGATTCGTGGGACGGCTCCGAAAACTGTCTCCATAGCCGCTTGTCCTTCCCACCCTTCGATTCCTGGCAGCAGAAGCCCGATCTGAAGCAGGATGCTGACAAGCAGGTTCATGGCGAATCCGAGCCAAATCACGAACCTGGCCTTGTCGAAGCCATAGACTTCGACAAGGCAGTCATTGATAATATATGAGATCGGAAAGACAATCATTCCGGCAGTAAGGGTGACGCCGCCGAGCGGCACCACCTTTATCTCCATCAGATTGGCCACGATAAGGCAAACACAGAACAGCACTGTCATAACTGTGAATGTCAGGCTGACCGGCTTGCGCATATTCGATGAGAACCTGTTCATAGGTTTATTCGGCAATTCGGTTCAGGGTCTGGAGCAATCGGTCGGCAAGCCCTATCGAATAACCCTGCGACGAGAACACGACTCGATTGAATGTATCAGCGATAACGAAGATCGGACGCTCAGACTCGTGGGCGCTGAGGCGCAGATTCTCAATGAGTTCTTTGGTTATGGCGCCGTCTATATCCGTTCCGAAAACAACGTTCGACGGCAGTCCGGGATAAGCTCGGGCGTTGAAGCGCGACATCTCGTCGGCGTCGGCGAAGAGAAGCACAATCTTGCGCCCCGTCGCCTCAAGGCGGTCGGCCAGGGCTGTCATTTCGTTGAGAGCGTGGGCCGAAGGCTCATGGTTGGGACGTATGATACCGAGCACATAGTAACCGCGGCCTGTTGTCGACAGCAGGCTCTTCTCTGACTTCGCGGCGGCATCACTGTAGAGATTCTCGGAGTTGAACGAGCCGATGACCTGCACTTCGCTGTTGTCATACCTGACGACAAGCGGACGGGTGACAACCGAATCGGCCGGGACCTCGAAAATATCGGTCCGGGTCATAACCGAGCCGTCGGCCAGACGCTGCCCGGTGACGAGCATATATCGCCCGGCATCGAGCGAGATGCCGTCGGCATTCAGCTGCGAGGCGGGAGCGGCTTCGTCGAATTCAAGAAGCTGCGGAACGCCATTTTCGATTTTTGAGAGCGCGAACTGCATATAATATTGCGGATCGACAATATGTCCGACGGGGTTCACTTCGAGCACGAGCTTTCCTTTGGGGGTCGCCGATGTCTTGGGCGCAGCAAAAAGAGCGTCAATCCAGTCACTGTCGCCGACAGCATACTGAGGCTTGCCCGTCACCGGGTCGACGCGCGAAGGTATGCCAAGGCTTCGGGCCATAGCGACAAAGAGAATTGCGCGCGAGCGTCCGTCGGCTATCCGGTTTTTATAAGCGGCACGCGGGTCTATGCGGTTACCGGTGCGGTTCCAGACGGTATCGACTGCAATCTCCCGGCCTATCCACTCGACAAGCGCCGCCGGATCGGCCTTGAAGCGGCTCTTGTCGGCACTCGGGATGGCCTTGGCAAAGAAAGCCTTGAAAGGAGTCAGTCCTTCTGTCTCGATTCGCGGATTCATAATATAGGCGTCAAAAAGAGGCGAGCCGGTTTCGGCGGTGGCAAGCGCGTCGGCGAGAACTTCGCGCGACACATCGCGCCTGTCTTTCTCACTTATGGCTTCAAGCAGCCGGATGGCTTTGCCGCGGTCGGCCGAAGGGGTAGACCGCAGGAAATCGGTTATCATGGCGTGATTGCCTCGCGACTCCACAAGGATTCGTTCAAGGGGCGCTCTGTCAACTCCGAGCTCGTAAGCAAGGAGAGCAGCAAACTCCGGCGTGGCGAACGTCGAGACGTAGGCGTTGCGGATAGAGTCTTCGCGGGCGAACCGTATGTCGTTGGCCCGGCGCTGCGCGGCGGTGGGCGTCGGGAGCGAGGCCGACGGAGCGGGAGGTGTCAGATTGAACTCATCGACACCGGTATAATCTTCATCGCGATTGAGAACAACAATGACATCATCACCCGGGCGTCCCTTGACATAACCGAACCTGCGGCCGTCGGAAGCCCAGATAAGCATCTCCCCTATTCCGGTTGTGAGCTGAGCGTGACCGGCGGCATCAGTGGTTTTCACTGCGGTCGGATAGAATTCGGCATAGTTATAGAGGCAGAAACGCACCTGAGCGCCGTTCACCGGCTTCCCAGAAATATCTGTGACCTTCACTTTCAGGGGTGCCACCGGAGCATAATTGGCAGTCACATTGATAACCGTAGAAGCAGGCTGACGGTCGAGCACCTCTTCGGGGCCGTCATAGTCTCCGAACACTTTGGTAGTCATCAGCATACCGCGTGAGGCGGGCGCGTTGAACCATGCGAGATCGAGAATCGGTTCAGGCTCGCATGCGCCGAGAAAATGCCAGCGGCCGTTGGCCCATGCCTCGACCCAGGCATGATTGTCGTCGGTATGGGCCCAACGCGGAGTGTAGACCTGACGCGCAGGGATGCCGACCGCGCGCAGAGCAGCCACAGCGAACGTAGATTCTTCGCCACAGCGTCCGATGGCCTGACTGACCGAACTGAGCGGAGAACTCGTACGGCCGTCGGATGGACGGTATGTCACCTTTTCATGGCACCAGTGGTTCACTTCCAGAATCGCATCTTCGATAGAAAGTCCGCCGACACGCTGACGCAGTTCGGCATAGAAAGCCGGACGCGACATATCGAGATTCTCGTTGTTGACGCGCACAGGCAGAACGAAATGGCGGAATTCGCGTTCAGGCACCGAGGCGCCCCACGGCATCTCGCGGCGCGCTTTCAGCGACGCTCTGACATTCTCCAGGAAAAACTCGGGCGGATAGCCTATGCGGTCAGACGTGGGCAGATAACTGTAGAGGAACTCCATGGCGGAGCGCTCTTCGGGATTCATTTCGAGTCGGCCGAAATCGGGAGCCGGACGTCCGGCTTCAGCTGTCAGTATCGCAAACAGAGCGATAAAATATGTCAGTGTCTGTTTCATTATTCTAATGCTTTTATTATGGCGGCCACCCGCGAGGCGTCGGTAGTCGCGCGTGAATATTCGTCGGTATCGGGAGTGCCCATGCTGACATCGGCACGCCGAAAACGCATTGCCGAACCTACGGTGTGCTTTGCCGACGCATGAAGCTCTTCAACACCGGTCAGCCTCACTATATCACGGCAGTTTTCGGCAGTGACACCACCACCGGCAAGAATTATTATCTTTCCGTCGGCATCTTCGACGAGCCGACGAATAAGCGCCGCCCCCTCAAGGGCTGAAGCTGCCTGTCCGGAAGTCAGAACCCTGCGGCATCCGAGGGCTATCAGATCGTCGAGCGCCTTGCGCGGGTCGCGACAAAGGTCGAACGCACGGTGAAACGTGACCGGCCGGCCGTCGGCTAAAGCCATAAACCGCCTCATGACGGCGATGTCGACATCGCCGGCGGCGGGGTGTCGGCGCAGTCGGCGGTAAGCGCGCCGACAACTATGCCGTCGGCCCCGGCGGCAACGGCGTCGGTAATCTCGGCTTCCATCTGAGCCACCTCGTCGGCGCTGTAGAGGAAATCGCCGCTGCGCGGGCGTATCAGCACATTGACAGCCGGGCCTCCGGCGTCAACAGCCATGCGCGTCATTGCCGGCGTCGGCGTGAGACCTCCTTCGGTCAGGGCCGAACAAAGCTCTATGCGTGCGGCCCCCGCGCTACGGGCTGCGCCGACACTGGCTATATCGCCGCAACACACTTCGAGAAGAACGCTCATCTTACGGTAAGCTCAACGATATTGTCAATATCTTCGGTGAGTTCGGGAAGATGGAGTGTGACACTATCTTTCGAACGAGAGAATTTGACCTTTGTGCCGTCGGCGAACATCTTTGCGCGCCAGACACTGAAACCCTCGGTAGGAATCACTATATCTTTCGATTCGGGATTGAGGACATGGATAAACAGGCGTTCCCCCTTGCGGGTCGCGGTTCCCCAGGGCTGTTCGGCAAACGGAGAGCCTTCGGTTCCGTAGATCGTCTCGCCGTGGGCTCTCATCCATTCTCCTATCTCGCGAAGACGTTCGAGCGCCATTGCCGGAAGCTCGCCGTTGGGCTGCGGGCCTATGTTCAGCAACAGGTTGGCACCTTTTCCGGCCGTCTTAACCAAATAGTGGACAAGTGTGCGCGTATCTTTATAATCGGTATCCTCGATGCGGAAGCCCCACATTCCGTTCATAGTGTCGCAGGTTTCAAGAGGCAGCTGACTTATAGCCTGGCCCGAAAGTCCGGCCGTGTTCTCGCCCGGCATATCGCGTTCGAAAATCTGTATATCCTCCCCTTCGAAAGGCGCCTGATGGTGGTTGTTACCTACCAGACATCCCGGCTGAAGGCTGTGGATAAGAGCATATTGCTGAGGCAACTGCCAGTTGAAAGGAACTGAATCCTGATCGTGGTCCCACCATCCGTCGAACCATATTGCGCGAATCGGGCCATAGCCTGTCAGCAGTTCGCTGAGCTGACGGTTCATGAAAGCATAGTAGTGAGGCCAGTCGCTCTTCAGGCTGTCTTTGCCGGTCGTGCGGCCGGTTCGCCCTGCCGGATAGTCATCGCGCCCCCAGTCAATATGAGAATAATAGAGATGGAGCTTAAGGTCGTTTTTCTGACAGGCCTCCGACAGTTCTTTCAGCACATCGCGCTTGAACGGCGTGGCGTCGACGATATTGTAGTCCGACTCCTTGGTGCCGAACATCGAGAACCCGTCGTGATGGCGCGTCGTGAAGCAGATATATCGTGCGCCTGAATCCTTGATAGCTTGTGCCCAGGCTTCGGCATCGAAATCGGCCGGATAGAAAGCGCGGGCCGTCTTGGCATATTCGCTCTGCAGAGGTCCGTAATTCAGATACCACTCACCACGGGCAAACATGCTGTAAATGCCCCAGTGGATGAATATGCCGAAGCGGTCAGCGGCAAACTCTTTGCGTGATTCCAAAACCTGAGGTGACGCTACATACTCGGCCGAAGCCGGCAGAAGCATCAAAGCCGTCAATACTGATAGGATTAATCTTTTCATGGATCGATAATTGGTTTACCGCGCAAAGATACTACGAAATCCCGTGCGATGCAAGCCTTTTGCCGCCGCCGGGTTGGAGGTTAACGCGCTTTGGAGTATCTTTGCATTACTTATGAGCACAAACGTCAAAATATTCCGGCCCGACACATCGACAGAACTGCCTCTTATCTACGCCGACGGCGGCATCCGCGCCGGCTTTCCGTCGCCGGCCCAGGACTACATATCCGAAACAATCGACCTCAACAAAGACCTCATATCCAATCCGGCGTCGACTTTCTACGGCCGTGTCGTCGGCGACTCCATGATCGAGGAAGGCATCACCGAGGGCGATATTCTTGTGATCGACCGCTCGGTCGAGCCTGAGAACGACGATCTGGCCGTCTGCTGTCTCGACGGCGAATTCACGCTGAAGCGAATCCATATCTCCGACGACGGCCATGTTCAGCTCGTTCCGAGCAACCGCCGTTACCGCCCTATCGACGTCGATGAAGGCGACGAACTTATAATCTGGGGCGTCGTAATCTATACCATCAAGGCGAACCGCCGTCCGCGCTTCGGCCATAGGTTCTGAGCTGACATCCTCCAAAACCGACACCCATGTATGCTCTTGTCGACTGCAACAACTTCTTTGTTTCCTGCGAGCGCGTTTTCCGCCCCGAACTCGAAGGAAAACCGGTCGTAGTCCTGAGCAACAACGACGGGTGTGCGGTATCGATGAGCAACGAGGCCAAGGCTCTCGGCATAAAGCGTGGCTCCCCATATTTCAGGTTCCGCGACCTCGCCGAGGCCAACGGCGTCGTATGCCTCTCGGGGAACCACCGCCTCTACGGCGACATGTCGCGCCGCGTGATGCTCACTCTCAAAGCCCATGTCGAAGACCTCGAAGTCTATTCCATCGACGAGGCATTCATGGCCCTCGGCAAAGAAATCGGAGAATATGACGGATTCGGCCGCTATCTCGTCAGGCGCGTTCGCCGCGACACAGGCATCCCCGTCAGCATCGGCATAGCCCCGACAAAAACTCTCGCAAAAGCGGCTGCCCGATTTGCTAAAAAATATAAGGGATACAAGGGCGCCTGCCTCATCGACAGCGATGAGAAAAGACGGAAGGCTCTCTCGCTTACATGGATAGGCGACGTGTGGGGAATCGGCCGGCGCAACTGCCGCCGCCTTATTGAATACGGAATCGACACTGCGCTGAAATTCGCCGACCTGCCCCGTCAGCAGGCCGAGTCGCTGTTCAACGTCGTCGGCGTCAGAACATGGCGCGAGCTCAACGGCGAGCCGTGCATTGAGCGTGAGATCCGCGACCACAGGAAGTCGATCTCATCGACGCGCACCTTCGCCTCGGAGCTCCACACTTTCGAGGAACTGCGTCAGGCTATAGCCGGATTCATCAGCATCACCGCCCGCAAACTGCGCGAAGACGACGGTTTCGCCGACCGCCTGTCGGTTTTCCTCTGCACAAACCCGTTCCACGAGCGCGACCCGCAATATTTCAACGAAGCGTCGGCCTCGCTCCAGTTCGCTACCAACGACACCGGTCTGCTGCTCGAAGCGGCGCTCGATGCCCTCAAAAAGATTTTCCGCGACGGTTTCGGATATAAAAGAGCCGGCATCACACTGACCCACATTACGCCGCGCGAAGGCACCCAGCAGAGCCTCTTCGCCGACACCGACGCACTGCGCAAGCGCGAACGGCTGATGCGCATTGTCGACGCCATAAACGCCTCGCCGAAATCCGCCAACACCGTTACAATCGCTGCCGCCGGCGCCGGTCTCGACCCGCTCGTGCGCCTAGGTTCTCCCCGTTCCAATCCCGACGGAAGCATTTGCCTG
>OGPY01000991.1_pt1 | contig 23211 bp, 29 predicted proteins | sample 1553121 | NCBI WGS metagenome assembly OGPY01 (sample SAMEA2580004, study PRJEB22360) | human gut metagenome
CTATGATCATATCTTTCTCGTTGCATAATTCTTGTTCGAATAAAATGTGTCAAGTGATATTGACAAAACCAGGTAGAACTTGTCCGGCAATTTTAACGCAGTAAACCGCATCATGACAAGTACAAGTCTCTTTCAGTATGGAAACAAAAAGAATATACAAAGAAAAACGCTCCTGTACTGGAAAAGTACAAGAGCGTTGGCAGTAGGTTAAAATCGTTGTATCCCGACGGTAAGTTTCCGTCAGAAACTTCGCTTGACCGTCAGCGACAAGCGTTGTATGAGGAGCGTGAAAAACTCTACGAAGAATACCGCTACCTCAAAAAAGAGTATGCTGATTTAGACAAGGCAAGCCGAACGATTGACGATTACCTTGAAAGTTTGAGGGATGAACCTGAGCGTAGGCGGAAAAAGGGAGAGTTGGAATAACTCTGCAAACTGGAATTTGACGCTCTATTAATGCTATTAAACCCAATCAATAGCATTCTTTACAAGTTTGACAAATGGTTCACAGGTCAGATTTTGGGTAGTGTGTGCAGGAACGATACAGCAGATTTTTCCCTTGCCATAGGTGTGAATCCATACAGCAGGCTGAACGCCGTTCTTTGAAACGGTTTCTGCAAGAATCGTTGTATCAGCATTCGGAATCATTTTCATTACATAATGTTCGTCAAAATCAGGGAATGTGAATTTGCCAATGCCTTCAATAATCGGATGTTCTGCTATCGGTTTTACAGTAAGCGGACATTGTTCGGGATGAGTGATAAAGTTACTTCTTACAACATTTGTGAGGATTGCGTGATTTTCTGTGTAATCAGTAAGTGATGCGTGAAGCATAATCGTTCCCATACCATTCTGAACATCATTCAGAAATTTCTCCGTCCATTTTTCATCACACCAGATTGGAGTAGGAATCTGATCATTTTCAATAGGATCTTTGAAAGACAAAAACAAATCAAACTGCCCGTTGAAATAATCATTTGGGTTCTTTGTGAATGTTACTTCATAATCTGCGTTAAACAGATAGTCCATCATAGGCTTGATGGAATCATCGTGATGCCAGTAATCGTGTACCAAAACAAATACTTTTTTACTCATAAGTTATACGTCCTTTCATCACCATTTTATGGCTACGTTTCTGTGAATTCTCGTTTTTTAGATGTGCGTTAAATTCCGATTTGTCAATCTGTTTCATTTGCTTCTTCAGGCTTATAGTTTCGTTCAATATATTCCTCAACAGCCTTAATGAACATCTGATTCATGCTCATGCCCATTTCAGCAGCGATAGCTTTCAGTTTTTCACGCTGTCCCTTTGGAACACGAATTTTGATGTCATCAAGGTGTGTTTTCACATACTTTGCCGTAATCGCTTTTCGTTTTTCGTTATAGTACATAGAAATCAATCCTTTCATATTGTACCCATTACTATAATTATACTATCTTAGAAGCTTTTTGTCAATTCATCTTATAAAAATTGTCCGGATTTTTTCAGAGAACTTTGTACGCATTGCGGCTTGAAAAAACAAGTGCAATGATATATAATAGTATTGTACCCAACACTAAACATGAAAGGAGATTTTCAAAATGATTCAAAAAATAATTCCCATTGCAGCAAGTATTACTTTGATAGGCTCAGCAAGTCTGACAGCCTATGCCGATATGGTTTTGTCAATATCACTTGACACATTTTATTCGAACAAGGATTATGCAACGAGAAAGATATGATCATAGTAGAGCTTTCTTCGGTCTTCCGGAGGCAGCCCACCGTTGGCGGTGCAGATTGTTCCGGAACCTTCGGACAAGATCTCATCAATAATCTGAGTTGTATTATTAAGGTGTTCTTTTCTCTGCTTGCAGATTTTGTCATTCTCTCTTAAATCTGATATCTTTTTATCAAGTTTAGCTATTTCATCAGCCCGACAGGACATTTGTGTCAGAATGTATATTTCTCATTGAATTACGCTCTGCACAGCGATAGTATTTTCTGTAATTTATCGGTGTAACGCCGTACAGCTTTTTGAATCTGCGGCAGAAATAGCCGATGTTCTCAAATCCTGTTTCATGCGCTATGGCACAAACGCTGTTTTCGGTATCAACAAGGAGCTTTGACGCACGTTTCAGTCTGTATTCTACAACGTAATTTATCGGCGATGTGTGCAGGTATATCCTGAAAATATTGAGGACACTGCTTTTGCATATAAGAACTGTTCCTGCAATATCGTCCAGTGTTATCTGACCGCTGTAATTATCATGAATATACTGCATCATTATCTGAAGCTTAGCCTGCGTCTGTGCGGAATGCCCGGACACGGGGCCGCAGTCTGTTATTTGTATGCTTTCATATAACAGGCGCCATAGTTTCAGCAGCAGTTCTACCGTTTCCATTTCAGAAGCCGTGCCAGAACCCTGCACAGCAAATACCGACCTCATTGTTTCGATAATGCTGTGGTGCGCTGTTTCTTCGGCGGAAAAAATCACACATTCGGTAGTTGACTCAATTATCGGTCTGATGTATCTGCTGTATATCAGACTGCCCTGCGGCGCAAGCAGAACAGGTGAAAAAACAATGTTCGGAATGATGGCGCTGTCTTCTGCTTCAAACCTGTGTATCACCTGAGAATTTATAAAGATCCCATCGCCCGAGCTTAGAACATACCTGTTTCCACCCACCAGAAAATCAGCCTTGCCATGCTGTACATAAACAAATTCGACCTCTGGGTGCCAGTGCCAGTCGATACAGTGAAAATCGAAATCCCAGATGTCCTCATAATAGTAACTGAACGGATATTCTTCGCTGCCGTGACTTGCAGTTTCACGTAAGGTTTCGTCCGTTGTGATCCTGTCCTTTTTGATTTCATTTCCCATGTTCTCACCCGATTTACGATATTGTGTAATAAAAATGTGATTTTGTGTATTGAAATGTTACGATATTTACTATATAATCTGATTATATCATTTGTCAAGGAGTTTGTCAATATGGCTGTAAATTACAGAAAAACACTTATATCCTGCTATCTTGGATTCATCACACAGGCAATAGCGGCTAATTTCGCTCCGCTTCTATTTCTCACATTTCACAATGGCTATGGTATTCCGTTTGGAAAAATTGCCCTTATCTCGTCGATATTTTTTGTTACTCAGCTTATCATAGATGTGCTGTGCGCACGTTTCGCCGACAAGATCGGCTATCGGAAATGCGTTATCGGTTCGCAGGTGTTTTCTGCGCTGGGACTTATCGGGCTTGCTTTTCTGCCAGAACTGCTTCCCGATCCGTTTTCAGGAATAATTATAAGCACGGTCATATATGCAATGGGAAGCGGTCTGACCGAGGTACTTGTAAGTCCGATAGTTGAAGCCTGCCCGTTTGAGCACAAAGAAGCTGCAATGAGCCTGCTGCATTCATTCTACTGCTGGGGTTCGGTCGGAGTCATACTCATTTCAACACTGTTTTTTACTGTTTTCGGCATAGAAAACTGGAAGTGGCTCTCTTGTATCTGGGCGATAATTCCACTTGTGAACATATACAATTTTTCAGTATGTCCCATTGAACATCCTGTCGAGAACGGCGAGGGAATGCGTATCCGTGACCTGCTCAGAGTACCGCTGTTCTGGCTTGCGATACTGCTTATGGTTTGTGCGGGAGCCTCGGAGCTTTCAATGGCACAGTGGGCGTCGGCATTTGCAGAATCCGCTCTCGGACTGACTAAATCAGTCGGAGATATTGCAGGACCGTGTATGTTTGCGGTGACGATGGGCATAAGCCGTACACTCTACGGGAAGTACGGCGAAAAGCTCGATCTTATGAAATTCATGATAGGCTCGGCGCTGCTGTGTCTGATCTGTTACATCACTGCATCCCTGTCGGGAATACCTGTAATCGGTCTTCTCGGCTGCATAATGTGCGGATTCTCGGTAGGTATCATGTGGCCCGGTTCTATAAGCATTTGTTCGGGAAAAATACCCACCGGCGGAACTGCAATGTTTGCACTCCTCGCCATGGCTGGTGACCTTGGCGGAGCACTCGGTCCTGCTATTGTAGGAAATATCACCCAGCGTGCAGGCGATGATATGCAGAAAGGTATGCTCGCAGGCTGCGCATTTCCCTTGATACTTATGATATCGCTCCTGCTGCTGAACAGAGCCAGACGCAGGAATAACTGATCGTATCCGGCAGGTTTATGCAAAGCTACAATAGGAAAAAGGCATCATGTATCCGGACATGATGCCTTTTTGTTTTTTTATACGGTGTCAGCGGTCAATTTACGAATTTCATAGAGCCTGTTCTATACTTCTGAACTGCGACGGAGTAATACTCTCGAACCTTTTGAAAATCTTGCAAAAATAACTGCTGTCACAGAAACCTGTTTCTTCAGCTATCTGATCGACAGTTTTCTGTGTTTCCGCCAGAAGCATTTTTGCCGCCTGTATCTTGCGTTTTGTGATATATTCCATCGGTCGGCAGTTCAAGGTCTGCCTGAATAATCTGCACAAATGCTGCGAAGAAACGCCTGCGGCTTTACTTATGGATTCAAGACCGGGCTGTTTCATATAGTTTTCGTCAATATATGCGATCGCCTTTGTCACCGCAGGGGCGATTTGTACACTGCCTTTTCCTTTCGCCGCAAGACGGCTCAATTCAATGAAAAAGCTGTACAGATAGCCCGACGCTCTGAAATTTCCGTCAACCTTGTCAGACAGGAGTGCCTCGTGCATACATCTGAAACAGTGGTCAAGATATGTAATTTCTTCCTTTGAAAGGGGGAAGATTTTTGGCTTGTCAAAGCCGAGTGCTTTAAGCATATCAGGGCAGGACTTTCCTGATGGTTTTATCCAATGCGTATCCCAGGATTCATCCGTTGAATAATACTCATGCGGACAGCCGGCAGGGATAAAGAATGCGGTGTACGGTTTTATTATATGTTTCTCTCCGTTCATTATAAGTACGCCGCTGCCTTTTGTACAATAAAGAGCCTTGGCATAATTGTCGCCTTTGTCGCATTTAACATGATACTGCCATTCGTTCAGCCCTACGCTCACCAAAAAGACGGGAAGACTGCTTTCTTTACTGATTATCGGATAATCGTAGAATTTCAAAATTAATTCACCGCCTGTGCTAAAATCGTTATATCTTAATAATATCATTCATTGACTTGTATGTCAATAAGCGTTATAATCTGGCTATTTCAACTTCCGTGTTGATGTTAACAAGTATTTAACAATCAACTTATGTAAAATGAAATAATTTAGAACGCAATATTTGTTCAGCTATACAAAAATCTTGTGCATATGAGAGAAATATGCAGAATATAGTGACTTTTGGTGTTATATGTGTTAAAATAATGTATGCATAGATAAAAAAGTCTATTGCAAAAAAATGTGGTGAGTCCAATGAAGATGTGAATATTCATTATGCACAATTATCCGTTGCAATAATTGTGTTATATGATGAAATTGAATTTATTTGCAACAAAACTTGAAGAAAATCACACCTATATTATAAAAAATATCGTTAAGAGAATCGCAGCTCAGGATGATTATGTTAGGGTCAACTACCGAATTGACAATATCTCAAATGCTACATCCGTTTCCTATAGAACAACGGTTGGAGGTACATATATTGCAAGTGGAGAAATATCAAGTAAAGGAAACCATACTACGAAACACACTAATGCGACATACATTGATAAAGGTGAACGTATTTTGTGCACAATGTCACTCAATCCAGCTCCGTCAGGTGTAGGTAGTCATGCTTCAGGATATGTTAGCGGTAAATAAAATTTAAACTAAGGCAATATCACTAACTATCTTTTTATGTGATATTGCCTTAAATTATACGATCAATTTAACAGCTTGATTTCTATACTACCTCGCAGCAATAACCCAAAAGAAAGGAATGACATATGAAAAATATCAGAAAAACAAAAGTATTATTGCCCGTGATGTTGGCGGCTGTGGCGCTGTCAGCTTGTGAAAATACTCCCGACAATATCAGAAGTAATAAGCATTCGGCTGAGGTGGACAGCGGCGAGGCTTATGTTTCGTCAGAGAATATTTATGACAGCTTTGATGCTGCATTTGAAAAAGAGTATACAGAATTCAAGCTGCCCGAAAAATCGGCGGTGAGCATTTGCAGGTCTGACGGTGTTTATGACTTGGAGCTTGCTTATATCAATGCCGAAAATGATATGGACTGGCTGTCGTCAAAAGTGGAAGAGCTGCAAAGTGCCTTGGATATCAAGATCGATGGTAAGATCGAAACTGTGGAAGATCAGGCACAGCTCCAGGACGAACATAACAAACTTAAAATAACACGCTTTGCACAGCCTTATTGCTGTTGGGAGGCAAGCGAAAACGGCGTAAATACCGCAGACGCTGACGCCGATAATATGGAGCTTTTTTATCTCGACAGACCAACTTCTGAAAATGCTGACAGCGGACTTTTGTCTGCTGCGGACAAGGCAAAGACTTTGGCGGACACGTTCAGCAATGTGCTTGGAGAGGAGCTTGATAATGTGGTCAGTGACGGGTATATAATCACCACCGACAGCGGAGTTGGCTATGAGATCGAGATACAAAAGGCATATAAAGGTATCGGCATACAAAATGTTTTTTCCACGAATGCTGACGATACGCTGTTCGTGAAGGGCAATGCGCTTATGACCTATTCAATGCAGACTTATACCGATCTCGACGCAAACTTTGGCCCCGAATATTACATAGGTTGTAACGCTTTCAAGGTGGCAAAGGCTGAGAAAATAGACAAAATGCTGTCTTTCAAGGGTGCTTGCGATCTGCTTGAGGAAAATCTTGCGGACAAGATCGATATACAGTTTGATGACGTCAAGCTTATGTATGAACCTCGTGGCGAGAGTACCGAAGTCGACGAAAGTGCAGATAATATACGCTGTACGCCAAAGTGGTATTTTATTATCGACGATAAACAGCCGACAGGTCTGCACGCAATAAATTATGTGACAGTTGACTGCGTTACGGGCGAGATATATGTGCTTATTCCATAGGGGGTGGGGCAATGAAAGCACTTAAATGCGACCTTAACAAGAGTATGCTGAATATCGGATATGTCGGTGCGGTGCTGCTCACGACCCTGCTTTGCTTTACCGCAAAGGCGTATACCGACCCGAACACGGCGAAGATATACACGGTGTTTGAGTGCATTGCAAAGCTTGACAAACAGCTTTTTGCTGATGATTATTCCTTCAGTTCCTATCTGATATTCGCAAAAGGTATGTCGGGATATATGGCAATGTTTCTGCCTATAATAGCGGCTTTTCCCTTTATGACGGCATTTTGTGCAGAGCGAAACGGCGGTTCAATGCGGTTCAACATAACCCGAACAGGCAGTTTGAGATATTATCTGTCAAAATTCTGCTCAGCATTTTTGTGCGGCGGTTCGGCTGTTCTATTCGGATATATAATTTTTGGTGTTATCGTAAGAATAATTTTTCCTTCATTGAGCCAATATGAACTTTCCGCAGATGACTTGTCATTCGTGCTTGTGAACAACAAAAACGAACTTATAGGCGTGTTAAGATATATGCTTTCAGCGTTTTTGTATGGAGCTATAAGCACAATGCCTGCACTTTTCATAAGCTCATTCTGCAAAAATCCGTATCTTATAACCTGCGTGCCATTTATGGTAACATATATGTGGCAGATAACTGTGCAGAAACTTATTGCAAATTCGATGATGAAAGAGGATTTCGACAGGGCAAGTATATTGGAGAATTTTTATCCCAACAGCATAATGAATTTGTCATATTACACAGCTTTTGCTGACACAAAATACATTCTGTTTTTCAATTTCGGGATAATACTTTTCTCTGTGATAGGTTTTATAGTAATAATGAATATGCGGCTGGACAAAGGGGTGTAAGCAATGAAAAATTTTAGTTTAAAACAAGTCTTTTCCTGTGCGGCAACGGAATTTGTAAAGTGGGTCTGTGACGCACGAATGGTGATCGTTGCGGTGCTGCTCATATTCATAAACAATTTTGCAGTTTCTCCGCTGACCAACAATGCAGAGCTTATGGGTGAGCCGCTTAACATACTAGAGCCATTTATAGCTGTGGCGAATTCTGAGATACTGATACTTATAATCCCCATAGTTTTTCTTACCCTCATTGCTGATTATCCGAAAGTTGACACCAATACCGTGTTTTATATCGTTCGTATCGGCAGGGCGAACTGGTTTGTGGGGCAGATCTTGAAGCTTGTTTTTATGATAATATCATATCTTGCGGTAATATTTCTCGGCACAGTTTTGCCAATGCTTTCAAAGGGTTTTTGGTACAATGGCTGGAGCAATGTTGCCACGGTTTTTGTGAAAATGTTCCCCGACAGGCGAGGCGATTTCGGCGTTGAGCTGCTTCCAGAAAATCTCTACAATCAGCTCACAGTATTTTCAGCCGCAGTGCAAAGCTACCTGCTCGTGTTCGCATATCTCATGATAATAGGGCTTATCCTGCTGAGCTTTTCACTTGTGAAACACAAAACTGTGGGTTTTGTCCTCTGCGGAGCGGTGATATCATTAGGCACAGCGTTCTGCTCCATAAAGACAACGCTTATGTGGACAATGCCAATGGCGAACAGCATAATATGGCTGCATTACACAAAATATTTCCGTGAGCCTGTTATGTCAATGAGTTTTTCGGTCAGCTACCTTGCCTTATTTATAGCGGTACTGCTGTTGTTCTGCTTTATCGCCATAAGAAAATTCAATTACGACAATGTTGCAGAGATAGCAAGTTAGGAAATTAGGGGGACGAAATGGATATCATCAATGTAAATGACGTATGCCTTACGCTTGGCAAAACGGAGATACTAAAGCACATAAATGTGTCCTTTGAGGAGGGCAAGATACACGGACTTATCGGACGAAACGGCAGCGGAAAGACAATGCTTATGAAGTGCATATGTGGTTTTATCAAGCCCACGAGCGGTGAGATTATCGTTGACGGCAAGCAGGTGGGCAAGGACGTTGACTTCCCGAAAGATATGGGTATCATTATTGAAACACCTGGGTTTATACCTTACTATTCGGGCTACAAGAATCTCAAACTTCTTGCGGGGCTGAACAACAAGATAGGGAAAGATGAGATAAGAAACAGCATGAAGCAAGTTGGACTTGACCCTGATCTAAAGCGACACGTCCGCAAATACAGTCTAGGTATGCGGCAGCGTTTGGGACTTGCACAAGCCATTATGGAAAATCCGAAGATACTCATTCTTGACGAGCCTTTCAATGGTCTTGACAAGGACGGCGTAAAAGAAATGCGTGAATATCTGCTCAGCTACAAAGAACAGGGCAAGACTATTCTTATATGCTCACACTCTGCGGAGGACATCTCCGTGCTGTGCGATACTGTGCATGAAATGGATAAGGGTGTTATTGAGGGGGTAAGATGACATAGACTGAGTAAGTATGGATTCGTATTTTTATTTAATGCAATACTATATTATATCATACTTTCTAAAAAAGTTTACATTTATCAAATTCCATTAGCATCTATCACTGATAGGTGCTTTTTTTCATAACCAAAACAAGAAATGCGGGGAACAATTTATGATGTAAAATTACGAATATGTTCCCCAATGCTATAGATACCAAAAGAGTCGAGAAACCGGCTCTTTTATACAGTAGAGGGATACTGTTGGATATATTCCCTTATTTCACACATAATATTAAGGACAAATTTGCTTATCCTATTGATATTTCCCTTATTTTATATTATAATTTAAGGGAAAATAATGGAGGTAAGGAAATGAGAAGTTTTAATTACTCTGCTTTTAAAGAACAAAAGTGGGATTCTGATATTCTCGGACTTATAGCGGCCATATACAAAGAGGCTGGAAAACAGGAGCAGTATTTGAAACAGCGTCCGCAAGAGATGGAGAAGCTTGTTGAGATAGCAAAAATTCAAAGTACCGAAGCTTCAAATGCGATAGAGGGTATCGTAACAACAAGCACGAGGATCAAACAGTTGGTCGAAGAAAAGACTACTCCTCAAAATCGTGACGAACAGGAGATCGCAGGGTATAGAGACGTGCTGAACGTTATACACGAAAGCTTTGACGCTATTCCGATAACTCAGAACTATATTCTGCAGTTTCACAAAATGCTTTATAGTCATATGAACAATCCGCTTGCTGGCAGAACAAAAAGCGTGCAGAATTATATCAGTGCGGCTTATCCCGATGGACATACAGAAATACTGTTTACTCCGCTCGCGCCATATGAAACATCTGAGTCACTTGACAGGATATGTGAAGAGTACAATCGTGTTATCGGTAATTTGGAGGTTGAGCCGCTTATAATTATCCCTATATTTATCCACGATTTTCTATGTATACACCCTTTGAATTACGGCAACGGAAGAATGAGCCGTCTGCTTACCACTCTTCTGCTGTATCAGAATGGTTTTTACATTGGCAAATATATATCGCTCGAGGCAAAGATCTCTAAGAACAAAGATCTGTATTACAGTGCTCTGAGTCAGTCGCAGACGGGCTGGCACGAGGGCAAAGAGGATGCTTTGCCATTTATAAAGTACATTTTAGGCACAATACTTGCATCGTATAAAGATTTTGAAGAGCGTACCTCCCTTGCTCAAGAAAAACTGCCTGCACTTGAGATGGTCAGAATGGCAAGCAAAAGCAAAATAGGACGATTTAACAAGCAGGATATAAGGGAACTCTGTCCTACTCTCAGTGACAGTTCTATCGAAGGTGCACTAAGAAAACTTGTTGCCGCAGGAGAACTAAAAAAAGAGGGCAAGGGAAAGAGCACCTGCTATTTCAGATTAAATTAGATTAGAAGATGTTCTACACATCGCATGACTAGTTTTTGGCGGACTTGGAGCGGCAGGTGAGTTTTTAGGTAATGCCAAGGCGGTTAGTTTGCTTGCTATAGAAAAGATAAAGTCAGGAGATAAAGTCATTTCAACAGACCCTGAAACAATGAAAACTTCTCCTAAAACTGTCCTTGAAACATATATAAGAGAGGTGACTACTCTCGTTCATCTTACTGTGAACGGCGAAGAAATCGTTACAACTGTTGACCACCCGTTCTTTGTAAAAAAATCAAGGCTTTATCAAAGCAGGAGAACTTGCAATCGGATATGAACTTCTTAATTCTAATTGCAATGTTCTTTTGGTTGAAAATCATTCTGTCGAATTGACAGACGAACCTGTTACGGTGTATAATTTTCAAGTGGAAGATTTCCATACTTATCATGTTGGCAAGTGTAGACTGCTTGTACATAATGCAAATTGTAATCAAGAAAAGCCTGTGCTTCCAAAATATGATGGAAAAACAACAGAGGGCGTTATGGTAACTCCAGAGGAGAACCCCATAAAAGTACACCCAAATATTATTTACTCCACATTCTGCGGAAGCAGAATGTTTCTTTTCTCCGTAAGCCCTTTGTCAAGGAACTTGTAAAAGATGTGAATCTGCCTGTCCTCGTCCTTGCTTTCGGGACGATCACCAATCACGATGTACTCGATAAGCTCCAAACAAGTCTCACGGGTAAGCTCCTGAATATCGACATACTTCTTGATATTTTCAATGTATCTGTCAATATCCTTTTCAGCCTGTTCAGCGGTTTCGCACTTTTCTTTCAGTACAGCGACTTTCTCTCTCAGCATCTTCTGCTCATCAAGATACTGATTCAGCATTTTCACGCAGAGTTCTTCGGGTACAGTACCGAGGAGCTTTTCTTCATAGGTCTTACTGATAAGCGTTTCGAGCTGTGCAAGCCTTTTCTCACCCTCATGGAGTTCCTTGCTGTTATGCTGGCTCTCCGCATCGGCAGTAGCCTGTCTGCGTTTTCTAACGGCTTCACGGAGTGCGTCCTCGTCCTCAACGGCAAGTCGTGCCTTTGCTCTAATATCGTCAACAACAATCTGTGAAATTACTCTTTCCAAAATGGAATGAGGAGTGCAGCCGTCCATTCCGCTTCTAACATAAGTACCACAGCGATAGCTGACAGTCTCATATGTTCCACGCTTCTTAGAGGTGTGCATGGTTCTGTTCATTTTCATCTTGTAACCGCAGTCTGGGCAGTACATAAATCCTGACAGCGGAAGAATCACGCCTTCTTTTGTTGTCTTGCCGATACTCACCGATGCGTCAACCTCTCTAACCTTGTCCCACAGCTCTCTTGAAATGATAGGTTCATGATTATTTTCAATCACTATCCATTCCGACCTGTCCTTGCGTATCTGCTTGTGATTTTTGTAGGATACCGTTGTCACTCTCTGCTGTGCGAGATTTCCGATATAAATCTCATTGTTAAGAATGCCACGCACCATACAATCATTCCACAGATGTGAAGTCACAAGGGGATTATCTTTGCCTTTAAGCTGATAACGATGATCCGAGGGAGTTGCGATGCCGTCCTTGTTAAGCTGTATAGCGATCTGCTTCGGACTTAACCCTCTTGCCCTCTGCTCAAATATACGTCTTACGATAACGGCGGCATCTTCATCAATCAAGGGCGTATGCTTTTCATCATCTGCCTTGATGTAACCATAAGAAGCTGAAGCCGCCAGATACTTGCCCTGCCGAGAATTTGCTGCCATGACACTGCGTACCTTCTTTGACGTGTTGGCGGCGTGCCATTCGTTGAATAAATTCATCACAGGCATAAGATCCATTGCCGAACTGTTTCTGTCAAGCGTGTCTACATTGTCGCTCAGGGCGATGAAGCGGATATTGAATGAAGGAAAAATGTAATCTATATACTGACCGACCTCGATATAATTTCTTCCGAAACGTGAAAGGTCTTTACAGAGGATAAGATTTATCTTTCCCGACTTTGCATCATCAAGAATCTGCTTGATACCTGGTCTATCGAAACTTGTTCCCGAATAGCCATCGTCCTCGCATATCTCGATAAGATTCCACCCCTCCTGCTTGCTGACATATTCCGTCAGCATCTTCTTCTGATTTTCAATCGAAAGGGATTCGCCCGCACGTTCGTCCTCCTGCGACAAACGCACATAGATCCCGACATTGTAAGTAGTTTGCTTTGCCATAATAACTCCTTTCCAATCAAAGCAAACCATATTCGATGATACAACTATTATAGCGCAGAAAACCGAATATGGCAAGTCTTTTTTCAAAACTTTTTAGTTCTTTTCGGTTTTCTGAAACGCTCTTTTGAAAGCAAGTTCATAAAGCACATTATCAAGGTCTTTTTCACCCACGAAATGACTTGTCACAGCATAACGCTGACCGTCCACTTCGTACACGGCTTTGCTGGTCGGCTTATCTTTATATCTCTCATTCAGCTCAGCCAAAGTAAATCCTGTATCTTTTCTTGGCAAGTGTCTCCTTTCCGCCTGCGATTATCTATCTCTACACGCAATGGCTTTTTGTTGCAGGGGCGTTACGCCTGCACAGGTGCTGTACGGAACGGCAGAGCCGTCCCTTACACAGCAATCGTTTTGTTGTCGGAATATATGTTACTCCGAATAGGAATGATCTGTTTCTGAAAAGCTCATCTGCTTAGCGTACTTTTCGGAATAGCTTTCGTCCGAGCTGTTGTCAGCATCGGCAGAACTATCGTCAGCCAGCTCACCAATCTGCTCATAGGTCATACCGCTTGCTGTCAGCTTGCCGATCAGCGTATGCTCCGCAGTCACAGCATCGAGAAGTGCCTGTCCCTCCGCACCGCCGTAAAGCTGTGAGAGCTTATCGTAGGTGTAGAGCTTGCTATCAATGATGACCTTGCGCCTGCGCTCCTGCACAGCTTTGATAGACTTTTCGTAGCTGTCGAGCTTTGCCTGATTCTCCGCAAGAACAGCATCCGTAATGATAACAGCGGACTTCTCATCAACCTCGGTCTTAGCTTTCTTACTCATTCTCATCACCTCCCAATGTATTGGATTTAGGGATAATACCCTATGCTAATATTATAGCATTCTCGGACAGCAAAAGTCTATTCGCATTGCGCAAGAAGTTGAGTGCGCCATAAAACTTCTTCATTCGTGAAATTGTTATGGGGAATTTTGCAGAAAGCAGACCGAGCATTGCAAATCCGAGCCATATCACATTGACTGCATACTGCATAGGTCACCATTTCTGATTTATTCAATACGGAGAATTATTATCACGGAGCAACTATTTTTATAAAAATCATGCCCGTTTCCTGATTGAACGTGCTTGTATATATAGAGGGGGTTTTATCCGAGTGCCGCCGTGACCTATTCACATTCTGTATAGAAATATGCTGTTGAATTTAGGCACAAGGGAGAACCGTCATGAACAAAGTGTAAACTTTTCTGAAAAACAACGCCATTTTCTCAAAAACACCGGTAGAAAAGTGAAGGGCTTTGACGTTGTGACGATCACACGCACCCCTGCATATCATTTTCATCATAAAATTTTTCTGCGGTATACTTAACGAAGCGGTCAATAATTTGGTATTAACTTATGGGAGCATATTTCATAGGACTGCCGCCCAGACTGCGCAATAACTGCGCTGAGCCAGTTTACAATTTCAAGAGTGATGATATTGAGTGCATCACGCAGGAGCGTGAGCGAGTATGACCGCCGACCTAAGCGGCGGAGAGTTTAAGTCGCATAGCTCCAAATTCGCTGACGGAGCATCGAAAGCCTGAGTGATATGAAAATCCCACAGGCTGGAAAATAGCGCTACAGCGCAACAAAAATAACAAGCATTGTATTTTGCGCCGCACAGCGAGCGAAAATACCAAATGCTTGTTAGGGACACCCCAAGCCCCGAAACGACCGCACAGCGGTCAAGAAAATCGGCTAACGCCGAAATACAAACAAAGGAGACACCACTATGAAAACCGAGAAAAAGAAGCGTGGAAGACCGCCCAAACACAAGGCTATGGAGTTTGAGGGTATGACCTACGAGGGAGCAATCAATCACGCACTTGACAAAGAGGTCAGAGCCGACCTTGACAAGTGCCTTGCCGACAAGGACGAGAGCCAGCTTACCGACGATGAACGCAAGTACCTGAAACGCAAGAAGGAGAAGAAGTCCTACACCCTCAATGTTCGTTTCACCGAATCGGAAATGCAGGACATTCTTTCCAAGTGTGAGCAGTACGGTTACAAGAACAAGACCGAGTATATCCGTGATTGTGTTCGGGCGAGGGTTGATCTCACGCCCGACCGTTCCGAAATTGCCGAGTGTAACCGTCTGATGAAACGCATCGGAGCAAACATCAACCAGATACTTGTCCGACTTTACAGCACAGGTCACATCTATGCCGAGGATATTACCGAGATAAAGAAAGGGGTAAACGAAATTTGGCATACACTTCTATCCATACGATCAGGGCAACAGTCAGCGCAGCGATCGCTTACATCACAAGAGATGATAAGACCATCGACGGTTTATATGTCAACTCTTATGCTTGCCGAGCCGATAGCGCAGGAGCAAGCGAGGACTTCCGAGCCGTCCGAAACACAGGAACAGGACGCACCCAAATCCTTGCCTACCACATGATACAGAGCTTTGCCCCCGGTGAAGTCACGCCCGAACAAGCTATGCAGATCGGAGAGGAGCTGTGCGACCGTTATCTGAAAGGCGATTATCAGTATGTCATTGCTGTTCATCATGACAAGTCGCACCTGCATTGCCACATCATTTTCAACAACACAAATCTGTATAACGGTCTGAGCTTTACCACCGAGCATAATCAAGGCAGAAAGTCTGAAAGAGCGTGGGCAGAGTTGCGTGAGATTTCGGACGAGATATGTGCTGAACACGGTATATCTGTTATCTCCGAGCCTGAAAAGGGACATGGGGTATCTCACTTTGAGAGGAATATGCAGAAAGAGGGCAAGTCGTGGAAAGATAAGCTCCGTGTCAGGATTGCGGAGGTCATGCTTTACAGCCGTGACTTCAAGGATTTTCTTGAAAAATGTTCGGAGTGCAGTATCGAATATGTTTACAAGCCAAGCAATAAGGTCAAGCTGAAATTCCGTTTATCAGGTGACGGTCAACAGAAGTTTACAAGAGCCGACACCCTGGGCGCAGACTTCACCCCCGAACGCATAGCCGAGCAGATAGCGGAGATACAGGAAAAGCTGTCAGCGGCGAATGTCACTCCCGATATGCTTATCGAAGCGCCGAAGCCTGTTGTTCCAAAGACCGAGCCGAAGCCGACACAGACAGTCACCGCACCGACAAAGCCGAAACAATCTGCCGAGCCTGAAACTATCACCGAAACAAGTGAAACCGCAAAGAGAAAAGCTGCTGCGGAACAGGTGGAGAAGTTCTTTGCAGCCCGACGAGCAAGACGGCAGGCACAGCTTGATATGCTTAACGCAACTGCTATCAATCCGAAGCCTGAACCGTCTGCCCGGACACCACAGCCCACACCTACGGAGAGTAAAGCACCTGAAAAGAAAGAAGATCCGTGGAAAGCTATCAGAGGTATGGGCAGAGCAAACGAAATCATCGCAGACCTTGAAGCTGGTGGCGTTATGTCATTCAGCGAGCTGTCTGGATTCTTCTTCAATACACCTCACTCCGATGACCACACAACTGAGCGTGCCGATCTGAAAAAGAAGTTTACAGCTATCGACACGCTCATTGCAAAGATGAAGCACCGTGACGAGCTGGAGCCTGTTTACAAGGAGTATCAGGGCAAATCGGGCTGGTCGCAGAGCCGTTTCAAGAAGAAAAATGCCGCCACTATCGAGGACTACGAGCAGACGGTCAAGTACATCAAGGAGCATATCAAGAAGTATGCTGTTGACGGCAAACCGCCGACGATGCTTGACCTTTTGGAGAAGTCCAACAAGCTGAAATCGAAGTGGAACAGGCTTAATGTCGAGCATACCGCATTCCTCACCAAGCGTGAAACGGCGAAGAAGTACACCCGACAGGTGCGCCAGTACATCAACGAACAGCAGATGAAGCGTGAGCGTGAGAAAAGCCGTCAGAGGACACAGGCTAAACATAGAAATAAAAATACACTTGAATAAAGAAAGGAAACAACAACTATGAGCAAAATAGGTTATATCCGTGTTTCTACGGAGCATCAGGAAACAGCGAGACAGCAGGAGATCATGTGCAGTTATCAGGTTGACCGCATCTTCTCCGAGAAGCTGTCAGGAGCGAACACCGACCGCCCTCAGCTCAGGGCAATGCTTGACTATGTGCGTGAGGGTGACACCCTCTACATCGAGAGTATCAGCCGTCTGGGACGCTCCACAAAGGACTTGCTGAACATCATCGACACCCTCACAGACAAGGGAGTAACGCTCATCAGCCACAAGGAGAAAATTGACACCGACACTCCTGCGGGCAAATTTATGCTCACCGTGTTCGCTGCACTCTCACAGTTGGAGCGTGAGCAGCTCAAACAGCGACAGCGTGAGGGCATCGAGATCGCTAAGGCTCAGGGCAAGTACACCGGGCGAAAGCCTATCCCCACCGACTGGACGAGGTTCGGTCAGCTCTATGGGGAATGGAGAGCCAAGCACATCACGGGCAGGGACTTTATGCGGAGAATGAATATGTCAGCAAATACTTTCTACCGCCGTGTGCGTGAGTATGAACTCCGTCACGGCATCACCGAGCCGACCTCAGCTTGACCGTCAGGCGAACGGAAATGCCACACATCACTATCCGAGCCTGCGGAGCGGAATTCTAACCGCTGAAAAGAAAAAGCCCTCAGAAACGCTTACAAGAGCATTTCCGAGGGCTTGCGGTTATTCAGTTCCAATAGAGTTTGTGCCTGTTGTGGTGTGCCCCACAATGCCTATTCAGACTTGTGTGGAACGAAAAATATAGTATTTGGCAATAAAACAAGATAACAATAAATTTATAGTTTAGTTAACTACATAGACATTTCCCTTTATGGCGATTTCGTTTATTATGGCACTACGGTTCAAATCTTTTTGGGACAATAAAACAATACCTATAATATTAATATCAGATTGCTTAATAGTATCTTTACCTGTATTAATACCGTTTCTTATGTTTTCAAATTCGTCTTCCAAATAAGCGTGTTTATCATTTATTATATTAACAAACTTATCTAATGGTGAAATGAGCTTTTCGCCAGCATAGAACAACGGGATACCATACACTCCTCTTTCGTCATTTTGAGGATTTTGAATCGTTGGTAGTGTTGAATCAGAATCATTGTAAGTATCGACCCAAAGCCATGTCACTGTTCCGTATTCACTATATTCATCTATTACAGATGATATATCTGATGAATTGATTGCATTCTTGAATGATACATATATTTTGCCTTCGCCAAGGATTGTTGAAACATCATTATCTTCTTCTGGCGTGGGGAGAAAAAAACGTTGATATTGAGAAGAATCATTTTCTTTAATAAGACAATTAGGAAAGTCTGTATTTGCGTTTACTCCGCTTGTGCCTGTCAATAAGCCGATTTTTTCAAATATGAATTTCTGATCAAGACTCACTTTTAATCTGAATGTAAATTTGTTAGTGTATTCTGTTGTGCTAAAAGGATAACTAAGAATAGAGTATTGATATTCATTACTGCTCTTTTGCTTGATGTCAAGCTCATTTCCATTTGGACAGCTTATATAATAATAATCTTGTATATCTTTATTCATTTGAGTCATCATTTTATCTCTGTTGTGATACTTAGATAAAACAAAAGTGCCTGCCGTAACTAATAATGATATAATTATAATTATAATTGTTTTTTTCATTGCTTCAACCTCTACTTCAAGGCTGGACACCGCTTATAAGCTGTTCATTATAAAAAACAATTATTTTATCATTTGGCAATAGCTGTTCTGTTCCCATTGAATAATCATTCGATGTATCCCAATTAGACCAATCTGCTGCATTTAGTCTAAAATGGATTACAAACTGTTTATTAGGTTGAAGTTCAACATCGGTATTAAATTTGATTTTTGCATATGTATTTCCGTAATCGTCATTAACAAATTCACAAACCGAAGTATTACCTAAGTATTGATTATCTACAGCAAGCCAGTCGCAATGGTATTCAAGGTTTTCTTTATTGTCTGCATTAAATACATAATTTATAGTTATATCACTCATTTTTAAAGGCTTGTCAGAGTTGTTAGTTATAACTATATTGGGATTTATAGTATTTGAGTTACTAATACCTGCATTGCAAGATTCTACTGTTATTTCAGGTGATTTCTCATCATCTTGAATTACCCCTGGATTGATAGTTGGCGTAACAGTTGTATCTATTTCACCATCATTATCAAGATCAATGTTAATAAAAATTGTACCAATAGTATAGTGACCATTACTTGCAGTGTTGAACTCAATGTAGTCATTTGCTATTAAAGTATTATTTTTGAGAATACTTTTAAGCATTCTATTTTGGGGAACACTTACAGCAGAACTTGCCAGATTTGATTTCCATTCTTGGTACTCTTCACCATTAGGATCTAACGTTGAGTAATATTGATATTCGTCAACATAATCATCGGCAAAAGCAGGTAAACTCGTAAGCATAGTTGTAGATAACGCAATACAGCTAAGACCTGCCACGATACGTTTCAAAATCTTATTCTTAACCATTTCATACCACCTTTCTGCAACACACAGTTGCCAATTATTTCTTGTTTACATAGTTTCTCAGCTCTTCTGGCTCTACAGGTTGTGCGAACCAATGGAAGCAAGCACTCGGAACTGATGTGGTAGCTACCACCAGCGCAAGAGCCGCCAGTGCCGTAGAAGCCTTCTTTGCTATGCTCATCAGCTTTTTCATTACAAATCCCTCCTTTCAAACAGTTCAGATAAGTCAGGCTCTTTCGGTTGATAAAACGTAATACCGCAAACGCTGCCATTTGAGATATACAGCACCAGCCTTACAAGAGCAAGAATTACAATCGCCAAAATACTCCGTTTTTCTCTTTCCTTATCATCGTTTACTGTTATCACCCCGATTCAAAAAGTGACCGAGCAGTGCCATGATTGCTGACAGCAGCATTCCGCTTGATACATAAAGGCTTAGTTTTTGATATTGGAATACAAGCAGTGCAATCGTGACAACGGATAGGGTAACAGCTAAGATGCAGCTTCTTTTCCTTAGCTTGACACTCTTTTCCTCTGACATCGGTTTATTCGGATGCGGAACGGGAGCAATACATAGAATGATTGGTAATGCTATCATTATGAAACTGATGCTGAATATTGGCGTAATATGTCCGCTTACATTGCAAATGCCGTAAGAGAAAACCATCATCACCATGACAAGCGTGAACATACAACTAAGATGACTGTTAGCGTGAAACCCACCTACAAACTGTCTCAACCCCATAAATACGGCTATGAATACAACAACCGCAGGCAGCGTATGGGAAAACAGAGCAATCAGCAGGACGATAATGGTATTCAGCACATCAGAGATCAGCAGCTCCATTCCATATGCGTAGATCACCTCTTTGGATTCTTCCGTTATGTTCTGAACCACAAAAAAGTGTGCTATGCTTTTTGCAAGTTTTGAAATCATTTCTGAATCACTTCCTGCAAAAATCATAACACAAGTTGCAAATTTTTTCAATAGGTTTTGAGAAAAAAGGTCTCAAAGTGTCCCCAAATGTCGTCTTCTTGTCCCGAAATGCAAATAGTTAAATTTGTAAACAATTACGAACCATAATGTTCAGCTTAAAAATTCCGTCATCATAATCGAAACTTACTAACCCACCCAATCTATCAACGGAGGATTTGATACTGTTTATCCCTATGCCGTGAAGCCCTTGTTCTTTCTTTGTTGATGTTAAAACAGATGTATCTACCTTATCTGATGTATTTGTAATGACAATAAATAGCTTCTCTCGTTCTTCCATTAGGCTTATCCAAATATGCTTATGTGATACACCAGCTCTCTGGCAACCTTCTATTGCATTGTCAAGAGCGTTTCCGATGATACGGCACAACTCCAATTCGTCTGCCTTGATATTTGTTATGATATTGACCTTTCAAATAAACTCTATACCGTATGTCTGAGCAAGAGAACCCTTGATGTTCACAATAGAATCGACGGCATTATTACCAGTATAGCAGAGTCTGTTAGCAAGCCTTACAAATGAGCTTAGCTTGACAAGATATTCCTTAGCAGAATCAGTATCATTGTTTTCCAACATATCATTCAGAACTAAAAATTGATTTTCAATATCGTGTTTAAACTCTCGTACTTGCTTGTATGACAGGGTAAGCAGCTTATAGTTTTCCTGTTCCTGTTGCTTTATTGTTTCAAGGTATTTTAACTTTATCTTATCTTCAAAACTTTCAAAGAAATTAAACATAGCAAGGTTTATAAAGATAATTCCTGCAAGAGAAACGCCCAAAGAAACATAACTATAAGTGTTGCTGCCAACAAATCCATCAAGCATTGTTTGTAAAAGAAAAATACTTATGATTGGAATAACTATTATCAATATCCAATATTTTATCGGCAGTTCACGAATTTTTTTGTTTATTATGCGGTGCATCAATCCTATAAGCCATAAATAAATTATATTTGTGCCTACCATTCCGAGATAACGTCCTAAACCAGACTCTAAGAATTCATCTGGTGTTCCCATATTAGCAATGCAAAGTAATCCAATCACAATAGGTTCAGATATAGATATAATCAGTAAAAACAATATGTTCCAAAATATTTTATGACGGATTGAATCATCATAACAAATAAAGGACATGGAGCTAATAAGAATAATGGTTGTAATCAGATACACTAAAATATTATCTGTCAACAAAACTGTCGCTGACAGTATTACAGTAGAAAGAAGATACGACAGATAAAGAACTGCTTTATTAACTTTTGCCTTACTCAACAAGGAAAAGTATAAGAATACCAACATCATTTCAATTGCTACATTGACAATCTCAATGATATTTTCAATCAATACGGGCAACTCGATCATCTCCCTGTTGCATAGTTAAGATAGCGAGCAACTATCTCATCTTTATATGTTTTGCCTATGGGGATTTTTCTGCCGTTGCTTAGAATAATATCGTACTTGGTAATATTCTGTATATGGTCAAGATTTACAAGTATTCCACGGTTTATAATAGCGAAATTGTACTTTAACAACTCGCCACACACAGTTGAAAAATCGCCGCCGTACTCCAATTCACCATTAACTGTGAATAGTGATACCTTTCTTCTATGTCCCTCAAAGTAAAGAATATCTGTCAGCCTGAACTTGAATGACAGATTTTTATTATTGAAAGTGAAAGTTCTAAATCGCTGCTGGCACTCAGCAATGATAGAATTTAGCTGTTTGGTATATACATAGTCTGGCTGATTTTTCAATATATAGCGAAACGCTCCCACATCGTAGCCCTTAACGGCAAATTCGGCATAATTCGTCAGGAAAGAAATAATAACTGAACCATCTATCTGTCTGATTCTTTCAGCGGTCTGCAATCCGGTCAGATCGGGCATTTCAACATCGAGTATGATGACTTCATACATTCCCTTGACATAGAAACTCAATAAGTCTCTCCCGCTTGTAAATTCGTGTATTTCGCAGTCGGGGAGTTTCATTTCTCTTAATCTGTTATGAAGTTGTTTTAAGAATACAGGTTCATCATCAACGATAGCAATATTCATAGCAATCACCTCACAATTGGTCATGCTTTATGTATCAGTTATCATTATACCACATCGGAGAGATTATTTCAAGAGAAAAAATAGCTATGCCTCCATTAATAGTTTCGGAGACATAGCCTCATGTTGCGTTATTTTATATTCATCGAATATGGTCTATTGCCTGATTTAAGAGTGGGTGTACTTATAAGTGCTTCACAGATGGAAAGCAAATTTCTTTTAAATCAGGAAATAGATCGACACCTTCATATCCTCAATATAAAGCACAATCAGCAAGTCATGTTGAAGGAAAAGCTGCTTTATACATGAGAGAAAATGGTATAAATGAAGCAACTGTATTTCATAATAACCCTAATGGAACTTGTGGATTCTGCGATAGACAAGTTCCAGCTCTACTTCCAAAAGGCGCTAAATTAACCGTGGTACCTCCAAGTAATTCGGTTGCAAATAATGTTCGTGCTATCCCAGTTCCAAAGACATACATTGGAAATAGCACTGTTCCGAAAATCAAATAAGAAAGGAATAAGGTAATCAAATGAAAATAAAACATTTTGGAGGAATTGAATATGCAAATAATATTTCTGAATTTTCGGAAATATTACAAAAAAAAATATG
>OGPY01000993.1_pt1 | contig 23160 bp, 20 predicted proteins | sample 1553121 | NCBI WGS metagenome assembly OGPY01 (sample SAMEA2580004, study PRJEB22360) | human gut metagenome
TGGGGCATCTTCATATGCCATTGTATTTTATAGGGACATTTACTGAATATCCCTACCTATTTCCGAACGGCCGCCTTATGCTAATTCCACAGGTCTTGTTCGTATTCGAAAATTTCATTTTTTCATCAGGAAAACAACACCTAATGCACATTCCCTTTCCCCCTAACCTATATTTAGCATTCTACGGCAAAAAAGATAAAAAATCACATACACACTTTGATTTCCTCTATTCTTGCATTTTTAACACTCAATATTTTAAATGTTAAATCATTTACAACAATAGTTTCCCCTTCCTGAGGAATACTTTGATTGAAATACAACACCAAACCGGCAAGCGTCTCATACTCTTCACGCTCTTCCAGATCCAGGTGATATTTTTCATTCAAGTAATCCACCTCCAAACGTCCTGAAAAAATATATTCTTGTTCGGAAATCATCACTTCTTTCAGATTGAGGTGGTCATGTTCATCTTCAATCTCTCCGAAAATTTCCTCCATAATATCTTCGATAGTAACGATCCCGGCTGTAATACCGAACTCATCGACGACAACGGCAACACTTTTCTGGTCCCGGATAAACAAATTCAACAGCCGTTGTGCAGACATCGTCTCAGGTACGATCAATACCCGGCTCAACGCTTTGGCAATCGTCGGAGGATCTTTGAAAAGAGTCGATATATGAACATAACCGATAATATCGTCGATACTTTCTTTATAAATCAAAATCCGGGACAATCCGGTATCGATAAAGAGTTGGGTCAACTCTTCGATCGAACTGTCGATAGACAAGGCTACGACATCAGGGCGGGGAACGATACACTCCCTCAGCTTCACTTCGGAAAAATCGAGTGCATTCCGAAAAAGTTTGATCTCGTGCATTTCCTCCTCCTGCCGAGCATTGACTTCTCCTTCCTCGATCAGGTTGTTCAAATCTACTTTTCCAAAAGCCCGGTTGGGTTCTTTATGCCCTAATTTCCGTCCGGTAAAAATCCGCAGCAACCATCCTCCTAACCACACCGAAAAATAAGACAACGGAAAAAACAACAGATAAAACAAAAAAACAGGAACAGAAAATAACTTCAAAAACAGATTAGACCGTAAGCGGAATACGGTCTTCGGCAAAAATTCAGCAAAAACCAAAATGATCAGAGTCGAAACGAGGGTCTCGACAAACAGTTCGACCCCGATCGATAAATGTAAAAATTCGAACTGTTTGACCAGCAGATCGGACATAAAAATACCGTAGATCACCATGACGACATTATTACCTACCAATAAAGTCGTAATATACATCCCGGAATGCGAAATGAACAGATCGATGAGAGCCTGAGTGACTCCTTTTTTAGACTTATCGATCTCGATCCGTAATTTATTAGAAGTCAGGAAAGCGATCTCCATTCCCGAAAAGAATGCAGATAACAGAAGACAAATCAATATCACCGAAAGGGTTGCTGTCATTGCTTACGTTGTTGCTTTTCAACTTCGATACTACCTGAAATATTCTCAAACACCGGATGATTCAGATTCTGATCGGAATGGAAGCCGTTATTACCTTCGATAATTTGTCCGTCGGCACTCAACTTGACATAACGGTCGGAATAGATCAATTCTTTTTTCATATCCCAATAGAGTAATTCGGTTTCGAGCTTTTTCCCCTCTGCATTGATTATCACCACTTCATTACGCGCCTCCCAAAGCATTTCATCTTCCAGCTTTTTGGCATATTTCGCTTTAATCGAACCGATCATCTTTCCTGCAGGATCATAAGAAAGTACATGGATCCCTTTCGGAAACTCTTCATATTTTTCTTTTTCCCTATTTACTTTTATGTATTCCGGGGCCAATACCCTGTATTTGATCCGGGCAGAATCGGAATAGACCAATTCCAGGTTTTCACCGGTCATATCGGGACGTTTCTCCCGCTCAGCCAATGCATTGACTTCTTTGATATCATTTTTACATGCTAAAAGCATTATTGCTCCCAGAAGAACAATAATGCTTTTCATATAAAGTATACGTGAAGAAACACTCATTAATATACGACTTACTATTTTCTGAAACGTGCTTTGGTCGATTCGTTGATCCAACTACCGATTTTAACGGTTGCTCCATCGGTAACACTACGGAAGAAAGCCTCGTCTTTACTCGGGAAATGTTGGGAATAAATTCCGATCAATTTATCCGCTTCTTCTGTCATAGCAGGATCCACTTGTTTTGCTTTTTGGAATTTATCGACAGCAGCCCAGAATACGGATGCGTGGTCAAAATCGTCTTCTCCGTAATTGGAGGCCGAATTGGCATAGGCTTTTCCGATCAGCATCAATGCGGTTCCGTTGTTCGGATTAAGTTTCAGCACTTCCAGCGCATTAGTCTTAGTCGCCTGATATTGCTTTTTAGCCAATTGCAACTGAGCCATTTTCAGGTAATATTCAGCTTTAGCCTCGTTATCTTCGGATTTCGCGATCGCTTCTTTCAGATAACCTTCGGTTTTATCGAATTCCTGACGTTTCAGGAACATGATAGCCAAGCTATAAGCCGCATCAGCAGTCGGATCCAATTGGTACAATTGCTCAGCTACAGTTGCATACAAAGGCAAATCGACACATTCGCTCCGCCGTAACAGAGAAGCCACCTCTTTCAAGTTAGCGACATCTTCCTTATTGGCTTCGTATTTTGCAGAAAGCAAGTTATTCAAGGTTTCACAATCTGCTACACCGGCATTGAAAAACATAGCATCCACATTCCCCTTCATCGTTTTGAACGCTTCAACCGTTTTGGGTTGTTTGGCATTTTTGATTCCATCATCGATAAAACCGGAAACTTTCATATAAAGAGCGATGTATTCATCTTTCGACAGTTCTCCTTTTTTCAGCAGATCCCCGGCTCCGAAAAACATGGTTTGCACCGTGATCGGGTGAGTTTTATTACCTTCGAGCTCGAATGATTTAGCCAAATAAGAAAAAGCTGTTTTTTTAGTATCATCCCCTCCGAAACGATATAAAGTAGCCCCTTTCTTTCCCAAAATATAACCTTCTCCATACCTTTGATGATCCCCAAAATATTTCGCCCATTGATCATACAACATCATCAAGGTATCCACATAAGTCTTATCTTTTGTCTGCTGATAGATATTGATCAACAGATCTTCCCCTTTGGTATAAGTAAGCATCTGAAACTTGGGAGCGTTATTAAAAACATACCGCCAGGCAGGCAAAGCTTCCTTATAATTTTTTTGTTTAAGAAATTCTGAATAAATAGAAGCATTCTCCAACGTTTTCACACTATCCAGTCCGTATTTGGAGTCGAGTGTCTGCGCACTGACTGCCCCTCCCATAAGACAAATACCGAATGCTAAAGCCACAATCTTTTTCATGATCTTATCTTTTTTAACCGATGTATTTAATGTTTTGTTAGTTACTTATCTAAGCTTACTCTGCAAAAATATCACTATTTTTCTTTTAATATACAGGGAACACCTGTATTTTAGCTAATAGTTCGACTTTTTAACATATTTCAAGATCTCATTCAATCCTACAAAACTAAGATATTTACAAAATAAAATATCCGGAGTCAGATGTCTTTCCAAAAAATGTGCATTTCCCCCCGTAATCAACACATGTCCTTCCGGGTATTGTCCGAGAAAGCATTCTATATACTGTTGTACCTCAAAAAGCATACCAGACATCACGCCATTCCGGATAGCTTCTTCTGTCGACTGTCCTATTCCTCCATAGGTTTCTGTCGGTGTCACCAAAGGCAGGCGGGCTGTAAACCGGTGCAGTCCGTTGAAACGCATTTCCAATCCGGGAGAAATATTTCCTCCCAGAAACACGCCCTCGGCCGAGACATAATTATAAGTGATACAGGTACCCGAATCGATCACCAAGAGGGAAGCCCCCGGGTAATAACTCTTTGCTCCGACACAAATAGCGATCCGGTCGAATCCCAAGGTCTCGGGAGTAGCATATCCGATTTTCAACGGCACCTCCAAAGCAGGCGAAGCTTCCAGCCAGTAATCGGCTTGCTCTTTTATAGCCAGCTGCATTTCGGAATCGATATGACCACTTCCGGTAAGAAATATCCAAACCTTTTCCCCTTTTTCTTTCCATACCCGAATGTCTTCAAGAATCGAATCCAACCGATAGTTTACCCCGATCAGCCGGTCTTCCTGAAAAAAAGCATATTTACTACGGGTATTCCCGATATCGATTACCAAATTCATTGCCTAAAATTCAAATCTCTGATCTATCATCTGTTACCTGCCTCTGTTTTCTCCCACATCTCCCGCACATAACGCGACATTTTCATAATATTCGTAATTTCTGTAAACACGAGCGATAATTTATTATTTTTTTCACTGAACCGGCAAGGCAAAATTTGCAGCTGCACAAACCTCAGTATAGCGGCAAACAAGGCCGACTGATAAAAAGGAGAAGTCTGTTCGCCGACAAAATACATGATCATTTTCCCATTCTTCACCAATAATCTCTCGATCCCTAAATCCATACACCGGCGTCTCATCCTCACAATTTCCATCAATCCGGTCACCTGTGCCGGAATTTCGCCAAAACGGTCTTTCAGCTCTTGCCCGAATTTCTCCAGGCCAGCCTCATCCGGAATATTGTCCAACTCCCGATACAGCCGAATTCTCTCGCTGATATTCTCCACATAGGTATCCGGAATCAATACTTCGAAATCGGATTCGATCACACAATCGGCAACGTAAGCCTGCTTTTGTTCGGTCGGAGGCGTTTCCATTCCAGGGAACTCTTCTTCGCGTAATTCCAGCAGAGCTTCATTCAATATACGCTGATAGGTTTCGTAACCGATTTCAGCAATAAATCCCGACTGTTCCGCTCCCAGGATATTCCCGGCCCCGCGGATATCAAGGTCCTGCATCGCTATATTAAAACCACTTCCTAAACCGCTGAAATCTTCGATCGCTTTCAGCCGGCGCCTGGCATCCGAATTAACCGTATCCAAAGGAGGGGTCAATAAATAACAAAAAGCCTTTTTATTCGAACGTCCCACCCGGCCTCTCAGCTGGTGCAGATCACTAAGCCCATAATTCTGGGCCTGGTTGATGATCATCGTATTGGCATTCGGAATATCCAGCCCCGACTCGATAATAGTCGTAGCGATCAAAACATCGTAATCGCCCCGGACAAAATCATGCATCACTTTTTCAAGTTCTTCGCCTTCCATTTGTCCATGTGCAACACAGGTTTTCACCTGCGGGACAATCCGTTGCAGCATGCCCTGAATATCCCGGATGGTCTCGACCCGGTTGTGGATAAAAAACACCTGACCGTTACGGGCCATTTCATAAAGAATCACCTCTTTGATCAGCTGCTCATCGAAACGGTGCAATTCCGTTACAATGGGATAACGGTTAGGCGGCGGAGTACGGATAATCGACATATCGCGGGCTCCCATCAATGAAAATTGTAAAGTACGCGGGATCGGAGTCGCCGTCATAGTCAGGGTATCTACATTCAATTTCAGGGTCTTCAGTTTTTCCTTTACCCCGACTCCGAATTTTTGTTCCTCATCGACGATCAACAATCCCAGATCTTTAAATACGACATCTTTGCTGGTCAGCCGATGGGTACCGATTATGATATCTACTTTGCCTTCCTTCAGATCGTTCAGGATTTTCTTAATTTCTCCGGGTTTCTTCATCCGGCTGATATATTCCACCCGACAAGGCATGCCTTCCAGCCGCCTGGAAAAAGTATGGTAATGCTGATAAGCCAAAACAGTCGTCGGCACCAGGACAGCCACCTGTTTGCTATCGGCTACCGCCTTAAAAGCGGCCCGGATTGCAACTTCAGTCTTCCCAAATCCCACATCTCCACAGATCAGGCGGTCCATTACCTGAGGTTTTTCCATATCGGCTTTTACCGCTTCGATCGCTTTTATCTGATCGGGAGTCTCGTCATACATAAACGACACTTCCATTTCTTCCTGCAAATAACTATCTTTAGAAAAAGCAAAAGCAGCTTCTTTCTTGCGACGGGCATAGAGGGCGATCAACTCCCTTGCAATATCTTTTACCCGGGACTTAGTTTTCTGTTTAAGTTTATTCCAGGCGTCTCCTCCTAATTTGTTCACGACAGGAGGAACACCGTCTTTCCCCTTATATTTGGATATTTTATGCAGGGAATGCAATCCGACATACAACTCCGAATTATTCTTATATACCAGCCGGATCGCTTCCTGTTCGTTGCCATCGTTGTTGATTTTGACCAGTCCGCCGAATCGTCCGATCCCATGGTCGATATGCACGACATAATCCCCCGGATGCAAATTTTGCAATTCTCCCAGGGTGATCGATTCCCTCCCCTGCCGGATGCGGGTAGTCTGCAGGCGGTATTTATGATAACGATCGAAAATCTGATGTTCCGTATAAACACAAATCTTTTCATTCGAATCCGAAAATCCTTCATGTATTACGCCTTCCAGCCAGGTAAAACCGATTTCGTATCCTTTATCTTTAAAAATATCCCGGATACGCTGGATTTGCATTTCATTGTTCGAACAGATATACAACCGGTAATCGTTGGCCTGGCGGGATTGCAAAGTCTCTGCCAGCAAATCGAAATGCTTGTTGGTCGGAGGCTGAGGTTCACAGGCTACGTCTATCGTTTCTCCCCGGAAATACATATCCGGTCCCCATTCCACCACATGGCAATCTTCGAGATAATTCATCAGTCCTTCGGCAGAAGTGACGAGCTCTTCCCCGGCTTCGGCATATAAAGCTTTCACTTTATCGTGAAGGAACATCCCATTTTTGATCCACCAGACCGGTTTAACAGAGAAATAGGAACTCAAGTCCGTATGTTTAAATCCTCCGGCCTCTGTTTTGCCACTGAGATCAGGAACGATCGATACTTTCCCGGTCTTTTTATCGGACAACTGGGTCTCGATATCGAAAAAACGAATCGATTCGACCTCATCTCCGAAAAAATCTATCCGGACCGGCTGTTCTTCTGCAAAAGAATACACATCCACAATACTCCCCCGGATCGAAAACTGTCCCGGTTCATAGACAAAATCATTCCGTTCGAACCCGTATTCTACCAAAAGATTTTCGACGAAAGAAATCGATAAGGCATCTCCCTGATTCACCACCATCGACATGCGGGAAAGCACTTCCCGGTCGACGACCTTTTCAGCCAATGCTTCCGGATAAGTAATCAAAGTATCGACTTCGCCATTCCGGATATTATTCAGCACTTCGGTACGCACCAGGACCGAATCGTTATCTTTCTCTTCCTCTTTAATCATCCTGCGATAAGAAGAAGGCAAAAAGGCGATTTGTTTTTCATCGGCCAAAGCCAATATATCATTATAAAAATAGGCAGCTTCTTCCCGGTCGTTCAGCACAACGACCCGCAACCCCGGCCGGGTGATACGCATGGCTCCGACAATCAGGGAAGTCACCGAACCGGCATTGTTGACAAGTCTGTATTTCCGGTCACTACGGGTAGTTAACAGCTCCGTTAACTTTTTCACCGCCCGGGCAGAGAGATATTTTTGCAGTAAATCCTTTGTGTTCAATTTTCTTCTAATTGATTTCGACAAAGGTAAAAATAATGTAGCAAAACTTACATAGCAAAAAAATAAAAAGTCAGATTCCCTTAGAAAACAGGATACATCCATACTGTATACAACAAACCTATTGCGGAACAGAATGCGTGATACAGTTACTTCCCATATTACAAATAGGGACAAAAAATACTTGATTTCAATATTTGAAATAATTAAGAATATTTTTTGTTTTTTCTTAAAATTAATATATTTTTGTTATGACAAACAATATTAAACTAAAAAAGAAAAAATAGATGGTTGAAAGACTTTATACCCAACGACTCGTCTTGCTACTTTCTAATATTAATAACAGCTACATTATTAAGCCAAATCATAAGTTTTATTAGTTTTGATCGCTCTAATAATTTTTTACAACAAATGCTTGGCTACAATGTAGAAGCACTGGCACAAGATGAAGGATACAACAAAGGAGATAAACTAAAATCAGTAAGCTGTACATGTCCTAATAACAAATCAGGCTTTTCCTTGAAATGCCGTGCCGATGGTAATTTAGAGCAATGTACTCCAACACAACAAGGTTCAAATGGTTGTTATAAAGTCAAATTTAGCACCAAGCCATTGGATTTGATTTGTGAAGGATCAGGAATTAAACGGGATGCCAATTGCTCTGCAAGAATTACCTTTTTTTGCCGACTCTTTTGAAATACTAAATGATTCGATACTTATTTTTAATGGAGCTGCATTTGAAGACCAAGTCGTACTTTGGGATTATCGTAACAAAAAACGGATTAACTCATACTTAAAATACACCCCTCATTACAACTGCCGACCTCTAAAACCATTTACCAAATGCAATAATGAAATATTATGGCAGCGAGAATTTGAACAAATGCTATACAGAGTTACAGAGCAAGAATTAATCCCAGCCCGATACATTGATTTTCAAGAGTTCGCGTATAATGGCAAATTAGAAAAAACACCTCAAGGTATATACTTTCTACAACCGGATATAGCACACATGAATCGTTATTACGAAAATGACAAGTATATCCATTTTATTTTTGAATGTGAAGCTTTAGATGATATGCCGTTTTTGGTCTATTATTTTAAAAAGTCAGGGAAAAAAATCATTTTAAACAATAATCATTATAAAGACGACCTAACCTTTTATCACATAACCCCACCGGCCATCAATGCATTTACAACCGCCGGAGATCCTGTTTCTGTTTTATATACATCATTTTAATATAAGGAGGCTAATAAGGCAAAAATCCAGACAGGCATTCCTTAAAAAGTATATTTTGGCGAGATACTGTTTCCTGACAGTATCTCGCTGATTTTTATCATTGCTGTCCGGTAAAACTAAAACGAAACCATCAACCGCATCTGTAATTCATGGAAATTCTTATCCATCGGATAATACACATTACTCAAACGGCTGTATTTGTATTCCCCCATCACCTTGATATACTGATTCAGTGTATAGTTCAAACCGACGGTAGCCGCCTGCATTTTACCCCCTCCGATACTCGTCGAGACAGGAGGATAATCCGAAACGACTCCGCCCGGGTAGAAAACATGCTTTCCGATCAGGAAAAAATCTCCTTTATTGATATCGTTGAGATTGACAATGCTATAACGGGCGACGATTTCCAGCGAATTCTTTTCATTCATACCGTCCAGTAAACCGTATTCGTCGTTGTAGGTATAACGGTTGCCCATGATCAGATAGCCGGCTTCTACATACCCACCGTCGAATTTGGTACTGCGGATCGGGTTACCGGCTTTCCAGGCATCCAGCGTCGTCCAACTCCATACTCCTCCCAGTTGATTGGTGAATAATTCAAAATCGGGCCGGTCTTTGTACAAACGTTTATACAGATATTCCCCGCGGACGAAAAAACGGTCGGTCTTAAACAAGAGTTCCGGATTCAGATCGAGAATATTCTTAGCCCAGGCGACATCGGCATTCAGAAATTTTGTAGTCGCATCCACATAAGTTTCCATGGCCGACTCTATAGTTACTTCAGTTTTAAAAGCATCGTCATCGACTACCCGTCCGGTATTTATCCGGGAGTAACGCAATCCCAATCCGACATGCAGCGTCATATAATCGTCGTTGATCACCTTATACAACCAACGACCGCTCAGACTAAACCCCTGAAATCCGCTGATCTGATCATTGTATTTATTTTCGGCAAAAATACCCTGATCGGCCAACACCTTCTGATTGAAAAACTTATAAGTAATCCCCAGACTTCGGCCAGGCGCCAAAGCATTGACGACTGCCGGACGGGAAATAAAATGATAGTTATAAAGACTCGTATTGTAAGCCATCGTAGAAGGCTCGCAAAAATAACCGGCTTTCACACTCTGTACCCCCCGGTAATTCTCTTTAAAGTTGTATTGTCCGAAAATATTCTTCTGTTTGAAAGAACCTTTAGAAAAATCGAAATCGGCATAAAAATAGAATTGTTTGTATTTCAATGAAGTACGGATACGTGCATCGGTAATAGCAGCCCCCGATTTCATCGGCGTATATTCGGAATGATAATAAGCTACATCGGTAAACAAACGGCCTCCGGCAGTAAATCTGAGTCCATTGTTCCGATTGACATATTTCAACAGCGGATTGGCCACATCTTCAACCTGAGCCTGAATATTCCCGGACCATAAAAAGATCGCAACCAAAAAGGCGGGGAAAAATATTTGTTTTTTCATCTGATTCATTTTTACAAAGTTTTGAAATTCACCCTAATTAATTATTATCTAAGTATCCCAATTTTCTCAATACTTCCCTTGCATCGACCAGGGTCTGGGAAGCAGGACTCTTCCGCCATCCGTGCGTAATCATATAGTTGATACTCATATCGGAATGGTTTGTAAATAAAGCATCCAGATAAGGAGGATTGAACATTCCGTCGGCTACGCCGAAATTATATTGTCCGAAATACTTCGCCATCTGATCATAGGTATCGAAAGTATAAGGATGGTTTTTCATCTTCGCCCGATGGATCAGGTAATCCTGCCAGGGTTGATCCAATTCAGGATAATCATTAGGGGCCCCCGCGATACACGGTCCGATAAAATGTGCTTTATATTTTACGCCCAGGTTGATAAAAGAAGCATATCCCAGCGGATCGTCATAAGTGAGATCGGTAGCACCGGTCCCTTTCCACAACAGGAAACACATGGGAACTTTGCCCTGGAATACCTCGGCCACCCGGACTAAACTTTCCAAAGAGAAGGTTTGCAGGATCACTTTACCGTTGGTATTTCCTACATTAATCGTCCCGTTGTTGATATAAAAAGGCGTGTCCTCGGGTTCCGGTTTTTCGATAATATTCATATCCTGCGTATTGGCCAGTACATCATACACGATCTGTTCGAATCCTTTGGGATTCAGCCAGGGTTCTTTAAATTCGATATAGATTCCCGGGATATTCTTATTTCCGGCTTCCCATACCGGATCGATTTCATACCCGAAATCATATTTCACAATATCGGCAGTACCGCTCAGACTGGTAATCGTTTCCCCTGTTTTCCCGACAATGGAATATTGCCGGGGCATTCCCGGTTGATTGCGGTCCCGGATCAACCGATACCCTTTCGAATACATAATCAGGTCTTCCAGTGTGGAAATATATTGCTTTTCTTTAGCCAATCCGGGCAGGGCTTCTTCGAGATTCTCGTTATTGAACCAACTACCGGCATCGAGCATCAGCAGTTCTTCGTAAGTATAATAAGCCGGTAAGTTAGGAACAAAATTCGCTTCATCCGCTTTTACCTTTTCTTCGGCTTCTGTCTCCGAGTATCCGATTTTCATATAATAATTCTTCCGGATTTCCCGGGGTAGTGTTTCTCCGAAAACCGTTTCGATGTTAGTGGTCCGTTTCAGGTTATCGTCATGTAGTGCCAGTACCACTCCGTCTTTCGACACCTGCATATCGCATTCCAGGTAATCCGCACCGATTTCTCTCGCCCACCGATAGGCGGATTCCGTTTCTTCGGGTGTCCAGAAAGTAGAGCCCCGATGTGCAATAACCGCATATTCGGGAACATAGTCGCGCACTTTGATCATTTCAGGTGAAAGCTCATCGACATGTACCCGGTCGACATCCACCTTCACATCATTAAATTTCTGATTTTCACATGACATCGCAGACATACCTAATCCGAATGCCAATGCTACATAAACCCATCTTTTAATCATAGTTGTGATTTTTAAATAAAGTGATTATTGTTTTGCTTGTTTCACTAGATATTGTTCTTCCTTTGCCGTGAATCCAATAAAGATGAACGCCAGGGCACAGGCCACCAATAACACGATAAAATTCCAGTTCCAGCCCAAATTCTGAACAACATATCCCAAACCGATATTAGCAAAGAGGGCGGTCCCGAAGAAATAACCGAAAAATCCGGTAAATCCGGCAGCCGTACCGGCCGCTTTTTTAGGGGCTAAATCCAAAGCATGAACCCCGATCAGCATTACCGGTCCGTAAATCAAGAAACCGATAGCAATCAGACAAATACTATCCATCAGCGGAGTAGCACTGAACTGCCAGTAAACAAAGATCGAAACAGCGATCAAAACCATATAGATCATGGTCGTTAAAGCACGGCGTCCCTTGAACAATTTGTCACTCAACCATCCACATACGATCGTACCGGGAATAGCAGCAAATTCATAAACAAAATAAGCCCAACCGATTTCTGTAATATCATATCCCTTCACCTCTTTCAGATAGGTGGGGGCCCAATCCAATACACCGTAACGGATCAGATAAATAAAAGCATTGGCCAGCGCGATAAACCACAAAGTCTTATTATTCAAAACATATTTGAAAAAGATCTCTTTAGCCGTCAGTTCAACCTCCGATTTAGCACTGTAATTTTTAGGGTAATCATTCCGATACTCTTCGATAGGAGGTAAACCACAAGATTGCGGAGTATCCCGGATCAACGAATAAGCGATAACCACAATAATCAAAGCCACCACCGCCGGAAACCAGAATGTACCGGCTTGCCAGGAACCGAACCATACCAAACCACCGGCAGCCATCGGACCGATCAAAGCACCACCTACATTGTGAGCACAATTCCAGATAGACATTTTCGTTCCTCTTTCGTTTTGTGAAAACCAATGCGTCATAACACGACCACACGGAGGCCATCCCATCCCCTGGAACCAACCGATCAGAAATTGCAAAATAAACATAGAGACGATGGAAGAAACTCCCACTTTCGTACCTAATAAAAGAGTAGCTAAAGCCGACAATGTCAACCCCAAGGGCAAGAATTTACGGGCACTACTACGGTCTGAAACCCCACCCATAATAAACTTAGACAATCCATAGGCAATAGCATTAGCTGAAATAGCAACCCCGAGAAGCCCTTTATCGAATCCCATATCCACCAGATAAGGCATAGCAAGAGAAAAATTCTTCCGAACTAAATAGTAGCCTGCATATCCAATAAAGATACCGATGAATACTTGCCAACGCAGACGCTTATACGTCGGATCAATCTTTTCTTTTGACAACAAGGGCCGATGAGGCTCTGGTTTTAAAAAACTCCACATAGCTATTAGTTTAAGATTCAAATTGTTTCTAAGAAAAACCTATCACTTTCGTTATTACAACGTTTTCGGCGCACATTATTTTGAAATGAAATAAAACATCTTCATTTCGAAACAAAAGTAGATAAAAACTCCATATATCCAAAAAAAATTATGAAAATTTTTGGTAAATTTATTTAAAAATATCCGGTGCGAATATTTCGCTTCGAAAAACACCCTTTCGAACTCAAAGTTCATCACGCACAAGATGTTTTATAACAAACAAATCCCCGATTTTTGAACACACTCCATGGTTTTCAAACCTAACCGACCGGGAAACAAGCCTCCGGCCGGTCAACTCCCAGAAAACTATTTCTTTCAATCCTGTAACATTTCCGCCAAGACCGAGATTGGATGTTTACAACATTTAGAAGTAGACATTTCGATCTGCCATTTACAAGTTTCACAATCAGTTACGACATAATCCACACCGGATTCCTCGATCTGTTTAAACAAGGAATTACCGATATCCTGCGAAGTCTTGTAATTTTCCTTTTTGAAACCGTAAGTCCCGGCAATTCCGCAACATTGCGAATCGAGCAATACCAGTTCCACATTCGGAATCGACTTCAATAATTCGATCGAATAATAAGCCCACCCCAGCTTTTCCATATGACAAGGAGTATGATAAGCCACCCGTAGTTTCTTATCTTTTCTGAACTCCAATTGTCCGGTTTCCTGACTCAGCAAGCGGTAAATATAGCGGGTAGCCAGCTCTACCTGCTCTCTCACATCTTCATTCTTCACGCCCAACAAATGCGGATATTCATCCCGAATCGTAAAAGTACAGGTAGAAGAGGTGGCAATAACAGGAATATTTTTATCCACGACCGATTTCCGAATCGAACCGATATTGATATCAGCCTGTTTCCGAGCTTGTTTGATAAAACCATTCGAAATCAGCGCCACCCCGCAACATTTTTCTTTTTCCAACAACCTCACCCCGATCCCGAGGGCATTCATAACCTTAACGAGATCTTTCCCCAACTGCGGGTAATTGTAATTCACATAACATCCATGGAAATAACTCACCTGTTTCGGAAAAGCAAGTTGTTCTTTCACTTGTTTCTTATACCAGCTTTCGAAAGTTCCGAAAGCATATTTCGGGAAAGTACGGCGATGATCGATTTTCAACACTCCATCCAAAATCGCTTTTACCGGTTTCAATCCCAGCGTTGCATTCACAACCGGCGCCACAGGAGTGGAGAGAGTCCCGACCAAATCGGTATTCGCCAGAATAAAATCCCGTACTCCCGGTTTCTTTTTACTGAATTTAATCCTTGCCGCCTGGATGATATCTCCGATCTTCACATTAGAAGAACAGGCCACTTCACACCGCTTGCAATTGATACAATATTTCAAGGTCTCGTCATAAAAACCGAACTTCTTCAGACGCAGGCGTTCTCCGTCAGGACCTGCCTGTTTAGGACCGGGATAATCCGGATTGACAGCCGCTACCGGACAATAAACCGTACAAACCGTACATTTGATGCACTGTTCGAAATTATTGTCACTAATATTATGTTGTTGAAGATTCATAACCTCTTTTATTTACTTAAAATTTGTTCAGCTACATACAAAGCACTCAAAACAGAAACCCCACCACCACATCCTTCTTTAATCGGATTAAATCCCTCCAGAACAGCTCCCGCCACATACAAATTTTCCAATACCTGCCCGTGCACCATCCCCCGGAAATCAGTTCCCGTCTTCACACCGAAACCTTCATACGGTTGCCGGTCGAATGCATTCCGGCCATACCACAGATTCCGATCTTCCGGATAAGTGACATCCAAATCAAAAACAGGTTCATACACCCGTTCGGAAGTAGCGATCAATCCCTGACTGAAATAACTGCCACTAGCCAGGATGATATGCTTTCCGACAAAAGGAATCTCTCCGTGATTATAAGAAAAGAGCCGGCTAATCCGATTCCCTTCCTGTTCTGCCCGCAAAACGGTATCCCCTAGCATATATACACCTCCGGCTTGCTGGAAACATTTGCGTAATTGCTGCTGTGTACGGATCCCCGGGACAGAAGGAGGCAGAGTAGGCAAGAGACAAATTTCTTTTCCAACCCTCTTTTGTAAATAATCCAAGGCTGTATCCTGATTCAAACCGAATACCGCCGGCAACACGATCGCCTCGACCTCACCGGCTTCCCTTTTCAACAAAGTGGCCAGTTCGTCCAGATTTTCCTGTTTCTCAAACATCCGGGCAATATTGACAGACCTCATCTCAGTAGGATTTTTACGCAAATATTCCAAAGCAGGGAAATTAAACGAATGAATCCTACTTTCAGTACCCATTTTCCGGAACTCATCCGCGATAAACTGAGTATAGAAATCCAAAAATCCCAGGACATTGAATATTGCTATTTTCTTCCAGGGTAAACGATCGGCAGCATCACAATCCGGATGATCTTTCAAGGTAAGCCAGGCAGGCTTCAGCGTCCCCATCGGAGTCACCCGATAATGATTCTTCAAGGCGCTTCCACTCATATGGATTCCGACTTCCTCAAAAAATCGCTCAGCCTCACCGGTCAGTCTTGAAAATACCTCCATCCCCATTTTTACATAGGGATGGGCAGGCGCCTGTTCCTGCAACTGTCCGATAGCTTTCAAAGGATGAGCCACCTCTGTCCCGTCGGGCAACACATTCAGCAAATCCAAAGAACCGGAAGAAAAATGCAGGGCACTTTGTCCTGAAGATATAATGACACAACGTTGTCCGTGTTTCGACAAACAAATACCGGCAACCAATCCTGCCAGTCCACCCCCGATTATAATCGTATCGAATTTCATATTACTCTTCTTGTTTTTGAGACATTTTCAAACCGCACACACTTTCATAAATCCAGGCTGTATACTCACTTTCCCGCAAAGTATCCCCCCAGGCGATAGGCGCCATCCCCTTCCATCTCTCATTCAAGAAAGAAGCCAGATCTTCTTTCGCCCGTTTAGTACAATATTTATGCATACTGCTCATCAATCCGGCAGCCCGGCATGCACAAAGTTCTCCCTGACAGGTACCCATTCCGACACGCGTCCTTCTTCTCAAATCCACCAGATTGTGCACTTCTAATTCATTCAAAGCATACTTTACCTCTCCGACAGAAACTTCCTCACACTCACATACTAAACTATTTTCCAGCACATCATTCCCGGAAAATCTTTCCGCCAGATCTCCATGCCGGTAAATAGAAGAATTTCGCTGAGCCAAGGGTACCGAGATAATCTTTTTCTCCACTTCTTCACGATCCTCCCTCGAACCGGGCAATTTTTCACTGGCGGTCGTACACGGGACGTTCACATTCAACTTTTTACAAATTAAATCGGTAGCCCACTCAGCCATCAGCCGGTAGGTCATCAGCTTCCCGCCGGTAATCGTAATAAATCCCTCAAGTCCATCCCGGACAGCATGATCCAGCAGCACAATTCCCCGACTCACATTCCGGCCACTCGGATCGTCGTCTGCCGCAACCAAAGGCCGTACACCCGCATAAGCCCGCAAAATACGGGTTTGTGCCAGGACCGGAGCCAATTTTTCCCCTTCGCGTAACAATAAATCCACCTCACCGGGAGTCACATACATCCGGTCGACTTCATCAAACGACACCTTGCTCGAAGTGGTTCCGATCAATGAAATCGTGTCACCCGGAACCAGAATATCGGCATCCGCAGGCTTGCGGCACCGGTTCAAAACAATATTATTCACCCGATGCCCGAAAATCAGCAGGGCACCTTTAGCAGGCAGCATATTCACCGTTATTCCCGCCATCTTAGCGATGTTGTGTCCCCAGATTCCTCCGGCATTTACGACAACGTTAGCATAATAATTTTTAGTCTCTTTCGTCCTATGATCCAGGGCTTTCACTCCGACGATACGATCCTGTTCACGGATTAATTCCGTCGCCTCGTGGTAAGTGAGAATTTCAGCCCCATGATTACGGGCATCGATGATATTCGAAGTAGTCAAACGGAAAGGATCGACAGCCCCATCGGGAACCCTTACCGCCCCGATAATAGCCGGATTGGCAGATGGCTCCAGCAACAGCGCTTCTTTCGGATCGATAATATCGGCCCGGATTCCGGCACGTCGACAAGCATCGACAAATTTTGCCTGATATTGAATGTCATCCTCCGGCAAACTCAGGAACAGACCGTCGGTCTCTTCCACACAATGACTGGCAATCCGCCGAAGAATCCTGTTTTCTTTAATACATTCCTCTGCCGATTCCTGATCAGTCACTGCATAGCGGGCACCACTATGCAACAAACCGTGATTTCGTCCCGTCGCTCCCGTCGATATATCGAATCGCTCGATCAAAAGCACACGAATCCCTCTACGGGCACAGTCTCTGGCAATTCCAGCACCGGTTGCACCACCGCCGATTACAATCACATCAAATGGCTTGGTCATATCATTTTGTTTCATTTGTGCAGAAAATTATATTTTCACCTACAAAGAAACAAACAATTCAAAACATTTCAAAAGAAAAACGAAAGTATTTTCAATTAAAACGAAAACAAATGAAACGCCATATCCCAATTACTCCCCGAAACGAAAAACCATCTATCGAATGGCCTCACGTTGAAATACCCGGAAAAACAGCCTATTGTTTCCTGATTATTTTATTACTTTTGTATAAGTTCTAAAAACAAGACCATGCAGATACTACTCGCTTGTGCCAAAAACATGACGACAAGGCCCGGGCTTTCACCGTCAATCCTGACAAAGCCGAAGTTTCTGGAAGAAGCCGAACGCCATGCACTCCAATTAGCGGCCTTCACGGAAGCGGAATTGGGGAAAGCCCTGAAATGTAATCCACGCCTGGCTATCCTGAACAAACTACGTTATCTGTCTTTTTTCGATTCCGACGACAGCGGGCCTGCCGTGTTGTCATACAACGGCATAGTCTATCGCCACCTCCGCGCCTGGGTATTTACAGAAGCCGATTATGCCTACGCCAACAACCATCTGTGGATTTGCTCCTTTTTATATGGCCTGCTCCGGCCTATGGACCGGATCAAAAACTACCGTTTAGAGGGTAACGTAAAGCTACCGAACAACGACAACCGGAACATGTTCGATTTTTGGAAACCACGTTTGACCGATGTGCTGATCGATTCAGTAAAGCAAGACGATGGCTGCCTGGTGCATCTTGCCACAGAGGAAATGACCCGTCTGTTCGACTGGAAACGGGTCAGACGGGAAGTGAAAGTCCTGGAACCTCAATTTTTCATTCGTGAAGAAGACAAATTGAAAACCATTGTCGTATATGCCAAAATGTGTCGTGGTGCCATGACCCGCTATATCCTTCAAAATCGCCTGACGACTAAAGAAGAACTAACTGCTTTTTCCTACGAAGAATTCAATTACCGGCCCGAAATCGTCCACGCGAAAGCAGAGGCATTGCCGTTTGTATTGGAATAAATCACTTGTATCTTCGACATAAAAAATAAAGCTCCTTAGACGATCGACACCTTAATCCCCAACTCCTCTAATTCCCGGACCACTTTGGGAGATACGCCGGAATCGGTGATAATCTGGTCGACAGCATCCAGTTCGCAGATTTTTCCAAACCCCCGCCGGCCGAATTTAGAAGAGTCGGTCAGGACAATAATCTTTTGCGCCGCATCGATCATCGCACGATTTACACTGGCTTCCATAAAATTCGTGGTAGTCAGTCCATATTTTAAATCGATACCATCTACCCCCAGAAAAAGCTTCGTCCCGGAAAAATTCTCCAACATCCGCAAAGCATATTCTCCGGTAACCGACGAAGAGGTATGCCGGACAATACCGCCCAACTGAATCACTTCCACCTGCTGACAATTCAGGAGAGCCATGGCAACGTTCATCGCAGAAGTCAGTACGGTCAGCTGAGCCTCCGGAGGTATACAGCGGGCAAAAGCCAATACCGTAGTACCGGAAGCAATAATGATAGCGTCATTGGGAGTCAGCATTTCGGCAGCCTTCATACCAATCCTTTTCTTTTCTTCCGGAAACTGTTTTTCTTTTTCCTGCACATGCCGGTTGGCTATATAGGGATCGATCTGAATAGCTCCTCCGTGTGAACGATATAGTAATTTCTTTTCTTCCAGTAATCCCAAGTCTTTCCGGATCGTCACCGAAGAAACATTCAATTGCCGGCTAAGACTATTTACTGAAACGATTCCGTTTACTTTTAATAATTCTAAAATCTTTTGATGTCTTTCAGACAATGACATGATCTTTTCCATTCCAGTTTTTAAATTCGTATAAAAGGGCTGAACATTCAGACACTTCACCTTATATTACACCAAATGAGCTAACAAAGGTAAAAATAATTACTCAGAATAGGATTTGGAAGTCAAGTATAATCGGCAAAACGAAATGCGAGCGGTATAAAAAACGAAATGCGATAATCAGGGTATAAAACGAAATGTGAAAAAAATATCGCACACACACGATATAAAAAGGCTTTCAAACGTCATTTGAATGGCGTTTGAAAGCCTTTAAATTTATAGCATTTTCACGCAAAAAGCACATTCAAATATTTGTGCAATTCATTAGGAATGACTATCTTTACATAGTATTTAGGAGGCATCTGTTGTATCGACAACGCCGCAATCTTTGTAATCAAACAAAGTTCGCTGCGGGTGTTCTTCATAATTGCATACCATCCATTCCTCCTGCTTTCTTCGGCTCGTCTTTGATGCGCTGATGGTTCTTTCTACCCGGTGGATTATCCATCCGTTTTTGTTTGCGTATTCCTCTATCATTGGCAGGGGAAACATTGTCAGCATGAACTTACCTTTCACCTGCTCCAAAAGCTGCAGGAGCTTCTCCATGCAATACTCATCAAACGTACCCTCGTAATGACCACAATCGCTATTGATATAAGGTGGATCCACAAAATGAAACGTATCGGGCGAGTCATAAGTGGAGATGACATCCAGCGCATCCCGGTTCTCTATGGTCACGTTGTCAAGCCGGGCGCATAACCATTCGGTAAACTCATCCTTTGCATTACGCAGTTTCTTCGGCATTCCGCCACCAAAGTCATAACCGAACGAACCATCCATCATGCTGGCAAAGGACATTTTACATAACGCCCAAACAGCCCATGCACGTTGCACCGGCTGAAAGAATTGAGGATACTGCAATATGTGTCCGGCATGGGCGTGCATATCCCGGCTGTGCAAAGTCTTCTCAATCTCCTGTTTCAGGTCACGATAATAGACTTTAGCCATCCAATAAAAGTTCGTTATATCCATGCTGATATCGTTTATAACCTCGCCATCAGCCGGACGTTTGGCAAATAATACTGCAGCACCGCCGCAGAAAGCCTCTGTATAAAGTTTATGCTTGGGGATCAGAGGCAGAATATGTTTAAGGAGGGTTTGCTTGCCTCCGTAGTAAGAAATAGGTGTTTTCATTGCTGTTATTCCTTTAAATGTTACTATCTTTGCGACATCTCACTCACATAACATACAAATGCGCCATATCGCAGCAGAGGGTATTTAGCCCCCGGCTGTGCGATATGGCGCATCTTTGTGTAAGTATGTGGGTGAGATAACTACTTACAGGCCGGGGGCTTTTTCTTGCCTGCCCCCGACAGGCATTTATCCGTTTATAAGCGCATTAGCTTGTTCCTTGCATTGTTCCCGGTAAGACTGGAAATCATCCCACTCGGAAATAAATTCGGATGCCCGTTCATGCTCCGGATTGACAAAGGCTATCATACGGTTTGACTGGATTGCCTCCACCCGGCTGGCCGAGTACCTCGTGCGGATCAACCCAGAAACAAATTCGTCATAAGTAGCCTCCCTCGCTTCAATCAGAGTACCTCCGTCCGCCATACTTCCTGTATAGGCATATCCCAATATGGGAGCGGACACCGGTTCGGTCACCTCACCCGAACGGGCATCCGGTTCAGGAGAATACTCCTCACGTTGCTCGTTCAGATAGCACAAATAATGTTCATTATCGAACTTTGAAAAAGTCTTTTTTTCTGCATAAATCCCTTTGTACATAATCACCGATATTTTAATCGGGATCGGTTATCTTATAAAAGCATTTACCCCGGTCACCGATTGGTTGTTTAATAATCTTTGCCGAACAGGGTTCATCCAACACCACATCTTTCAACTGTTTGATAAGAGCCTCCGAACCGGTGAAAGTGATATGTTCCACCCAATCCATCTTTGGAGTACCATCTTCGTTAGTGAGCAAAGCCCCAGCCTTATCCTTGACCTGCTCGTAGATGTCATACTGGATGATCAGGCATTCACCTTTATACTTGGATTCTTTTACCTCGAAGCCTTTCAGGTGGATTTCCCTGTTCAAAATGTCATCAATGTGGTACTTATCTCCCGTGAGATTACCACTGCTGTTTGTTACTTCACTGAATGTTTTCATATTGAGAGTTTTTAATAAATAAATGCTATTGCAATGCTGCATGAACCCCAACCGGCTGGATGCCTTTATCCGGATCTCCTCATCGCTCATTCCACGTTTTCGTAGTTTGGCCACCTCCCGACAGAGGTTTTTCTTGTTCTGCTTGCGGGCGAGGCAATAATCATGGAACGTCACGTATCCCACGTAATTGACACCCCTGCTCTCTACCGGGAAGACCTGATAATTCGGCTTTATACTCAAGGCACGTTCATTGTTCAGGTAGTGGTTGATAAACACGAGGGTTCCGTGGAGTTTCCCTTTATCCCCGTCAAGCAGGACAATATCATCCGCAAAACGATAATAGTACCGGATGCCCATTTCTTCTTTCATGATATGATCCAGTTCGGATAAATAAAGGTTAGCAAAGAATTGGGATAAATAATTTCCAATAGGCACTCCGTTCTCTGCCGAGTCCACGATACCGTCAAGCAAAGCAAGCAGCCGGGCATCTTTCAGCTTTCGGCGGATTACCTGTTTCATGATCTCGTGGTCTATACTCGGATAAAATTTGCGCACATCGATTTTCAGGCAGTACCGGGTTCCCTCCGGATCCGCTTTCAAATCACGGCGGAGCTTGTATAAAAGAGGGTGAATACCACGTCCACGGATACAGGAATAGGTATCACGGGTGAAATTGGAGAGCCATATCGGTTCAATCACCTGCATGATAGCCCAATGAACGACACGATCACGGAATGGCAGTTTGAATATCTTCCGCTCTTTAGGCTCGTAAATGACAAAAGTCTTGTACTCGGAGGTGCGGTAAGTACCGGTGATAAGTTCACGCTGGAGCTGTAATAGGTTCGCCTCCAAATGGGAGCCGTACTCTATTACTTCGCTTCGGCGAGTTTTGTGACGGGCGGCGTTGTGAAACGCCTGTTCGAGATTGCCGTATTCGACAACTCGTTCAAACAAATTTCCATACCTTTTCATGGCCTGTTTCTGCGGTTCTGAGTGTCTGAGTGTCTGCTTTGCCTTACTCGGAAGCGTTCGAACCGTTACCGGCCTACCAGCGTCCTTTTGAGCGTTCGTCATCTTTTGCCAAGTGGCAAGGTCTTTCACCCCATCTAACCGTTTCCTAACTGCAAAGTATAGGGGAGCGGACACAGTCGCATTCGAATTCGAGGCTGCATTGTTCGTATTCGTAGCAAACGCCCCTGCATTCGTGCCATTGTTAGCGTTAGCACCGGAGAGGCGGACACGAAGACTGCGTCACACTAAGGGTAAAACAACCTGTTAAACTTGGTTTAACGATGCAAAGATAAGCCTTTTAAATACATTTACCCAAAACACGCAAAAAAATCACAAAAATCGACTCGCCTTACGGCGAGTTTTGAAAGCAGCCGAACCGCTTTTACAAAACTCTCAATACAAAATTTCAAAGAACGCTCTTTTATCGCTTCTCGTTTCCGTTTTTTCGTTTTCGTTTTAAGCAGACATGACCGGATCCGCATCAAAGAAGCAGAGGGGAGCGGACACAGTCGCATACGACACCGGCGCGGCATAGTCCGTACCCGTAGCAAACGCCCCCGCATACGTGCCATC
>OGPY01000998.1_pt1 | contig 23070 bp, 13 predicted proteins | sample 1553121 | NCBI WGS metagenome assembly OGPY01 (sample SAMEA2580004, study PRJEB22360) | human gut metagenome
TCTCCCCTATTGCTTCGCTACACCCCGCAATGCTACGGGGCACGGCAAGGGAGAGGTTGATGCCCGGTTTGCTGCTGTCGCTGTTTTTTCAACCCCTCCGTCCTTCGGACACCTCCCCTATATTTTGCGTTGCAAAACACAGAGGAGGAGGTTTAATGCCTTTTTGTCGCATTATCTTGGCGAATGATATGGATTGCATTTCTCTTTCTCCCCCGCTTCAATTCTTCATTGAAGATAGGGGGTATAGTTCCGGCTTGCTGCATAGTAAATTAATTTGCCGGACTCTGTTGTCCCCACTGCCGGTATTTTCTAACCCTTCCGTCACTATGTGCCCCCTCCCTCTATTGTATGGCTGTGCTACACCCTGTAAGGTTACGGGGGCACGGCAAGGGAGGAGTTTAAAAGTAACCCTCTATTCATATAGACTGAGTCATAATAATGGGGAGAGAAGGGGAAAATTTTTTTGCGAAAAACGTCTTTTTTGCTATCTTAGTAGCGCAAAAAGGAGGTACAAACTATGGGGAAACGAGTATATTTAGGCTTGGGCTCGAATTTGGGGAATAAGGAGCGAATCGTGAGAAAAGCCATCGACAAGATTGGTGAACGGGTGGGATCGGTCGTTGCCGTGTCGTCGTTTTATAAGACGGCTCCGTGGGGCTATCAATCGGTGCATACGTTCTGTAACGCTGCTATTGCAGTAGATACCGATTTATCTCCCGAAGAGGTATTATTCACCGTACAGGAAATCGAGCGGGAATTGGGTAGTAAAAAGCATCGGGAAGGAGATGGCAGTTATGTCGACCGGCTTATCGATATAGATTTACTCGACTATGACGGTTTGGTGTTGGATACTCACTCGCTGGTGTTACCTCACCCGTATATGCACAAGCGGACTTTCGTGATGACCCCGCTTGCCGAAATAGCTCCGCAATGGGTGCACCCGGTATTGGGAAAGACGGCAACGGAGCTATTGGAAGGTTTACGGAACGAAAAGTGATTTAGCCCCAGAGTTTTATTTATATGATACGATCGGGGAAAGGCCTACAACATAGAGTGACTTTGCGTTTGCCGGTACATCTCTATTCTATGTACATTGTTTTTCGGTAAAATTGCAAATAAATTTGCTTTTGCTTTGGACTTGTACTATCTTTGTAGCCGAAAATGTGGAAGGATTTGGCTGCTTGCAACCACGGAAAAAAATGCTAAAACTGCGTTACGGGGCTTTTCGAAGCCCGTCCGGCTTTATCAAATCACCTTTGTTTTCGTGGGAATTGCGGTCTTTCTTCCTCCAATAATGTATCACTATTATTCAGGAGAGAAACCAATGAATTATTTGTTTACCTCGGAATCGGTGTCGGAAGGACACCCCGATAAAGTGGCCGACCAGATATCGGACGCTTTGCTCGACGAGTTTCTGGCGTATGACCCGAACTCGAAAGTTGCATGCGAAACCCTTGTAACGACCGGTCAGGTCGTATTGGCGGGCGAGGTTAAATCGAATGCTTATGTCGATTTGATGGAGGTTGCCCGCAGAGTGATTCACCGTATCGGATATAATAAAAGTTCGTATAAGTTCGATGCCGACTCGTGCGGTATTTTTTCGGCCATACACGAGCAGTCGGCCGATATCAATCGGGGCGTGGAGCGCGCCGAAGCGATGAGTCAGGGGGCGGGAGATCAAGGTATGATGTTCGGGTATGCTTGCAATGAGACGGATAATTATATGCCGTTGTCGCTCGATTTGTCTCACTTGTTGCTTACCGAGCTGGCCGTTATCCGCCGGGAGGCTTCGGCAATGACCTATCTGCGCAAAGGAAAGGTGACTTCGTATTTGCGTCCCGACTCCAAATCGCAAGTAACCATCGAATATAATGAACGGAACGAACCTGTGCGGGTGCATACGATCGTATTGTCGACCCAGCACGACGAATTCGTGACTCCGGCCGATGACTCGAAAGAAGCTCAGGAAGCGGCCGACCGGGAGATGTTACAGACGATTTACAACGATGTGAAACAGGTGTTGTTGCCTCGTGTGATCGCACAACTGCCCGAACGGGTACGAACCTTGTTCGACGACCAGTTGATTTTATTGGTGAATCCTACCGGCAAATTCGTTATCGGCGGGCCTCACGGGGATACGGGATTGACGGGGCGCAAGATTATCGTCGACACGTATGGCGGCAAAGGAGGTCACGGAGGTGGCGCATTTTCGGGAAAGGATCCCTCGAAGGTAGACCGTTCGGCCGCATACGCCGCTCGTCATATTGCCAAGAATTTGGTAGCGGCAGGGGTGTCGGACGAGATTCTGGTGCAGGTGTCGTATGCCATAGGTGTCGCCGAACCGGTGAGCGTTTATGTGAATACTTACGGTAAATCGCACGTGTCGATGAGCGATGCCGAGATAGCCCGACGGGTGTGCGAGATTTTCGACATGCGTCCGAAAGCTATCGAGGAGCGTTTGAAGTTGCGTAATCCTATTTATGAGGAGACGGCGGCTTACGGTCACATGGGAAGAAAACCGCAAACTGTCGTGAAGACATTCAAATCGCATTATAATCCCGAACCGATCGTTCGTGAAGTAGAGCTGTTCACTTGGGAGAAACTCGATTATGTCGAAGTCGTGAAAAAGGCTTTCGGAATGGCATGATGAGGATTCGAGCGATCGTGTATGCCGGTTTTGCCGTGGTGATATGATTCCTTGATAATGGGATATTCATGGGAAATATTATATGACTATGAATTGTATAGATATAGATAGTTCGCAGCATGAGCTTTACGACTCGTGGCGGAAATTGTATACTGTCAGTTTCCCTATTTTCGAGCAGCGGACGCAAGAGCAGCAGGAAAAAGCGTTCTCGTGTGCCGATTATCATTTGGTAGGGTATAGCGAAGGGGATATGTTTGTCGGATTTATCTCCTATTGGGAGTTTGGCAGTTATAGGTATATAGAGCATTTCGCAGTGCATCAAGGATTACGAGGACGGGGGTATGGAAGCGAAATTTTGAATGCGTTTCTCCGCTCGACCTCTAAAATTGTTTTGCTGGAAATCGATCCTGTCGTCGATTCTGTTTCGAGAGCTCGTTTGAGATTTTACCGAAAGTGCGGCTTCCATGAGAACCCTTTTGCCCATACGCATCCTCCCTATCGGGAGGGTTATTCGCCTCATTCATTGGTCGTGCTTACATCTCCCCGGTCTATAACAGAAAATGAGTACCGGATTTTTAGCACCGACTTGACCGAGGTCGTGATGCAACAAGGATAAAATTTCGACTCCTTTTGTTCGGAGGAGTATAAAAAAGGTGTATTCAAAGAGCGAGGCTTGTACGATTTACAAGCCTCGCTCTTTGAATATATTGTGTTTCGATTAGGAATGATGTGTTGCCCTATTGCACGGAGGCTATAAAGAGGTGGATCTGTCGATTAGTGGGGATATCGGTTCAATCGGAAATCAGAGGGGATTGTCTTTTTATATTTCTACTCCTATATAATCTTTTTAACCCCCTCGTCCTGCGGGCACTCCCCCTATATTCCCTAACGGAAACACCCCGCAATACTACGGGACACGGCAGGGGGAGAGGGATATTTTCGATATAAACTGATTGATGTGTCTTTTCAACCCCTCCGTCGCTACGTTCCACTTCCCTTATATGGCTCCCGCCACACCCCGGAATGATGCTACGGGGCACGGCGGGAGGGGGAGATTGCAGCCCAATCCGTTCCCCTTGCTGCGTTTTTTTTACCCCTCCGTCCTTCGGACACCTCCCCTATATTTTGCTGTGCAAAACACCCCGTAATACTACGGGACACGGCAGGGGAGGAGTAGTACACTTTGTACAGAAATTTAAGCAAGAATCAACCTTTCACCGAAAAGTCCGGAATGTGTTTGTCGGCAAGTGATTGCTAAAATTCATGCCTACCCTACGGATTTTCTACTGGATCGAAAAAGCTATGTGTGAAGGAGGAATCAGTAATTGCTGAAATTCTGGGGTTTGATGACGAACCCTACTCTCAAGCGAGAATGGAATTTGTTATAGTCGAGCAGTCCTTCGCCGTAACCGTTGTAATATTGTATAAAGAAATATTGGTTTTCGTTGGGGAATAAGCGGGCATTCAGTTCGATAACGGTGTTGAAATTGAAATTCCAGCCGCTCCGTTTGGTGAGAATGACGGTAGCTCCGAACCGACGATTGTCACTTATGTAACTGCCTGCCAATTGAAAAATACCGCAGTATTTGAGGATATCCCGGTTGTTCCCGCTGTCGATGATAGGTATCCATGTTTTGAATTGAAGCTCTACATTGCGATCGACGGCGAGCGCACCCATGAACGAGATTTTATTCCAACTGCGAGACCAAATGCTGTCTTTCCCGTTTGATTCATGCTCGATCAGGAGCGAGACTTGTCCGATAAGTCTATTTCGATGTATGACCAGATGCGATAGCCCTATGCCGGGATTGAAATTGAGGTCGTACATCGGGAGAGATTCTTGAAAGACATTCCAAAATGCTTTTTGCGTATAGGTTATAAAGAGGTAGGTGTCGAATGGAAGTTTACTTTTTGTAAGTCTCTGGCTGATGCTTAGTTGGAATTTTACATCGGAATTTTTATTGGTCGGTTTGCTCCCGATGGTCGTACCCCCGATAAAGTAATTGTCTTTGTATAGTGAAAAATAAGGTCTTTTGTCCAGCTCTTCACGCACGCTGTCGGGATTGTATCGGGGGACATCGTTTCGGATTTGGGTAAAACCCGGAATGCAGGGCAGAACTATCAGCAGGAAGATAAACAATCGTTTCATATACAAATATAATAAATGGTGGGAGAAATGAAAAATGAACTTGTTCATTTTTTTATTTCGAACCGCATCTATATCCGATACATTCCGATATAGATAATTGTGCAAATATATGCTATATCGGCTTTATTTTATAGGTAAAAAGGTCGTTCTTTTTCGCCGGTTTTTCCATTGTTGTCGGGTTTTATACTTTGTTTTGCCCGGATATTGTTTTGCTCCTCCCGTAAAATCCAGTACATTTGCAAGAAATGAAAATGTTTTTTGCATGAATAAAATAGGTGCGGTACTGTGTATTTGTGTCCTTTTGCTGTCGGGTTGCGGCGGCAAGGATAACGAGTTTGTCGTGGAGGGAACTATCAATAATTTAGGAGGACGCCCTATTTATGCCGTTTATGGTCTTGAAAACGGCATTGTCGTGGATACGCTTCGTCCGCAGAATGGTTTTATCACATTCAAAAACTCGGCTTCGGCAGTTATTCCCATACAGTTTTATTATTTCGATAAAACGCCCCTGACCAAGATATATGTGCAGAACGGCGACCGGATAGAATTGTCGGGCGACGGGCAGGATCCTTTCGGGTTGAGAGTGAAAGGAAGTTCTCTAAATAAGGATTTGTTTAAGTTCAATCAAGAGAATAAAGAGTTGTTGCAGTCTTGGTCGGCAGAAAGGAACATTTCGGCATCGGGAATGAGAACCCGGCGATACGAGCAGTTGAGCAAGGAGCTGCAAGGCGTTGTGGCAAAGTATGTAGGCGAACATAAAGATTCGCCCGTGAGCGCTATTTTGTTAGATGATTATGTGTTGGGAAGGGCGAGCGATGCGTTTTGCGATTCGTTGATCGGTTTGTTGGACGACCGTGTACTGTCGGCTCCGCCGGCCGCAGCATTGGAAATGTATCGACAATTTGAAACCATACAGAAGAGTGACACCGTATTACCTTATTTATCATTGACTACGGTGGCCGATACGACCGAACTACTGAATCCCCGAGAAGCCCAAGCGACCCTGCTTTGTTTTTGGGCTGCCGAGACACCCGGAACACAGAGGTACAGCGGCTTTTTAAGGGAGATAACAGAACGATACGATTCGTTGGTGCAGGTCGTGGAAATTTCGCTGGATAGGGACAGCGCCGTGTGGAAGGAGCGAATCGAGGCCGATTCGGCCGTATGGGCCCGGCGGTGGGCGAAAGGCGGTTATCTTTATCCGGGGGTGAAAGAGCTTCATATCCAAAGCATACCTTATCTGTTGGTCTCCGACTCTTTGGGGCGGATTGTCGCCCGAGGGCTTTCGCCCGACTCTTCGAGGGTTTATATCGAACGTTTAGTAACACCATAACCTATTATTGCAAAATCTATTACTATGTTGGTGAAAGTTTTTGGCGCAGCCGTGCAGGGTATCGATGCTCTTGTAGTGACTATCGAGGTGAACTGTTCGCAGGGTATCCGTTTCTTTATGGTGGGATTGCCCGATGCAGCCGTGAAAGAGAGCCACGAGCGAATTGTCTCGGCCGTGGAACATAACGGTTACAGATTTCCGAGGAAACAGGTAATCGTGAACATGTCGCCTGCCGATATACGCAAGGAAGGTGCGGCGTATGATTTGCCTTTGGCCGTGGGGATTTTGGCGAGCGACGAGAAGATAGAAACGGGTAAATTGAGCGAGTATATGTTGATGGGGGAGTTGTCTCTCGACGGCTCCATTCTTCCTATCAAGGGGGCGTTGCCCATAGCTATCAAAGCAAGGGAGGAGGGCTTTAAGGGGTTGATTATTCCCAAAGCCAATGTTCGCGAGGCCGCGGTAGTCAATCATCTCGATGTGTATGGAGTAGAGAATATCACCGAGGTGATTCGTTTCCTGAACGGGGAGATCGAGCTGGAACCGACGGTGATCGATACTCGTGCGGAATTTTTCAAGGAATATACTCATTTCGATTTGGATTTCAGCGATGTCAAAGGTCAGGAAAGTGTCAAGAGGGCTTTCGAAGTAGCGGCAGCTGGCGGACATAACATCATACTCATAGGGCCTCCGGGCGCCGGAAAGTCGATGATGGCGAAGCGGTTGCCTTCTATACTTCCGCCTCTCACATTGCAGGAAGCACTCGAAACGACCAAGATACATTCGGTCGCCGGACGCATGGAGAGGGGTAGTTCGTTGTTGTCGCAACGGCCTTTCCGGGCGCCGCATCATACCATATCGCCGGTAGCGTTGGTGGGCGGCGGGGCTTTTCCCCAGCCGGGTGAAATTTCATTGGCACACAACGGGGTGCTTTTTCTCGACGAGTTGCCCGAGTTTTCACGTCAAGTACTCGAAGTAATGCGTCAACCGCTCGAAGACCGCAAGATAACGATAGCACGTGCGAAATACTCGATAGAATATCCCGCCGGGGTGATGTTGGTCGCTTCGATGAATCCTTGTCCTTGCGGATATTATAACCACCCGGAAAAAGAGTGTATATGCAGCCCGGGAACGATACAACGTTATTTGGGAAAAATTTCGGGCCCTCTGCTCGACCGCATAGACATACAAGTGGAGATCGTTCCCGTCCCGTTCGAGAAAATCTCCGACACCCGTCCGTCGGAGTCGAGCGAGTCGATTCGTCGACGAGTCATTGCCGCAAGAGAAATTCAAGCCGCACGCTTCGCCGACTATCCCGGCATTCACTGCAATGCCCAAATGACTACCCGGCTGCTGAACCAATTCGCTGTCCCCGATGAGGCGGGATTGAAACGGCTGAAAGATGCGATGAACCGTTTCCACTTGTCGGCACGGGCCTACGACCGTATTTTGAAAGTGGCTCGTACCATCGCCGATTTGGAAGGTAGCGAAGGGGTACAGGTGCAACACATCAACGAAGCGGTAAATTACCGAAATCTCGACCGGGAGAATTGGGGAGATAGGTAGAAATTGTTTATCTTGCAGACCTATATTAAAGTATAGTGAAACTCAGATGTAACGATATGAAGAACATAACCGTATTTTTGGCATCCAGCGACGAGTTGAAAAACGACCGTAACAGTTTCCATTCATTGGTGGCTTCTTTGGACGAAATTTTCGAGCCTCGGGGGTATCGCATAAGGTGCAGACGTTGGGAAGATTTTTCGGCATTTTGCACCGGAACCCGTACTCAGGACGACTACAACCGCATAGTACGTGCTAGCGATATTTGTATCTGTATGTTTCACCGCAAAGCGGGAGAATACACCATAGAGGAATTCAATCAAGCCTTGGACGAATATGTGAAGAATCAGAGTCACCCCAAGACATTTGTCTATATTCGTGCCTTGATAGAAGGTGAAATGGAGGACGAGGCGTTGAAACGATTCAAGGAAGATTTGTTCGATCGGGTGGGGCATTATTGGTGCAACTATGCCACCGACGATGCCATGAAGTTGCATTTTGTCATGCAGTTGGAGCGGATCATTCCATCGGTATCGGGCAACGCTTCCGTAACCGAGGGTAACCACTTTAAGATAGAGAACGGAGTCGTTTCGCTTTACGGCCACAAGATAGCCGAACTGGACAATCTCTCTTTTGCCGCCGAAAATCCGGAATACCTTTCGTTGAAAGAGTCCATTGCCCGATTGAATACAGAGATCGCCCGACTGAGAGCGACCGGTGTCGCCGAGCTTCAACCGATGATTGATGAGAAACAAGCGGAACTATACAAGAAACGGGAAAGTCTCAACCGATTGGAGAGCCAGCTGTTCGATCTTGCTCTATCCATCAACAAGCTGATCGGGAGCGGAACTCCGGTGAGCGAGCGCAAACGGTTGGCGATAGAGATGTTCGAGCGAGGGAACAGCAAAGGGGTCGTGGAGATTTTGAATGAAAAAGATATCGCCGCCGATGTCGCTCAGGCCCGCAAGGAGATAGAGCAAGGAAAACTACTGGTCGATTCCGGTCGGTCGCTTATCGAGGCGGGACTTCAAAAGACACGATCGTTGGCCGAGGAGTATGTTTTGCGGGCAAAGGCTTTGATGACAGACTATGCAGAGCCTCGTCGCTTCGAATTGGCTTGCCATGCCTATGAGCAGGGTATCGAGCTGATCAGAGCCAACCTTTCGGAGGAAGAGTTGGCAAAAAGTTTGTTTGAGTATGGTTGTTTTTTACAGACAAACAAACGATACGATTTGGCGGAAGCTCGTTATCGAGAAAATTTAGACATTTGCCAGCGACTTGCGGCCATTAGTCCACAAGCCTATGAGCCGAGCTTGGCAATGGTTCAAAATAACTTAGGCCTTTTGTGCAGCGATACCCAACGTTATGAGGAAAGCGAGGAGATGTGCCTCTCCGCCATGGAAATTTATAGACGACTCGCAGCGGCGAATCCACAATCCTACGAGCCGTATTTGGCAACGACACAAAATAATTTAGGTAATTTGTATAGCGATACCCAACGTTATGAAGATAGCGAGAAGATGTATCTCTCCGCTATGGAAATTCGTCGACGACTTGCAGCGGTGAATCCACAGGTTTACGAGCCGGGCTTGGCGAGGACACAAAATAATTTAGGCAATTTGTACAGAGATACCCAACGTTATGAGGAAAGCGAGGAGATGTATCTCTCTGCCTTGGAGGTTTATCAACGGCTTACGGCAGTGAATCCACAAGTGTACGAGCCGTATTTAGTACGAGCGTGCAATAACCTTTCATTCTTATTTCTCGCTCAGGGTAATTTTGAAGAAGCTGAACGGTATGCCCGTGAGGGGTCAAAATATGATTCTACTCATCATACCGTTTATACAAATCTTGCGGCATCCCTTCTTTTTCAAGGTCGATATGCCGAGGCGGAAGAGATATACCTGCGATACAAGGAAGAGCTAAAAGAGGACTTTCTCTCGGATTTCGAAGATTTCTATCGACGGGGAATTATTCCCCCGGAACGGGAAGACGATGTGGAACGGATAAAAAAGCTGTTGTCGAAATAGGCAGAGACATACATTCGATCGGGATCGCTGCGGGTGCGGATTAGGGAGTGTAACGCATCATTGGATAAACGAGCCGAGTCGCTTGTATACTATACAGAAAAACAAAATTCGGATATGGAAACAAAGAAAGAAACAAAGAAAAACACACGTCTGTTGTCATTGGATACCCTTCGGGGATTCGATATGCTTTTTATTATGGGTTTCGCCCCGTTGGTAGTCGCCTTGAATGCCTTGCACCCGACGGCGGTGGGCGATGTCATAGCGGGGCACATGCGGCACGTCCCGTGGGACGGGTTTACCCAGCACGATATGATATTCCCTCTATTCTTGTTTATCGCAGGTATATCTTTCCCGTTTTCATTGGCCAAGCAAAGGGGGAGCGGATCAAGCGACAAACACATTTACCTGAGGGTTCTCCGCCGGGGTGTCACCCTCGTTTTGCTGGGATTCTTGTATAACGGATTCTTACAGTTGAATTTCCCCGATGTGCGTTTGGCAAGCGTTTTGGGGCGTATCGGGCTGGCGTGGATGTTCGGGGCTTTCATTTACATGAGTTTGAAAAAGTCGGTACAATATGGTTTGATTGTCTTTATCTTGGTGGGTTATTGGGTGTTGTTGGCCTTTGTGCCGGCTCCCGATGCTGCGGGGGCTTCTCCTCTTTCTATCGAAGGGAATCTGGTCGGATATATCGATCGGCATTGTTTGCCGGGGAAATTGATATACGGTAATTTCGACCCGGAGGGCCTGTTGAGCACGCTTCCGGCGATAGTCACGGCATTATTGGGAATTTATGCGGGAGAAATCGTCCGTTCCACCCGCTTGGGAAGCGGAGAGAGAAAGAGTTTGCTTTTGTCGGGAATCGGGGTTGTGTTGGTCGTCATAGGGCTGGTTTGGAATACCGTATTCCCGATTAACAAAATGCTTTGGAGCAGTTCGTTTACCTGTTTCGTGGGAGGGCTTTCGTTCTTGTTGTTCGCTTTGTTCTATTATATCGTCGATGTGAAAGGGTGGAAATCGTGGACTCTCTTTTTCCGAGTGATAGGACTAAATTCGATAACGATTTATCTGGCGCAGCAGGTGGTAGGATTTTCTCACATGAATAAGTTTTTGTTCGGAGGTATATCCCAATGGGTGGGAGAATGTGCCGGTGAGCCTGCCGGTGCGGTCGTCCTTCGTGCAGGATATGTCGCTTGTTGCTGGCTCTTCCTCTATTTTCTGTATCGGAAGAATATTTTCCTGAAAGTATAGTTTGTCGGTGGTAAACTCGTCCCATCTCATCTACGATGAGCAGGGGGGAGAAGTCTTGTCTTTGTTTCTTTTATTGCTGGTATTTCTTTAACCCCTCCGTCCCTACGTGCCACCTCCCCTATATTTTGCGTTGTAAAACACCCCGTAATGCTACGGGACGCGGCAGGGGAGGAGTGTAGAAATCTTTCGATAACATTGCTCTACTGTTTTTTCAATCCTTCTGTCCTGTGGGCATTCGTCCCATCTCATCTACGATGAGCAGGGGGGGAGAAGTCTTGTCTCTGTTGTTTTTATTGCTGGTATTTCTTTAATCCCTCCGTCACTACGTGCCACCTCCCCTATATTTTGCGTTGTAAAACACCCCGTAGTGCTACGGGATGCGGCAAGGGGAGGAGTGAAATGTTTCGAATGTTACAAGGTCTGGCGGGAGGAGGGAGAGAGCTGTTTCAATAGAGAAGCACAGATCTTACTCGTCGTTTTAAGAGCTGACTTTTTGTTTTTCGAAACACAGGGGAGAGTGGGGGAATGGGGGAGTGGCAGCGATGAAGAGAGGAATAGAAAAAAATAAAAACGGTTTCTTACATTTTTTTAATTTCACAATTCCGGTCGAAAATGTTATCTTTGTTTCTCTTAAACAGGATTATTCATACGAATATAAAAGAAATATATCGTGGCCAAGGAAATTGTCGAAACTCCGCTGATGAAACAGTATATCGAGATGAAAGCCAAGCATCCCGATGCGATATTGCTTTTCAGGGTGGGGGACTTTTATGAAACGTTTTCGGACGATGCTTTGGTGGCATCGGAAATATTGGGGATTACATTGACTCGCCGGGCAAATGGAGCCGCCCAGTATGTGGAGTTGGCCGGTTTTCCCCATCATGCTCTCGATACTTACCTTCCCAAATTGGTGCGTGCCGGAAAACGGGTGGCTATTTGCGAACAGCTGGAAGACCCGAAACTGACAAAAAAATTGGTCAAGCGCGGTATTACGGAATTGGTAACACCGGGTGTGTCGATTAACGACAATATTCTCGATCACCGAGAGAATAATTTCTTGGCGGGTGTTCATTTCGGGAAAGGTAACAAAGTGGGTGTGGCTTTTCTCGATATATCGACGGGTGAGTTCTTGACCGCCGAGGGAGATTTCGACTATGTGGACAAGCTGTTGGGCAATTTCTCTCCGAAAGAGGTGCTGTTCGAACGCACGAAACGGAAATTGTTCGAGGAGCATTTCGGTTCCCGTTTTTTTACTTTCGAGTTGGACGATTGGGTTTATACCGAGGATGCCGCTTCGGATCGCTTATTACGTCACTTCGAGACGAAAAACCTCAAAGGTTTCGGAATTCACAATATGCCCAACGCCATTATCGCCGCGGGGTCTCTGCTTCATTATTTGGATATTACACAGCATACGCAGATTTCGCACATTACATCGCTGTCTCGTATCGAGGAGGAGCGATATGTGCGATTGGATAAATTCACAGTGCGGAGTCTCGAATTGCTTTCTCCGATGAACGAAGGGGGAAAGAGCCTGCTCGACGTGATAGACCGGACTGTCACCCCGATGGGGGCACGTATGCTCAAACGGTGGGTTGTCTTTCCGTTGAAAGATGTGAAGCCTATCGAGGATCGGTTGAACGGAGTGGAGTTCTTTTTCCGCCACCCCGAAGTTAGGGAGGTTATCGATCCGCAACTCGATACGATAGGCGATATGGAACGCCTCATTTCGAAAGTGGCGGTGGGGCGTATTTCGCCTCGCGAGGTGGTTCAGTTGAAGGTGGCATTGTCGGCGATAGAGCCTATCAAGGCTGTTTGCGAGCAGAGCGATGAACCTGTATTGCAACGTATCGGGGAGCAACTGAATTGCTGTACGATCATCAGGGACCGAATCGAACATGAAATTAATCCCGATGCGCCCAATTTGGTGAATCGGGGAGGAATTATCCGCAAGGGTGTGAACGACGAACTCGACGAGTTGCGAGAGATTTCCTATTCGGGGAAAGACTATTTGTTGCACGTGCAGCAGCGCGAGAGCGAGAAAACAGGTATTCCCAGCTTGAAAATCGGGTATAACAACGTATTTGGGTATTACATCGAAGTGCGCAATACTCACAAGGACAAGGTTCCTTCCGATTGGATCAGAAAGCAGACGTTGGTGAGCGCAGAGCGTTATATTACCCAAGAGTTGAAAGAATACGAGGAGAAGATTTTGGGGGCGGAGGAGAAAATCCTTTCATTGGAAACGCAGTTGTTCAATGATTTGATTCTTGCATTGACGGAGTATATTCCTGCCATACAACTCGATTCCAATCTCATTGCGCGGCTCGACTGCTTGTTGTCGTTCGTGAAGTCAGCCGTGGAAAACCGGTATATTCGTCCCGAAGTAAACGATTCGCTGGTTATCGACATCAAGGAAGGACGTCACCCGGTTATCGAGAAACAGTTGCCGCCGGGCGAACCCTACATCAGCAACAGTGTCGAGCTCGACAACGACAAGCAGCAAATCATGATGATAACGGGACCCAACATGGCTGGTAAATCGGCGTTGTTGCGCCAGACCGCTTTGATTGTTCTGATGGCTCAGATAGGAAGTTTCGTTCCGGCCGAGGCCGCTAAGATAGGTATTGTGGACAAGATTTTCACTCGTGTGGGGGCATCGGACAATATCTCGCTCGGCGAATCTACCTTTATGGTCGAGATGACCGAGGCCGCCGATATTCTCAACAATCTGTCGGAGCGGAGTTTGGTTCTGTTCGACGAGTTGGGACGGGGAACGAGTACTTACGACGGTATATCTATCGCGTGGGCTATTGTCGAGCACATACACGAACACCCCAAGGCTCGTGCCAAGACGTTGTTCGCTACCCATTATCACGAGCTGAACGAAATGGAACGTACTTATAAACGCATTGTCAATTATAACGTTTCGGTAAAAGAGGTCGACAACAAGGTGATATTCTTGCGGAAATTGGTACGCGGCGGGAGTGAGCACAGTTTCGGTATCCATGTGGCGAAGCTGGCCGGTATGCCCCAGAGCATCGTCAAGCGGGCCAACCAGATTTTGAAACAGTTGGAGTCGGAGAACCGTCAGAACGGTATCGCCAAGCCTACCGCCGAAATCGCTTCGTCGAGAGGTGGCATGCAGTTGAGTTTTTTCCAACTGGACGACCCTGTGCTTTCACAGGTTCGGGACGAAATTTTACAGGTCGATATCAATAACCTTACACCGGTAGAAGCATTGAATAAACTGAACGAAATACGAAAAATAATCACCGGGAAATAGAACGGTTTGTTTATGATGAAGAGAAGCGATTTTGAAATTATGGCGCCGGTGGGTTCGTACGATTCTTTGACGGCGGCCATACAGGGAGGGGCCGATTCGGTATATTTCGGTATCGAGGGGCTGAATATGCGAGCCCGTTCGTCGAATAATTTTACGATAGACGATTTACACGAGATCGTGCGTATTTGTAACGAGCATCACATAAAGAGTTATCTGACGGTCAATACCGTTATCTACGACGAAGATATACCTCTGTTACATCGTATTATCGATGCGGCGAAGGAGGCCGGGCTCTCGGCTATTATCGCCAGCGATGTGGCGGCTATGACCTATGCCCGCGAGATAGGGGTAGAGGTGCATTTGTCGACCCAGCTGAATATTTCCAATACCGAGGCGTTGCGATTCTATGCCCGTTTTGCCGATGTGGTGGTACTGGCTCGGGAGTTGAATATGGAACAGGTAGCCCGTATTCACGAAGCCATTTTGCGGGATCGTATCGTGGGGCCGGGCGGAGAACCGGTACGTATCGAGATGTTCTGTCACGGGGCATTGTGCATGGCTGTGTCCGGCAAATGCTATTTGAGTCTTCACGAAATGAATGCTTCGGCGAATCGAGGGGCTTGTATGCAGATTTGTCGCCGTTCATACGAAGTGAAAGACAAGGAGACCGGTAACGAGTTGGAAGTGGATAACGCTTACATCATGTCGCCGAAGGACTTGAAAACGATACATTTCCTGAACAAACTGATCGATTCGGGGGTGCGGGTATTTAAAATCGAGGGTCGTGCAAGGGGACCGGAATATGTGCGTACGGTCGTTTCGTGTTACAACGAGGCCATCGAGTCTTATTTGAACGACGACTTTACCGACGAGAAGGTCGCACAGTGGGACGAACGGCTCGCTACCGTCTTTAATCGAGGGTTTTGGAACGGATATTATTTGGGTCAGCGCTTGGGCGAATGGACTCACAATTATGGCTCGGGAGCCACGAAACGAAAGATATATATAGGCAAGGGCGTGAAGTATTTTTCCAACCTCGGTGTGGCCGAATTTCTCATGGAGAGCGGTTCGTTGAGCGTGGGAGACGAGATACTCGTCACCGGCCCGACGACCGGTGCGCTTATCCGCAAGGTGGAGGAGATACGAGTCGATTTGAAACCGGTACAAAAGACGGTAAAAGGCGAGCGGTTCTCGATGCGTATCGATGAGAAGATACGACCGTCGGATAAATTATTTAAATGGGTGGATAGTTCGGAACTTAATACAAAATAAAGATGTTCATGAAACGGGCGATAGTTATACTTTGTGGAATCGTATGCACCGGACAGCTTTTGGCCGCCAAGCCGGGAATCCCGGCTTATAACGATGACAGGGCTTTGATAGATAGGGGAATCTTTCTCTTTCAAGAGAAGAACTACGCGGGTTGTGCCGATGTGATGAAAGAGGCTTGTGAAGGCGATTTGTCGCCTGAGCAGCGGGAAACGGCCGACTGGTATATCGCTCTTTCGGAAGCCCACAATTATTCGCCGCAGGCTGTACGGCGGTTAACGGATTTTTTGCGAAATTATCCGGATTCTAAACATACTTTGCAGGCTCGGTTGGCATTGGCCGATTATTATTACGACAGCCAAGATTATGCAAAAGCCTTGAAAACCTATCAGACGGTAAATGTGAGTCTGTTGACCGGCGACGAGGAGGACCGGTGGGGATATCGCACGGCATGTTCTTTGTTGAAGACCGGTAATCCCGATGCGGCGAAACCGCTGTTTCAGCTTCTAATCGGGAAAGAGAGATTTCGGACAGGAGCCACGTTCTACCTTTCGTATATACAGATGAACGAGGGAGACGATAGAGCCGCTTTAAGCGGATTTTCGAAAGTGGCGGACGACAGGAGTTTCGGCTATGCCGCACGGCTGCACATGTTGCAGATTTATTTCGGGCAAAAACGTTTCGCACAGGTATTGTCCGAGGGTAAAGCGTTGTTGTCCCGTCCGTCTTCCGATGCCGACTTATACACCGAGCTTCTTCGGTTGCTCGGCGAAAGCGCTTATCAAGAAGGTGGCGATGAAGCGGCGACGGAATATTTGGAAAGGTATTTGCAACGATGTCGCAAACCCGAACGCTCTTCTCTTTATGTCATGGGTGTCATGGCCTATCGCCGGGGAGAAGATGGCGAGGCGATCGATTATTTGGGGCGTGTGACCGGCGTGGACGATGCTCTTTCTCAAAATGCTTATCTTTATATCGGGCAAGCCTATTTGCGAGCGGGAGATAAAAATAATGCCCGCATGGCGTTCGAGATGGCTTCACAAGGAAATTACGACCGTCAGGTTCGGGAAACGGCGCTTTACAACTATGCGCTCTGCCTGTATGATCGCACGGCTTCGCCTTTCGATAACTCGGTGGGTGTGTTCGAACGTTTCTTGAACGAGTTTCCCGGTTCTCGCTATGCCGACAAGATTAACGACTATTTGGTAGAGGTTTACATGACGACCCGTAATTATCGGTCGGCACTGGCGTCTATCGATAAAATACGGAAGCCCGACGGGAAAATACTCGCCGCCAAGCAGCGCATTCTTTTCCAGTTGGGGACAGAGGCTTTCACCAATGCCCGTATCGCTGATGCCGAAAGTTTGTTTAGCCGGGCGATCGCTGTGGGAAACTATGATACCGATATACGGGGTAAGGCTGCGTTTTGGCTCGCCGAGTGCCAATATCGTCGGGAACAATACGATATCGCTGCTCGGAATTATTCGGCATATCTTTCTTCCAGCAAGGACAAGCGGAGCGAAATGTATTCGCTGGCTTGGTACGATTGGGCCTACTGTCAGTTCAAACAGCATAACTTCTCGCAAGCCCTCGACGGTTTTTCCCGGTATGTCTCTGTACAGACCGGAGGAAATCGAAGCATGCTTGCCGATGCCTATTCCCGGATAGGCGATTGCTATTATTACGCCCGTCGGTTCGCCGATGCCGAGCAGTATTATGCCCGGGCCCAAGAGACCGATGTCGCGAACGGAGATTATGCCCTTTTTCAAAAAGCTTTCATGGCGGGATTGCAGAGGAATCACGAACGCAAAATAGAGTTGTTGGACAAATTGATTGTAGATTATCCCCGTTCGGGGTATCTGGCGAACGCATGGTTCGAAAAGGGACAGGCTTATACGATATTGAATAGGAATAACGATGCTATCGTATGTTACAAACAGTTAATCGCCGATTATCCCCAGAGCGCGATTGCCCGCAAGGGAGGTTTGCAGTTGGGTATGGTCTATTTCAATAACGGGCAGACAGACGAATCGGTGGCTGCTTACCAGCAAGTGATAGAGCGTTATCCGACCAGCGAGGAGGCTCGCATAGCGGTCGCCGACCTCAAATCGGTATATGTAGAGAAAGATGCAGTCGATGCCTACGCTAACTATCTGAACAGCGTGGGACGGTCGGAACAGGCCCCTGTGAGCGAATTGGATTCTTTGTCGTATATGGCAGCCGAGCGCACTTATATGACGGGGAAAGGTATCGCTTCGTTGAAGAAGTATGTACGAAATTATCCGTCGGGCGCGTTTTTGATTCCGGCTAATTACTATATCGGGAAAGCATCGTTTGCAGCGAAAGACTACGACAAAGCTCTTCCGGCGTTCGACTATGTGGTGACGAACAGTCCCGACGGCGAGTTTGCCGAAGAAGCATTGGCCCGCAAGTGCGAGATACTTTATTTGAAAGCTCGTTATGACGAGGCTTTTGCCGGATTCAAGGAGTTGGAAAAGAAAGCGACTGTCGGAGAGAACAAACAGGCCGCCCGGTTGGGTATGCTTCGTATTGCCCGAAATAAGCGGCAATATGGCGAGGTGGTAACAGTTGCTGACAAGTTGTTGAGCGAAAGCAAACTTTCTCCCGATTTGCGGCAAGAGATTTTGTTTGCTCGTGCCGATGCCTATTTCCATACGGGAAAGGGAGAAAATGCGGCCGATGACTGGCGGGAGCTTTCGAAAGATACCCGTTCGATTTACGGGGCGCAAAGTGCCTATTTATTGGCCCAATATCAATTCGACAATAAAGCGATCGATACGGCTGAAAAGACGCTGAATACTTTTATCGACAAAGGTACTCCCCACAATTATTGGTTGGCTCGGGCATTCTTGCTCATGGCCAACATTTATGAAAAACGGGGCGAGACTTTCCAAGCCCGTCAATATTTGCAAAGTTTGCGGAATAACTATCCGGCTAGCGACGACGATATTATTTCCCGGATAGACAAGAAATTGAGCGAACTGGGACAAACAGAGTAGTTGAACGATACAATATGTATGGCTTATGAAACGGTTTTCTTTTTTAATCATATCGGTTTTCCCATTCTTCCTGTCGGCACAGGTACGTTCCGATTCGTTGCGGCGGGAAGTAACCATAGAAAAAGATTTTACACCTATCGTGCGCGATGCGTCTAAAATCAATACATTGCCCGAAGTGGAAGCACCGACGGTAACCAAACAATCTATACGGTATAGCGACTGGACGGTTCCGGCTCCCCTCGAACCTCGCGCTGTCTTGTTGGCTCCCGGCGGTTTCGGAGAAAAACCCGAAGAAAATCAATCGAGGGGATACGTGGATTTCGGGATAGGCAATTACCTGAATATGGTCGGGAATGCCGGTTATCGTATTTTGCAGAATGACAAAGACAAGTTGGGTGTGTGGTTGCAGCATCGCTCTACTTGCGGAACGGTGGATTACAATCAATCGTTAACGGAGGACTATCCCAACTCGAAGAAGATGCACCGGCTCGAAGAGCGAGTGGTCGCCGATTATCTTCACTCCTTCGGGAAGCTGGATTTGGGAATAAGCGGCGGTTATCGTTACGACTCCTTCAACTATTACGGATTGCGATACCCCGGTTTGACGGGAATATCTTCGCCTAACCAAGAGATAAACCGGTTCTTCTTGAAAAGCCATATAGCCTCGACTGCCGGAGAGTCGGACCTACTTTATAAAGTTTCATTGGCATATTACCGATACGGGTATCACCGGGGATATTTACAAAGTGAAAAAGGGGCTGCCGAGAATTTAGTGAATGCAGACTTTACATTGTCTGCGCCGATCGACAGACGCAGCTCTATTTCTTTGGACGGTTCTTTCGATTATGTGGGTTACAGCCGGTTACAGTCGGCAGCGAATTACGGTATGATTTCATTGAATCCCCGGTATGACTGGCGGAATGAACACGTGGCTTTTGCGGTCGGTGTCAAGGCCGATGTTTCTTTCAACAACGGAACTATTTTGCGATTCTCTCCCGATGTGCGATTCGATTGGACGATAGTTCCCGATGTACAGTTTTATACGGCTTTTACGGGCGGGAAGAAACTGAATACGTGGCGAAGTGTTTCGGCCTATACGCTCTACTTCAATCCGTCGGCACAGGTAGATAATACGTATGTGCCGTTGGATGCCTCATTGGGAATACGCATTAACGCATTACCCGGATTTTCCATAGGGCTTTCGGGCGGTTATGAAATTTGTAAAAAGGCGTTGTTCCTTTTACCCGAAGATTTGGACGGAAAGTTTACAGGTGTGTCGCGTTTTTGGGGTATCGATGCCAATGCTTTGAAAGCAGAGCTCGATGTATCTTATCGTTACGGTACGAAATTGGAGGCTTCGGCGAAGGTCGGGTATCACCGATGGAAGACCGCCGATGGGGGGGAGACGATTTCGTATAACCGTCCGCAGTGGGAAGGAGGAGTGAATATCCGTTATATGCCTGTTCGCCCGTTCACGCTCGAAGCCGGATATGAGTTTGCTGCGGGTCGGGAGTATTCAAATCTCGGAAAGCTCTCCGATATACATCTCGTTCACTTGAAAGCCTCGTATGCTTTCACTTCTTGGTTTTCGCTTTACGGACTTACCGACAATGTGCTGAACCGGAAATACGATATTCTTTACGGTATGCCGGCACAAGGCATCAATTTCATGTTCGGGGTCGATTTGAAATTTTGAGGGTAAGAGGTCTGTTCTCGACATTTTTAACCCTTCCATCACTATGTGTGCCACCTCCCCTATATGACTAACGCCACACCCCGCAATACTACGGGACGCGGCAGGGGAGAAGAAGGATTTAACCTCTCCCACCGTGTCGGGAGTACTCATGGGACGAGTGGGTAGTTTAAAAACAGGATTTATCTCCTCAGCTTTTTCGGAGGGAATAGTATAGGAGAAAGGCGTTGGGGAGGATATGCGACAAAAACTCTACATGGTAGGAACGATTCAAAATGTGTGCGATATACATTATTTAATAAAAAAGTAGAAAAAAGCTCTGTATTACAATCTGTTTTTCTAATTTTGCGCAAAATTTGAACGAACATTGCGCATATGGCAAAAAATTTGGTAATCGTAGAGTCTCCGGCAAAGGCTAAAACCATTGAGAAGTTTTTAGGAAAGGATTTCGAAGTCCTTTCGAGCTACGGACATATCCGTGATCTCAAAAAAAAGGATTTCAGTGTGGATATCGAGCATAACTATAAACCTATTTATGAAATCCCCGCCGACAAAAAAAAGTTGGTGGAAACGCTGAAACAGGAGGCAGACAAAGCGGATATGGTTTGGCTGGCTTCCGATGAGGAACGCGAGGGGGAGGCTATCGCATGGCACTTGTTCGAAGTGTTGAAATTGAAACCGGAGAAAACGAAACGGATTGTATTCCATGAGATTACCAAAGATGCCATACTCCATGCCATTGAGAATCCCCGGGATATAGATTTGAATCGGGTAGATGCCCAGCAGGCTCGCAGGGTACTCGACCGTATCGTGGGATTCGAACTTTCGCCTGTTCTGTGGAAAAAGGTGAAGCCCGCTTTGTCGGCCGGTCGTGTACAATCGGTCGCAGTGCGCTTGATTGTAGAACGGGAGCGAGAAATCTCGGCGTTCAAGCCCGAAGCAGCCTATCGGGTGATCGGGGAATTTTTGTTACCCGGAGGGGAATTGTTGAAGGCCGAATTGAGCCAACGATTGAAAACCGAAGACGAGGCGAAGGCTTTGCTCGAAGCCTGCAAGACCGCACGGTTCTCTATCGGGGACGTGACGGTGAAACCTGTAAAGAAATCGCCTGCGGCTCCGTTCACCACTTCCACATTGCAACAGGAAGCCGCCCGGAAATTGGGCTTCTCCGTGGCTCAAACCATGATGGTGGCTCAACGGCTTTATGAGGCGGGACATATCACCTATATGCGTACCGACTCGGTGAATTTGTCATCGCTGGCTATAAATACGACCAAAGACGAGATTGTAAAAACTTTGGGCGAGAGATATCTGCATATTCGAAATTACCATACGCATACCAAAGGAGCACAGGAAGCGCACGAGGCAATACGTCCCACGTACATCAGCCATCACGAAATCAATGCTTCCTCTCAGGAAAAACGATTATATGAATTGATTTGGAAACGTACGATCGCTTCGCAAATGAGCGATGCCGAGTTGGAAAAGACGACTGCGACCATCGCTGTTTCGGGAAGGAAAGAACACTTCGTCGCCGTGGGCGAGGTCTTGAAATTCGACGGTTTCCTGAAAGTGTATATGGAGTCTACCGATGACGAAGGCGATGCAGAAGGAAACGACAAGATGTTACCTGCATTGGCGAAAGGCGATGTGCTGACATTGTCGTCGGTCACGGCAACGGAACGTTTCTCGCAAGCTCCCGCCCGCTATACCGAGGCCAGTCTGGTTCGTAAATTGGAAGAGCTGGGTATCGGTCGGCCTTCTACCTATGCACCAACCATTTCGACCATACAGCAACGCGAATATGTCGAGAAGGGCGATCGGAAAGGAACGGAGCGGAAATATCGTATGTTGACGCTGCACGATGGGAAAATCGAATCGGGAGAGAAAACCGAGCTCACAGGAGCCGATAAAGGCAAACTGCTCCCCACCGATATAGGAGTTGTCGTCAACGATTTCTTGACGGAGTATTTCCCCGATATTCTCAATTATAACTTTACGGCGAATGTCGAGCAGCAATTCGACGATATTGCCGAGGGAAAAACCGTGTGGAACGATGAGATAGATCATTTTTACAAACTCTTTCACCCGGTGGTAGAGAGCGCTCTCGCTTTGCGGTTGGAGCATAAAGTGGGCGAACGGGTATTGGGTACGGACCCGAAAAGCGGTCGTCCCGTATCGGTGAAGATAGGCCGTTTCGGTCCGTTGGTACAAATCGGTACTCCCGAAGATACGGAGAAGCCGTTGTTTGCCTCGTTGCTCAAAGGACAATCGATGAGCACGATTACACTGGAAGAGGCTTTGAAACTGTTCGATTTGCCCCGAACCTTAGGCGATTTCGAAGGCAAAACCGTTGTCGTGGGTATCGGCCGTTTCGGTCCGTATATTCGTCACGACGGCAAATATGTATCGTTGCCCAAAGAGTTCACCCCACAGGGTGTTTCGTTAGAGGATGCGATAATATTGATTCAGCAAAAGCGCGAGCAGGAAAGTCAACGCCTTATCAAGAAGTTCGATGAAGATGATGAACTCGAACTGCTTAACGGTCGTTTCGGTCCGTATATCGCTTATAAAAAGAAGAATTATAAATTACCCAAAGGTTCCGAACCGGCATCGCTCACGTTCGCCGATTGCATGAAGATTGTCGAGGATGCCGACAAGGCTCCTGCCAAAAAGAAACCGGCCCGGAAAAAGACGACGAAATAAAAGAGATCCAATGGAATATTGCGGGGTATGCTCGAAAGTTAAATACTTTTGGGCATACTTTTTTTAGAAGCTGTTTTAAATTTATTGAGAAATAATATTATCATTGCAAGCAGGTATGTTCCGGCC
>OGPY01001006.1_pt1 | contig 22904 bp, 15 predicted proteins | sample 1553121 | NCBI WGS metagenome assembly OGPY01 (sample SAMEA2580004, study PRJEB22360) | human gut metagenome
AATTAAAAAGAGTTGTAGTAACAGGTCTTGGAGCTATTACTCCTCTTGGTAATACCCTCCCCGAAACATGGGAAGGTATTATCAACGGAAAAAGTGGCGCTGGACCTATTACTCAGTTTGATGCATCCAAATTCAAGACACAATTTGCATGCGAAGTTAAAGGCTTCGATCCGTTGAAAGTTATGGATCGTAAGGAAGCCCGCAAGTGTGATCGTTATAGCTTATTCGCGATCGATGCGGCGAAACAAGCGATCGAGGACGCGGCAATGGACTTGGATAAAGAAGATAAGAACCGTATCGGCGTTATTTTCGCTTCAGGTATCGGTGGTATCAAGACATTTGACGAGGAAGTATTGAGTTATGCGAAGATCAAGGATACGATCGGTCCGAAGTTTAACCCGTTCTTCATCCCGAAAATGATCTCGGATATCGCGGCTGGACATATTTCCATGCTTTATGGATTCCACGGCCCGAACTTTGCGACCGTCTCAGCTTGTGCATCTTCTACAAACGCTATCAGCGACGCATTCAATTATATCCGTTTAGGCAAGGCTAACGTCATCATCACCGGTGGAGCGGAAGCTGCTGTTTCTGAATCGGGTGTAGGTGGATTCAACTCCATGAACGCGTTATCGACACGTAATGATTCTCCCGAGACCGCATCTCGCCCGTTCAGCGCTAGCCGTGACGGATTCGTGATGGGTGAAGGTGGAGCTTGCTTGGTATTGGAAGAAATGGAGCACGCATTGGCTCGTGGCGCTAAAATATATTGCGAGATCGCAGGAACCGGAATGTCTGCCGATGCCTATCACTTGACCGCTTCTCATCCGGATGGTTTAGGAGCGAAGCTGGTTATGCGCAACGCATTGGAAGACGCTGGAATGGCTCCGGAAGATATTGATTACATCAATGTTCATGGAACATCGACTCCCGTAGGCGATATCTCAGAGGTTAAGGCGATCAAAGATGTGTTCGGAGAACATGCTTATCAACTGAATATCAGTTCCACAAAGTCAATGACCGGTCACTTGCTTGGTGCTGCCGGAGCGGTAGAGGCGATCCTGTGTATTATGGCTATAAACGATGGTATTATCCCGCCGACCATTAACCATGCGGAAGGCGACGATGATCCTGAAATAGATTATAAACTGAATTTCACATTCAATAAGGCTCAAAAGAGAGAAGTGAAAGCCGCTTTATCGAATACGTTTGGTTTCGGTGGACACAACGCTTGCGCCATTGTTAAAAAATTCGTGAAATAACGTGTTTAGAAAGCTATACAAACAGCTACATAAAAGAATAAGGCTCCTGCATAATAAAGGTAGGGAGCCTTATTTGTCTTTATCAAAGATTCTAGGTTTTTATCCGGATAATCTCCAGATTTACGAGCAGGCCTTGTTGCATAAATCATCATCGGTAGAGACGGGTGATGGTAAATGGCTTAACAATGAGCGTCTTGAATTTTTAGGAGATGGAATTTTGGATGCGGCGTTCGCCGATATTGTCTATAAGCGCTACCCAAATAAGCGGGAAGGCTTTTTGACAAACACACGCTCCAAGATCGTACAACGGGAAACGATGAATAAGGTCGCCGTACAACTCGGCCTCGATCAAATGGTAGTCTATTCAACCAAGATAAACTCTCATAACAATCATATGTATGGTAATGCGCTCGAGGCTTTGATCGGCGCTATTTATCTGGATCAAGGTTATGACGTTTGTTATAAGTTTATCCGTGACGTGATGATAGAAAAGTATATCGATGTAGATATGCTCGTCCGGAAAGAGATAAATTTCAAGTCAAACTTGATTGAATGGAGCCAAAAGAACAAAATATCGATCTCGTTCGATCTAATAGAGTCTTTTACGGATCATGATGGGAATCCTGTATTCCAAAGCGCGATTAAATTGCTGGGCGAGCAAATTGGCATAGGTATCGGTTACTCCAAAAAAGAATCCCAGCAAGCGGCTTCTAAAATGGCGGGCAAAAAAATTCGGGCAGAAAAAAAAATAACCGATACATCGATACGGACAGACAAAGAACTCCAGCAACGTATCTCTGCCACAAAGAAAAAGAAGGCTGGTGAACTAACCGATGAAAAAGAGTTTTCTGACCTCCCAGAGGAAGAAACTGTATGATAAACAGCAGAACTTGGGTACATTGTTTGATATACCCAAGTTCTTAGCTATATAAGAATAAGCTCATATAAAGTTGTATGTATGAAAAAACAGTACAGTAAATTTCTCCGAATATTAATAACCGGCATGTTATGTATCGGTTATTTCTCGATTTCAAGTTCGTTGGCGCAGATCAGCGAAGGAGGACTCCCCCCCAGCTTTCAATTTGCAGGTTCACTTCGAAGTGAAAAGCTAGCAGAACAAGTTCCAGTGAATTTCAGTGTGGAAGACCTCAAGACGGTCGATGCGTGGAGGGTCAGCCAAGGCGCTCCGTTGCGTGTAGCCAAGTCGATCCCAACCAGCTTCGACATCGCCGATAGTGGCGATTGGATTTCACTACCCGACGGCAGCCAAGTATGGCAACTTCACCTTCAAGCGAAAGGAGCGATCGCCTTGATCCTGTATTACTCCGATTTTTATATCCCCAAAGGTGCCCGGTTATACCTGTATAACGCAGCGAAAACCCAAGTATTGGGTGCCTATACGCATCGTACGCATCCTGAAAACGGACCGTTCGCAACCCAAGCCGTAGCAGGCGATGAGGTGATCCTCGAATATGTACCGGCACCATCCGGCGAGACACCTCGACTACGCATCCGGGAGGTCGGTTACGGGTATAATCATCTTGAAGCGATCATGCCAGAAGTACAGGAAGCGCCGGGAGCCGGCTTTTCAGAAGCTTGCGAAGTGAATATCAATTGCGAGGAGGGAGCCGATTGGCAGGAGCAAAAGAAGGGGGTGATACAAATGATTCAATACATCCGTAATAAAGAGGGAGAAGGAGGAAGCTATATTTGTACGGCTTCTCTGGTAAATAATACGGCCCGTGACAAAAAGCCTTATGAATTATCCGCCTTCCATTGTTCGCAAGATATGCTGGGCGAACAGACGGTTACTCCCGAGGAATTAGCAGTCTGGTTGTTTTATTTCCACCAAGAACATGTGGGCTGCGATAATGAGTCACCCATTTATCCGATAAAAACCATGGTAGGATGTACACGGAAAGCCTCTACCCCTGTCGAAAACGGTTCCGACGGACTGTTGCTGTTGCTTAACGACGAGATCCCCGACGATTATAATGTATTCTTTAACGGATGGGATCGTTCAAATATGCTTTCACTCTCGGGCGTAGGCATCCATCATCCTTCCGGCGATTATATGAAAATCTCCACCTATGGAAATTATCCGACAGAATCGATTACATGGCGTAATAGTGATGTTGGGAAAACCGGGGCCACGAACGCTCATTGGAACGCGACTTTCGATGCCACGCTAAACGGACACGGGGTGACCGAGGGAGGTTCTTCCGGCTCGCCTTTATTTAATAGCAAAGGTTTGATTATAGGTACGCTGAGCGGTGGAAGCTCCAGTTGCGAACTGCCCGAAGGATTGAATTTATACGGTAAATTGTATTATCACTGGAATAAATACAGTGATAATGATACAGCCCGGATGGATGTCTGGCTAGATCCACTCGGAACGGGCGTCACCTCGTTGCAGGGAATGACGCAGGATGGGAAAACGATCGGAAACGAGTATGAAAGTCCGACTGATTTGAAATACAAACAGATCTCCACGGGTGAGATTCAACTGACATGGAATGCCCCAGTCCTCGAAAAAATAGCTGGTTGGGGATCACAAGATCGTTATCAACAGTTCGGTCTCGGAGGAGATCCATTCTATTTCGCTCAGAAATGGGATACGAAAGATCTACAACCGGTGCATAAAAAAACGATCCGGAAGGTTAATTTCTATCCGCAGGAAGGAGTCACCTATGGAGTCTATATCAAACAGGGAAACCGGGAGTATGAAGAGAGTTTCACTCAACTGAAATCAGGTAAAATAAATTCGGTCACACTTAAAACACCATTCGTAATCGACGCGAAGCAGGATTTACTGGTAGCCATTCATGTGATAAGCTATGCCAATAACACATACCCGGCATGTTCCGATGAAGGCCCCGCAGTCGATGGAAAAGGGAATTTATATTCTTTGGACGGAAAAAAATGGGAAACATTCTCAGATGATGAGCTAGATGCCAATGTTGTGTTATCGATCGTAATAAGCGCGGAAGAAGGTGAGTTCCCCTCAAGTTCCGTATTCTCCACGAGCACTTTCTCGGAGAAACCGCAACCCATGAGAACGGGCCGATTATCATTCCGGAAACAGGCTATCGCCTCCGATGCGCAAGAAGCAGAGTTGATTACGGCTTTTCCGGAGCTGACCGGTTATAAGGTATATCAAGATACTCGGGAACTGACGACATTACCTGTTTCTCAACGGAATTATACGGTGAAAAATCTGGCAACAAGTACCCCTCTGCTCCAAGTAACGGCACTTTATGGTACCGACGAGAGCGCTCCGGCTACGGTAATTCCGGAAACGAGCGTAGGTAACGAACTGAAGCCAACAGGCGAAGAAGTAGACATTCAACCACGTATCTTCTCGAATGAAGTACAGATCCAGAATTATCAACAACTGAAATCGCTTGAGATCTACAGGGCCGATGGAAAGTTGATACGTAGCATCCCGCAACCGGGAAGCAGTCTCAGCACGGGTGATTTTGCCACTGGAATGTATATCTTTCGCTTGACTACCGAAAAGGGAAGCCAAACCGTTCAAGGTATTAAGAAATAAACGGCCGCCTACTAGTATAAAGTAAAAAAGGTTGTGTGTCAGAGAACGCACAACCTTTTTTATTTTATTTCCCGAATGTTACCCCCATCCGCTTTCCTTGTACGATCAAATCATGATCCGGTGTCACTAATTTTAGTTTTCCCGCTACTTCTAACAAGGGAATGGATTCTACCCTATCTCCTTTTATACAAACCATACGTCCGAATTCACCATTAGCGATCAGTTCCGTGGCATGGCCTCCCAAGCGGGTAGCGAGGTTACGGTCGAACGGAGAGGGGTTTCCACCCCGTTGGGTGTATCCCAATACGGTATCCCGGGTCTCGATACCCGTTCCCGCCTCGATAGCCCGGGTGATATAATCAGAAGGACGCTTTTTATCCGGAGTCTCGATACCCTCGGCTACTACAACGATGGAATAAGGTTTGCCCCTGCGAGCCCGATCCAAGATCGCCTCGTTCACCTTATCGATATCGTATCCCAATTCCGGGAGTAAAATCACGTCGGCACCTCCAGCCATCCCAGCATACAAGGCGATCCATCCTGCATGATGGCCCATCACCTCCACGACCATTACCCGCTTATGTGAAATAGGCGTAGAATGAAGACGGTCTATAGATTCCGTGGCGATATTCACGGCGGTATTAAAACCGAACGTAATATCCGTACCCCATATGTCATTATCGATTGTCTTGGGAACGCCTATCACGTTCAATCCGATCTGAGATAACAGATTGGCCGTCTTCTGCGTACCGTTTCCTCCGATACAAACCAAGCAGTCCAGCCCCAGCTCCTCATAATTTTTCTTAATGATCTCCGGCTTTTCCGAATCTCCCGAGGCCAAGAGCTTACGGAAAGGCTTCTCTCTGGACGTTCCTAAAATGGTTCCCCCTAAATTTAATATGCCGGATAAGCTCCGTTCATCGAAAACTTGGACGTCTTTATTCAAAAGACCTATAAAACCGCTATGAATACCTATCACTTCCATGCCGTAATGCATGATAGCGGTCTTGCCAACACCACGGATCGTAGCGTTGATACCGGGGCAATCGCCACCCGATGAGAGAATCCCTATTTTCATCGTAACGTTAATTTAGTACTTAGCAAAGATATAAATAAAAAGAGAATGCCTACATTTGCACTCGAACAAATAAAAAGGGCATGGATATTTTAACACAGACGATTTCGCTCCTTTTCCGCCATCGACAAACGGAGATCGGACGATTTGGGCAGGATATAGACCATATCCAGCGCAAACAGCTGCATGCTCTGCTTTCGACGGCACGCAAGACGGAATGGGGACTCAAATATGATTATAAAAGCATTCGCTCTTATTCTGACTTCTGCCAACGTCTTCCCTTACAGACTTATGACGAGATAAAGCCGTATGTCACCCGAATGATAAACGGAGAAAGGAATATTCTCTGGCCTTCGGTGGTGCGGTGGTACGCCAAGAGTAGCGGAACCACGAACGACAAAAGTAAATTCCTGCCCGTCACCCCCGAGATATTAAAGGGTTGCCACTATAAAGGAGGCTTTGATTGCGTAGCCATTTATCTGCGGAACAACCCGGAAAGCCGTTTCTTCTCCAAGAAAGGCTTGATTTTAGGTGGCAGCCATAGCCCTTCTCCGCTAAACTCCGAGGCTCATCAAGGCGACTTATCCGCCGTATTACTTCAAAATCTCAATCCGCTCGTCAATTTAATACGCGTCCCCAAGAAACCCATTATCCTAATGGATGAATGGGAAAGCAAGATCAAGGCGATCGTGGAGAACACTTGGAATAAGGATGTAAACAGCCTATCCGGTGTTCCTTCTTGGATGTTGGTATTGATCAAGGCCGTATTGAAAAAAACGGGTAGGGAATATCTTACGGACGTATGGCCAAATCTGGAGGTCTTCTTCCATGGGGGAATCAGTTTCGAGCCTTACCGGGAGCAATATAAAACCTTGATTCCATCGAATAAGATGCATTATATGGAGACCTATAACGCATCCGAGGGCTTCTTCGGGCTGCAAGACGATCCGACAGACCCCAGTTTGCTTATGATGCCGGATTACGGTATTTTCTATGAGTTCATCCCGATGAACGAGGTGGGTAGCGCCCATCCGACCGTGTTACCGCTGGAATCGGTAGAGACCGGGAAAAACTACGCGATGGTGATCACGACCTCAGGAGGATTATGGCGCTATCAGATCGGGGATACGGTACGTTTCACCTCGTTATTCCCTCATAAATTTGTCATCTCCGGACGCACCAAGCACTTTATCAACGCCTTTGGCGAGGAGCTAATGGTGGATAACGCCGATAAGGCGATCGCCATGACTTGCCTACGAACCGGGGCGAAAGTAAAAGAATATACCGCCGCCCCACTTTTTATGCTGGATAAGGCGAAAGGACGGCACCAATGGTTTATCGAGTTTGACAAGAAACCGGAATCTCTCGATGAATTCGCCACTTTATTAGATCAGAACTTACAAAAGCTGAACTCGGACTATGAGGCGAAGCGGTATAAAGAGATCTCCCTCCAACCGCTGGAAATCGTTATCGCCCGCGACGGCGCTTTCTATGAATGGCTCAAGCAGAAAGGCAAATTAGGCGGCCAACACAAGATCCCACGCCTCAGCAACGACCGCACGCATATAGAGGAGCTTTTGCGCATCAACCAGTCTCTATAAGCCGACATGCGCTTGATCCATAAGACGCATTAAAATTGATAAGTCAGATAGAATCCCGCCATATTCGAACTGAATACCGGAGCGGCCACGATCGGGCAGTTCTTCACATTTCGATTGATCCGCCGGGCGATAGCGTTACGAATCGGGAAATAGATCAGATACGATAACTCAACCGACAAGATACCGAAGCCGGCACCAGCCACTACATCCGCCACCCAATGCCTGTTATTGTATAAGCGGGAACCCGCCACGAACGCCGCTATCGCATAACCCGAGTAAGCGAGTATAGGTGAGCTATCCTTAAATTCCTTATAAGCCATATGCGCCCCTAAGAAAGCATTCGAGGTATGTCCGGAAGGAAACGAATAAGGCGCCCCATCCGGGCGAGGCTCATTTACCCAGTTCTTCAGTCCATGCACCATCAATCCGTTCATCCCCTCCGCTAAAGCGACCAAGCAAAGTTGGTCCACCCAGTTATGCTTCTCTTTTCCCATAAGGTCGCAGACAAATACCCAACCGAGCATTCCCCACTCCAAATAATTGTCGATATGGATTTGCTTCACGGAATCTTTCCGTGAAAACAGGTGAAAGTCATTCATCCCGTCGATCGCCGTGCCTACGGCTCCCACCGTTATCAATGAGGCCGGAAGAATCAAGCTTTTCGGGTTAAACTTATAGGCGACGACAGGCATTCTCTCCTTGACAGGGGCTTGAGAACGTACGTTTAACGTATCGAGATCACCAACGCCGGCCAACGCAATGTTTACGAAGCCTACCAAAAGGCTTGCCAAGACCACTAATTTTCTATGTATCATATCAGTTATTTTCCTCTAAGACATCTCTCTCCCAGATAAATCCTTCATCAAAATAGTTTTTCTCAATTCTCGAATGGATCACCCGCTGGAAATAGAAACGATAGTTATTCCAATGGAAAGCCGGATATTCCTTATTTTGTTTGACAATATTATTCGTGAACACCAACCCGTCCACGGACTTGGCGTATACCAAAGGTCTGTCGAACGTGATAAACTCATTCGCGTCGATCACGATATCACTATGGAAATATTTCCTTTGCGACGCTAAATCCGGGATTTCGGGATAAATAGAGATAATAGCGTTCGTAAATTGGAACATATTCGTCAAGGAGTTGATGAACTTATTCTTACGGATCAACACGTTCCGGCAAGCGCCGGTCTCGAACCAGCCGTTGCAATCACCGCACAGCAGGATCGTCGTCCCCGAGGTATGATCGAAAACATTATTCTCTACGACCGTTTGCCGAGGCGTGCTGAACAAGGAACCGCGGGCACGGTTATTCCGGATCACGTTATCCGAGAATAGGACCGTCGGCGTCCACTCCAGATTCTCTATGCCGAAACCGCTTCCCTCATGGATCGAAGGATTCACCGTATTCTCAAACCGGATCTCGAACTCCTTCGCCCCTCGGTAATCCGGTTGATCTACCGCCTTGATAGCGGTAATCCGGTTTCTCGCCCCTATCAATTCCATGGTGCTCGAATGGATGAACTGCACGGAATCCCCTACCCTTCCCCATTCGAAACCATACGATTGCGGGTGCATATACCGGCCTACCAAGGTCGAGTCATTCACTCGTCTCACCACTTTCAGGTAAGTTCCATGCACATTGATAGCGTCGTCCATCATCCCTTCGTACAAACCATTCTTGGAGATGATCGCTCCCTTGCAGGCCGAGAAATGGGTAGCGTCCGCCTGTGTCGTGAAATACCGCGGATCGTCCGCCCCTTTCAAGCAAACGGAGAAACCATCCAGCGTGATATTCTCGCTCACTTGCGCCAAGAGGCCCATTCCCTCGGCATAATGAACCTTGATATTCTCCAGAGTCGTATTCACGTCATGATACAGGAAGACACCGGGAGCCGGACGTTCCCAAGAACGCATGGCGATCACCGTACCGGGCACCAAACGGCTGTCTTTCCAACGGGGAGACTTTATCAGCCTTGGAGAAACCTCGATCAAGCCCCGCACGCCTACCGGGATATCGCTTGTATTATACACCAAATGACGTGTATCTCCCTCGAAGGCGATACCGGAACCGGGAGTCAACTCCCAGCCTTCTCCCTCCGCTACAAACACGCTATCCCGTATCTCATAGCGTACCCATGGAGCCACCTCGAAGGTGATCCCGCCTTTCAGCGTATCGTTCTCCACCACTTTTACCTGTGAAATCTGAGGATGCTTGAAGTCTATACTGAAATTCTTCAAGACACAATTCCTCGAATCCAGCAAAGAGACCGGCAACATCCTGCCGTGGAAGATTAACTCCGAGCCTTGCCCGTCGAACACCATATTCTTCATCCCCTCGAAAGGCAAACCTACTTTCTTCGGATTCATTTGATCATGATTCGAGATGAAATAGACACGCTCCGCCGCGCTATCGGGATAAAACTCATAGCGGCCCTTAGGCAAGGTCACCACAATGGTCTGGTTTTCCTCGCATTTCTCCCGTATCTGCTCCAATGCCCTCGCCATAGCGGGCGCATTATCCACATTCTCGACCGGGGATAAACCATAAGCCGACAAATCATACCTCCCTTCCGTAGAACAAGCGCTTCCAAACAGGGAATAAAGCAGGACAACTGCCCCCCATAGATACCATTTCATAGAAAATCAATTAAATATATCCGCGAAGGTATGTATTTTACAGGGTAAGCGCACTAAAAACAGACAACAACTTTCCGTCTCATGAATCCTATCACGAATCTCCTATAATAGCAGCCTGAGTTTTCTCCTAATAAAACAAAAGTTTCCTCAGTAAGAAACTTTTGTTTCCCTATATAGAAACGAAAGTTTTTCCTTGAAGAAACTAAAGTTTTCCGTATAAGAAATTTAGAAAAACTGCAATAGGCTGATAATCAATTAAAGTACAAAAAGAAACAGCTACCCTTTCCATTCTCGGATTCTACCGAGATATGGCCGCCATGCAAGGTGATTATTTGCTTACAGATGCTTAAACCGATACCCGAGCCGGAGGGCTTGGTGGTGAAGAAAGGTACAAAAACCCGGTCGATCACCTCGGGTAAGACACCGATACCGTTGTCTCGCACGGTAAAGACGAGTTCGTTTCCCTCCTGCTGAGCCGCCACGATAATCTCGGGGTTTGACTTTTCCGCACAAGCCTCACAAGCATTCTTCAGTAAGTTCAAGAAGACCTGCTCCATCTGCGCCCGATCCGCGAACCATTCCAGAGGCTCGTCCGGCAAGCGGAAACGGATAGAAGGCTCAGGGCACAAACGCCTTAAATCCGAAAAGAAATCTTTCACTAAGATACGGGTCTTTACCGGAGAGGCGATCCGGGTCAATCTCCGGTAATTCTCAACGAAATCCAGCAACCCTTTACTCCGGCGATGGATGACATTTACCCCATGCTGGATATACGAACGATTCCGGACATCATCCGGATCTGCTTTGCAACGTTTGCTCAAGGTCTCGGACAACGAGATAACGGGTGTGATGGAGTTCATGATCTCGTGCGTCAAGACACGGATCAATTTCTGCCAAGCCTCCATCTCATTCCGCTCCAAGGTAGAATGGATGTTCTTCAAGCTGACGATCCAACGCTCGCAACCTCGCAAGTCGATACGAGTGGCATCGATCGCCCAATCTTGCGGAACGGATGGTTTTCCGTAACGCACCACCGTCTTCCCCGCCTTGATAGCCTCCAAAAACTCATTGGGTAACCGACACCTCGTATCCAGCAACGCGTCGGCGGTCCGGTTCTTCCATTCAATAGCCCCTTCCTTGTCGGTAACAAGTACGGCTGTATCCACCTTATTCAACAGGCTCTCAAAATACTGCCGCCTCACCTCCTCGTCCATCAATCGGCCACGCAAGGATCGCAGGGCTGCGGACAAATCGTCCGCCAACTCCCGCATCACCTTATCCTCGTAAGGTGAACGAACGATCTGGATCAAGTCTTGCTGCCGCAAGCAATCCACCACATAACGCCAATACTTCACCTGCCGCATCTGTATGAAATAAAGATGAATCGAGAAATACAAGATCGCGATCCCGCAAAAAGTAGGACAAAAGATAATCTCCTCATGCACGCAATAGAACAGGAGTCCCGTAGACAAGACGATGCCTACGATGTGCGAGATGACCGTGAACGCATACGATCTCATAAGCCGAACTTCTCTATTTTACGATACAAGGAAAAACGGGTGATACCCAATAGCTCGGCGGCATAGCTCATATTACCATTGCTTTGCCGCAAGGCTCGCTCGATGATTTTCCGCTCGGCTTGCTCTAGATTCAAATCAGGGTCCAGCTCCTTCTTCCGCTCGTAAGAGGCCGTATAGAGAGGGAAATCATCCGGTCTCAGCACCGTGCCCTCGTTCAAGATCACGGCTCGCTCCAAAACATGCTGCAACTCCCGGACATTACCGGGCCAAGGGTATTTCATCAACTTACTCCCCGCCTCCCGGCTCAACCCTTTGATCGTTTTCTTGTATTTCCGGCTATACAGCCTCTGGAAATGATCGGCCAGCATCAAGATATCCTCTCCCCGCTCACGCAGCGGTGGTATGGCTATCTCTATGGTATTGATCCGATAGAGCAAGTCTTGCCGGAAACTCCCCTCGCCCACCAGCTGACGCAGATTGGCGTTGGTAGCGCAGATCAAACGAACATCGATCGAGATCGGTTCCACCGCTCCCAAACGGGTGATATGACGTTTCTCTATAGCTGTCAGCAATTTAGATTGCATCGGCAAGGACAGGTTACCGATCTCGTCCAGAAAGAGCGTACCGCCGGAAGCCATCTCCATACGTCCCGGCTTGGATCTTCGGGCATCCGTGAAGGCACCTTTCTCATAGCCGAACAACTCACTCTCAAATAATTGTTCCGGGATACTTCCCAAGTCGATCGTCACGAAAGCATCGTCACGCCGGGGCGAGTAATGCCTCAACAAACGGGCAACCAGATCTTTTCCGGTACCGCTCTCACCGGTAATCAATATATTCGCGTCGGTCTCCACAAGTTTGTAGATCGTGTCTTTTACCTTCAGCATAGCCGGCGACTCACCGATCAATTCCGGCAATGTGTCGTCCTCCTTCATGGCTTTCATTTGCTCTCGCAAACGTCCTACCTCCTTACGGGAATGGCTCAATCGAATGCCCGACGAGAGGGTAGCCAGCAACTTCTCCGTTTCCCACGGCTTGGAGATGAAATCGGTAGCGCCAACCTTAATGGCCTTGACCGCTTTCTCTATATCCGAATAGGCCGTCATGAAGATCACGACCGCCTGCGGATCGATCTCCAAGATTTGTCCCAAATACTCAAAACCCTCCTGCCCGCTCACGGCATCCCGATGGAAATTCATATCCAGCAAGACCACGTCCGGTTGGAACGTCCGCATGAAATACTCGATGCGTGCCGGTTGTGTCGTTACCTTCACCTTTTGCATGTACGGCTCCAACAGTAAGTTCAATGCGAACAACACATCCTTATTATCGTCGATGATCAATATTTTCCCCTTTTCTTCCATACGGACAAAGATAAAGGGAATAAAGACAGCTTGTACGTGCATTATCGCACAAAAAATGTACGCTATCGCACTACATGAAGAAATACAGATTTTTCTATGATTCTATTTTCTAATACGTTACATTTATGGCATGATATTTGAATCGGATTCAGCGAAATTGAGTCATCAGCGATATCATCAAAAAACGGAATTGCCATGTTAATACATTACTGTGTCATTGCCTTCAAAAACATCTGGAAGTATAAAGTCAGCGCCTCCATCAGTATCCTAGGGCTGGCTTTCGCCCTCGTCTGTTTCGTGCCCATACTCTATTGGATGGATCATGAGACCACTTACGATTCTTTCTACAAGGATTCCGAATCCATCTACCGTGTCTATAGCGTAGAGAAACAATCCGGGAAAGTGAACAAAGGAGCCTCGAAAGGTATCGAGAATAGCCTACGAGAGCAAGTCCCAGCTATCGAAGCCTCCACCACGCTTATGCTTTCAACCGAAAACTGCCGTACCCAAGCGACTCCTTATATCCAAATGAATATGCTTTATACGGACAGCACGTTCCTAGAGGTATTCCCGCAATCTTTCGTTTGTGGAGAAATGAGTCATCCGCTACAAATCGTAAACAACATGATCTTGAGCGAAAGCATGGCGGTCCGTCTATTTGGCGACGCGGAAAAGGCGATCGGGCAACCGATACACACCTTGATGAGAGCCTCCTTACCTCCCTACATCGTCACGGCGGTGGTAAAAGATCCACCGGCTCATACCAATCTACCGTTCGACGCGATCATCAACCATAACATGATACAGCATTTCTCCCAGTTACCTCCAGAGGCACAATGGAGCTTCTTCGTGATGGACTTATACGTGAAACTCCATCCAAGCGCAGACCCAAAAGCCTTCGCCAATCAACTAAAAGAGCTACCCGAACGTATCGGGGTGAACAAGGAGATCGAGTTGCGAACACTCCCCATCCGTGAGATCCGGCATCATCTGAATGAAGATACACCTTTTACCTTAAATTTCATCGGCTTGTTTGTCGTATCTGGTGCCCTATTATTGTTTGCCGCCCTCTTCAATTTCTTGAATTCCTATATGGATCTCTTTCGGCAACGTGTGCGGGAATGGCGTTTACGGACGGTCAACGGCGCAACGAGAAAGCAATTGATCGAACAAATGTCTGTCGAACTAGGCTGTTCCGTACTTGCATCCTTGTTGGTAGCCTTGATCTTCATAGTCCAAGTCAAGCCGCTTTTCGCCCGATGGCTGGAGATTGATTTGGAGATGGGCCGGTTCCTGTTTCTTTTCGCAGGGGTAGGTATAGGTACATTCCTCATCCTCCAATGTGCAGGATTAGTATTCTTCGGACAGTTCAGCCATACGGCAACCACCTCGCTCGTTCCCAAAGAGACAGTCAAACCCCTTTTGTTACGCCGCATGGCCGTGACCTTACAATTGATGATCAGTATCCTGTTCATCGTAGCATCACTGGTTGTCATGGAGCAAATGCGATTCGTAAATCAAAAAGATTTAGGTTTCGATCCAAAAGGCCTTATCCAACTATCCGGCTTCGTAGACGTATCCGGGAAAATAGAATCCACGTTGATGCAAGAGTTAAGTGCCCTGCCGCAGGTCAAAAGTTTCACCGACACGAACTTTAAGCCTCAACATCATGTCGATCCCATGGCGATCTTCACGAATGTGGAATGGGAGGGAAAACCGCTGGACACAAAGGTGGACTTCCACCTCTATGGAACCGATCACCGGTTCGGTGAGACCTTCGACCTAAAGATGTTAATGGGCCGGTGGTGGACAGAAGGCAACGAACTTAGTGTCGTGCTCAATGAGTCGGCGGTTCGAGCCATGGGCTTACAAGACCCGGTCGGCAGTATCATCCGTATGCCGTGGTGGTCTGATTTCAGTGTGATCAAAGAATACGAAATCGTCGGTGTCGTCAACGATTTCCATGCGCTATCCTTCCGGGAGAGCATTCATCCGATGCTATTCATTCCTTCGGGCGGACTGGTGAATAATTTGTATATCCGGGTCGTAGCGGGTGAGGAAGGAAACGTCACCCACCGTATCACGGAGCTACTGCCCAAGATTGACCCGACATTAGCGGACACCCAACTCACCCCGATCGGAACGCTTTACGATCAACTGAACCAATCCGAGATCGTCGGGCTGAAGATCTTCTCGTTCCTCGCTTTCGCTTGTTTGCTAATCTCCTTGTTCGGCATCTACGCCGTCGCTACAGCCTCCACGAAACGGCGGCGTAAAGAGATCGCTATCCGGAAAGTAGTAGGCTCGAAAGCCTCCGAGATCATTTTCTTGTTCTTCAAGGAATACATGCGATTAATTGTCATCGCCGGAATCATCGCTTTCCCGATCAGCTATCTCGTCATGAACTACTGGTTGCAAGGCTACGCCTATCGCATCCAAATCCAGATCTGGTGGTTGGTGGGAATATTCATCACCATTACCAGCATGGTTCTATTTACGATCTGGAAACAGGTATTTAAGGCAGCCAACGAGAATCCGTCGGAAGTAATCAAGAGTGAATAACAAATGAAAGAAAAATTGAATCGTATGATAAAGACCGAGAATTTACAAAAGGTGTTCCGCACGGACGAGGTGGAAACATGGGCGTTGAACAACGTAAACATAGAAGTGAAGAAGGGTGAGTTTGTCGCCATTATGGGACCTTCGGGCTGTGGTAAATCAACCTTGCTGAATATCCTTGGCTTGCTAGACACCCCTACAAGCGGAAGTTATTATTTGGAAGGGGTGGATGTGTCCCAATATACGGAAGCCAAACGGGTCAACGCACGTAAAGGCGTGATCGGTTTCGTATTCCAAAGTTTCAACCTGATTGAGGAATTGAATGCTTACGAGAACATCGAGTTACCGCTTTTGTACACGGGAGTCCCGGCTAACCAGCGGAAACAGCGGATCGAAGAGGCTATGACCCGGATGGGAATCGGCCATCGCTCAAAACATTATCCGAGACAACTCTCCGGCGGTCAGCAACAACGTGTTGCCATCGCCCGGGCCGTCATCGATCACCCCAAACTGATCCTAGCCGATGAGCCAACCGGCAACCTTGACTCGAAGAACGGCAAAGAGGTGATCGAGCTACTTACCGAGCTGAACAAAGCGGGTACCACGATCATAATGGTCACCCACTCCAGCCATGACGCAGGGTATGCCGACCGGATCATCAACCTCTTCGACGGGAAAATAGCGAACGGAAAACTACAGACTATTCACGATCAGCTTGATAATACCAAGGATTTTATGTAAGTTCGCGATTCTTAAATATATAAAGAATATGGAACATCCATTGAGTATTTACAACACGCTTACGAGAAAAAAGGAGCCATTCAAACCCCTGCATGAGCCGCATGTAGGTATGTATGTATGTGGTCCTACGGTTTATGGTGACGCTCATCTGGGACACGCACGTCCGGCGATCACGTTCGACTTGCTATTCCGTTATCTCACTCATCTAGGATATAAAGTACGTTACGTACGCAATATAACCGATGTCGGACATTTAGAGCACGACGCCGATGACGGGGAGGATAAGATAGCAAAGAAAGCGAGACTTGAGCAATTGGAGCCGATGGAAGTCGTTCAATACTATCTGAATCGTTACCATCATGCTATGGAGGCATTAAACGTACTTCCTCCCAGCATCGAGCCGCACGCTTCCGGACATATTATTGAGCAAATCGAGCTGGTCAAGAAGATTCTGGATAATGGCTACGCTTACGAGAGTCAAGGCTCCGTCTATTTCGACGTGGAAAAGTATAACAAGGATCATAAATACGGCATCCTTTCCGGCCGGAATATCGAGGATATGTTGAATACGACCCGTGCGTTGGACGGGCAGGACGAAAAGCATAACGCCATCGACTTCGCCCTTTGGAAATGCGCCCAGCCGGAGCATATCATGCGTTGGCCGTCTCCGTGGAGCGACGGCTTCCCCGGTTGGCACTGCGAATGTACCGCTATGGGCAAGAAATACCTCGGGGAGCATTTCGACATCCACGGAGGTGGCATGGACTTGATCTTCCCGCACCATGAATGCGAGATCGCACAAGCCGTGGCTTCCCAAGGAGATGATATGGTTCATTATTGGATGCACAACAATATGATCACCATCAACGGGCAGAAGATGGGTAAATCATTAGGTAATTTCATCACGCTGGAGCAATTCTTCACGGGTGATCATCCCTCCTTGCAACAAGCGTATTCCGCCATGACCATCCGTTTCTTCATCCTGCAAGCGCATTACCGTAGCACGGTCGATTTCAGCAACGAGGCTTTACAGGCTGCCGAGAAGGGCTTGTCACGCTTGATGGAGGCATACGGACATTTGATGAAGTTGCAGCCGTCCGCTACCTCTACCGTAGACACGAAAGGTCTTCGTGAGAAATGTTTCGAGGCCATGAATGACGATTTGAACTCACCAATCGTGATTTCTCATCTATTCGACGCTACCCGTGCGATCAATTCCGTAAAAGACGGTAAGGCTACTCTGTCCGAGGAAGACTTGAAAGAGTTACAAGAGGTATTCCATTTATTCTTGTTCGATATCCTTGGCATGAAAGACGAGGCTTCCGCCAGCGGCAGTAATTACGAGACTTTCAGCAAGGCCGTAGACTTATTATTATCCATCCGCCAACAAGCGAAGGCAAACAAAGACTGGGCGACTTCCGATAAAATCCGTAACGAATTAACCGCGATGGGATTCGAGATAAAGGATACCAAGGATGGTGCGGAATGGAAACTAAGCAAATAATCCACCAAGCGAATAGTAAGAGGTTATGACAATCCATGAATTTCTTCAAGGCGATAAATTCGCCTTGCTTGCGGGCGTTGAATTATTAGAAACGGGCAACGGTTACGCCAAGGCGCGTATGCTCATCAAGCCCGAACATTTAAATGGTGGAGGCGTATGTCAAGGTGGGGCGATCTTCACGTTGGCGGATCTGGCTTTCGCCGCGGCGACTAATAGCCACGCACGCCTGACATTATCCATTACCTCAAACATCAATTTCTTTAAGGCGGAGAGTAAGGGATACTTATATGCGGAAGCGAAAGAAGCGTTCAGCCATAAGAGACTGGCGAATTGCGAAGTCCGTATCACCAATGAAGCCGAAGAATTAATCGCGACTTTTAATGGTACAGGTTACCGCAAAGACACGGAATTACCCTTCACTCCGTTGGTTTAAAAAAGAAATTCTATAAAAAGCTCTCGCCCCAGCTCCGTGATGAGCTGGGTGCGAGAAACACAAGCCTATCTAAAAAGCTTTCATTTCTTCTGCACCACGATACGGCAAGTAAGCGGGGCACGCAGGTTATAGGAGTCTTTATAATAGACCTCCGCCGCCCCGATCTTCAGTTTCGCCCGGATCTTTACCGGGATATGGTTCTCGTCATCACCGATCCAAACCTCCGCCGCTTCCTTGGCTTGGGAAAATGCCTCATCGTAGATATCGATATAGAAATGACGGGTACGGAATTTCGCCTCCTTATGCTCGACGATCTGTTGTCCCGTATAGCGGAAACGAGCGTTCACGAGCTCCCGGCCGATAGCGATCATGAAAGGGAACTCCGCACCATAACTCATCGTCCGCCAATCCAGCGAACGGAGATACATCGTAGCTCCCAGCATATCAAATACACGCCCTTTCGCCATCAGCATCGTATCGATCTTTGTCTCCTTTAACGTATGGCGATGCGAGTGGATCTCGACCCTACCGCTTCCTCGATACTCAAACTGAAGATTATCCACCAGATAGTAATCTCCCTCGTTCGTACGCTTCGAGCTGAACATGAGCCGAGGCTCCTTTGAGTAATGACAATCCATCGTATCACGCATCCTGAAGACCTTCTCAATCACGCCACCGGAACGGAACAACAGGTTATAATGCCATGACGGCGCTCCTTGGTATTCCGATTCTTTCACGGAAAGGGTAGCCAATCCAGCCTTCGACATGATCAGCCCCCATTTGAAATAAAGATCGTAATCCACCCGTTCCCCGTGGGATAACGGTAAGGTTTGTGCCCGCAAAGACGTAAGACTCGCTATACACAAAAAGAAAACGCATATATACAGTTTAGAAGCGCAAGCCGCCCACACCGCTGTTCCTATTGGACGAAGACTGTGTTCCCTCATTTTTGTAATCTCTTTTCTTTTTCGTTAGCTCTTTCGGTTTATTCTTCGTGATATCGATCGGTTTCTGCCGTTTCATCGGTGTAGCCTGGATGTTCCAAGTCTCCTCCACTTGCCAGTTCTGCATGATATTGAACATCTTCGGGCAATAGAAGACAAGTTCCGGTTGCCGTTTATCGGCGTAATTACCGGTATCCCAGACACCGTTATCATTCACGTCTAATACTAAACGGGCATAATATTTATCCGGTTTCAAGTCCATGAAAAGCACGCCGCCATCTTTTACCTTCACCTTCCGGATCGGCTGGTCGCTGCTATTCAACAATTCCACGAACGCAGTGGTATCCGCTCCCTCGATATTGATATATAAATGCCCATACTCATCTTCCTTCTTGATCTTGAATTCCCCGCTATACACATCGTTCCATTTACCATAGGCGCTGAATATCGTGGCGGAGTCTACTTCCAAACGGTATTCCTCTCCATACTTCCACGGGCGCTTGATGAAGAAGTTCAAAGAGTTCGTCGTATCCGGGAAGAAATTAAAGTCTACGGCTTCCCAAAGCGTATCCACTTTCTGATCCAGATAGAAATGATCTTTCGTCAATCCCGCTACCGGCTCGCTAAACGTAACAGCGACCGTATCATACAGGTTGATCGAACCGGAAGCATTTACGTTCATTCCCAGAAACTCGATGGGTTCCGGCTCCTCGTCTTTTTTCTTTTTCTTCTTCTCCACAGGACGGCGACGCATGGTAAATTGTACCGTGTCGGTCTGTGGACGAAGTATATTCATGGAATCGCTTTTCAGGTAATTCACCTCCACTTGTAGCGTATCTTGCTTCCAGATCAAAGAATCGGTCAACCAGTAATGCACGGCTTTTCCTTCCTCCGCTGTCTGCAAGAAATACCAATTGCTATCCGCCGGGGTGAAATTCAAAGGAACCGGTACCGGAATAGTATCCAAGGAGGTATTGAAACGCAAGGTTAGTATTTTCTCATCCGTACGCTCCGGCTTCAACATATATTGACGTTCTACTTTCTCCTTAAACAGGCGCAACTCGATATTGTCCGGCATAAAATGGGTATAACCGACTGTCATCACCGTATCGATCGTCAAGCTATCTTTCCAAATCGTATCCTGACGGGTCGCAGGTTCGAATGCGGGGACGATCAAGGAATCGTAAAAAGCGATCTGCTGCCCGGGCTGGCTGTACTTGTAGGAGCGCATCACATCCTCCAAGGCATAGATCCGATAGGTTCCGGGGGCCATATTACGAATCGTAAACTCTCCCTTGTCGTTCGTACGGGAAGTACGGACAAATGGGATCGTCGTAAAGGCGGAATCCTCCAGATTCGTATGCACACCGATCGTAATACCCGGCATAGGCTCCAGATTCTCGGCGTTCAGCAAGACCCCGGACACCTCCATACTGTCGATGGATTCGCCGGTAGAGAACGCGAAGGAATAATTCTCCAATACATTCTTCTCATTATTATCGGAGATCGAATTGGTAAAGTCTATCGTATAGGTCGTATTCTCCTTCAACGTATCCATCAGCTCGATGACCGCCTTCCGGCCGTTCGCCCGGATAACGGGTTGCTCCATTTGGGGTGGAGTGATGATCACGTTCTCGGTAGGCTTATCGATCTGGATCAACTCATCAAAAATAATCTCCACCTTCTTTCCCTTATAGTTTATCTGGCCGGGCAACGGCGTACTGCTTACGAACTTAGGCGGAGCCTCATCATAAGGCCCTCCGTTCGGCGAGGCTATATTCGCGCACGAATACAGCACGACCAGCAGAAGTACCCCTATAAAGAACCGTAAACTATTTCTCACATATTTATCTTCCATTCAATACTCTCATTTCAATTGAGGGACAAAAATAGGGAAAAATCCCGTGAACGATAAGGATATATACGCTAATTAATCTATCTTAAAATGAAAAAGCCCCTATCTCCTATTAAATAAAAGAGATAGGGGCTCTACAAGTATCTCAATTATTTGAACGCTACTCTATGAACCTCAAAAATCGCATCGCTTACTTGTATCCTTAAAATATATATGCCGGAATTCACTTGATTAAAATCAAGCGTACCCCCGCTTCGTTCCATTTTCCCCTCAGCGACTAATAGGCCTGTCGCTTGATTATATAGCTGATAAGAGACTTGATTTGAAACAACCACATCAGACAAAATAGATGACTCGTCATTCTCTAATTGATTTTCTATGACATCCACAATTTTACTGGATCCATCAGAATAAACCATATAAGAGCTTTGCACGGATACAGTTGTTGATGCCGCAGAGCCCGCCGCCCCACACTGAGTAGTATAAGCACGACACGCTATATAATAACTGCCCGGAATCGAGAATGTTATATAATTTGTATTACGAGAAGGAGATTGGCTCGCTCCCTGACTTGGTGATACGGTCCATTTATACTCACAAACACTATTATCATAAAGAGGATTCGCTATAAAACTCCCCCCTTGATTTAGGCGTACACTCGGAAGGTCCGGTAACTTTAGTTACTGTTGGATATCCTGCATAAATCGCTTTAGATACCGCAGCACTTTGTCCTCCTAAACTAGCGGTCAAGCGTATCCACTCATCTCCAAACTTACCCGGAGCTATCCCTACAGATACTGTTTTCGTACTCTGTCCTCCCTGTATCTCTAGCTTGCCATTAGTATAGCTCCAAGTCAATTGTACCTCAGAAGGAACAGTTACATTACTAATCGTATAATTACCATTATAGCAAATCACGGATTCTCCAGAAATCAGATAACGGAAAGGTGATACGGTAAATGTCTTAGAGATAGTTCGCACACCGGAACAACCCGACAAGCTAACAACAGCTTGCACCGTAACAGATCCGGACTTCGTAAATATCACTTTAGGGGCAGCTGTTCCTTGCCCTGATGCCACATATATACCCGTTCCGGACCATGTAGCCTTGCTTAACGAAGAAGAAGCGACATCCAACGCTAACGTACTATATTCAAATTGGTAAGCAGCTGTAGAAGTTATCGCTGGATCTGAAATTCCTTTATAAGGACAATTATACCATTGAGATACTTCACCATTTTTCTTCAACCGGACCTTAACTATTCCATCTGTAGGGCACACACTTGAGGTGATACTTACGCTATTCAATTCCAACCCTTCCTTCGTATTTCCTCCATTATTGATTTTCCATCCGGAGGGCGTACTCCATTCATAAGTCATTCCTTTCACTAATTGAGTGGTAAATGTATTAGTCTGAGTTTTTCCAAAAGGAACAGAAGTTGGATAAGCCGTAAAGCCAAATTTACGAGTGAAAGATATAGAGGAATACCCACTTTTATCAAATTCAGCACCTTGATTTACACCACGTACCTTGACTGTTCCTGTACCGACATTATTTGTCGTAATATTGATGGATTCAGAAGAAGTAGTAAATACACCTGTTTGAGTACCACTTTTCCATCCTTCAGGTAAAGTCTACTCATATTTAGTAACCAGATTTTTATCTCCAGTTGTTGTTTGTCCCGGGTAATAAAATTTTTGACCAAGCAAAACTGTTATATTCTGAACTCCATAGTCTAAATTAGTAGAAGTTTTTGAAGTAAGAGAAGGCGGAGTTACTCCATTCAAACTTTTTATTTTTTGAGTGTAAGAGGCTGACTGCACTCCGCTAACTCCCGAACTATAATAAA
>OGPY01001024.1_pt1 | contig 22595 bp, 17 predicted proteins | sample 1553121 | NCBI WGS metagenome assembly OGPY01 (sample SAMEA2580004, study PRJEB22360) | human gut metagenome
AAGAGGATACGAACAACGATGACTGGCTGCACGCAGTCGGCAGCCGGCTCTATGACAAGGATGGCAATGAAGTCTGGCTGACGGGTGCAAACTGGTTCGGCTTCAACTGCGGAGAAAACTGCTTGCACTATCTGTGGAGCGGTGACGTGGATGATATGCTTTCCGAAGTTGCCGACCACGGTATCAATGTTATTCGGATGCCGATTTCTACAGAACTGCTGATTTCTTGGATGAACGACACACCAAACCCTGTTTCCAGTGTGTCTGCTGAAAACAATCCGCCGTATTATGTCATCAATCCAGATTTTTTGAATGCAGATAAAACCATGAAAAACAGCATGGAAATCTTCGACATTATCATGCAAAAGTGCAAGAAATACGGCTTGAAAGCGTTTATCGACATTCACAGCCCACATACAGACAACTCCGGTCATAACTATAATTTATGGTATGGCAAGGAAACCGCAGATGGGACAATGGTTACCACGGATTTGTGGATTGAAACGCTGACATGGCTGGCAGATAAGTACAAAAATGATGATACGTTGATTGGCTACGACCTGAAAAACGAACCGCACGGAAAAGGTCAAGAGGGTACAACTGCTGCAAAGTGGGATGGCTCGACCGATGAAAACAACTGGGCATATGCAGCAACGAAATGTGCAAATTCGATTTTGGATGTCAACCCGAATGCTTTGATTTTCATCGAAGGTGTGGAACAGTCGGTGAAGAGCGATGCCTATACTTGGGGGCAGCCGGATTCTAAGACTGACCCACCGTATATTCCGGCATGGTGGGGCGGAAACCTGCGTGGTGTCCGGAAATATCCGATTCAGCCGGATTCCGGTACAAGCCAGATCGTGTATTCTCCGCACGATTATGGCCCGTCTGTTTATAACCAGACTTGGTTTGATAAGGATTTCACGGAACAGACTTTGCTGGATGATTATTGGTATGATACTTGGGCATATGTCAATGCCGAAGATATTGCACCGCTGCTGATTGGCGAATGGGGCGGTCATATGGACAATGGCAAGAACCAACAGTGGATGGAACTGCTGCGGGATTACATGATTAACCATCATATCAACCATACCTTCTGGTGCTTGAATACCAACTCCGGCGATACGGGCGGACTTTGGGCAGGCATTGGATATGACCAGGCTGCCAGCAAGACCAATCTGACTTGGGATGCAGATAAGTACGCACTGTTTGAAAAATCCCTGTGGCAGACGCTGAAAACCGGAAAATATATCGGCTTAGACCATCAGAAAGCATTGGGTAACAATGGAACAGGTCTGTCCCTGTCAGAATTCTATGAATCCTATGCATCGACCGAGGGCAGCAACTTGGATGGCGGAACGATTGTAGACGGCAACACCACCAAGCCAACCACAGACACAACAAAGCCATCTATAACCACCACAGTTACTACCACAACTACAGTAGCTGCAACGACAACAGAAGCACCGAAGACAGACGTTCTCGGCGATATCAACAATGACCAGAAAGTTACGATTTCTGATTTGGTATTGCTGAATCGCTACTTGCTCCGAAAGATTGACGGAACAGATGCAGCATATGCATTCGACCGTGGCGATGTCAACGGGGATAAAATCTTAAATATTGTCGATGCAACGCTTTATCGGCAATGTTTGTTGGGAACACTGAAAAAATTCCCGGCAGAATAAACCCGAATGGGTAATAGAAAGGAATTTCCCTTTATGAAACGAACCGATTATCTCTCATGGGATGCATATTTTATGGGGGTTGCCTTGCTCTCCGCACAGCGGAGCAAGGACAATCATACACAAGTAGGTGCTTGTATCGTCAACGCAGAAAACAAAGTGGTTTCGGTTGGCTATAATGGCATGCCGACAGGCTGCAATGATGACATGATGCCGTGGGAACGGGAAGGCGGATTTTTGGATACGAAGTATGCCTATGTCTGCCATGCGGAATTGAATGCCATTTTGAACCGCAATGCAGCCAGCCTGCAAGGCTGTCGGCTGTATGTGTCGCTGTTTCCGTGTAATGAATGTGCAAAGGCAATCATTCAGAGCGGCATTCGAGAAGTGATTTATATGGATAATAAGTATGCAGATACAGAGAGCACGAAAGCGTCTGTACAGATGTTCCGGCTGGCAGGGGTGACCTGTCGGGAATATCAGTCAATGCAAAAAGAGATTACGCTTTCTCTTTAAACGCCGCAGGCGGATTGCGGTCGAGCTGGCTCAGCTCGGCGGAGGGGGTGATTCCCCACAGTGTGGGGAAATGTCCCGAAGGGACAAAAGGGCAGGGCATCCTTTGAAATATAGGGAGGACAAGCTGTCCTCCCTAACGAAGGTTGCAAGAAAGTGGTATTGAAATCTAAGCGAAATAAACCGCTGTTCGCTATCAAAAAAGCAAAGACCATTTTAAAAACAATCATCTAAGAAATAGAACGTCTAAAATTCCAGTAACGTACGGCTGCGAACAGCGGTCGTAGGCAAAGAGCAAAGCGATTTTGCCGGATGTCACAGACTGGTTTTCCAAGAACTCAGAATTCAGAGTGCGTATAAAAATGATGAAACAACCTGCATTCCCTGCCGAACCGCAGCCGGATGCAGGTTGTTTTTTGCAAAATATGCTACAGACAGTTGGAAAAACTGCCGGATTTATGAAAAATATTCCTTATTTTTGATAAGAAAATCATTTTTCTTTGAATTGTATCTGAAAATCTGCAATTTTCTCTGCTTTTTTCTCATAATTCCTTTGCTTTTTTCCAGGAAGTATGGTATAATAAAATGGAAAGAATCTGCTTGCATAGAAAGGATGGATCGCTTATATGCGTATTCGGCATAAACCGTGGGCAAAACCAGAATTGGAGGCTTGTCCATTTTATATTTCCGAGCCAAAATTGAATCGAGGGCATTGGAATACGATTTTTCCGGGAGAAAAGAAACCGCTGCGGCTGGAACTGGGCTGCGGAAAGGGCGGCTTTATCTCGCAGGAAGCCCCCGCTAATCCGGATTATCATTACATTGCAATGGACATCAAAAATGAAATGCTGGTGCTTGCAAAACGAAAATTGGAAGCGGCTTATGCGGAACAACAGCTGCCATTGGACAATGTTCGGATTTTTATTTGCAATCTGATGCAGTTTTCCGAATATTTTTCACCGGAAGACCGGGTGGAACGCATCTATATCAACTTCTGCAATCCATGGCCAAAGGGAAAACATAAAAAACGTCGCCTGACGCATCCCCGTCAGTTACAGCAGTATCGGACGGGGTTGGATGGAGAAATTTGGGTCAAAACCGATGATGATGAATTGTTTGAAGAATCCATCCTCTATTTTCAGGAATGTGGCTTTGACATTGTGTTCCAGACCACCGATTTACATAAAGAACCGGATATTCAAAGTTTCCGCACCGAACACGAGGCAATGTTTGAAGAGATGGGAAAGACCATTAAATTTCTGATTGCTCGTCCGCAGCAAGCATCTGCACAATAAATTTGGGAAAATAAAACAGGAAGGGATTGCAGTTATGGATTTTAAATGGAAAAACGGACAGCTTTTTCAAAAATTTTCAGAAATGACCGGAAAATCCGGCGTTGCATCCATGGAGATTATCGCAGACGGGACACAGGCAAATGAAAATCCGGCTGCCGCATATCGTGGGTTGGGCTGTATTTCTGCGAATAATGCCTCTCGTCTGCTGTTGGATTATAAAGTTGAACATCCAAAAGAATACGAAGAAATCATGCGGCTGTTGTTTCAGAAAGATTATGGGATTGGCTTGTCGCATATCAAGCTGGAACTGGGTGCGGATGTCAATTCTTCTTGCGGAACAGAACCGGCAACCAAGCGAACACCCGAAGAACGGGCAGATGTGACCCGTGGAGCAGGGTTTCAGTTTGCAGCAGATGCCAAAGCCATCAATCCAGATATTACGTTGGATTTGCTCCGCTGGGGAGAACCGGCATGGGTTTCCAGAGCGTTTACCGTCAGTCAGGAACATGGATTCAATGCCCGTTATAGTTGGATCAAAGAAACATTAGATGCAGCTTATCGGGTTTATGGCTTGAAATTTCATTTTATCAGTGCGGAACAGAACGAAACCGACCGCATCGACGAATCGTGGATTCTCTTTTTGCGGTATCGGTTAGACCATGAAGTCCGGACACCGTATGATTACCGAAAAATTAAACTGGTGGCATCCGATGAAGTCGGAACACGCAACATTGCTGCACAGATGGTGGAAAATGCTTCGCTGCGGAATGCCATTGATGTCATCGGTCTGCATTATACCACATTTGGCGATTCTTATACGAACCTGCTGAATGAAGCATATGGAAAAGAAATCTGGTACAGTGAGGGCAGTGCTCCGTGTAATCTGTCAGAACTGACCGTTCAGGCAGACCAATCCGGTTTGGTTGGAAAGAACAGTGCCATTGATATTGCAAACCGGATTATCAACAGCTATTACAATGGAAAGATGTGTATGTATGAGTTCCGTCCGGCGATTGCTGCTATTTATGACGGGGCATATGATGAACCAAAGCACCTGATTGCTGCACAAGAACCGTGGTCGGGCTTTTATCGGCTGGATAGCGGTTTCTGGATGGCAATGCATTTCAGTCGGTTTTCTCCGAAAGGCTGGCTGTTTGTAAACGGTGCTTGCTATGGGGACGGCGAAGAAAATCACGCCATTGAACATACTAGCCATAACTTCATGACATTGGTTTCCCCAGACCGTTCAGAAATGACGATGCATTTCACCAATGAGGACTTGTTCCCAAGAACATACTCCGTTCAGCTGAAAGATATGGGCTTTACGAACCGGATGCTTTCCACTGTGCTTACAACAGGGCCGAATCCGGGAGAAGCCTTTGATGCAAATTGGTTTCGGCGGGGAAAGCCGATTAAACCCAGCCACCGCAATGGGGAAACCTATTTCATCAAAGTGCCGCCGCAGAGCATCATGACGATTACCACACTGGATACCGGATGGGTCAATGGTGTGGAAACGTTTTCGCATAATATTCCGAATGCAGAGCGTTTGCCGCTGCCGTATCAGGACAATTTCCGGTATCAGTCGGATGAAATTATGGTACGGGGCTGTGCACCTCGCTATATGACCGACCAAGGCGGTGCATTTGAACTGATTCACTCCGACCAAGACGGTGATATTCTCTGCCAGCGAATCAAAAAGGGAAATATTCCTGCAAACTGGCGGTATCGGGGCACACCAGAACCCATTACCTGCTTAGGCGATGATCGCTGGAGAAGTTACAGTGCAGAAATTGAAGTGCGTCTGGATAACCGAGATGCAGAAAACTACGCTGGTTTTGGAATTCGCTATAATTCAACTGTAACTTGTGAAACCACTTCTCGTTGCGGCTATACGGGCATTCTCTACGGAGATGGACGCTGGCAGCTGTTGGATATGGACAATGTTGCAGCAGAGGGCAACTCCACGACAGTTCGGGCAACCGACTGGAACAAGTTGAAGCTGCTGATTTTGGGAGATTCGATTTTCTTCTTCCTGAATGGCGACTTGCTGACAACTTACCGCCCACAAAGTCCGGTAAACTCCGGTCGAATTTCCATTTGCAGCGACTATGAAATGAATACATTCCGGAATTTACAGGTGACACCGCTGCCGATTCTGCCATTGTATGTAAGAAGAGTGGACTGCTTCTCAGAAGAAATTTTCTATAATGACTTTTGGGATATTTGTACAACAGAATCTTATCGCTTCTATCACCGCACTTCGATGAAAGCACAGCCGCAGGCTGCGTTTTCCTGTCAGTTTACCGGAACGGGTATCGCTGTCATTGGAACGGCAAGAAATGCAGAATTTGAAGTGGTTTTGGATGGCGAGCAGCTATATGAAACCTTGTTCGTACCATACAGTGCCCCACGGCAGGCTTGCTTGACGATTGACCAGCTGTCGAATGGCACGCATACCCTGCAAATGACGCTGAAAAGCGGTGATTTTAAGCTGGATGTGCTGGAAGTTCCGGAAAACTTCACCATGATGCCAGATATTTTAACGGTCACTTCTGCTGCACAGGCTGCTGCGGAAGAACATGCTCTTGCAGAACAGCAGAAAGCACTTGCCAAGAAACAGGCTGCCGAAAACATCAAGAAAACCTTACAGCAGGCAGTTGCTGCTTTGCAGCCGGAAAAGCCAGCAGAAGAACCAAAGTCAGAAACGCCAGCAGCTGCGGAATCGGAAACAGATGCAGAAAAGCAGCCGACCTTTAAGGAAGTGCTGGAAAATTCCGGCGTGATTGGTGTGATTTCCAACAATGCAGCCAAGAAGAAAGAACAGCTGGAGCAGGACGGAAAGACCGAGGCAGATGAAACGCCGACGGTAATGGAATTTCCGCTGCCGCATCAGGATTTTGAAGCAGCTGCTTCGTTGACACCCGTTCCGGAACACGCTGAAGAACCAGTGAAGATTGAGCCGCTGCCAGAAACCGATTCGGAAACAAGTGAAGAGCCTGTTTCCGCTCCGGCAGTAGAGCCAGAATCAGAATCGGCAGCAGCAGCCTCAGCAGAGCCAGAACAGCCAGCAGAACCGGAGCAACCCGAAGAGCCAAATTCTGAACCAACTGCACCGGAAACAGCGACAGAATCCGCTGCCGCTCCTTCTACAGTGACCTATATTGAAGAGGAATGGGACGACTTGCCGATGCCGGAACTGCCACCGCAGGAAACCGCATCGACTGCACCGCAGCAGCCGAAGCCGACCGCTGCACCGCCGAAAAAGCCGATTACGCCAACCCCTTCACCTGCACCGAAAATGCCGCCACTGCATCCGCCTGTCTTGAATGACCCGATGCGGTCTGAACCATATCGAAAAGATTTTAACATTGATATTGATATCTAAGAGCAGAAAGGATTTCTTATGAAATGCAATCAAGATTTGTTTGAAACCCTATTTCAAACGGCACAAAAGCCACTGGTTATGGAATGCTCGCAAGCATTAGAGGCAATTCGCTTTTCGCTTCCGATTGATTGGACGGTACAGCAGCAATCAGAATCTTTGCTATACTTATTGTCATCAGAGGGAGAAAGTTCACTGAGTGTGCAGAGTGTCATTCCGGAATCCACAGATATTACGGATTTTGAAAGCGTATCTGTTCTGTATGCATTTGCAGACGGTATGCGGGAACAACTCGAAAACTACGCTTATACGGAACTTTGTGACTATGAGGGCGTTTTCGATGCAGAACAGCCGATTTATGGAATGCGGTATATGGTTACCGTCAATGATGTGGAAATGACAACCGTTACCCTTCTGTTTCTGGTGGAACATCGGATTTACTGCTTGAGTTTTTCCGATGCTTTGCAGACAGAACTGTTTCCCTATGCAAAATCATTTCTGGAAAATCTGATGATTTCCGAATAATTTGATATTGCGTATCTTGACAAAACCGCTTTTATGGAGTTTCCAGAAAAGCGGTTTTGTTTGATTTTGACAGCAGGAGGGACGGGTTTATATGATACATCTTGTGCCAGTTTCAAAGAGATTGCCAGAATTTTCTGCCATTCGTGCACTTTATTGGGAAGCGTTTCCGCCGGAAGAACAAGCTCCTTTCTGGCTGCTGATGCGAAAGACAACATTGCCGATGACCGATTTCTGGGCATTCTATGAGCAGGAAACTTGGGTCGGATTTGCTTATGTGATTCAGAATGAAACACTTGCTTATCTGTTTTATCTTGCGATTGCACCGGAACAGCGTGGGAAAGGCTATGGACATCAGGCAATGGTATGCTTGAAAGAGCAATACGCCTCGAAAACCCTGTTTTTGTCACTGGAAACACTGGATGAACAGGCAGAAAATTATGAGCAGCGAAAAAAACGGCATACATTTTATCAGCAGTGTGGCTTGTCCGATTTGCCATATCAGATTCAAGAGGGCAAGGTTCTTTATGATGGAATGGGCACTGGCGGAGAAATTCATCCATCTGATTATGATAATTTAGTACGGCAGTATCTCGGGACATTTTTTCACCGACTGGTCAAAATGAAATTGTATCCGAAACAATGAGCGAAAGGAAGATTGTAAGATGTTTGGATGGAATGCAAATCAGTATCAAAAGTTTGAAGTCCAGAGAACCTTGCCAGCAATGGATTTGGCATGTGCCATTCCGCTTTCCTCGGTAAAATCCTGTCTGGACGTTGGCTGTGGAATTGGAAACAGTACCGCTGTGTTGCAGCAGCAATTTCCGGAAGCACAGATTCTCGGCGTGGATAGTTCGGAAAATATGCTGCAAACTGCAAAAAATGAGCATCCGCAAGCAGAATATCAGCTGTTGGATGCCGGAACGGAATTGCCTCGCTTAAACCGTACCTTTGATGTGGTCTTTTCCAATGCGTGCATTCAGTGGATTCCCCCAGCAGAATCAAATGTTAAGCGATATGATGGGGCTTTTGAATCCGAGTGGGGTATTGGCAGTGCAAGTTCCGCAGCAGGCAAAACATCCCGTACAGCAGATTTTGCAGCAGATGGCAAAATCCGAACCGTGGCGAGAAAAATTGCAGGCTAGAACCTTCTATACCCTGTCAGAATCGGAGTATTATGACCAGTTGTCTGAACGATCCACGGATTTCCGGATGTGGGAAACGGTTTATTTTCATGAGATGCCCAGCCATGAAAGCATTTTAGAATGGTATCGGGGAACGGGATTGCGTCCGTATCTGGCACAGCTGCAAGAGTCTGACCGTCCTATCTTTGAACAGGAACTATTAGAACAAATCAAGCAAACCTATCCGGTGCAGAAAAATGGAACGATTCTGTTCCGGTTTCCAAGACTATTCTGGATTGCAAGAAAAGGAAACTAAGAAAAAGGAGGAACTGTCATGCGAAGAAGTGAACGGGAAGTAACCGATTGCAATGAGATTCGACAGATTTTAGAACGGGCAGAAGTGTTGCGGCTTGCGATGCACGATGAGCCATTCCCGTATATTGTGCCGGTTAACTTTGGGTTTACCATGCAGGATGACCAGCTTGTCTTATTTTTTCACGGGGCAAAAGTCGGGAAGAAATGCGACCTGCTGCAAAAAAATCCGCATATTTCCTTTGAAGTAGAGGGGAAACAGCAGTTGATTCCGCCGAATGGGGCAGCATCCTGTACGGCCGGCTTTGCCTATGAAAGTGTAATTGGTCAGGGGATTGCAGAACTCGCACCGGAAGAGAAAAAAGAAGATTTGCTGAAAAAGCTGCTGGAGCATTACCGAATTCCGTTTCAGTCATTTTCACAGGCACATCTTGAACGAACTGCTGTCTATCAGATTATCGTTAAGCAGTATACCGCCAAGAGAAGACCGATTCCGCAGGGGAGATAAACCCATCATAAAAATAAAATCAAATGCAGCAATGCCCCGAACAGTTCACACCGTTCGGGGCATTGCTTGCAAGCGTTAAAGGTTGCTAATTAGCAGCCACAACCGCAGCCGTTGTTGTTGCAGCCACAGCCACCGCCGCAGTTACCGTAGCCACCACAGCCGCAGCATACAAACAGCACGATCAGAATGATAATCCACCAGCAACCGTTGTTTCCATCGCATCCACACATCGTAAAAATCTCCTTTTTTGTAGATTAAATTTGAAACAAACAACTTTCTGTCTGTTTCATAGTACATCATATGCAAAAGTCAAAAAAGCGTTCCTACTTCGACAGATAACGCACAAGTTTTGTGGCATACTAAATTTATATGAGTGCAGAAAGGAATTTGGTGTATGCGATATACAGATGGGTTTACAGGAAAAGCCATTCTTGCTTTGAAAGAAGCAATCTGTGCGGCGGAAGAATTGGGACATACTTACATCGGCAGTGAACATTTGCTGCTGGGACTGCTGGAGGAGGGCAGCAATGCTGCCGCAGCCATGCTGGCAGCTCAGCACATCACTGCACAACGGGTGCGGAATGCGTTGGTGGAACTGGTCGGAAGAGGGATTCCGGCACAGGTGCAGGAGGACTGCCTCACCCCTGCTTTGAGTGAAATTATGCAGCAGGCAAAGGCATTTTCGAAAGAAGATGGTCGCAGCCTTGCCGGAACAGAACATCTTCTGCGTTCGATTCTGCGAACGCCTTGCTGTACGGCAGTTGCGATTCTGAAGAAGCTGGGCGTTAGCTTGAATCAACTGGGGGCAGTCAGTCGGCAGGAAACCTCTTGTCATCTCCGCATGGAAGAACGGCGAACAGAGCGGATTTCAAAGAAAACACTGCCGAACCTCTTTCAGTATGGGAAGTGGATGACTGACCCGGCATTGCTGCATCAATATGACCCCGTAATCGGACGGGAAGCGGAATTACAGCAGATGGTTCAGATTCTCACTCGCCGTACCAAAAATAATCCCTGTCTGGTGGGCGATGCCGGCGTTGGGAAGACAGCAATTGTAGAAGGCGTTGCTCAGAAAATCTTACGGGGAGAAGTGCCGGAAGCCCTCTTACCGCAGCATATTTTCTCGTTGGACTTGCCAGCGTTGCTGTCGGGGGCAAAATATCGGGGCGATTTTGAAGAGCGATTTCGGAACTGCTTGCAAGAGGCAACCCAGAACGAACATATTATTTTATTTATTGATGAACTGCATACGATTGTTGGAGCAGGGGCAGCTGAAGGGGCAATTGATGCTGCAAATATGTTGAAGCCGCAGCTTGCCCGTGGAGAAGTCAAGCTGATTGGAGCAACGACAACCGAAGAATTTCGCAAATATATCGAGAAAGATAGTGCATTGGAACGGCGGTTTCAGCCGATTCAGGTTTTAGAACCTAGCCCAGAGGCTTGCTTTTCGATTCTCTGCGGACTGCGGGAAACATATGCGAACTTTCACCATATTGAAATTCCGGATGCGATTTTACGGCAGGCAGTTTCCTGTTCGGTTCGCTATCTCCACGACCGCTATTTGCCGGATAAAGCAATTGATTTGCTGGATGAAGCCTGTTCTCGTGCTCGGATTCGCTGCGAGCAGGAACATGTTTCCTGTCCGGTGGTGACAGAATCCGACCTTGCAGAAATCGTTTCCATGCGGATTGGAATTCCCATGCAGAAGATTACGACTGCTCAGCAGCAGCGATTGATGACGTTGGAACAGGAGTTGCAGCAGCAAATTATCGGACATACTGCGGCAATTCGGCAGCTTTCCGCTGCATTGATTCGTGCCAGAACGGGGCTGCGAGAGGAAAACCGCCCGATTGGATGCTTTTTGTTTACAGGTCCAACCGGTGTTGGCAAGACGGCTCTGGCGAAAGCCGCCGCTCTGCATTTGTTTGATGATAAAGATAGCCTGATCCGGTTTGATATGTCGGAATACATGGAAAAGCATACGGTTTCCAAGCTGATTGGAGCACCGCCCGGATATGTGGGCTATGAAGAGGGCGGAACGCTCTGCGAACGGGTGCGGAAACGTCCATACTGTGTGATTCTGTTCGATGAGATTGAAAAGGCACATCCGGATATCTGTAATATTCTGCTACAAATTATGGAAGATGGCGTTTTGAGTGATTCCAACGGCAGAAAAACAGATTTTACCAATGCTCTGCTGATTTTAACGTCCAATCTCGGCGGAACGGGCAGCAAGCCGCCTGCTGGATTTGTACAGATGGCACAGGCAACCAGTGAAACGGCTCTGCGGCAGTATTTTTCACCGGAATTTTTAGGGCGATTGGATGCAATCATCCCATTCCAGCCTCTGACACAGAAAGAACTCTGTCAGATTGCAGAAAAACAGCTGCAAAATTTGCAAAAACGAATGGAGCAACTTCACGTTCAGCTGCACTTCACCCAAGAAGCCGTGCAGCAGCTTGCCCATGCACCGGATACCGGACGATATGGAGCAAGACCGATGCGGCGATATCTGACAGAGGCAGTGGAAACGCAACTGGCACAGCAACTCTTACAGAAAACCATTGCTGCGGGCGACCAAGTGCTGTTGTCTGCAAATGAACACACGTTTTCCCTGACCAAAGAAACCACAACCGTGCATTCCTAATCCAATTAGAATGCATGAGAAAAATCCCCTCTTTCTGCCATCATATGCGGACATAGGACAATTTCTTTCCGGCATATAGATGAGAGAAAGGGGGGATTTTGATGTTTTTATCGGCATTATTCCAACAGCTGCTCTGCTTTTTCCTGCATGTGGAAACCTCTGGAGCATTTCGCAAGCCGCTCTCGCAAAAAGAAGAACTGCGATGTTTTCAGCAGATGCGTGCAGGGGATGCCTTAGCACGGGAAAAACTGATTCTGCATAATATGCGGCTCGTCGCACACATTATCAAAAAATATTACACCAATCAGACGGAACAGGAAGATTTGCTTTCCATCGGAACAGTTGGACTGATGAAAGCTGTTTCTACATTTGATTATGAAAAGGGAGCACGGTTTGCGACTTATGCCAGCCGCTGCATTGAAAATGAAATCTTAATGCATTTCCGCACCTGCCGGAAACAGGGAGATGCCATTTCCATGGCAGAGCCGATTGATACGGATAAAGATGGCAACCAGCTGACGTTGCTGGATATTATCGAGGACGGCTGCGATATTCAAGAACAAGTGGCATCCCAAATGCAGATTCAGCAGCTCTATCAGTTTTTACAGCAAAAGCTAACGCCACGAGAAGTAGAGATTTTGGTACATCGCTATGGGCTGTATGGGCAGATTCCCATGACGCAGCGAGAAGTTGCCAAGAAGATGGGCATTTCCCGTTCGTATGTTTCCCGTCTGGAAAAACGGGCAATTGCCATGCTGCGGAAACAGTACGATCAAACGACTTTTTCCGGTTTTTGATGTCGCTGATCGGCACGATAGACGAAAAAAAGCAAAATCAGACTGCCCAGCAGTGCTCCGCAGCTGTCAATTCCAATATCTAACAGTCTGCCGGTTCTGCCCGGAACAAACAGTTGATGGAATTCGTCTGTGGTGGCATAGAAAATGCAGAATGCCCATGCACAAAACCAGCCTGCGGAAAGAGAGCGTTCTTTTTTCAGGCAGTATGTCATCATCGTTGCACAGGAGAGCAGTCCCAAGATGAAATACAGCGTAAAATGAGCGATTTTTCGGATGAGAAACGCCATGGAAGTGTGCGTGCTGCTCTCTAAGTCCATTGCATCTGCTGGAATCCAACCAGTACAAATTTGTGCAATTTTATGTAAGAATCCATTACTGACCGCTGTGGATTGTGTTGCATCTTGTGCGGAGAAGCAGAAAATGACGATACACCATAAAAGGGTACAGCAGAACCAGAACCCGGAACGCTGATAAAATTTTTGTATTTGCATCAACAAAACCTTCTTTCTCAATGATGCTCCTATTATACACAGATTCCGGCAAAAAGTAAAGAGCTGTGGAACGAATTTGTAAGGGATTTTTTTACAAATTCTGACGAACAAGCGAAAAATGGTCGGATTTTCCAGCGGAAACAGAAAAAGAAACTGCAATTCGTATGATTTTTTTAGAATAGGACTTGTCACAACCAGAAAAAAATGTTATAATAACAGGGAAGTATGTCTTGATCTTTTTCAGTCGGATAGAAAGGAGTTCCCGTTCGGCGATCTGCCGGACTGGAAAAAACGCATTATGGAACAAACGCAAAATCTTGGACGAAAACGTGCGATGTCCGTCATTAGCTTGTTATATTTTTTGCTGATTGTAGCATTGGCGGTGCTCAGCTTTTTTTATACGGTAGAAGTTCCGCAAAAGGCAGCTTGCTGCGTGGTTTTGATTGCCATTTCTGGTGGTGCACTGGCAGCGATGTTGTATTCGAGAAAACAGGTGTTGACGAAAATATGCAGCGTGTTGCTGTTGCCATTTTTATTGCCATCTGTGCTGCTCTGTTTTGGAGAGTGGGAAGTACTCGTCCCCTTGGTCGTGACGGCTCTGTTGGCATTTTTCCTATGTGGCTGTACCGAAACGATTAAAACCGTCTTTGGAACGATTTTCCTGCTGTTGTATGTGCTCGGTTCGCTGGCGTATTTTTTGGGAAGTTCGCTGTTCTCTACCTCTATGGCATCGACCGTTGTAGATAGTGGGATTTCACCTTCTCGCAAGTATCGGTATGAAGTCATCAATACCGAGGACAGCTCCAACGGCAGCACTGCCGTGACGGTTGAACCGAATAATTATGATGTAAACCTGGGCGTTCTCGAATTTCGGGCAGAGGGCTATGAACGGACGGTTTCGCTGGAACGACCCATGCAGGAAGAAACAGTTGTTCGCTGGGAAACGCAGACCCGCCAGCAGATTACCGAAGAATTACTGACCATTTCCGAAGATGTCACTTTGCAGCTGCCGGCAAGCGACCGGAAAGCGTTGGGCTATGATGAAAACGCTACCATTTATCTGCGAAATCTGACCGACCAGGATCTGGAACGGCTGGGTGTTCCGCAGAACAATGATGTCATGTATGTAAACGATCAGGTTTGTTTCCGGTCTTACATTGCAATTCTGGAGGATTATTTCTCTCCATCTAAACACGCAATTTCTGCTTTTTAATTGAGGGTATCAAAGAGAAAAAACGGACATTTTGACCAGTGTCCGTTTTTTCTGTTTCAAATGGAAAGGAACGATGAACCATGGCAAAGGAAAAATTAGAGAAAACCAATGCAATTCGAATTTTAGAACGGGAAAAGGTTTCCTATCAGCACCGCAGCTGGCCAGCAGCGACAAAAGAGAATACAGGTGTCGAACTGGCACAGGCACTCGGGCAGCCGTCGGAACAGGTATTTAAAACGCTGGTCACTGTCGGAAAATCCGGAAATCATTATGTTTTTATGCTGCCCGTTGCAGAAACTTTGCATTTGAAAAAGGCAGCGGCTGCTGTCGGGGAAAAAGCAGTTTCTATGATTAAGGAGAAAGAATTGCTGTCGTTGACCGGATATGTACACGGCGGTTGTTCTCCCATCGGCATGAAAAAGCTGTTTCCAACGGTCATCCATGAAAGTGCTCTGCAATTTGATACGATTTTGTGCAGTGCCGGAAAAATCGGGCATCAATTGGAAGTTTCTCCGTTGGATATTCAGAAAGTGACGGGCTGCACCTTTGCAGATATTATTGAGTAATCAGGCGGAAGAGCAGGCACGCTGCTTTTTGGAGAGCAGCGGAATCGCAGTGATTTTCCCGTAACTTTTGAGCAGGGCGTAGTCAATGAGGATAGCAGGCAGCAGGCAAATCCATGCGAACTGCATACCATGCAGCAACCGCAATCCACAGAGTGGCACTTGAAATGCCAGTGCTGCTACAAACAGCGGAAATCCGACATCGCTCCAAAACGAAAAGCGAATATGGGCAGTTTTACAGGTTTTCCAGAGGCGGAAACAGTTTCCGCAAACATTGCTGGCATAGTAGGAGAGCACAATTCCGTAAAAGCCGAATTTTGGAATGCAAACTAAAACAATTGCAATCCGAATGGTATATTCTGCTAAGTAGTTGAGGGAGGAGAACGACTGCTGCCCCATGCCCTTTAAAAGGGCTTCCAAGACGATTTCCAGATAGATGAAGGGCACAACAGGAGCTAACAGACGAATCAAATGGCCTGCTAATGCTCCGCCATCTAACAATGTACCAATGAGATTGCCATATAATAGCAATCCGGCAGCGATAAAAATAGAGAGCTGCAACGTTTTCTGGATGACTGCTTTTGTCAGCCGCTGCAAGTGGGCTTGGTTGTTGGCAGCCGTTGCACGGGCAGCTTCTGTGATTAAGATACCGGAGAGAGCACAGAGAATGGTAGATGGAAAAAATAGCACCGGAATTACAATTGCTTCAAATGTGCCGAACTGACTCAGTGCCAATTCCGTGGAGTTTCCAGCTTGTCGGAGCGTGACCGGAATCAAAGCATCGTTGGTGCTGCTCAGAGCAGCTGTTAAGCATCCGCCGAATAAAACGGGTATCGCTGCATGAATGTATCTGCCAAAAGAGAGCGAACAGATACCCGTACGGGGCAGGCGGCTTCTCCAGCAGAACCAGAGCAGGCAGAAAAAGCCTAAAATCGTACTGCATCCGGTGCTATATGCCATCGCCATGCAGACAGAGGCGTTCGTATGAACGGATTGCAGCTGTAACAACAGCATGAGCACAACGCAGCGACTCAAACATTCGATAATATCGCAGATGGCAGGGTCTGCCACCCGACAGACGGCATTCAAATAGCCCTTTAAACAGGAACAAACACCACCCAGTGGTAAAATCAGTGTAAAGATGCGGACAGCAGCAGCGAGGTCTGCACTTTTCAGGAATCGCAGGCTTAGCGGTTCGGCACTGCAAAAAATCAGGGCGGAAACGGGAATTCCAAGCAGCAGACAAAAACCAATGGCATAGCCTAAAACACGGTTGGGGTTGCCGTTGGGCTTTCCCAACTCTTCTGATACAAAGCGGCTGGTGCAGAGAAAGCCGTTGCCGTTGGCAGCGACCGCAGCCAGCTGAAAAAAAGAGCCGGTCAATGCGACAATCCCGACGGTTGCAGCACCAATGCGGTGCGTGAGCCAGACGTTCAGCAATAAACTTACCCATTCCAGAAAAAACTGTACCACGGTCAATTGAATGGTATCTTTGAGAATACTTTTTCGTTGCATGAAGTCCCTCCTGTCTATGGGTTTGGTTTTAGTTTATGCAGGAGAACGGGGGTTCATGAATGATGAAACCGTGGTGTAGAGGAATAAATGTGATTCAAAACAGAAAAAGACGATGCCAACTTGTTACAGTCGGCATCGTCTTTTTGTAAAAAATGCGATTTTCGTTAATATTCCCAATCTTCTGTATTCCAATCAGTTTCTGCCAGTGCATCGGTTTCGGTTTCCGTTTCGGTTGTTTCTGTATCCTCGCTGTCACTGGTTGCCGTTGTCGTTGTTGTTTTCGCTTCGGCTTCATCCAGATTGGTTACCCCAGTATCAACAGTAATGATGAATCCATCGACATTGTTTCCGGAAACGGTGTATTCCTGATCCGGCGGTACCATGACATAGGTGCTGTCACCAGCTTCTGCCGGTACATAATAGACCTGATAAACTTTTCCGTCCCAGTTGGTGATTTCCAACGGGTTGTCAACAGAATAATCCTTCAGTGTTTCAATATATTCCTCTAAACAAAGGTCGTTTTGCTGCATATAATAAGCATGAGGCTGCCCCACATAGCGATAGTGCCAAGATTCATACCGGATTTCTGTCAGGTCGGTTTTATTTTCCGGATACCGCAGAATGAACCCATAGTGGGCACAATTCTGGTTGATCCAGTCATATTCCCCTGTGCCGTCATAGTCGGCAGAAATACCATCTTCAAACAGTGAAAAGTCCATGGCATAGCCAGTTTCATGTTCACTGTATCCGGGCTTTGCAACCAGCGTAGACGTATCTTCGCCCGTGTCCTCTAAATCAGCATCATATAATTCCTGCTGCTGTTCCGTAGTACGATAGCCGCTGATGATGATAATATCACTGTGACCAGTTTCCGTCTGGAAGTCGTCCAGCATATGATTCAGGTTGTCAATGACATCGCCCCGCAGCATCAGTTCTGAACCGCTGACAGAATAGGAATCCGTTTTCTTTTCATAAACCGCTTCCAATTCGTTTTCGTCTGTGCTCTCATAGGCGGTGGAGTTATTCACCAGAATCAAATCCCCGTTGTGAATTTCCTGATTGTCCATGGAAACGCTCTTATACAGGTCGCTCTGATTGCCGTTTTTGTTGGAATCCGTTGTTCCTGTTGGGTCTGTAGAATCCGGTGTGGTTGTGGTGAGCGGAACTTGCTGGGCGTTGTCCTCCAGCCAAGTGCTGCCTGACATCGTGTTGACTTCCGTCCAGTTATCCAGAAATGGATGCAGCAGCGTCAGTCGCATGGCAACCAACAGAGCAGCAGAGATTGCAACTTCTGCCAAAATCCAGCCTGTCCGTCGGTTTTCTTTTGTATTGGCTGAGCCGGAAGCCGTTGGGTTTTGTTTGGATTTGGACGATTTTTGAGCCGATTCCTTCGGCGGTTCTTCTGCTGTCGGTTGTTCCGAAGCGGTTTCGGCGACAGACTGCATTTTTTTGGTCTGTTCCTCCTGTTCAGCAGCTGGGTTTTTTTTCTTTCTCTTTTTTTCCTGCATAGAAATTGCCTCCTTTTGATTTGTATGCACCCCTTGCACACAGAAAACCGCTTTTCTTTATTATACCACACACGATTGAAAAAGAAAAGTCTTTTTTCGGTTTTTTTTATTTTTTTGCAGGGAATACGGGCGATTTCCCGCAAAAGGAAAAGTTTTTTTCAAAAAAAGCGGATTTTTCAAAAAAGTAGGGGAATGCGTGTCAAAATTTTGATTTTTGTCTTGACAGAGAAAGAAAAAACATGCTATAATCAAAAGAATGAATGCAGAAATCAGCACTTGTCTACGCTCTTTCTTTTCTTTTTTGTGATACTCTGAGAAAGTCCCATCTTTAGAGAACAGATTGCAGAAACCAAGAGAAACGGCGTATCTTATTTTTTGTCAATCAGGTCTTGCGGGACGCATCGGAAACGTGCGGTCTGGTCATTTTTCCCATTCGCCCAGCAAAAAAAGAAACACAGGGGTATGATTTCGTCATTCATGAAAAACAAAAAAGGAGAACATATGCATGAAGTTTGAACTTCTGGAGGTTGCCGGAACGCATATTTTCAGCATGAAAGCAATGACGCTGGTCTTGTTTTTCATCTTTGCGATTATTGTTGTCGGCTACCTGGTCGGAAAAATTTCCATCAAGGGCGTATCGTTGGGCTCTGCTGCAATCTTTTTGGTTGCACTGTTTGCCGGACATTTCAAGGGCGTTGCATTTCAAGACATTGCCTCTTGGCAGGAAAGTCTGCCGGCAGTCGACCACTATTTTAAGTTGGTGCAGAATTTGGGGTTGGTTTTGTTTGTAACCTCTGTTGGATTGATTGCAGGGCCGAGCTTCTTTAAGAACCTGAAAAAGAATGCAAAGTCCTATGTGGCACTGGGCGGCATTATCATTATTACCGGATGTCTGGTTTGTGCAGCCATTACGCTGCTTGTTCCAAACATCAATTCGTCCATGAGCGTTGGACTGTTTGCCGGTGCGTTGACCAGTACGCCGGCATTTGCAGCAGCACAAGAAGCCGTTGGCGAAGCAAGTCCGCTCTATGGCAATGTTGCCGTTGGTTATGCGATTGCGTACCCGTTCGGGGTTATCGGCGTTGTATTGTTCGTTCAGATTATCCCGAAAATCCTGCATGCGAACATGGATGAAGAACGGGCAAAGCTGGTTTCGATTCAGTCGAATGATGCAGTTGGCGGCAAGCAGAAAAAGCTGTTTGAAATGGATAAGTTCGGCATCGCAGCATTTTTCTTAGCAGTGATGCTAGGGTTGATACTGGGTTCGTTTCATATTCCGTTGGGAAAAGGTTCATTCAATCTGGGAACAACGGGTGGCCCATTGATTATGGGTTTGATTTTCGGGCACTTCGGCAGAATCGGCAAGCTGAGCCTGAAAGTTGACCAGCACGTTTTGAGCCTGTTTCAGGAATTGGGCTTGATTCTGTTCTTAATTGGTGCTGGTATGGACGGCGGTGCAGAATTTGTTGCTGTCTTGAAGGAATACGGAGCATTGCTGTTCCTGTGGGGAGCATTGATGACTTTGATTCCGATGATTGTTGGATTCCTGTTTGCAAAGTATGTTTTGAAGCTGAGCCTGTTTAACAATTTGGGTTCGATTTGCGGTGGTATGACCAGTACGCCAGCATTGGGCACGCTGATTAAAACAGCCAATACCCCGAATGTAGCTTCTGCTTATGCTGCAACCTATCCAATTGCATTGATTCTGGTTGTGCTGCTGGCACAGTTCCTGACAAGATTATAACCATTTCCTGATTGACAAGAAGGCGTGTATGCGATTGTATGCACGTCTTTTCTCTGCATGGACTGGAGAACATGCGGAAAGGTTGCAGGAATGGCTGCATAGAATGAGAATAACCAAACCTAAAATATAAAAATTAAAAAATCAATATCCAAAATTTGCATGCCTACTTGACAGATTGCAAAAAAACGTCTATAATAAGAATCGTGTTTTCCAGATGCACTCAGAAACAAAAAAATAGGGAATTAGGGAGGATTTATGTCATTCACAACGATTGAATTCATGTTTCGATTCTTGCCCATCTTCCTGATCGTTTATTATGTCGTGCCGACACGATATAAAAACATGATCTTGTTGATTGGCAGCTTTGTATTTTATGCGTGGGGACAGCATTTCTATTTGCTGTTGCTAATGCTGTCGATTGTCGTCAACTATACATTTGGTAGGTTGATTGGAGAGAGGCGGGCACAAAAAAAGCCCTTACTTGTGCTGGGCTTGATTTATAACTTCGGACTGCTGGTATTTTTCAAATATACCAACTTCTTTATCGAAAACATCAATGCCCTGCTCACGGCGACCCACATTCAGATTCCAACCATTTCCGTGGTCATGCCGTTGGGTATCAGCTTCTATACATTCCAAGTGGTTTCTTACTTAGTGGATGTCTATCGAGGCGAACAGCGTCCGGTTAAGAATATCATTAATTTGGGCGTATATATTGCGATGTTCCCGCAAGTTACCTCTGGGCCAATCGGACTTTACAGCGAGCTAGAACCGACTTTGCTCCGCCGGCACTGTTCTGTGCTGAATCTGGAATCGGGGCTAAAGACCTTTATTCTGGGTATGGGTGCAAAGATGCTGCTTGCAAATCCGATGGGAACGCTCTGGGCTGGGATGTCCCGTTATGGCTATGAAACACTGTCCTGCCCGTACGCATGGCTGGGGGCATTCGGATATAGTTTCCAGCTGTATTTTGACTTCGCCGGTTATTCCCTGATGGCGATGGGTCTGGGGCAGATGCTGGGCTTGTATGTGCCGAGAAACTTTGACCATCCTTATATTTCCGGTTCGATGGCGGAATTCTGGCGGAGATGGCATATGACCTTGGGACGTTGGTTCAAGAAGTACTTATATTTTCCGCTGGGCGGAAGTCGGTGCAGCTTTGCAAAGACCATCCGGAATACCTTTGTGGTCTGGGCATTTACCGGACTTTGGCACGGTGCAAGCTGGAACTTTGTGTTGTGGGGACTGATTTTCTTCGTGCTCCTGACGATTGAACGGCTGGGGCTGGGAAAACTGCTGGCAAAAACAAAGGTACTGAAACATATTTATGTGATTTTCCTGATTCCGCTGACATGGGTGGTATTTGCTCTGCCGAATATGCAGGATATTGCAACGTATTTCTCCCGCCTGTTTCCATTCTTTGCAGACAATACAGCAAGCTTTGTCAATACCAAGGATGTTATACGGGCACTGCATGACTATTGGTATTTGTTAATCGCCTGCGTTGTGTTCTGTCTGCCGTTCCCGTCCAGATGGTATGAAAAACATAAAAACAGCAAACTGGTGATTTTGGGACTGGTTTTGATTTACCTGATGTCTGTTTATAAGATGCAGACCCAGACCAGCAACCCATTCCTGTATTATCAGTTCTAAGGAGAGGAGATTTCATGGATTTTTTAAAGCAATGCCCCCTGTTGATTTGTGTACTGCTGACCTCTCTGCTGATTCCATGGGAACTGCTGAAAAAAGAGGATGACAATCAAAAGGCTGCTCCGACAACGGTCGCAAAAATTACAACCGTTGCGACAGAGGCAGCAACCACTGCACCGCCTGCCAATGATGGAGCAACACCGGACGGCAGCGAAACTGCTGTTTCCGGCAGTGATTTGACGACAACAACGGTTACAACAGAAGCGGCTGGGGAATATGTTCCGCTTGCAAATGCTGATGAAAGCTATTTTGAAGATGCTCTGTTTATCGGGAACTCTCGAACCGTGGGCATGTATCTCTTTGGCGATATGCCGGAAAGTACGGATTTCTTTGCCGATGTCGGTATGACGATCTATGATGTGATGGATGCAAATATTGATGTTCCGCCAGAAAGCGGTTCAACCAATACGCTGACTGGCTTGCTGACTGCCAAGCAGTACGGAAAGATTTATATCATGTTTGGGATCAACGAATTGGGTACGGGTACGTCTGAGTCGTTCGTAGAATATTATCAGTCTGTGGTACAGCAGATTTGTCAGATGCAGCCGGATGCGATTGTCTATGTACAAAGTATCATCAATGTTGCAGCCTCGGCGGAAACCGATGTCATCAGCAACGCAAACATCAACGAAAAAAATGCATTGTTGTCCCAGATTGCCGATAACAAGCAGGTCTTTTATATTGACCTGAATCCTTCTTTGGTGGACAGCAGTGGCTACTTAAATTCGGACTATACTTCAGATGGCATTCACTTGGGCGGTAGCTCGCTGCCACTCTGGAAAGATTGCCTGCTGGCAAATGCAATGCAGAAAAATACGGGAGCAGGTGCTGCTGCCGGAGGAGCAACGACAACCGTAGCTACAACATTGGATGCTGCTGCACCAGCAGAAGAAGATTCCGAAGCAAATCCGGAATAAGCAAATTTATTCATACAGAAAACAAGGGTATCTAGAAACAGATGCCCTTCTTTTTTATTTGAAAAAAGAAAAATTTGCATTGCTGTCCGTGATGGAGAAACAATTGAATTTTCTATAGAAACACGTTTTTGCTTTCAAAAACA
>OGPY01001036.1_pt1 | contig 22426 bp, 20 predicted proteins | sample 1553121 | NCBI WGS metagenome assembly OGPY01 (sample SAMEA2580004, study PRJEB22360) | human gut metagenome
GATCTCCACGTGGGGGCCGCGCTTCTGGCCGGCTGCTCGGGCTCGAACGATGCGGCAAGCAACGCGGCTGACAACGGCGCTGCCGCTAACCCCGATGCCACGACGCTCATCGTGGGCCTGGACAACGCTTACCCGCCCTATGGCTTCATCGGCGACGATGGCAACCTGACCGGCTTCGACATTGATCTGGCCACCGAGGTGGCCGCGCGCAATGGCTGGAACCTCGAGCTTGAAGCCATCGACTGGGATGCTAAGGACGCGCTGCTGAATCAGGGTACCATCAACTGCATCTGGAACGGCTTTACCATGGAGGGCCGTGAGGCCGACTACGCGTTCTCGAAGCCCTACATGCACAACGAGCAGGTCGTTGTGGTGAAGAAGGACTCGGGCATCAGCTCGCTGGATGATCTTGCTGGCAAGAACGTCATGACGCAGGTCGACTCCGCCGCCCTGGACGTGCTGGAGGGCGACCAGAAGGATCTGGCCGACACCTTCGCCGGCGGCAAGGCGCAGACCATCGGCGACTACAACAACGCCTTCATGCAGCTGGAGTCCGGTGCGGTGGATGCCGTGGCTTGCGACCTGTCCATTGCGGACTATCAGATGGCCGCCAAGCCCGATATGTTCGTGAAGCTCGAGCCCCTGTCCACTGAGAACTACGCCGTGGGCTTTGCCAAGGATGGCGACGCGGCCATGGTTGACGCGGTGAACAAGACGCTGAAGGAGATGTACGACGACGGCACCATCGCCAAGCTGTGCGAGAAGTGGGGCGAGTACGGTATCTCCATCGACAACTGGGTGCTGGTAGATTAATTAACAACCTCGCTGACTTCCTTGGGCGCATCCCGGAGTCAGGGAGAATTTAATTAAAAGGGAGGGCGAGGCTCTTGGGGGCCTTGCCCTTCTTGTGGGTTTAAGAGCGACGACGAGAGGACGTGGAGATGGAATTCTCGGTCATGATGGGGATTCTCATGGAAGGTTTCGCTCTGACGGCGGAGATCTTCCTCATCACGCTGGTGGGCTCGCTGTCTTTGGGCGTGGTGGTCGCTCTGGCGCGTATGAGCAAGTTCAAGCCGCTGGCGTGGCTGGCGCAGCTTTACATCTCCATCCTGCGCGGCACGCCGCTTATGTTGCAGCTCATGGCCATCATGTTCGGGCCTTACTACCTGTTCGGCCTGAATATGGGCAGCGATTGGAAGTTCTGGGCCTGCGCTATCGGCTTCATCCTGAATTACGCCGCCTACTTCGCCGAAATCTACCGTTCGGGCATCCAGTCTATTCCGCGCGGCCAGTACGAGGCGGCCGAGGTGTTGGGCTACACCAAAGTCCAGACCTTCATGAAGATTGTGCTTCCCCAGGTCATCAAGCGTATTTTGCCGGCCATGGGCAACGAGGTCATCACGTTGGTGAAAGACACGTCGCTCGCCTTCGTGCTTGGCATCATGGAGATGTTCTCCGCTGCGAAGGCCTTGGCCGCCAGCGAGGTGTCCATGGTTCCCTACGCCATCGCGGCTCTCATCTACTGGGTGTTCTGCCTGCTCATCGAATTCATCCTGAACCGTGTCGAGAAGCGTCTCGATTATTACCACGACTAGGAGGCGTTTCATGGAAAGCAAAGCGGTCGTAAGCCTCACCAACGGCAAGAAGGCGTTCGGGGACAACGAGGTTCTGAAGGATATTTCGCTGACGGTGAATGCCGGCGATGTGCTGGCCATCATCGGGCCCTCGGGCGGCGGCAAGTCGACGCTTCTGCGCTGCATGACGCTGTTGGAAACCCTTGATTCGGGCGACCTTTCCTACGGCGATCTCACGGTGTGCACCAACGACGCTGCAGGACGCGCTGTTTACGGGGGCAAGGACGTCATCGCCGCTGCAAAGACCCGTTTCGGGCTCGTGTTCCAGAATTTCAACCTGTTCCCGCACTACACCGTGCTGCAGAACGTCACCGATGCGCTCATCTGCGTGCAGAAGATGCCGAAGGATGAGGCGCTCGCTCGTGGCCGCGAGCTTCTGGCTCGCATGGGGCTGGCGGACAAGGAGTCGATGGTGCCGTGCGACTTGTCTGGCGGTCAGCAGCAGCGTGCTGCAATTGCCCGTGCGATTGTCAAGAATCCATCTATTCTTCTATGTGATGAATTGACTGGTGCACTGGATTCCAAAACCTCGAAGGAAGTCTTGAAATTTGTGCAGAAAGTCAATGCAGAATTTGGCTCGACTGTGGTCATTATCACACACAATCAGGAAATCCGTAAAATGGCGGATCGAATCATCGAAGTAAAAGATGGCAAAATCATTCGGAACTATATGAACGAGAACAAAATGAATGTAGAAGATATTGAGATTTGAATGGGAGAAAAGCAGGATGAAATCAATTAATATCAAGGTTTTACGCACATTTAAAAACAATTTCTCACTGTTTTCTGGGACGATTTTGCTGTCAATGCTGATTGCATTGTTTGTCACAGCGTGTCTTTCTGTTGGAAGTACCATTACAGACACGGTTCAAGGAATCATGGATGGACAGAATATAGAGTCGTGTGAATTTGTTCTTCTGAACGATTTGGATAATCCGGAGGAAGTCGAACAGAAATTCAATGCGGAGATTGATGACATTCAGTATTATGACGATGAAAATGGGGATAAGACCCTTCGTGTTTTTAAAGAAAATTCCAAAGTGGACAAGCCCTATGTCACAGATGGCGACAATCTTTCCAATGAAGATGAAATCATGATCAATCGGGATTATGCAAAGAACAATGATCTCGCAATTGGCGACAAGATTGATGTGAACGGTACAACATTTACCATCTGCGGTTTTTATCTCCGACCAGATTATATGTATATGCTCAAATCTGGTTCAGACCCTTATGTAAATAAGGATAATTTTGGAATTGCCATGGTCACAGAGAAAGCATTTGAAGCACATTTTACCGATTTCAAGAAAGCCTATAGTGCAGTATTCAAGGAGGCGGATTATGACAATGACTTTACCATTTCGTTCCGAGAATATCTGAATGAACATTATACCATTCTTTCTTACACTTCAGCAGATAGCAATGTCAGAATTACCACTGCGAATAGCCTTGGCGAGGGCGTTGTCCGGATGGTCTATACCTATTCGCCGGTTATCTATATTTTAATCATGGGATTCTTGATTGTAACACTGACCAGAGTCATGAAGTGCGAACGAAAGAACATCGGCATTATGCTTTCCTTTGGATATACCAAGCGTGAGATCGCAGTCAGCTACATGAAGTTAGTCAGCATTGTATCTCTGATTGGAAGCATCATTGGTACGGTTATCGGTATATTGGTGACACCAGCACTGACGAATTTCTATGCAGCGGATTTGATTATGCCTAAAATCAATTATGGAATCAATATCGCTGGCATTGTGGTGGCAGTTGTAGTGCCATTAATTCTGATGACAGCAGCAGCTTATATCTACATTTCCAGAGCACTTCGCACAGATGCTGTCATGTTGCTGCGAAACACTTATACGAAAAAATCTTCGGCTAAGGGTGGAAAAGCATTTTCTCATTCAAATGCCAATACGGCATTCAAGTATAACTTCAGACTGATTCTCCGGAATAAGCTGAGATATTTTGTATTTTTAGTAGGAAACTTTATTGCAGCGTGCTTAATTTTGATGGGCATTATTATTGGCTGTACCATCAATCATGTTTTGGATGACCAAGAGAAGTTTGTGAACAGCTATGAATATAGCTATCGCATGAAATCGGTACATTATGATTATACTGGTGAAGGGGAAGCGATGCTCTCCGCTTCATTGGAAACAAAGGATACTGGCGGAAGCCTTGCTGTCACTGGCATTCAGGATGATTCTCAATACCTCACATTCCAGCTGAAAGATGGTGGGGATGCAGATATTTCCAATGGTTTCTATATTTCCTATTGTGCTTCTGTATTCTATGACATTCAAACAGGAGATACCGTGACATTGATTGATCCGGCTTCCTTGGAGGAATATCAGGTGAAAATTGATGGCGTACTGGACATTAACAAGGAAAGAGCCATTTATTGTTCCACAGAAAATGCTGCAAAGCTGCTTGGATATGAGAATGGTGCATACAATGTTGTTATTTCAGATGACCCGATTCATTTCGATGAGGGCGACCTTTCCACAACCGTTCGTTCTTCTAATATTGTATCGACCTTGAAAGAGCTCTTTAAGCCTTTGATGCAGACGATTTATGTCATTGTTGCATTGGGTGCAATTATGGGGATTGTGGTCATTTCGATGGTCAGCAAGCTGACAACGGATGAAAATACCTCTAATATTGTAATGCTGAAAATTTTCGGTTATAAACGACGTGAAATTGCGAGCATGGTATTTGGACTGAACAAATATTTTGCAATCATTGGTTATCTCGCAGCACTTCCTGTGATGATGATGATGTGCAAGATGATGTGTATTTCCGAAATCGAAAACTATGGATTATACATGAAGGTATATTTCCCGTGGTATTACATGCTGCTGACCTTTGTTGTATATTTTGCAGTATTTCTGTTGACACAGCTTTGGGCACAGAGAAAAATCAACAGCATTCCAACGATTGCAGAACAGCGAGAATAAGAAACACAATTGATTTGCTTTCTGGTGCGGTGGCGTTTTGCTGCCGCATTGGGATGCAGTCAAAGAAAGGGATACATGGAAAATTTGGAAAACTTATTTTTTCATCCAACGCATTCCCCCACGGGAACGCAGGCAAGAATCTTTTTGTTTTCCCATGCGGGAGCAGGGGCATCCTATTATATGCGGTGGAAAAAATATTTTGACCCCACTTTTGCGGAGGTCTATCCGGTACAACTCCCCGGCCGAGAGAATCGAGCAAAAGAACCATTGATACGGGAGTTCGATGTACTTACTGACCAGATTGTAGAAACGCTTGCACAGTATACCGATATGCCGTATGCATTTTTTGGACATAGTCTAGGGGCATCGGTGTGCTATGATACAGCCGTTAAGCTGCGAAATTTGGGTTTGCCTGAACCGGAATGCCTGATTCTTTCCGCAAACAGACCACCTGTGATAAAGCCGGATTATTCGTTTATCTATTCTATGAGCGATGCATCCTTTTGTACGCTTCTTCAAGAAAATGGTGCGATGCATGGTGATATGCTCGAAAGCAAAGAATTCCGGGAAGCCTATCTGCCCGTGATTCGTTCTGATTTTGAGTTGTATGCCTCCTATGATACCAAACAGCAGACATCACCGTTGCATTCGGATATCTATGCACTGTGTGGCGACTGCGACCCATTTGCTGCGAAAGAACATATGGAATTATGGAAAGATTACACAACTGGCAGTTTTCAGATGCAGGCGTTTCACGGTGGACACTTCTATCTGAATGATCACGTTTCGGAAATTTGTGAGATCATTTCAAATAAATTGCACGCCAAGATAAGTAGGGATTTGCAGGATTAAAGAAAAGGAATGTGATATCATGAACAGCAACTATTTATATTATTATCCACTCGCTGGGGCAAGCTCCATGACCTTTAAAGACATTGACAGTTATTTTTCAGAGGAAACAAAGGCGGTTTGCCTTGACTATCCCGGACATGGTCAAAGAATTCGGGAAGCCAGAGCACAATCCATGGAGGAATTGATAGAGGATGCTTATGAGCATTTGAAAGCAGAGCGAAAAGACGGTGCAGCGTATTATCTTGCTGGACACTGCATGGGGGCGATAATTGCCTACGAGCTTTGTCGCCGCATTGAGGAAGAGCAGTGCATTCAGCCGCCGAAAGGAATTTTTGTGTCCGGTCATGGAATTCCATCTGTCATCGTATCTGAAGAATTGTGGGCAATGGATGATGAAACACTTCTGGCACATCTGATTCAGAATGGGCTTGCAGATCGTTCCATGGCAGACCCTCGATATCGAAAGATGGTCAAGGGACTCGTAATTGATCCGATTAAAGCAGATTCTGCCTTGTATGACAACTATGTATTTCAGGCAACTGGAAATGAAAAGATTTCCAGCAAAATCCATGTATTGTATGGAAAAGAAGATGACCGATTCCCAGAGCAGGTGCTTGACAAATGGGCGGACTTTACCCATGCAGGTATCACCCTTAAAGCATTTGAGGGCGGACATTATTTCCTGTTTGCAGATACAAAGGCATATTTTCAGGCAATGGCAGAAATCATTGGGGAGGAAAACTAAAATGATAATGGAGCAGCTTCAAGAGATTTTCAGAGATGTGTTTGCAGATGATGCAATTGTTTTGCAAGGAACTACCACATCATCTGATATTGAAGACTGGGATTCACTGGCACACATCCAGCTGATATCGGAGATTGAAAATCACTTTGGGATTCAGTTTACTTTACAGGAAGCAGTCGCTGCTTCTAATGTCAGTGAATTTGTGCAGATTATTGAAAGTAAACTGTAAAGGATTTCATGCTTTGATGGAAGAGGGGGGTAACGAATTGCATCATAATTTCACACAGCTTAGAAAGGCAGCTGCAAGCTATACCGCTGCGGAAGGGGACTACCGGCTGGCAATCCTTGGGGACAGTGCAACACAGATGCTATCTGCTGCTGTTACTGGTATGGGTGTCCTGCACAATCTGCGGATTCATGTATTGGATACAGACTATAACCAAATCCAGCTGCAAGCCTTTGACCAAAAATCCGAGTTATATCGCTTTCAACCGAACGGCGTTTTACTTTTTATGTGTACCCGAAAGCTGTTTGAGGACTATTGTCGTTTTACAGGTGACCGCAAGTACTTTGCGAATGCCAAGATGCAGGAAATTGCAGAGATTCAGGACAAGATTTATGAACGAAGTCGAGCAGGAATCTTTCAGCTTACCTTCATGACAGAAAATGATTTGATATTTGGCAATTTTGGACTGAAACAAAAAAGTTCATTTGTTTATCAGCTTCGGCGGCTCAACCTGTTGCTAATGGAGCGTGCAGCCGAGCATAACTTTCTGTATCTCATTGACATTGACCATATTCGGAGCGTTGTAGGGACAGGATTTCTTGACAGAAAGCTGTATGATACTGCAAAAATGGCAGTTTCTTTGAACGGCTTGCCAGAGCTGGCATATCATGTGGTGAAGATGATTCAAAGTCAATGCGGCGTACAGAAAAAGTGCGTAATCTGTGACCTTGACAACACGCTGTGGGGCGGTGTGATTGGGGATGATGGCATTGGCGGAATTGAAATCGGAGAACATGGAACCGGCCCAGCCTATACAGAATTTCAGCTGTGGTTGAAAGAGCTGAAAAAACGTGGGATTCTTCTCTGTATTTGTTCTAAGAATGAGGAGCAGACTGCAAAGAAAGCCTTCTGTGAACATCCAGATATGGTGTTGCGTTTAGAGGATATTACGGTTTTTGTCGCAAACTGGGACGATAAAGCTGCAAATATCAGACGAATCAGAGAAATGCTCAATATTGGATTGGACAGTATGGTATTTATTGATGACAATCCCTTTGAACGGGAACTGGTGAGAAAGTTGCTTCCTGAAGTGACAGTTCCAGAAATGCCGGAAGATGTTTCCTGTTTTTGCAGTTATTTGCGGAGTTTGGATTTGTTTGAAAGTGCAGCGATTTCTGAAACCGATGCGAACCGTACCGAGCAGTACCGTTCGGAATTTCAAAGAAATCAACTGATGACGAATACAACAGATTTGGACAGTTATCTTCAAAGCTTAGAGATGAAAGCAACTTATCACAGCTTCGATGAACAGAGTTATGCAAGAATTGCACAGCTGACGCAGCGTTCTAATCAATTTCATCTTCGTTCTATCCGTTATAGCGAATCCGATATTGAACAGATTGCAAAAAATAACAATTATCTTACGCTGTATTTTACGTTAAAAGACCAATTTGGCGGATATGGCATCGTAGCAGTTGTGATTCTGGAAAAACAGGAACAAGCGGTATTTGTGGATACGCTTCTCATGTCCTGTCGTGTTTTGAAACGGGGCATGGAGGAATTTTTGTTCAATACCATCGTAGAAACCGTTCAGAACGCAGGTTATGCGTGCATAGAAGCAGAATATCTCCCCACACCAAAAAATCGAATGGTTCAGGATTTGTATCCACGCTTTGGATTCCAAGAAATCTCAGATGGGAAATATCGCCTGCTGTGTGAGCAGTATACGCCACAGAAAACATTTATTGCAGATGACACCAAATAGAAATAGGAGATTGATACATGAATCATTATTGTTATGAGGACATTCAAATTGGTCAGAGTGAGCAATTTTGTGTGACAATTACTCCGGAGAAGATGGAGCAGTTCCGAATGATGACATCCGATGACAATCCACTTCACACGAGCAATGAATATGCAGTGGCACATGGTTACAGCGGAAAGGTGTGCTATGGATTATTAACAGCATCCATGTTATCAACACTTGCCGGTGTCTATCTTCCGGGAGAAAAGAGTTTGATTCATTCGGTCAATATCAACTTCGTAAAACCGGTACTGGAAAACGAACAACTCACCGTGAAAGGAACGGTAACAGCAAAAAATGATACGTTTCAATACATCACACTGAAAGTGGAGATTTTCAGTGAAAATGCAGGGAAGGTACTGCGTGGTGTCATGACAGTAGGAGTCAGAAATGCATAAAGTATTATTTGTAACCGGAGCATCCTCCGATTTTGGCATAAGGTTCATGGAACGAAATGCTGCGAATTATGAAACAATCATTGCACATTATTGCAACCATGCGGAACGATTACAAAAGCTCCAGGAGCAATATGGCAACAAAATCATTTTGAAGCAAGCAAACCTCTGTGATGCAGAAGCCGTACATCGAATGATGCAGGAATTGTCTGAAAGTGGTTTGATGCCGGATCATATTTTGCATCTTGCAGCAAAAAAACTGGAATATCAGCGATTCTCCAAGCGGTCTGCTGCTGATTTTGAAGAAGAACTGCAATGCTCGGTTCTATCATTGGTGGAGATTCTGAGAACAGTTCTTCCAGCGATGGCAAGAAAAAAATTCGGGAAAGTTGTTGTTATGCTTTCCGCCTGCGTGTGTGCAAAGCCGCCAAAATTCATGAGTACTTATACCGTGTCAAAGTATGCACTGCTTGGCACGGTATTGGCACTAGCAGAGGAATATGCAGAGAAAGGAATCTGTATCAATGCCGTTTCCCCAGAGATGACAGATACTGCATTTCTCTCAGAGATTTCGCCGATGATTGTAGAGATGAATCGGAACAACAATGTTATGAAACGAAATCTCTGCGTGGACGATGTTGTTCCGACATTGGAGTATTTGTTTTCTGCTGCATCAGACAAAGTGACCGGACAGAATCTCTTTATCACTGGCGTAAAATAGACAGGAGATGAAAGCCGATGAATGTGTATTATTGGAAGATTGCAGGAATCCGGCAAATGGATTTGCAGCCGTGGACAGGTATCATTTCAGAAGAGCGTTTAAGACGAGCAAAACGGTTTCATCAAGAAAAGGATCGAATCAGGTGTCTGTGTGCAGAAATCCTCCTGCGGTATGGCCTTGCTCAAGCAGGGGTGCAGAAACAGGATATTCGATTTCGTTATCAGCAGTCTGGAAAGCCTTTTTTAGAAGGAAACCATTTGCCCTATTTCAGCATCTCACATTCGGGAGATTATGTCATGTGTGCAATCGCATCAGAAGAAATTGGAGCGGATGTAGAACAGTGCACAGATATTCATTCCGGTTTGGCAAAATCCGTGATGACATCAGCGGAATATGCACATTATTTGAATTTGCGTCCGAATATGCAGAACCAATATTTTTTCACAGTGTGGACGTGTAAAGAAAGCGTTGTGAAGTGCATTGGTACGGGATTGCAGACTCCGTTTCCTTCCATTGAAATTGTGACAGCAGGGAAAAAGACACAGGCTGTGAAAGATGGAAAAGAAATCTATCATCTGTGGCGGATTCCACTTGGTGGGGCATATTGCTCAGCAGTTTGTATGAAGCATGAGAAGAGCGTTCCAAAAGTCATCTTTGTAGATACGGAACAACTTTGATTTTAATCTTGGATACAAAAAATGCGTATCGGTTTTGACACCGGTACGCATTTTTACTTGCACAGATTTTGATGGAACAGTTATTTTGCAACTTCCCAGACAGAGGACTGTTTTTGCAATTCTGTCATGTGCCGGAACAGCCCATTTTCTTTTTGCATCAATTCTTCTGGCGTTCCGTTTTCTACGATAGTGCCATCTTTTAAAACAAGCACCTTATCTGCATTTGCAACGGTTCGCATTCTATGAGCAATCATCAATACAGTTTTGTCTGCAATCAAGCGAGAAAGTGCTGTTTGAATGAGCGTTTCGTTTTCAACGTCCAGTGAAGCGGTTGCTTCATCCAATAGAATAATCGGAGCATCTTTCAGGAACGCTCTTGCAATGGAAATCCGCTGCCGTTCCCCGCCGGAAAGGGCACTGCCGTTTTCTCCAATCATGGTTTGATAGCCGTTCGGCAATTTCTCTGCAAATTCATCGCAATTTGCCAGCTTTGCAGCTCGCAGGACTTCTTCATCCGTAGCACCCTTTTTGCCCAGTCGGATATTTTCCAAAATAGTATCATTAAACAATGTGACATCTTGGAACACAATGGAATATAGGGTCATCAAGGTTTCTGGGTCTACCTTGGAAATGTCCATACCGCCAACGGTAATTGTACCTTGTTTGGTATCCCAGAAACGAGCGGCCAGACGAGAAACGGTTGTTTTTCCGCTGCCGGAAGGTCCAACCAGTGCCGTAACCGCACCTTGTTTTGCAGTAAAGCTGATGTCGTTCAGAATGGTTTCTCCGTTGCTATAGGCGAATCCAACGTGTGAGAATGTGATATCACAGCCCTGATTAGACAGCACATCTGCACCCTGCTGTGTCGGATGGTCGAGAATTTCATTCATACGGGCAACATTGGTACGAGTAGAAATGATGGCTGCCAAATTCTGCAATGCTCCTTGCAACGGGTCATACAAACGAGAAGCAACCAATAAGAACAAGAAAAAGGTTAGCACGTCAATCGTTCCTTTAGAGAGCAGGATTGCACCAACGAGAGCAACCGTCGCAATACCCAGCTTTAGAATCATGTTTGCGGAAACAACAAAGGCAGCCGTTCCAAATTCGCTGACAATCGAGCGTTGTTCAACGGCACGAACTTTCTGTTCCAGTTCGTTCAGATATTCTTTTTCGGCATTGTTTGCCTTTAAATCCTGCAAGGTTTCGATGTATTCCTGAATCCCGTCTGCACAAGCCATTTTTGCCTGCATGGATTTTTGGCTTAGATGGTCTTGTACCTTGGAAGACGCTGCAATAATGATAAAGGCAACTGGAATGACCCAGAGAGCCGCCAATGCCATATGCCATTCAAAGAAGAGCAGGCTCAATGCAATCAAGACAGTAGAAATCATCGAGCCGACCAATTCCGGAATGAAGTGAGAAAATGCCGTTTCCAGCGTTGCACAGTCTGCCATCATGGTGCTGGTCAAATCGGAAAGGTCTTTTTTCCCGAAAAAGGAAAGCGGAATTTTCCGCAGTTTTTCTGCAAGATGAATCCGGCGAACACCAGATTCTACATAGGTTGCCAGAAAAGCCGCATTATACTGAAAATAAGTGACGGCACAAATCAGTGCCAGACAAACCACAATTCCAACGATATAGAATCCGGTCTTTGTTCCGGAAACACCGCCATTCATCAAATCCTGTATCAACAAATAGAGCAGACAAACCGGAAACATGAGAACGATATTTTGCAGTGTACAACAGATAATAGACTTGATTAAATCTTTTGCCCCTTGCGGAGAAAGTGCAAACTTTCGCTGTATTTTTTCCATCATAGTGTTTGACCCTCCTTAGAAACTTTCCATTGTACCGATGTTTGGTAAGCATCCCACATTTTCCGGAACACGCCGTTTTTGCGTTGCAGTTCTTCTGCCGTTCCGCTTTCAATCAGCTTTCCTTCTTCCAGAACGAAAATACAATCTGCATGTGTAATGGTAGAAAGCCGATGGGCAATGATTAAAATGGTCTTATCTTTTGCCAGTGCAGAAATCGCAGCCTGTACCTTTGCTTCGTTGTCCGGGTCGGCAAATGCAGTTGCTTCATCGAAAATCAAAATCGGTGCATTTTTCAGAATGGTTCTTGCAATTGCAATTCGCTGCTGCTCTCCGCCGGACAGGTAAATGCCACCTGTTCCGATGACAGTTTGCAGTCCACTCGGCAGCTTTTCCAGAATGTCCATACACTGAGCCTGCTCCAAAGCGGAACGTACTTCCTGCTCCGTCGCATCCGGCTTGCCCATTTTTACATTGTCTAAAATTGTGCCCTTAATCAGGCGGCTATTTTGGAAAACAAAAGAAACGGTTTCCATGAGCTGTTCTTTTGGAATTTCCTTGACATTCACGCCACCAATCAGTACTGCACCTTTTTGTGTATCGAAGAAGCGACTGATTAAGTTGGCAGCAGTTGTTTTTCCGCTACCGGAAGAGCCGACAAAAGCAGCGGTTTTTCCGGATGGAATGGTCAGGGAAATGTCATCCAATGCATTTCGTTTGCCATCGTAGGAATAGGAAACGTGCTGCAACTGGATGGAGGAATCTGTCAGAACAGTTCCGTCTGCATTATTGGAAAGCGGTGTAGCATCTAAAATCGTATCGACACGCTTGAGGGCATCTGCAACAATCATGTCATTTTCGCTCATAAACATCATTTTCGTCATGGTAAGCGAGATAACCGGCGTAATAATGATATAGAAGAGCAGGTTCAGCAAGAATATATCGGTTACACCGTTTCGAGTCATCACCAAAGCTGCTGCAATCAGAACCGCAAATACACCATTGATAACAGTCGTATAAAGCATCATCGGAACACGCAAATCTTTGGTATAAGCAATCGTCCAAGTTTTATATCGGTCGATGGACTGCTTGAATCGCTGGAAGGAAAAGACAGTTTGACCAAATGTTTTGACAACTGGAATGCCACGCACATACTCAACCGCTTCATTAGACATTTCATCAAGTGCGTTCTGGTATTCCTCCATTTTCTTTTTCATGTTTTCGCCAGTCATGCTTGTCATAACTGAGAAACCAGCTGCAACCGGAATCAAACTTAACAGACCCAATTTCCAGTCAAAGAACAACAGCAATGCAATTAAGCCGATTGGGGTTGCAATTGCACTTGCCGTATCGGGCAGCATGTGAGCCAGATAGGTTTCCGTTGCTCCGCTGGATTCGTTGATGGTTTTTCGCAGTTTACCGCTTCCGAATTGTTGTGTAAAGCCGAGTGGCAATTCTGCAAGATGATGCAACATCTGCAAGCGAAGATTGGTTGCAACACGAAATGCAGATAAATGCGAGCACATCAAGCCGCCCACATAGACGACAAAGGAAAGGACTGCAAATAATACTGCCAGCCAGCCATTTTGAATGAGATGTTCTGCCTTTGAAAAATCGGGCATTACATCAATGACTTCCGCAATGATTTTCCAGAGATACCAGAATGGAACGAGTGCGAGCAGGGCACTGCCAGCAGACAAAATCCAAGATGCATAGGTGAGATAGCGGTGTGAACCAGCATATTGCATCAATCTGGATAAATTGGATGGTTGTTTTTTCAAGAGAATTCCTCCTTTGAATTAGTTTCAGCTAACTACAAGAGATAAATCCATATAGATAGACAGAATGATTTATATTTTAATCTGCATCAACTCCGCCCAGCCCGCTTGATAGAACCGACGAAGTGCAGAAATGTAATTTTTGGCATTTTCTTTGGCCATATCATGCACGACAATTTCAAATACGCCACTAAACATTCCGCTGCTGACAATATGGCAAAGCTGCCGGTCAATTTGAGGAACGGCTTTTCCAAGACGGTGAAGGGTTTTCAAGAACTGAAAGGTTGCCTCCACTTCCACCTCTACCATCTGATGAATGAAATCCTGATAGGGCGTTCCTTCCGAACAGCAGATAATCAATTTTACAGCATCATAATGATTGGAGTCTTCGTAGAGATAATCAATCATCCAGTCAAAGCAAGCACCGGATTCCATCCCCATCTGTTGCATCTGTTCTTCATCTGGCAGCTGGGCAAAGTGGTCTTGTGCCTGCATGAATTTTCCCATAATGGCAGCAGCGTGTGGTTCTACAAGTGCAGAAAAAAGGGCTTCCTTATTGGAATAATACCCATAGAATGCACCGGTTGTCACGCCTGCAAGCTTAACAATGGTTCGGAGCGAGGCGTTTCGGAATCCTTTTTCTAAAAATTCTGTCTTTGCAGCTGCTAAAATGCGGGTTTGTGTTCCTGTTTCTGTGGTGAGCATATGCATCCTCCTATTCGAGTGTAACGGTGTTATATAACAGTGTTATTATAGCATGTCTGTTTTGGTTTGTCAAGTAGAAGGGTTGATTTTTTCCAGAATTGGAGCATATCACCGATGGAGCAGGGGAGTGGTAAAGCAGGTTTGGCATGAAAAAATAGGGGAAATATCCACATTGAAATACAGGAAATTTATAAAAAAAGAGAAAATATCAGATTTTTTTCAAAAAGCCCTTGACAAATTCCGCTTCTTGTAGTATAATAAAAGCATCGCCGCTGTGGTGGAATAGGCAGACACAAGGGACTTAAAATCCCTCGCTGGCAACAGCGTACCGGTTCAAGTCCGGTTAGCGGCACCATCGAAAGAATGTCGATTTTACGGCATTCTTTTCTTATTTTCTGACTAATTTGGTAGAAAAGTTTCTTGTGAATGAGCGTTTTTCTACCGGATTTCTACCAAATTTTCTACCAAAATCGCTGCTTTTTTCAATTTCACTTTCATTTTTGGTCTTAGCACAAAAGATTTTTATCCCCCGTGTCAAGTTGACCTGATTAACTTTTTTACTTTTTTTATAATGCCGCCGTGGTAGAATGGGTAGACGATCGGCACACTATTATCGCAGGTTCTCAGGTTGAGGACTTGCGATTTTTTTCGTCCTCTGAACCTTTATCATGGATAGCCTGTTCCGTATCTGTACTGTCTCCACCCAACACTTTGGCGATAGTCTCCGCAGACTCCACTTTGGAATGAAAGTCGAGGTGACTATAAAAATTGGCTGTAACATTAAATGTTGAATGTCCAAGCCACTCCTGGATCGCCTTCATGGATACTCCGTTTGCCAGCAACAGACTGGCACATGAATGACGAAGATCATGGAATCGAATGTGTTTGAGCTTATTTTTCTTAATGATGTACTTGAAGTGAGTAGTTACAAAGTTTGGCGTAATCAGCTTACCGAAGTTGTCACGGCACACAAAGCCGTCATATTCCCTGTCAAAGTCTTTACCGAGGAGCTTCGAGTAGTATTCTTCAAGGTTTTTGCGTTCTATTAGCATCTGCTCAATATGAGGAATCAAGGGAAAAGTTCTTACACTGGACTCAGTTTTAAGCTGATTTTCGACAAAAATCATTTCTTTGCCGCCGCCATAAGTGCTGGAAACCTTACGGCGAACCGTGAGTTTCTTTTCCTCAAAGTTGACGGAATCCCACTTCAAACCAATTATCTCGCTCTTGCGAAGTCCGTAGTAGGCTGCAATATGTACCACAAGTTCAAGTCTATCGCCCTTGAATACTTCAAAGAGCTGTTCCAACTCGTCCTTGTTGTAGAAATTGGCTTCAAACTTCTGGATTTTCGGCAGTTCAACCTTATCTGCGACGTTTACATCGAGCATATCCATTTTTACAGCATATTTTAGTGCTTTGTGGATATTGGCATGGTAATGCTTTACCGAATTGCCCGAAAGACCGCTGTTGAACTTATCGTTATAGAACTGCTGAAGCTGTAAAGCTGTCAGGTTGCCAAGAAGAAGATGCGGATAACGCTCGTCAAAATAGTTTTTGATCCTGGTGATATAGCGATTGTAGCTTTCATAAGAGGTTCGTGCGATTGTCGGTCTGATTGTTTCAAGCCAGTAGTCAAGAAATGCTGTGAACTCAAAACTTGTCTTGCATACAGCATCATCACTGAGAACCTCCTCGCTGAGTTCTGTCTTTTCCTTTGGGGTTTCCTTGACTTTTGTTAAGCTGCCTGTGAGAAACTCCTCATAGAACTTTGCTACTATTACGTTCACCTTTGCTGTCAGTGCTTTATAAGAACAGTCAACAGGCAAATCGGTTGTAACCCATTTTCTCTTACGCTTGCCACTATCGTCCTTGAAATCAAAGACAACATAGTTTTTGCCCTTCTTTTCGGCAATAATGTACTTAAAAGGCAGACTTGCTTTCATTATATTATCCTCCTTATGTCGAAAGCGGTGGTCTGCGCTATTGACCTCATAACTATATTGTAGCGCGATACAAAGTCATTTGCAAGCGTTTTCCTACCACTTCTACAAAATTTGACACAAGGGACATTTCTACCAGTTATTTTTGTGCGCATTGCAGAACGAAATCTATAATCGTAGCTTTTGCGACCTTGATTGTTCTACCACAAGGAATTTTTTTGAGTTGTCCTTCCTTGATAAGCTGATAAACCTTTTTCTTTCCATAGCCGAGAATTTCACATAAGTCCTTTACTTCCAGTATCTCAGGATATTCGCTATACATATTCTTATATACAACTTCAAGCGGTATTGAATCCATAGGACATAACCTCCTTCCTGTCAGAAGAAAAGAAACTGAAAAAGCGTAGATGTTCCATATTCTATTGTCAAGATACTAAGTGCATCGTTGTCAGTTATTTTTATGCCTGATATTTGATGTACTGTTGGCAGCTTCTCCTCAAATCGAGAGGAAGCTCCCGACAGCATATCAGCCGTCAAACAAAACTAAGAGGAATGTGTGAGATGCCTTTGGCAATGTACGCTCCGAAGGACGTACACTCCCAACAGCATCTCTGCTGTTGACAGAAAAATAAAAGAAATTAACATGAAAGCATAGTTGAAAGTATGGGACGGTGCGGCAAATGGAAGAACCGTACCGCCCCTCATCACGGAGGATAGGATATGTCAGCGAGTGATCCGTACCCTTTTCAGCCATCAGTGGTATGAACCCCTCTATATATCAACCGAGGATTTTGCAAAATCGGGAAGGTTTTTCCCATGTTTATTTCTCCAAAAAGAAAAAATCAGCGTTCTGCACATATTTCTTTATTCGTTTTCGTGCAAGATGATATACTCCTTGAGCTTCTGCTTTGCAATCTTGATTCGGTAACGCACCATATCAATTGATAAACCGTATTTCTCAACGAGATACCACATCGTCACCTTATCCTCTCTCAGAAAGTAGTCCCGTATAAGCTCATACCCTTCAGGAAAATCCGATTTCAGCAGTTCTAAGGCATCAGGCAGATAATCAAGCCTGTTCCGGTGCCTGATCTGCTCCTTTTCTTCTTCATCGCTTATGGGAATACTCGCAGGATCGGGATTCGAAGATAGAACATCGTCAAAATCGGGATAGATCTTTCCGTTTTTTGCATCCAGCTCCTCAATGTATCGTTCTTTTCGCAAGAGCTTGTTGTACTCTTTCTCGATGTTACGGGGAACATCATCGCCAAAGTGGACATACATAAATCTTCCCATTACTCACTGTCCTCCTTAGCAGAGGTCAGGTTTGTAAGAGGTTTGGTATGGATTGCCTTCAACTGTTCATTGCAGGCTGTAAGCGTAAAACGTTTATCGAATGCACAGCCGTCAAGATAAGCCCTGATGATATTCTTATCTGCTTTTCTGTAATCCTGGTCACATGGCATCGCATACAGCAGGAGCGAAAACAAGTAACGCTGCCTGAAAGGGTGAAGTCTGATTGCTATACAGACCGCACAGAGGTAATCATACTGCATCTTCCTTTTACCCGAAAGATACCGTGAGAGCGTAGATGGAGCAATTCCCGTCAGTCTTGCAAGCGTTTTCTGGCTTATATTGATCTCGTCTAAATACCGACATAATGCCACGCAGAAGCTGTCCTTGTTCTGCTCATTGAGATCATCAGTCCCGTAAACGTAAACTTCGTAGCTTTGCGGCTCCTCATGTTCGCTGAATAATGAAATCTGAGGAGTATGTAAATCATTCATAATACCGGTTCCGTCCTTTCTGTCAGACGGAAATCAGCAAATGAACATAGTAAGCCTGTCATTCGGAATATACCCGTCCGACAATCAAACATTACTCGTCCATTCGATCGTTTCATATTCAGTTTCCATACAGTGATCGAGTAACCCTCCTGCGCAGTAAGGTTCACCGTTGGAGCAACGCGCCGATGCGTTCTATATTATTATGAACCATTACAGCGTAAAAAGCAACTTCTCAGCGTTCCCGTTCGGGAACACCCGATTTTTATAAAAGCCCCATTTTCCTGCACTTTTCGATAATGCACTACCGATTCAACATTTCCACCTAACTCATTCAAACCTCAGTCCCATGTTGAAAAATTACTCTTTGTGCAAAATTATAGTGCGGCAACTTTTCACCAAAATTTCATTTTCCTATCACATTATGAGTAAAAAAAAGGGCGGCCTGATCTGCTCAGACCGCCCTTTATGCCGAGAGTTTACAGCATAACACACTCAACTTCTGTATCAGCACAAACAAATCCGCAAGGCAATCAATGCAGACCGTGATCTATTATCATCGTCCAGTACACAGCTATCACCCCCTAAAGACCGTAATGGATTACCGATCAAGTCTTGTATGGAACTGTTCAATGACATCACAAAAGTATCGAGTTGTATGCTTGTCTGCTTCCATTATATGAAACCAGTTGTACAAAATTTGGCTTTCTGGAAACAAACTTTCATTTTTTATTATATCATTTAAGATAGACAGAATTTGTACTTCTGAAAAGAAAAGAGCCATTGCTTTATCGCAACAGCTCTGATAATTGATGATTTATAGTTTGTATTCTTTCACATATTCTCTCACGTCAATACCGCTTTCGATATATCTCAGCAGTATCTCCGCACAGGCATGACTATCACTGTCTGCCTGATGATGATCGAGAGCAATACCGTAGTGATCGCACATCACGTTTAGGTTATGCTTCATATCAGGCAGAACACGCCTGCCGATCCGGACCGTACAAAGGTATTTTGCCGTCGGTTTCCAAGAGATACCGTAATCACGCAGACAGGCACGAAGAACGCTCATATCGAACACAGCATTATGTGCAACTAGGATACCCTTGCTCATGATAGGCTCAATCTTCTTCCATAGCTCTGCAAAATTCGGAGCGCCCTTGACCTTATCCGCATCTATTCCGGTGAGCTTAGTGTTGAAGTAGTCGAAGTGTGTTTCGGGATCAACAAGAGAAAAGTAGTTCGCCACGATCTTATTATCCTTGATTGCAGAAATGCCTATCGCACTCATACGGTCATTTGCACGATTGGGCGTTTCAACGTCAAAGACTATGTAGACTGCCATATCGTATCACTCCCAAGCAAAGCAGATTATAGGTTAATTATACCACAACGGAACGGAAAGGTCAATTGGCAGAAAGAAAACAACCGACATTGCTGCCGACTGCCTTTCATTATGCTCCGATTCGCTCAAAGCTATTCAAAACCTGTTTATCCGAGAAAAATGACAGCTTACCGTCAGATCATTAATTATGGGATTGCACAAGAGTTGCTTGTGAGTTGCAGAAAGAGCCGTCAAAAAGCTGTTACTAAGCAAATTCAGGATAAGCTCTTAGCATTTTACGGACTTCTTCCAAATACTCAGCTCGTTCTTTTACAGGCGAAACAAGCTCCACACCGTCACCATACTGCATAAGCCACAGATAAAATTTGCGGTTGATACCTACCCGTACACGGATACGAACATAGTCAGAATCTTCATCGTGAAAAATCGAAGCGTAATCTCCAAAATTTTCCCTCATTTCATCGAGCAGATACTTCTTTACCCGCAGTGTGACTACGGTGAAGTATTCAGGAGCAAACATATCCGTTACGAACCCCTCATAATTGTCCTCCGGTGGCAGCCGAACATAAGACACTTCGCCACCGAGGATATTCTTCATTCGGTCAACTCTATATATACGCCATTTCCTGTCCTTCTCATTGAGGCATTTAAGATAGAATCGCTCATGGAAGTAGATCACGCTCACAGGGAGCATTTCCCGTTTCTTATAGTAATAAGCTATCTGTTTCGTTGTTTCGTCATACTTGCCGTATTCAAAATCTATTTTCTGCCGTTCACCGATCAATCTATGAATCTTATCCAAGTTTTCCAAGAGATCGAGTGTCGAGGGACAACGTTCATTCAGAACGATACGGCTGATGAGCTGCCTGATCTCTGCATCGGAACACATACCCTCAAATTTCTTTATCAGTGTTTTCTTCTGAAATGCTGTCAGGAATTTGTTTATCGAGATCGAATCAACGATGAAACGTATTTCATTGAATGAGAAACTCTTGTCAATTAAAGCATAGTATGCCGTGTTATGTTCACGGTTATGCTTTACGATATGATTTCCCATAGCAGTCAGCCTGTCAAGGTCACGGCGAATCGTTACGTTCTTCACTCTGGTCAGATTGCAGACATTGGCGAGGTGTTCTTGTATCTGGCTGATTGATACATAGTGGTTCTCGTCCGTGTACCGTGACAGATAATCGTAGATGTATATAATTCTTTCATGATCCATTTTATTTTCCCTCCTGAAAAAGCTGAAAACCCTGTTCTGAAACGGAGTTCAGAACAGGGATTTTTGCATTTTACTTATCCCGTTCACGCATCGCCCCTAAATGAAATATATTCTTCTGTCAGATAGCGATCCGGACACAGCCTACTATTACTATTTTACCATAATTATGCATGAGTATCAATCAAGTTCGAAAAAAAACGGTATATTATTCGGAATGTTGTATCATCAGCAAATTTAACTGTAAACTTTTCATGAACATTTGCGGATTTCTTTCCCGATTTCTCAAATTTGGCGGTATATAAGTGAGGGGGTATTGCAGCCGAAGTTGCAAAGCTCCAATTTCTCTGACGGAGAGAGGAAACTTTGCAGAGCCAAAGGCTCAAATTGAAATCACGCACGGAGGGCGTGATTCAAACCCAGCAAGCTCGGTATCTCCGCATTACAATTTCTCAGAAATTTAATGTTCCGATACAATGCTTGCAAGAGGGACACCCCTTGAACCCCGAACAAAAGGAGATGAGAAAAATAGCAGAGATCGAACCGCATAATCGGTATATGCAGATACGCCTCACCGAAGCAGAATACGAAGCTATCGAGCGCAAGTTTCGCAACAGCGGTCTGAGGTCACGGAGCGAGTTTATCAGGGCTATGATCTTTGAGGGATATATAGTCAATTTTGATGAGGAGAAGTTTGATAAGATTTACAGGCTTGTCGGAAGTATTTCCAACAACATCAATCAGATAGCCGTGAGAGCGAACAGCACGAACAAAGTGTATACCGAAGACATCGTGAACATCAAGGAGGGGCAGGATAAGATTTGGCAATTACTAAACTCTTTGCAATCAAAACTACTGAGGTTAAAGCGTTAGCCTATATCGCCAACCCTGAAAAAACAGACGGCGGCAGACTGATCTTCACATACGGGTGCAGCTCTGATCCTGCACAGGCAAGCAGAGATTTTGAAGCAGTCCGTGCAGGAGGAACGGGCTTGAATACTGTCCTCTCTCAGCACTTTATTCAGAGCTTTAAGCCTGGTGAGATCACGCCTGAAAGAGCTTTGGAAGTAGGCAAGGAACTTTGCGAAAAATTCCTCAAGGGCGAATACCAATACTTTCTCGCAATCCATACCGATACCGACCATACACATCTGCACGTTATCTTCAATAATGTGAACCGAAAAAACGGCAGAACTTTCGAGACCAATATGAATCAGGGCAAGGTCAAGGAACGTGCGTGGAAGAAGCTTATTGACCTGTCGGACGAAGTATGCAAACGGCATCATCTGGATGTTATCGAACACCCCGAAAGAACGAAGGGCAAGAGCCATTGGGAGTGGGATATGAACCGTCAAGGGCTATCGTGGAAAGCCAAGCTGAAATACACGATAGATCAGGTTGTGAAAGCAAGCGAGGACTTCGATGATTTTATCAGGAAGTGCGCCGAGTATGGTGTGCTTGTTGAGTACAATCCAGACCACAAGATCGACCTGAAATTTATGCTTTCGGAGCAGAAAGAACGCAATCCGAGAGCCAAGATGACTCGTGCCCGAACACTCGGCTGGTACTATGAAACACGGCAGATCAAAGACCGCATCGCTCAGTATCACGGAGTTATGATCTACACGCCGAGGACAAAGGTCAGAGTTATCACAAAGAAGCCACCGAACAAGTTCGTTCAGGACGCTATCGACCGTGGCAATATGAAGCTCGCCAGTATCGCAAAGAATGTGATAGCCGAGTACGGTGCCCCGCCTGATCAGATACGGCAGGCGGCAATATCGGAATACGCTCACAGCCGAGGACTTCTCTCCGAGC
>OGPY01001040.1_pt1 | contig 22381 bp, 13 predicted proteins | sample 1553121 | NCBI WGS metagenome assembly OGPY01 (sample SAMEA2580004, study PRJEB22360) | human gut metagenome
GTCACTCAGTAAGGAAGGGGCAAAATTTTGTTCCCCCTTACCCATATTTGTACGAATTACAAAAAAATTCGTAAAAAAAATCAAAAACGTTGAAGTGCAAAAAAAAGCGGGGTGTCAGATTTCTGCAAAACAAAAAAAGTTTGATGAGCGGGACGTCAATTTCTGTGAGCTTGCGAGCAGAAATTTCGCCGCTCCCCTACAAAAAACGCCCCCATTTAGGGGACGTTCTTGTATTATTTTTCTGTTCTGAATGGTGCGAGTGGTATGCCTGTTTCGTTGAAGATAGTTACCTCGCAATAGTTGAACCAGTTATATCTTGCATATAGAGGTTTTTCAACAGCGTCTGACTTGATGAAAATTTTACTGCCGTTTATGGTGATATCGGCTTTTACGAACTCTTCGTCCTTGCCTGCTATCTCAAAGCCCTGTGCTTCGCCCTTTACTACAAAGCCGTTTTCGGCATGGTCAAAGCTAAGCTCTATACCACCGTTTTTATACTCCAGCGACTTATAGATAGGTCCAAATGCTTTTACGTCCATGCCGTAGAAAAGCTTTTCTGCCTGCAAACAAAGTCTTTCGCCAACGGGTACTTTATTCTTTGGGTGAATCTCGTTGAACTCACCGCAATCTGAGATAACAGCTATTCCTGTATTTTTCACTGTTTTATATGCTCTCATCTGTGCTTCTCTTATTTTACACCAATGCTTATAATCAGGGTCTGCGGCATATTTGAACATAGGCAGCTGGACGATTATGAACGGAAGCTCATCGTCGCCCCACTTCTCTCTCCAAAGCCTGATAAGAGATGTGAGGAGGGTGTAATAGCTGTCAGGCTTATGGTCGTCAGACTCGCCCTGATAATAGAGGAAGCCTTTTATTGTATAAGGACAAACTCTTGACACCATAGTCTCGAAAAGTCCTGTTGGGCGGAATGGGTTTACGCAGTTTATTGGACCCGGCCAATTCTTATCGCCAAGGATCTCGTTGGCTTTCTCCCAGCTCATTGTTGGGTCTTTTTGCAGAAGCTCCCCGTATTTTTTATCCCACACACGCTCAAATTTCTGATAATCTCTGTATTCTTTTATCTGCTCCTCTACAGTTTTGCCCTCAATACGTTTTTCATACTCGTCTATGTAGCTTCTTATTTCAGCGTTGTTTTCAAGGGTCGGTCTGTCTACCCATGCGGAGGCTGATGTGCCGCCCCAGTTACAGCCGATAAGTCCTACTGTTACGCCAAGGTCTTTGGCAAGCTTTCTTCCAAAGAAAAAGCCGACTGCACTCCATGCCCTTGAATTATCTTTTGAAGCCTGTGACCATGCGGTATTGTTTTCGTCCTCATAGAACATTTCGTCAAGGGTGCCACGCTTTTGAGTGTAATAAAATCTTACGTTGCAATCAGGGGTGAGGTTTTCGAGGACTTCTTTGCCGCCCTTTGCGTTTTGAAGTTCAAGCTCCATATTTGACTGACCGCCGCAGAACCACACTTCGCCTATCATGATACGGCAGAATTTTTTCTCTGTACAGCCGTCTGAAACTGTCATTTCATACTCTCCGCCAGCACTCATTGGAGGGAGAACGGCTGTCCACCTGCCGTCGCAGACCTGCGTCTGGACTGACACGCCGTTGAGCGTTACGGTGACAGTTCTTTCCTCGTCCCCAAGTCCCCAGACTGTTATGTTCTTGTCACGCTGGAGCACCATATCGTTTGAAAAAATATTTGCTACTTTTAACATACTTCTTTCACCTTTCAATACCTATAAAAATTCAATATTCAAAAAGATATCATCGCCTCAGGCGATACCTTAATTCCTCACTCCTAACTCCTCACTTACAGTGTGTGGTAGAAAAGAATGATATCCTCAAAGACGCCCTCTTTGTTTTCAAAGCCCTTCGGTACAGTGCCGAGCTTAACAAAGCCGAGGTTTTCGTAAAGCTTTACCGCCTTGACATTTGACGCAACAACGGCATTGAACTGGAGCACCTTAAAGCCTTTCTGCTTTGCTATGAAAAGACAATGTTCGACTATGACCTTGCCTGCTCCTTTTCCACGGCAGGTGCTTTTTACGGCATAGCTTGCGTTTGCGATATGTCCGCATCTGCCAACGTTATTAGGGTGGAGGATATACATTCCTACAGTTTCGCCCTCATACTCTGCAACACCGCAGAATGTTTGTGAAGCAAAAAACTTTTTCGCACCCTCATAGTCGAGAGTTTCTTTCTGTGGGAAGGCATTGCCCTCTTTTACAACTTCGTTCCATATCTCTGCCATTGCAGGAACGTCATCAATATTGTAACCTCTTACGGTCACGTTTTTCATTTTTGCCATTTTGGATACTTCTCCATAATAAAATTACTCTATAAATGACTTCATGCCACGCTCACGTCGCCAATCAAGGAACTCCTCATATGTGCCCTGTCTGTCGATACAGCCGTCGTGGGTTATCTCGATTATTCTGTTTGCAACTGTCTGAACTATTTCGTGGTCATGAGATGCGAAAATCACAACGCCTTTGAAATCTCTAAGTCCGTTATTCACGGCTGTGATAGACTCAAGGTCGAGGTGGTTGGTAGGTCTGTCAAGCATTATAACGTTTGAGCCGAAGAGCATCATACGGCTGAACATACATCTTACCTTTTCACCGCCTGAGAGAACTTTTACAGGCTTATATATCTCGTCCCCTGAGAAGAGCATTTTGCCAAGGAAACCTCTGAGGTAGGTGTCTGTTACCTCGGAAGTGGAATATTTTCTTATCCAGTCAACTATGCTTTCGTCATTATCGTTGAAGTAGGCTGAGTTATCTATTGGGAAATAGGAACGTGATGTGGAAACGCCCCACTTAATGCTGCCCTCGTCTGGCTCTTCTTCCTCTGCAAGTATCTTGAAAAGCATTGTGATAGCCTGCTCGGACTCGCCTATGAAAGCGACCTTATCGGTACGGCTGAGGGTAAAGGAAACATTATTGAGAAGCTTTACTCCGTCAACTGTTTTTGAGATGCCGTTGACTTTGAGTACGTCTTTTCCAAGCTCTCTATCCATATTAAAGCCTATGAAAGGATATTTTCTTGATGAGGCAGGCATTTCCTCGACTGTGAGCTTATCAAGAAGCTTTCTTCTTGCGGTAGCCTGCTTGGACTTTGATTTGTTTGCTGAGAAGCGGTTGATGAACTCCTGGAGTTCCTTGATCTTCTCCTCGGCTTTCTTGTTCTGGTTCTTTATCATTCTCTGCATAAGCTGTGAGGACTCATACCAGAACTCGTAGTTACCAACATACATTTTTATCTTTGTATAGTCGATATCCACGATATGGGTACAAACATTATTAAGGAAGTGTCTGTCATGGGATACGACGAGGACAGTTCCGAAATAGTCGGCAAGGAAGTCCTCAAGCCAGCTTATAGCGTCGATATCAAGGTGGTTTGTAGGCTCGTCAAGCATGATGATATCAGGGTTGCCGAAAAGTGCCTGTGCAAGGAGCACCTTGACTTTTTCGTTACCTGAGAGGGTGGACATCTGTGAATAGAGGATATCCTCGGAAAGACCAAGACCCTGAATGAGCTTTGAAGCGTCAGACTCAGCTTCCCAGCCGTTTAATTCTGCGAACTCGCTTTCAAGCTGACCTGCTCTGTCGCCGTCCTCCTCGGTGAAGTCCTCCTTGGCGTAAAGCTCGTCCTTTTCTTTCATTATCTCATAAAGACGCTTATTGCCCATTATTACAGTTTCGAGAACTGTATACTCGTCAAATGCAAAGTGATCCTGACGAAGCACTGAAAGTCTGTCCTCTTTTGAGATCACTACCTCGCCTGTGGTAGGCTCTATCTCACCGCAGAGGATCTTCAGAAATGTTGACTTTCCTGCACCGTTTGCACCGATTATGCCATAGCAGTTGCCGTTTGTAAATTTAAGGTCAACGTCCTTGAAAAGAAGCTGACCACCGAATGAAAGGCTTACGTTTGATACTGTTATCATTTTAACTCTCCTATATCTGATAATTATACTTTGACACTTTATTATACCACACAAAGCGGCTTATGTCTACTTTTAATTATTAATTTTTCATCACTGCGCTTTTATGGTGCAAACGAGGTTTTGCTCTTGACGTTTTCAACAAAAAGTGTTATAATTGTTATGTTCACATTGGCAATAGCGATAATTATTGCCCTGAAAATTCAAGAAATTAAGTTGGAAAGGATAACTTGAATATGAAAAAAGTTTTGTTCGCTTCTTCGGAGTGTGTTCCGTTTATCAAGACAGGCGGTCTTGCTGACGTTGTTGGCTCTCTGCCTAAGTGCTTTGACAAGAGGTATTATGATGTCAGAGTAATTCTTCCTAAATATTCCTGCATGAAACAGCAGTGGAAAGACATGATGCAGTACAAAACGCATTTCTACATGGACTTTGCAGGTCAGAGCCAATATGTGGGCGTGCTTGAATGCGTTTATGATGGCGTTACGTTCTATTTTATCGACAACGAACATTATTTCACCGGTGACAAGCCTTACACTGAGCATCACTGGGATATAGAAAAGTTCATGTACTTTGACAGAGCTGTGCTTTCTGCTCTGCCGCTTCTTGATTTCCGTCCTGACGTTATACACTGTCACGACTGGCAGACGGGTCTTATACCTGTATATCTTCATGACAGCTTTGCAGGGGGAGATTTTTTCCGCGGCATAAAGACTGTTATGACTATACACAATCTGAAATTCCAGGGAAATGACGGAGTTGAGCAGTTCAAGAGGATATCCGGTCTGTCTGACTACTACTTCACTATCGACAAGCTGAGAACGGGCGTTGACGGAAATATGCTCAAGGGCGGTCTTGTTTATGCTGACGCTATCACAACTGTCAGCAACACATACGCAGAGGAGATAAAGACGCAGTTCTACGGCGAGGGTCTTGACGGACTTATGAGGGCAAGGGCTAACGATCTCCGTGGTATCGTAAATGGTATCGACTACGTTGATTACAACCCTGACACGGACAAGAACATTGTTGTAAGATACAATTATGACAACGTGCTTGAGAAGAAGATACACAACAAGAGGGCAATTCAGGCTGAGCTTGGTCTTGCGCAGGACGACAATCGCTTTATGATAGGCATTGTTAGCCGTTTGACAGATCAGAAGGGCTTTGACCTTATTGCATACATGATGGAAAGAATGTGCGAACAGGGCATACAGTTCGTTGTGCTTGGCACGGGCGAGCAGAAATATGAGGATATGTTCCGCTGGTTTGCAGGCAAGTATCCTGACAGGGTTTCCGCTAACATTTACTACAGTGAGGAAATGAGCCACCGCATTTACGCATCTGCTGACGCATTCCTTATGCCGTCACTTTTCGAGCCATGTGGACTTTCACAGCTTATGTCACTGCGTTACGGTACGTTGCCTATCGTTCGTGAAACTGGCGGTTTGAGAGATACTGTTCAGCCGTTCAATCAGTTTGAGAGGACCGGCACTGGTTTCAGCTTTGCAAACTACAATGCACACGAGATGTACAACACTGTTATGTTCGCAAAGTACATATTTGATGACAGACGTGACGAATGGAACGGACTTATCAAATCTGCAATGGCACAGGATTTCTCATGGCAGGCTTCTGCTAACAAGTATCAGGAAATGTATGACTGGCTTATCGGCTAAGATAGATACAAGAAAAGCTCCGCCTTCCTGCGGAGCTTTTCTTATGTTATAGGTTTTGTGGCAAGCATATGATTTATCGGAGATCAGGTGGGAGACCTCAGATCACCGCTACGGAAACAAACATAAAAAGCGGTACAGTTTAGGCTGCACCGCTTTTGTTTTGCATTTATCAGTCACCGAAAGCGACGCCCAGAGCCTTTGCGGTCTTGACGAGCTGGTGGTCGGCAGGGACGAATTTTGTTTTGCCTGCGACTTCTGAAAGTGGGTTTTCTGACACAACTTCATTTATCATTGCCACTGCATAGCCGTATTTATCGGCTGCGATAAGCTCTGCGGCATGGACGCCGAACTTTGTGGCGAGAACTCTGTCATAGGCTGACGGGCTGCCGCCTCTGAGCATATGACCAGGAACGCAAACTCTTGTTTCTCTGCCTGTAAGCTCTTCTATTTGCTTTGCAATTCTAGGGGTAGCAGTTGTAAGACCCTGTTCTGCACGGAGTCTTGCTCTTTCCTTCTTTTTAAGCTTTGCCTCTTCTTTATCAAAAGCACCCTCAGCTACGGCGAGGATAGAAAATCCCTTTGATTCTCTCTTTTCGCAGGCAGCGGCAAGCTTTTCGATATCATATGGTATTTCAGGAATGACTATCATATCTGCACCGCCTGCGATACCTGAATAGAGGGTGAGCCAGCCGGCTTTATTGCCCATTATTTCTGCAACGAGTATTCTTCCGTGGGAATTAGCTGTGGAATGAAGTCTGTCGATAACGTCTGTGGCTGTGTCAACAGCGGTATGGAAGCCGAACGTTACGCTTGTGCCCCAGATATCGTTGTCGATAGTTTTAGGCAGGCCGATAACGTTAAGTCCCTCGGTTGAAAGGAGGTTAGCGGTCTTATGAGTGCCGTTGCCGCCCAAGGTGAGCAGGCAATCGAGCTTCTGCTTTTTATAGGTTTCTTTCATAGCCTTTACTTTATCCACGTTATCTTCTTCGATGACCTGCATTTTCTTGAAAGGCGTTCTCTTTGTGCCGAAAATAGTTCCGCCTGTGGTAAGGATACCTGAAAAGTCAGACTGCTTCATTTCCTTGCACATATTATTGATAAGCCCATAATAGCCGTCCTCTATGCCGATTATCTGGACGTCTTCGCCAAACTTTTCATAGCAAGCCTTTGCAACGCCTCTGATAGTTGCGTTAAGTCCCGGACAATCTCCTCCGCTTGTGAGTATGCCTATTCTTTTCTTCATTTTACCAAGTCCTTTCAATGAAATTCTATCATTATCAACGATATCAATACTTATCGCTTGTGCTGAAATCTTCTATATCGGCTTCGTCGGAAGGAGTGATATCCTGCTGAGTTTCCTCAGGGGTGGCCTCGCTTTCCGGCTCATCGTCAATATATGTGAACCTTGAAGTCTGATGCTCTTTCTTATCCTTTTCACTGTTCTCGCTAAGTTTGAAACGTGCTATCATATTCTTTAGTATGAGCGACTGGCTTGAAAGCTCTTCACTTGCGGAAGCTGAACCGACTGCAGTCGAGGTATTGGCTGATACAACGGCTGATATCTGGTCTACTCCCGTATTTACCTGAACGATAGCTTCTGCCTGCGCCTCAGAAGCATCTGAGATATTTTTTACGAGATCCTTTATAGTATTTGAATTGCTTACGATATTGTTCAGCGAATCAGCAGTTTCTTCGGCTATCTTAGAGCCCTTTGAAACAGCGGCAGACTGGTTTTCGATAAGTGAAGCGGTCTGCTTTGCGGCTTCGGCTGATCTTGACGCCAGACGTCTTACCTCGTCTGCTACCACGCCAAAGCCCTTTGAACCCTCTCTTGCGGCCTCTACGGCGGCGTTAAGGGCAAGGATATTTGTTTGGAATGCGATCTCGTCAATGACCTTGATTATCTTTGAGATCTCATCAGAAGCAGTATGGATAGCATTCATGGCATTTACCATGTTGCCCATATCGCTGTTGCAGTTGTCAACGGCTTCGGTATTCTTAAGTACGATATTATAAGCGTTCTTAGAGTCCTCAGAGTTCTGAGTTATCTGCTTTGAAACATCACTGAGGGTAGCGGAAAGCTCCTCGATCGCAGAAGCCTGCTGTGTAGAACCCTGTGATACAGACTGTGCGATATTTGACACCTGAACCGCTCCTGAGTTCACCTGCTCGGCTGACATATTGATAGAAGCAAAGGTATCAGACAGTGAGTCGAGTATCTCGTTAAACGTACTCTTTATCTTATAGAAGTCGCCCTTGAAAGTGCCTTCCATTCTATGGCAAAGGTTACCCTCGGATATCTGGGTAAGAGCCACTGTAATAAGGTTGATATACTGTCTGAGGCAGACGATAGTTTCTTCCAGAGAGTTTGAAAGGACGCCAAGCTCGTCCTTGGAATACCACACGTCAACAGGGTCGGTAAGGTTGCCCTGTGCGAGAGAACGAAGTCTGTTTGTGGTAGAAATGATAGGCTTTGTTATCCTCTTTGCAAAAAGCAGAGAGAACAGCACCGTCAGGCACATAAGCACAACGCCCATTACAATGATATTAGTAAGTGCGCTGGAGCTTGCAGTGGTGAAGTCGGCAACATTTGTAACCATGACAACAGTACCGTCAAAATATGACGAACCATAATAGCCCACGATATAATTGTTATCCTTAAATTTATACTCTGTTGTACCGCTATTATTTGCAAGTATTTTCTCAACTGCATTTGTCACTTCCGTATATTCTTCATCTTTCTTACCGATCTCAAGGGCATTTTTACCTATCTGATCGGTATCCTTATGAAGAAGGATCTCTCCGTCTTTACCAACAAGATAAACATAGCCGGATTTTCCGAAGGTATATTCATTAAGAGCATTGACAAGCATATCGCTCTGAATGGTAATACAAGCGACTTTTTGTTCTGAGTTGCCAGACTTTGTTGAAGCAAGTATAGAAAAATAATTCTTACCGCCAAAGGAATATATATTGGTTATATAAGCCGAGCTTCTTTCGCAAGCGCTTACGATGTGTTCCTTTTCAACTGATGACGATACCATTTCATTATCTGTTGCAAGCACAATGCCATTGCTGTCAAAAACCGTAAAATTCAGATAGAAGCCTGTGTTGTCTGCAAAGCCACTTTTTACCGCCTTCAGTCTGTCAGCGTCAGTTTTTGCCCCTAAAAAAGAATCAGACTTTACGGTCGAAACTATATTATTCGTATAAGAGCTGATCGTCGAGTCAAAATTCTTAGCCGCCTGAACAGCCAGTGGTTCAGCGGTGCTTTTGAGCGTATCCTTTGCAGAAACGTTTATAAAATACACGGAAACCAAGCTGAGCAGCACCGTGATGATAAGTGCGATTGAAAGCATTGCCAAAAGCAGCTTTGAACGCAACGTTTTCATATACAGTTCCCCCTTATGAACTTGTTTTTAACGCAGCACACAACACTGCGATATTACGTGTTTATTATATCATAATTGCACAATTATTTCAAGTACCACAAGCATATTTTTTGTGAACTTATGATGCAATTAATGATATAGAGGTGAATAAAAATAGGTAAAAAGGGGGTAAATAAAATATGTACATAAGTCTAAGGATAAGAAAAAGGGTGATGCTTTGCGTTATAGCTGTGCTTTCTATGCTGGCGGCGGTGGCTGTTATGCCGACCTTTGCAAAAGAAGAAAAAACAGATGGGATAAAGCTTCCGATCATAATGTATCACAGCATCGTAAAAAACGAAGATTGCAGCGGTGAGTATGTCATAACGCCTATCGAGCTTGAAAAGGATCTGCTTTATCTGAAGCAGAACGGCTACACTACTGTTTTTGTAAATGACGTTATAAGATATGTGAAGCGTGGGGGCGAGCTGCCTGAGAAGCCTATTATACTGTCCTTTGATGACGGCACTTACAACTACAGAGAATATCTTCTGCCGCTTCTTGAAAAATACGATATGAAAGCCACTGTATCTATTGTGGGGGCTTACACTGACGCTGCCTGCGAGGAGGCTGAGCCTGATCCTGCTTACTCTTATCTTGACTGGCAGGACGTTTCGGTGCTTCGTGACAGCGGTCATGTGGAGATATGCAATCACTCTTACGATATGCACAATCTTGAGGGCAGGCGTGGAGTCGGTCAGCTAGAGGGGGAAAGCTACGAGGATTACCGAAAGATATTTCTTAACGACACCACGAAGCTTCAAACGCTTTGCGATGAACACTGTGGTTTTCAGCCAAACGTTTACACCTATCCTTTCGGCATAACCTGCGAAAGTGCAAGTCGGCTCGTAAAGAACATGGGGTTTGAGGCTAGTCTTGGAGTAGAGGAAAAAATCAATATAATAAAAAAAGAAGATGAGCGCTGCCTTTTTGGTCTTTACAGATACAATCGCAGCGGGATCATCTCCACAGAAGAATTCATGAAAAAAGTTTTTGGAGCATAAAAAAAGCAGCCCCTATTGGAGCCACTCTCTAAACTGAATCACCATCAGCATATTCACATTATACTCTGGCAGGTGTCGAAATTATACTTGTTTTTGTGTGATTTTTGTAAAAAAAATGTGTATTCGTGTAAGCAGAGTGAAAAATGCTGTCACAAGCAGCCAAAAGCACGTTGATACGCCACTTTTGGCTGTTTATCATCTCTTTACACAGAACTTATTTATCCTTTTTGCCGCCTTTGATCTTTCCTCTTATCCAGATAATTATTACGACAAGTGCGATAACAAGGACAATAAGGACGATAGCAAGGGCGGTATTGAGCATCTTTTTATACTGGTCCATAACATTTGCGTTTTTGGACACGGCAGATGAAGTATCGGAGCCGTCTTTCTTTTGGACGGTCTGGGTCTGCTGTTCATCTCCGCCTGCGGCTCTTATTATGGTGACAGTATAGGTGGCGGCATTGCCGTCAACGTCTGTGACGGTTATGGTTCGTACATTTTCGCCCACCTGACACTCGCTTGTGCCTGTATACCATACATAATCAGAGGGGCTTGCTGTTGTTCCCTCTATCTCAACATTGGTAACGGAATTGTCAACGTTCACTGTATAGTTATAGACATTATAGGCAAAAGCAGGAGAAAGCTCGCCGTTATCCACTGTCAGGTCTGTAAGAACGCCTTTATCGGGTATGCCGTTTGAAGGTGCGGTCTTAGTGGTAGTGGTGGTGGTAGTGGTCTTTTCGGTGGTGGTCGTGGTTTCTGTTTTGGTCTCGGTTTCCACCTTATCGCCTCCAACTGTTATGACACAATAGGCGGTAGGCGAGCCGATAAGCCCTGACTCAGGGGAATATATCTGACAGCTTTGCAGGCTTATATTTGCATTTCCTGCTGACAGACCTTTGAACGTAAAGCTGAAATCCACTTCTGAAGAGGGGGTATCAGGAAATCCGTTTACTGTAAGAACTCCTCCGCCACCTGAGGCGTTGTCGCTTGACACAAATTCTATAACGGAATCGTCATAGGCGATATTTGCCTGAACGCTTCCTATCTCTGAATCTGCGGAAAATGTCACGGACACTTCAAACTGCTGATCGGTCATGACGGGGTTTTTAGGCGGATAGAAGAAAGCCTCCCCTGTAGCATGGGCAGTGAGAGCCGTCATTGGAACTGCAAGTGCGGCTGTCAAGAGCGATGAGAATATTCTTTTTACAAGCTTTGTTTTTGTGATCATTGCTATCCCTCCCGATAACATGGATAATTATTTGGTATAAACTTTGGCTATATCAGACCACTGTCCGAAATAGGTCTTGTTCCCTGTGGCTGTATAGCTTCTCACACGGACAAAATATGTCTTTTGGCTTTTAAGATCTGTTACGGTCTTTTTGTCGGTCTTTTTTGAGGTCACCTTAACTGTCTTTGCACCGCTGAAAGATATATTTTCAGCGTAGGATATCTCATAGCCTGTAGCAGAGCCTTTCTGTGCATAGTCTATATAAAAGCCTTTTTTCACTGGCATGAGCTTTTGTATGGTCTGCCTTGCGGGGGTGATGACAAAAGACTTCGTTATCACTCCGCCATACGAGCCTTTTCCTGTTACTGCTACCTTAGCTGTGCCTATATTCTTATTGCAGGAATATTTCACTATATAGTCTGTGCCGTTTTTAAGGGTCTTGCCCGAATATGTGACTGTTATGCTTTGGGTGATGTTCCTGCCTGTGAAAGACTTGTTTTTTATGCCTGCGACCTTAGCTTTGGCAATATCATATTTTGCGGTGGTCACGCTCTTTGTATCAGACCATGCGCCGTTATAACGCTTGCCGCTGACTATTGTATACGAACGCACTCTTACATAATATTTCTTCCCTGCCGTCAGGTTTGAAACGGTCTTTTTATCCGTTTTGTTTGAGGATATGATCAAGGTTTTTGCACCTGCGAAGTCAGAGCGTGTACTGTACTGCAATTCATATCCTGTGGCTGAACCTTTCTGAGCAAAGTCGATAAAAAAGCCTTTATATCTTGTTTGCAGAGATTGTATCTCCTGTTTTGCAGGACAAATGGTAAATGTTTTTGTTATAGTACCCTGATAGTTGCCCATGAAGCTTATGATTATTTTTCCAACGCCTATTTTTGTATTTGAGCTATAGGAAACAGTATAATCATGTTCAGGAAGAAGAAATTTTCCTCCGTCCGTTACCATAACGTCAGGTCTTATAGGCTTGCCTGTGTAGGAGAGCGCATCAACATAATAGACGCTTGTCAATTGGGCGGACTTTGGAAGAATGTCGAATGCTTTGGCTATAGTGCCGCTGTATCCGCCAATGCCTGTTATTATCATTTTGCCCTTGCCTGCGGCTATATTATCGGCATAGTCAATGGTATAGTCTTTATTATTTGTCAAAGTGGTATCGCCATAGGAAAGCGTTATACCACTTTGAGCAAGCTCATAGCCTGTGAATGTCATATGTGTTTTAAAGCCTGATATCTCGCAGTCTTTTATAAGCTTTCTGTCGGTATAGACCGCCTGCACTGTCATATGGGCTGTGACTTTTGAAAAGTCTTTATCCCAGCCTGTAAAGCGTTTGCCTATTATGGTCGGTGCTTTGGGCGGATCGACACTTTTGCCGTATTCTACGGTCTGAGATGACAAAACTGTGCCGTTTATATCGGTGAAATCGACCTTGCAGGTATTGGCTTTCCAGCCTGCATAAAGCGTCTTTGAGCCGTCTGAAAAGCTCACAGACGTTATAGGATTGCCATTAAGCTGTGGGTCGGCATACCAGCCTGTGAACTGTGCGCCCTCTTTTGTGGGTGCGGAAAGCTGTGCAGTTTCGCCCTCGCCAAGCTCATCAGGGTTGAGGGAGCTGTTTTCGCCACCGTTAAGGATATAATCTATCTTTGCTTTGTCACTTGGGGTGACTTTTGCGGAAACTGTGGTGTTTTCTGTGAAAACTGTGTCGCTGTTCACAGGTTCGCCTTTATGATACCAGCCGAGGGTGAAGCCCTGCTGAACGTTCACTTTTGGGAACACGGCTTTGCCTGCATAGTCTGTGCATACTTCTATGGTCTGTGCCACAGCGGAGAATGTTATCTTATGGGAAGCCTGCTCGCTATATGATGTCTGGCGCACAAGAGTGCCGTCCATTGTCCACTTTGCGCTGTCTTTGAACTTTTCACCGTAGGTGTTCATTGCATATGCACCTTGAGAAAGTGCATTTTTTGCAGAGAGGCTTGAAACCAGGCTGTCGCTGTCATTGCTGTAACAGCCGTATGCGTTCACAACGGAAACGGCAATATCCCTGCCTCCTATAAAGGCATTTGTAATGGCGGAGCTGTTTTCCCTCAGGTTTGAAGAACACTCTGTTATGATACCGCAGGATTGTCTTCCTATGACGCCACCTGAATAGACTTCTCCTGACACTGTGCCGTCAAAGGTGCAGGCTTTTATGGCTGTTCCTTGATAAAAACCCACTATTCCACCTGCGTAATCGCCTTTCACTATACAGTTTTTCAGGGAAATGTTATTTATCTCTGCACCATTTTTTATGTATGCGAAAAGCCCTGAATACTCCCCTGAGGAGATAACTGCGTTTTTTATAAGATGTCCGTTGCCGTCAAAATAGCCCATGAATGGGTTTTCAGAATCGCCTACGGGTGAGATAGTTTTTCCGTCAAAGTCAAGGTCGCCTTCAAGGGTGACTAGCTTGCCCTCGAAGCTTTCGCCACTGCTGACACGCTTTGCAAAGCTTTCCCACTGGGCTTCTGTGGTTATAACAAGGGCTTCGTCCTGTTCTTCTGCGGCGGAGATAAGGAGCTTTTGTGCGTTTGAGATATCGTTCTTGGAAGCAGTTTCATCTGCAAGCACCGTTCGGGCATTGTTTGCTTCCCTTTCACAGCCTGCAAGGGTGCCGTACTTCACAAGGGTGGTTTCAAGTGAACTTTTATCGGGCTTTGCAGTATCGTCAGTATAAGCATAGATAAAAAGACTTCCTATGGAGTCGGTCTTATCTGCTCCAACGTCAGACCAATATTTGCCGTTAAGAGAAATATAGCTTTGCCCTGACTGCGCCTTTGATGTTCGGTCGCTTTCTGCAAGGAGATATCCCCTGCCGCTGTCGCCGCTGAATTTTACTGAAATGGAATATTTCTCGCCCTCTTCAAGGAGGATATCCTCGGGAAAGTCAACTGTATAAAAGCCGTTTGCGGACACTGAGCCGCTTATCTGCGTTTCAAGGACGCCTATAGGGTCGCTGTCTGAAACGTCGGTATAGACGCTTAGGGTGTAATCCGCACTGCCCGTTTTGCCCACATACATAAAGCCTGCTTTATCAAGCTTTTCATCGGCTTTAGCGGTGAAAACATTTGCACCGTAAACAGAGCCGTCATTGCTGGCGTTCACAACATAGCCTGTCATTTTGCTGTAGTGATATGTATTATCACAGCTTTCTTCAAAGTCATAGCAGCAAAACTGTCCGAACTCTGCTTCGTCATAGGACACCCAATAGAAGCCGTCATTGTCCTGATCTGCGCCCCACGAGCCTTTCACAAGCCATGCGCCGTTATTGGCAGGCTTGTATCTGAAATTATCCTTACTGTAGTTATCGTCCCAGCCCACCACTGTGACGGAATGATTTATGATAGTGTTTTTTGAGGCATCGGGATCATAGTAGGCAGTATTGTTATGATTCATATAGCCATTTCCTGCAAAATAACTTGCGGAAACTGCTCCAAGCTCCATTATTTTACGCTTCACCTGCGTGGTGCTTGAAAGCTCCATGACATAATTCAGCCTGTATTCGCTGACGCTTTTCTTATTTTCGGAAACTATCATATTCTCTGTGCCGGATTCTAAAAACGGCTCGTAATCCTCATAGCATAGTCCCTGACCATTTGCAAGGGCGGATGCCGCAAAGAGCCAGTTTCCTCCTGATGAGAAATCGTCTTTACCTGTGGCTGTGCCTGAATTTGAGGACAGCACCAAGGCTGGCACGGAAAATTCTGCGGAGGGGTTTTCAAGCCCCTTTTTGATAAGATCCTGTTCTGCGCAGGCAAGGGCTGAGAATGCCCAGCAAGCACCTGTTGAAGCCTGATCTTTTACTGTTGTGATCTCTCCTGAGCTTCTTGGGTCATAGGTGGATGGGAGCTTTCGGGCGGCTAGTCTTGCAGGGGACTTTATCTGATAGTCGCCGTCTGTGCTTTTGGCCACGCCCTCTATCTCATAGCTATAGCCGTTATGGGTAAAGTTTACGGGAACGACTTTTATGCCGTTATCCTCGTTGGCAAGTGCAAAAGTCTGCGCCGAAAGCTGAAAAGCCAAGAGCAAAGCTGTCAAAAGCCCTGCCGCACCTTTCATTCTTCTCATGTTCCGCCCTCCTGTTTATCTCAGGTTATGGTTATCTTTCTTGTATACTCGTTTGAAATACATCTTCCGTATGCCGCTGTTTCTCTAAGTCTTACTGCGTTCTTTTCAAGGAAAGCAACACGCTTTGCATAGTCGGAGATATCCTCAAGCTTTTTCAGCGAGGTATCATACTCAAGAGTTCTGTTCTCAGCCTGCGCAAGTATGCGTGTGCCTGTGCGGTTAAAGGCAAGTATCCTGCCGTATGGCACTTGTCTGATATCGTCCTTTCTGATGCCGAGAACAAGGTGCAGGACCATTCTTCTTACTCTTGCCATGGTGATATTCTTTGACTTTATACGCTGTTCAAAGATATCCATAGTTTCAGGGCAGGAGCTTACGACAGACATAAATCTGTTGGCAAGGTGTTCGTCGCAGTCAGGTAGGGCTAGAAAATCTTCTCTTGAAGCTGTGCAGAGCTTGAAAAGCATTTCTCTGCCTGCCTGCCGGGTAAAGGACGGCTTACAGCCCTCAAAATCATATGGAACAAATTTCTGCCACTCACCGCCCTCTTTTATAAGCTCTCTTATATGAGAAGCCGAAGCAAAATCACCAGACTCTGCCTGAGAATCATGTGCAACAGCTTCACGCTTTACGGCATAAGGCACTAGCCATGGGGCTATACGCTTTGCCGCCTTTATATACTCCACTGCAAGAACGTTATTTGGTGTGGAGAATATCTCTTCGGCGGTTCTGCCATAAAGACCTATGGAGGCTTCATACATAGCCTGCGGGTAGGACTTTCCCTGAGATAAAAGTTCTCTTACCTGCTGTGAATTTTCAAGCATTGCGGATATTTCAGCTGCCTGTTCAAGGGCGTTCCTATCACCGCTTTCACAGCCGAAAGACAAGGTCGTTACCACGTCCTCCCCAAGACCTGCAAGAAGCCTTACTGCACTTCTTGCAAAGACCTCACTGTTTGAACATGAGAACGGGCATGGCAGTTCTATAACAAGGTCTGCACCGTTTCTTATAGCAGCCTGCGCTCTGTCATATTTTGAGAAAACAGCCGCTGAGCCACGCTGCACGCAATCGCCGCTCATTACTGCGACGATACCCTCTGCGCCAGCCTGTCTTGTGGCTTGTATCTGATATTTGTGTCCGTTATGGAACGGATTATATTCCGCAACTATTCCCGCAATTTTCATTTTTTACTCCTCTTTCTACCCTATGCATATTTTATTCCGTCTTTCAAAAGCTTACTGCGAATTATGATACTAATATGTTAAGCCCTAGTAAAAAAAATTGTGCAATATGTATATTTATGAAAAAAGCTCTTGAAATTTATCATTAATATTGATATACTATAAGTATATGATATTATGGGCTTAAAGTCAAGCCCGTTATCTGACATATTATAATCGGGAGGAGATTTTTTCCAATGAAAATCTTAGTTGTAAACGCAGGTTCATCATCACTTAAATATCAGCTTCTGGATATGAAGGACGAGTCTGTTATCGCAAAGGGCAACTGCGACCGTATCGGTATCGACGGCCATGTGAGCGCAAAGACAGGCGACGGCAGACACATCGAGGAGGATTGCAGTTTCCCTACTCACACTGAGGCTTTTGAAAAGCTCGTTGAGGTACTCACATCAGGCGAAACAAAGGTCATCGACTCTATGTCTGAGATATCAGCCGTTGGTCACAGAATAGTTCAGGGTGCTGAGGTATTCAAGGTGACCTGCCTTGTAACAGACGAAGTTATCGACCAGATCGACGCACTGGCTGAGCTTGCACCTGTACATAACCACCCACACGCTCTTGCACTGAGAGCCTGCAAGGCAGTTATCCCAGCAGGCACACCACAGGTAGTTGTATTCGACACTGCTTTCCACTCAACAATGCCAAGAAAGGCTTATCTCTACGGTCTGCCATACGAGTGCTACACTGATCTTCATGTAAGAAAATACGGCTTCCACGGAACATCACACAGATTTGTTTCAGGCGAGCTTGCAAGAGTAATGGGCAAGCCTATCGAGGAGCTTAAGATAGTTTCATGCCACCTTGGCAACGGCTCATCTATCACAGCTATCAACGGCGGCAAGTCTGTTGACACATCAATGGGCTTCACTCCTCTTGACGGTCTTGTAATGGGCACACGCTGCGGTTCTGTTGACCCTTCTGCTGTTGACTATGTTGAGAAGAAAATGGGCTTTACACCTGACCAGATGACAGAATACATGAACAAGAAGTCAGGCTTCCTTGGTCTTTCTGGTATCGGCTCTGACAACAGAGATATTCAGGCTGCTGCAAGCGAGGGCAACGAGAGAGCGCTTATCGTAAGCGAGATATTTGCTTATCAGATCAAGAAGTTCATAGGTTCATACGCTGCTGCAATGAACGGTCTTGACGCTGTTATCTTCACAGGCGGTATCGGTGAGAACGCACCTGAGGTAAGAGCGGCTGCTTGCTCAAATCTCGATATCCTCGGTATCCACATTGACGCTGAGAAAAATCTCTGCCGTGGAATACTCAAGGAGATCTCCACAGACGATTCTAAGACAAAGGTTTACGTTATCCCTACAAATGAGGAGCTTCTCATTGCAAGAGATACTCTGGCACTTGTTACAAAGTAATATTTCAGATAACATTAAGGACGGCTTTCTTATGAGAGCCGTCTTTTTTTGCACATAAAAAAGGCACAGGAGAGGTCTTCCTGTGCCTTGATTTGTTTGAATGTACGATATCGGCTATATACGTTTTCCAAACACATTGTATCAGGTCTTAACGCCTGAGAACTGCGTCTGATAAAGTCTGTAGTAACAGCCCTTGGCGGCGATAAGCTCCTCATGGCTACCCTGCTCTGCAACACGTCCACCGTCGATAACGACTATCTTATCGGCGTCACGGATAGTGGAAAGTCGGTGAGCGATGATAAGGGACGTTCTGTTTTTCATAAGAGCCACCATTGCGGACTGAATGTGCATCTCAGTTCTGGTATCAACTGAGGAAGTGGCTTCGTCAAGAATAAGTATCTTCGGGTCGGCAAGCACTGCTCTTGCTATGGAGAGAAGCTGACGCTGACCTTGTGAAAGGTTTGAGCCGCCCTCGGCAAGCACTGTGTCGTAACCCTCGGGAAGTCTTTCTATGAACTCGTCTGCGTTCGCAAACTTTGCCGCCGCCTTTATTTCATCAAGGGTGGCGTTTTCTCTGCCGTAGCGGATATTCTCCTCTATGGTGTCCTTAAAAAGCACTGTATCCTGCAAAACTATGGCTATGGAACGTCTGAGCTTGTCTTTCGGGATATCGTAAATGCTCTGACCGTCTATGGTTATCTCACCGCTGTCAACGGGATAAAATCTTGTGAGAAGATTTACTATGGTGGTCTTGCCAGAGCCTGTTGCACCGACTATGGCTATTTTCTGACCTGCTTTTACTTCAAGATCGAGGTCTTTCAGCACCTGTTTTTCAGGAACGTACGAGAAGTCGATATGCTTGAAGTCGATATCGCCTTTGACGTTTTCCACCTCAAAGTCAGCCTTGCCCTCGTCAGTTTCCTTATCGGCGTCCATGACCTCAAAGATACGCTCTGCGCCTGCTATTGCGGTCTGGATATTCGCAAACTGGTTTGCAATCTCATTGATAGGACGTGAGAACTGTTTTGAATAGAGTATAAAAGCCTGAATAGTTCCCACTGTTATAAAGCCTTTTATTGCGAACCAGCCACCAAAGGCTGCGATAAGGATAAAGCCGAAATTGGATATTAAGTTCATGCAAGGACCCATTACACCACCGAATATCTGAGCTTTTATGCCACATTTTTTCAGATTGTTGCTCATTTTCTCGAACTTGTCAACAGCGTCCTGCTCTTTGCCATAGGAAACGACCGTTCTATAACCAACGACCATTTCTTCCACTTCACCGTTTATCTCGCCAAGAAGCACCTGCTGTTTGATGAAGTATTTCTTCATATACTTTGTGAGTACGCCTGAAACGAATATGGTAAGGAACACTGTAGACAGCGAGATAAGGGTAAGAAGCGGTGAATACAGAAGCATTATGACAACTGTTCCCACTATGGTCAGCACGCCTGAGATGAGCGAGCCTATAGACTGAGAGATAGTTGTGGAGATATTCTCGACGTCGTTTGTCATACGGCTCATTATATCGCCATGGCTATGGGTATCAAGATATTTTATAGGAAGTCTTACAAGGCTTGAGAACAAGTCTTTACGCATGGTCTTTACTGTGTACTGTGAAAGCTTTGCGGAGAATATTCCCTGCATATAGGTGAAAACAGAGGACAGGAGATAAACTGTCCCAAGACCTATGAGCGTTTTGCCAAGCGCACCGAAGTCAACGCTTGTTTTCTTTTTGGTGAGAGTAATGCAGTCTATGGCTATTTGCTGTATTGACGGTGCGGCAAGGTTGAGCAGAGTTATAATGAGCATTACACCGATAAGAGCGAAAAACAGATATCTGTTTCTTCCTATGTAGCCGATAAGCTTTTTAAGGGTGTTCTTTGCGTCCTTAGGCTTTTCCATTGTGAGCCTTGCACCGTGAGGTCCGCCCGGTTTTCTTCCGCCGGGTCCCATTGGAGGCATTGGAGGCATTACACTTCACCTCCTGACGTTTTTACCTGTGAAGCGTAGATATCCTGATATACCTCGCAGGTCTTTAATAGATTTTCATGAGTATCGCAGGCACAAAGCTTGCCGTGGTCAAGGACGGCTATCCTGTCGCATGATTTTACGCTCTGGATACGCTGTGCGATTATGATAAGGGTAGTGCCATTCATTTTGCGGTCTATCTCCGCACGAAGCTTTGCTTCTGTGCCAAGGTCGAGGGCGGAGGTGGAATCATCAAGAATGAGGATCTCAGGTTTTTTAAGTACCGCTCTTGAGATAGAAAGCCTTTGCTTCTGACCGCCTGACAGTGAAGCACCCTTTTCGGCTATAATACCCTCATAGCCTGCAGGTATCTTCTGAATGAATTCGTCAGCCTGAGCTGCCTGTGCGGCGGAGATGACCTCCTCATGGGTAGCGTTTTTGTCGCCCCACTTTATGTTGTCCTCAACTGTGCCTGAGAAAAGCTCGCTCTTTTGCAGGACTATGCCAACTTTCTTTCTAAGCTCGTCAAGCTTGCAATCCTTGACGTTTACGCCGTCAACAAGGACTTCCCCTGCTGTGCAATCATAAAATCTTGGAATAAGATTTACAAGTGAAGATTTTCCCGAACCAGTTGCACCTAGTATGGCGACGCTCTCGCCTGACTTTATATCAAGGGTAAGGTCTGAGATAACAGGTCTGCCCTTGGTTTCTGGATAGGAGAATGAAACGTTTTTAAAGCTCACTGTGCCGCCTGTTTTATCTGAAAGGGAAACGCTGCCGCTTTTTATAACAGGGTCAGTTTCGAGGACTTCTCTCAGTCTGTTTGCAGATGCGGAAGCCTTTGCGAGGGTCTGGAACATCATAGACATCATCATTACGCCATGCAAGACCTGAGTAAGATATGTGATAGCCGCCATGACCTCGCCGACCTTCATATCTTGCGCCTGCACCTGCCAGCCGCCTATAACTATAACGGCAATAACAGACAGATTGAGTATTATCATAAGAAGCGGCTGAAGGATAGCCATAAGGGTCTGAACACGGAGGTTTGATTCCATAAGGCTTATATTTGCATCGTCAAAACGCTTTTCTTCTGTATCCTCTCTGACATAGGCTTTTACTACTCTTGCGCCTGTGACGTTCTCCTGAACCACAGAGTTTACGCTGTCAAGACGTTTTGCAACGATAGAATAGTATGGGTTTGCCTTTTTGAGAATTATTATCATCATGATTATCTCGACAGGCAAGGCACATATGATTATTATTCCAAAGCGAACGTTCAGAGTGAGCATCATGATTATTCCACCAAAGAACAGCAGGCTGTCACGCACCAACATTCTCAGCATGAAGTCTACCATTTGCTGGATAGCGGTTATATCCGCTGTAAGACGTGTTACCAATGAGCCTGTGGTGAACTTGTCGGTCTGTTCAAATGAAAGACCCATGACACGCCTAAAAACGTCCACACGCAGATCTCGTGAAAAGCTTTGGGAAGCTATCCCACCGAATGCAGAAGCCGCAATTCCGCAAGCTCCGCCGCCTATAAGAACAAGGAGCATGAGAAGTCCCGTTCTTATGATAAGATCCATATCCTGACCCAGCACGCCGTCGTCAACTATTTTTGACATAAGCTTTGGCTGAAGCAGGTCGCCCAGCACTTCTCCCACCATGGATAGAGGTGTCAGCACCGCAAACAGTGCATAGGGCTTCAAGTATTTGCTTAGTTTTACTTTCAAAGCAGTTCCTCCTAAAATTTTATTTCAGGCTACTTATACGCAGGGGAACATTGACGGAAGATAGCAAATGCAGAGCAGTGGGCTGTTAAGGACGCCAGCCCCTACAAAATGTGTGATATAACTTTTTTATGTAGTGGCGAACAGCGTTCGCCCGCATTGCTTTTGTTTTGCTAATGATCGCATCGACTTTTCACTGCTGGTGACAAGGCAGAGCCTTTGAAATCACAGCCCTAATTGTGCATTATCTCAAGCTCCCTGGACAGCTCCTGCGCTGTCATTTTTCTGCTGAGGGAGGCTTTGTCTATCATTATGGTAACAGGCTCTTTTCCGTGGATATCGAACCAGTTGTCAGAGAAAACGCAATCTGCGGTCTTCAGGCTGAGGCAGACGCTTTTGGCGTAATTCTCGGCACAGAATGTCAGGGCGAATTTATCCTCGCTTTCGGAAATGCCGTAAGTTATGGCAGGCTCTAAGAATGTAAATTCTTTCGGGCGCACAAAGAGCGTTGTGCCAAAACTCAACACCTTGCCGTTTTCCATAATGGAATATTCGAGATATTTTTCACGAGGGTCGGTACGGCTGACAAGCTCCTGCGAAAGGTCTATGTCAAGGACGTTTTG
>OGPY01001044.1_pt1 | contig 22358 bp, 15 predicted proteins | sample 1553121 | NCBI WGS metagenome assembly OGPY01 (sample SAMEA2580004, study PRJEB22360) | human gut metagenome
CGACCTTGCGGCTGCAAACGATGCAATCGTTATTGCACTGTGTAACGGCGAAGGTATTGCAAAAGACAACGATGAGCGTATGGGTTACTGCCAGATGCTTCTGGAAAGAGGTCTGGAACATGGTATGGAAGCAGAAGATCTGTGGTTCGATCCGCTCTTCCTGGTAGTAAAAGGTATGCAGGACAAACAGATGCAGGTTCTGGAATGCATCAAAATGTTCTCTGATATGGGACTGAATTCTACAGGTGGTCTGTCCAATAACTCCAACGGTATGCCAAAAGCAATCCGTCCGATCATGGATTCCGCCCTGGTTGCAATGGCTATGATGCAGGGTCTGACTTCTGCAATCGTTAACCCGAACGACCTGCGTCTGATGGAAACCATCAAATCCTGTGATGTATTCAAAGGCAATACTCTGTATGCTGACTCCTATCTGGAGATCTAATAAATGTATAAGGTTACTTTTAAGTTTGAAAACAGCGAAGATGTCACAGTCTTCGCTGCTTTCGGTGAGAGCCTTCTTGAGGTAGCGAGAAAAACAAATGTAGCTATCGATGCACCTTGTTCAGGAAATGCATCTTGCGGAAAATGCAGAGTAAAACTCGTAGAGGGAGAATTGGATTCCAAACAGACGAGACACATCAGTGATGAAGAATATGCACAGGGATGGCGTCTGGCATGCTGCAGCAAAATAAATGCGGATGTTGCTGTAATGGTGCCAGATATTGCTTCTGCATATAATTGCAAATATTCTGGGAAATATTATAGTTTATCGTTTCATCCAACATTTAATGTAGTTATTAATCCAGCCATAGCAGATGAAGTAACTTATAAAGTTAGTTCTAATGTTGTCGAATTTGAAGGAAGTGAATGGGATACTCAATTTAAGGATTATTATAATAGAACCCCTAATCCTTCTTATACAGGAGTTTATGTTTATATACCAAGTAAAAGGTCTGGATACGATTTTACTCCAACGGTTATTCAGGATGAGAAGAAAGGCACAAAGGTTAAGTTTGCATCTTATTACGAATATCCGATTGTTATAGGTGATCCTGATACTTATATTAATGGTTATTCTACATATGCAGGGACTTTCAAGTTATATTCTAATACTATATTCTCATATATGTCATCTTATAATCGTACTGAAGTCGATGCTTTTCCCCGCTCAATGTGCAATATGTGTTTAAATGGTAAACCTGTATTGTATGTAGCGAATCTTGGGGTTAATGTTACTGTTACTATGACTGTGAAGAGTACAGGGCAGGAAATAATATCTAGTAGAACATATATACCGGAGTATAATATAAAATTTAAATAAGAATTTTCTCTGAATATTGTATGTGATTCATTTCATTTGCAAATACTTTCTATAGGTATGTATAGAAGATTTGTGTTTTTTATTTGTTCTTGTTTTTTAGAGAAAGTGTAAAAAGCTTGTTGCATTATTAGTTTACTGCAGGGGCAACGTTAGTTGCCACTACAGTAATATATAAATAGTCTAACGTTCTGGAATACCAAACGCTTTTATTGCAGCATTGTTAGATCTGATAGCCAATTAATCCAGTCAAAAGTAGAAGTCGTTTTCTTCCTGTGGCAGTAAAATCATCTATAGTTGATATACAAAACAGATATAGCAATTTTATTAAGCATAACTTATAAAGATGCCGGTTTTATTTGTTTTATTAAGTATAACTTATAGCTCTATCCTAATTGGCGAAAGAGAAATAAAAGCAATGTGACTGTCTTGGATTTATTTATTGCACTTCGAAACTCCCCTTCAACCGTATATCCTGTGAAGAAGCTCCCACCATCACCGAGAAACTTCCCGGCTCTACCGTGAACCGATTATTCTTGTCCCATAATCCCAAGTCTTGAGGAGTAAGGGTAAAGTTGACAGTTTGTTCTTCTCCCGGTTGCAAGTGAATACGTTCAAAACCACGCAAAACTTTATCGTAGGTGGTAACGCTGCTGAAATCATCCCGGATATAAAGCTGGACTACTTCATCCCCTGCTTTCTTTCCTGTATTCTTTACAGTACATGAAAGAGTGATATTTTCCTGCGGACCGATCACCGGTTTAGATATTTTCAAGTCTGAATATCCGAAGGTCGTATAGCTTAAACCATATCCGAAAGGATAGAGCACACCGTCTACACGGACTTTTCCTTTGGAGTCAGAGCCCGGCTTGAATGGGAATGCAAAAGGAATCTGTCCCACTGATTTCGGGAAAGTGACAGCCAGACGTCCTCCCGGATTATAGTCTCCGAAAAGAACTTTAGCGATGGCATCCCCCATAAATTCTCCGGGGAACCAGGCATGGATAATGGCAGGAACGTATTTGTTTGCCCAGTTGATGGTTGCTGCTCTTCCGTCCACCATCACTAGAACGACAGGTTTACCTGTTGCATAAACCGCTTCCAATAATTGTTGCTGACGTCCGCAGAGGTCAAGATTGGTACGTGAGAACTCTTCCCGAACCGTTTTCTCATTTCCACCCAGTACAAGAATAGCGACATCCGAAGCTTTTGCTAATTCTACCGCTTCATGAATCATCGCCTGCTCTTGTGTATCTAATGGAACATTGTACAGTTCGCTCTCCGGGAAATACTTATCAATAATATCACAGCCTTTAACATAGCGAACTTCCGAGTTAGGCAGATATTCTTTGATTCCCTGATATACAGTCTTAATAGACGCATTGGCGGGACCATATCTGCAAGTCAACTCCTTCACTTCTTCCCCATTCGGACCAATCACAGCTATTTTGCTGAAGTTCTTGGATAACGGAAGCATCTGATTCTCATTCTTCAAAAGAACGATGGACTCTAAAGCGGCTTTCATAGATACTGCTTTATGAGCGTCGTTGTGTACCACTGTCTCCGGACGACGGTCATCACCGGGATACGGATTATCAAAAAGTCCCATCATAAACTTGACACGGAGAATTTCACCGACACGTTGATCGAGCGTGTGCAAAGAAACTTTGCCTTCGTTGATAGCACGGCGCAACGGGAGAATAAAATCTTGTGGCGGAGTAAAGTTAGTACGGATATTCAATCCTGCATTGACTACTTGTGCTGCCATCTCTTCTTCAGTCGGAGTGATACGATGTTTGGTATGCAGAAACTCTACCGCCTCACTATCCGATACTACATATCCCTTGAATCCCCATTGCTGACGCAGAATCTCCGTGAGGAAATGATAACTTCCGGAAACAGGCTCCCCGTCATAATCATTATACGAACTCATCACCCCTAGAGCACCCGCTTCCTGAATACCTTTGCGGAAAGGTTCCAGATAAAGAGTCTTCATCTCACGCGGGGCCACGTGCGGATCAGTACGCGTACCTCCGTCACGTCCACCGACCGGAATACTGTAAACGGCAAAATGTTTCGGAGTAGCAACGATACCTTCATTTTGCAGACCGAGAATCATCTGTTTTCCCAATTCGCCCACCAGATAAGGATCTTCCCCATAACTTTCCACCACACGTCCCCAGCGAGGATCTTGTGCTATATCCAGAATAGGAGAATAAATATTGGTATATCCCAATGCTTTTGCCTCATCTGCAGTGACTTTCGCAATTTCCCGGATCAGTTTTTTGTTCCACGTGGCACCTTGCCCGCATTGAGCGGGAAACATGGTAGCCCGGTCGTGACATAATCCGCGTATTCCTTCATTGGTAAAGTCCACCGGAATACCCAGTCGTGTCTGTTCCATAAACCAGCGTTGAATGGTGTGTCGGTTCTTTACGCTGTTGGCATACGGATAGGAGATTTCAGAACCGAATTTACCCAGTCCGTTCGCCTGCTCATCAATATTTCCGATACCGTCCTTCCAAATTTCCGCTGACCATCCGGCAGTAGGCCATGCATCTTTCAATACCCGTCCCGAACCGTAGAGAGTAGCCATCTGACAGGTTTTCTCTTCCAGTGTCATTTGCGAAAGCAAATCCGCGATGCGGGCTTCGATAGGAGCGGAGGGATCTTCGTATACATCCTTTATACCGTTTTTATTGAAGTCGATCCAGGTCTTTTTGTATATGTCCTTTGAGTTGTTGCCGGATTTGTTATCAGTAGGTTTGTTGTTTGCCGAGATACTTCCGGAGTAGATACTTCCGGCAGATACTAACAGGGCGAGACATAGCAGTTTCTTCATAATCTATTTTTTTGCAAGAGTACTTATCTATTTTATTTATGTTGCAAGTATACAAAAAGATTTTGATATGAGAGGATAGAATAGTCTTTATAATCACCTTTACCCTCACACCTGTAATGCCGATGGATAAAGAGATACAGACAATGGTGAGGGTGTGAGGGTAAAAGTGATCTAAACTTTTGTTTAGAGAAATTAGTTTGGAAATACTCTACAATGCTTGTTGAATACTCTACTCAAGTATTGTCGAAAGCCGGAAAACCGCTTCATGGCTTTTCGTTGGCTCGCAGACCGAAAACTTTTCCTGTCATCTGATTGATACGTACTTGCCATACTTTGACATTACGTACCGCAGGATCGGAATAGTTGAACTCACTATCTGTGTAATGACGCATGATAATATCCAATGCACGGCGTTTCTCGTCTATCTCTTCGATGAATTCTACTTGCCCCCGACACATCGCGCTTTCCGAACGCATACTGTAACTGCAGGCTACCTTTTCGTGTTGGTAGACAAGTTTATGTCCAACGCTGAAAGTGATGCATACATTATTATTATGTTCTAGCATCTCCAACTTGCTGCCTTCAGGACCCGAATGAAGATATATGATGCCATTCTCATAACCGAAGTTCATCGGAACTACGTAGGGATTACCTTCCAAATCAGTAATGCCTACAAAACAGGCATCGCAATGGAGAATAATGGATTCGATTCGTTGTTTATCTTCAATAATGACAGTTTTCATAATGGCTGTTTGGCTTACCACAGAGGACACGGAGTACATGAAGTCTTTTTACTTCCTGATTTCTTAGTGTACTCTGTGGTGAATTTACTTTTCTATTAATTCAAAATCCAATTGTTTCTTTTCCAGATTAGCACGAGCTACCCGAACAGTAATAGCGTCTCCCAGACTGTATATTTTGTTTTTGCGGCGTCCGCGAAGACAATAGTTCTTCTCGTCGAATTCGTAGTAGTCATCATCCAGATCACGAACAGGGACCAGACCTTCACATTTGTTTTCGTTCAGTTCTACATAAAGTCCCCACTCGGTTACGCCGGAGATTACACCGTCGTAAATCTGCCCCAGACGTTCGCTCATAAATTCCACCTGTTTATATTTGATGGAAGCACGCTCGGCATTGGCTGCAATTTGTTCCATGTTCGAGCTGTGGTCGCAGAGGTCTTCGTACTTAGCTTCGGATACGCTGCGTCCTCCGTCCATATACTTCGTCACCAAACGGTGTACCATCATGTCCGGGAAACGGCGGATGGGAGAAGTAAAGTGAGTGTAATATTCGAATGCTAGTCCGTAGTGACCGATGTTATGGGTTGAGTAACGTGCTTTCTGCATGGCACGGATGGATACGGTTTCTATCAGGTTCTCTTCTTTCTTTCCGTGTATGTCGTCCAATAAATGGTTGATGGATTTTGAAATATCAGTCTTCGTTCCGCTTGTACGCACTTTGTAGCCGAAGCGGGCGATGAACTGTGACAAGTTCTCCAACTTCTCCGGATCGGGCAGGTCGTGGATACGGTAAGGAAGCACTTTGGCTTTCTTGTTCTTTGGCACACATCCTATCTTTTCTGCTACGGTCTTGTTAGCGAGCAACATGAATTCTTCCACCAGTTTATTGGCATCTTTTGACTCTTTGAAGTAAACGCTGATTGGTTTTCCTTTTTCGTCAATTTCGAACTTCACTTCGTAGCGGTCGAAGTTGATGGCTCCTGCAGAGAAGCGTTTTTCGCGCAGTGCTTTGGCAATCGTATCTAACGTGAGTACTTCTTCTTTGAAGTCTCCTTCTTTTGTTTCTATGATTTGTTGTGCCTCTTCGTAGGTGAAGCGACGGTCGGAGTTGATAACTGTATGTACGATACGTGAGTCTCTGACTTCTCCTTTTTCCGTAATATCGAAGATAACGGAGAAAGCTAGTTTTTCTTCGTTCGGGCGGAGTGAACAAATGAAGTTACACAGCCGTTCGGGAAGCATCGGGATGGTACGGTCTACCAGATAAACGGAAGTTGCCCGCTTTTCTGCTTCCTTGTCGATGATGCTGCCTTCTTTTACGTAATGTGTCACATCGGCAATGTGTACGCCTACTTCCCACAATCCGTCCTTTAGCTTGCGGATGGAGAGTGCGTCGTCAAAATCTTTGGCGTCTTTCGGGTCGATAGTGAAAGTTGTTACCTTACGAAAATCTTCGCGTTTGGCAATCTCTTCTGCTGAAATCTCGGCAGGAATCTTGTCCGCTGCTGTCTCTACTGCTTTCGGATATACATACGGCAGACCGAACTCCGCAAGAATTGCGTGCATCTCTGTGGTGTTGTCGCCAGCCTGACCTAATATATCTATTACTTGTCCGATAGGATTCTTTGCCTTGTCCGGCCATTCGGTTACTTTCACGATGGCTTTATCTCCGGTCTTTCCACCTTTCAGCTTGTCTTTCGGGATAAAGATGTCATTGGCAAGTGTACGGTTTTCCGTCACCAGGAATGCATAGGATTTAGCTACTTCCAGCGTGCCGACGAAAGTATCGTTGGCGCGTTCCAGTATTTCTATCACTTCTCCTTCTGCTTCTCTGTTTTTCCGTTTGGCATAGAAGGCAATCTTTACTTTGTCATTGTTCATAGCATGTGCCGAATTACGTTCGGCTACAAATATCGGTTCGCCTCCTCCTTCAGGAATGAAGGAATTCTTACCATTGCTTTTCCGTTGGAAAGTGCCTGTCATCTCCGTTCCATGATTGTTGAGACGGAACTTTCCTTTCTCTACTTCAGAAATATAATCGTCAGCTAAAAGGTCATGTAATATATCGACGCATAACATTTTTTGCGGATGGGTAGTGAGACGCAGTTCTGAAAAAATATATTTCATACTTAAGGTCTCGCTGGATTTGGCATGGAAAAAGTCTATTAATAACGCTGCCAGCTCTTTCTTACTCATTCTCTTGCCGGCCTTTTTCTCTTTCTTTTCTTTCTTTTTTGCCATAATGTAGTCTTTTAAAATATCTAGTTACAAAGATATATAATAAAATGGAAGAACATTCAGAATTTGTTTTATTTCGTGATATTGGATATCGACTAATTATATGTTTGAGTGAGTTGATAACTAGGTGTAAAAAGATATATTAAAAGGGAAGCATATCTCCCGACATACTTCCCTTATCTTTAAGAGAGAATTTATTAATTCTGTAATGAACTAATTGATAAATGTTTATCTATAATATAGTTAATCTTTTACGCAACGTACTGAAAGGCCACGTTTTACTTGTATTCCTCCTTTATCAGAAGAATAACCTAACCCATAACTCATATTACTGAAATATACAGTTCCTGCTCCGTAAGTAGCTTGGTCTGTGCTCCAAAAGTCTGTTCTACTCTGTGACTTAGGCGTTTCAAAACTTCCGCTCTGATAACATTGTCCGGCAGGTATAACATTAAAGCCATAGGTGTCACGTGGACCTTTAGCGAGATCAGGATTTTCATCTATCATGCCGGATTCTCCCCAACCGTCAGCATCCAGTTTTCCTGTCAATGCTGACCAGACGTTTTTACAGTCTTTATCGGAGTATTTATTTCCTTCATCATCTGTCCATACATTACCTTCAACTGGTGCTAATTCATCTGCAACAAAACTTTCTAGTTTTTTCCACTCTGCTTTGCTGGGTAGATGCCATCCGTTAGGACAGATTCCTTGAATGCCGCTTGGTATGGCATCCGCATTTCCACCGGTTGCGTTCTTTTGGTTCATAGCGGCATACCAATTATACAAGACTCCGTATGTCTTGTATTCTTTCGTGGCTTTAGCTGCATTTACATCTTTGCCATCATAGTTGAAAACAAAATAGAGCGGATCTCCATCACTGGTAGCGGCATCTTCCGGTTTGCTAACTGATGGTAAATAAGCCAAGTTCTCTGCCATCCATATTTGTTCACCAATTGTAACAATTTTGTATTCATGATTATCCCGTGGGTCAATCATCTTTCCTTCTTCCGGTTCTGGGGTTGGTTCGGTCTTTTTTAGTGTGACATTTACTTCACTTGTCGCCATGGCACCTTGATCGCCTTTGACGGTCAGTTCAATTTTTAGTGCTCCTACGGCTTGACTGGCTTCGAATGTGTATTCATAACTAAATGGAACAGAAGTTACTTCTGAAATTTGTTTGTCTCCGATTTTAAGAGTAACATTCGATATTTGACCAATGTCAACAGTTGCTTCTCCTTTGATTGTCATCTTTTCAGCTATGTCTATCGTTGCTCCTTCGGTAGGAGAAGATATGGCACATGTTACATGTTGTTCTGGAGCGGGATCATTGTTGTCATCACCGCAAGCCGTTAGTCCTAAGACTAAAAATAAAAGGAATCCTAACTTCTTCATAATTGTATTTTTATTTAGTGAGTAATAATATATGGTTAATCTTTGATACAACGAACGGGGAGTCCTACTCCCGGATTAAATTCTGCATTGGTTACAAATGTGTGGAGGTCTGACCACATACGTACGGTAATACCAAATTCTGGTCCCATTTGTACTCCCGCTGTTGAACTCCACCAACCCGCACTGTAGGCTGAATGCATCCAATCTTCGTCGCCTGCACAAGCACGGAAACCTATAGGCAGACCATTGAATAAGGTTGCATTATTCTTTTCCATCTCAACTCCAACCCAGGTTGGCTGTGGTTCTATTTCTGTGTATTCCGGCATCATCCACATCGTTGTTGAAGCTAGAGCCTTTGCTAGGGCTGTTTCATCTACTTGACCATCATTCATAATTGCTGCCATTCCGGAATCTAATACGTATTGAGATAATTTTTGCCATTCTTTTTGAGAAGGAATATGCCATCCATCAGGGCAAACTCCTTTTATTATACGTGTTTCATCGGGACCTAAAGCCGTTTCGTTTTGTAGAGCAGCAGGTAGGTTGTAGTAAGCTCCATATGCATTCAGGAAACCTTTTCCAAGTTCTGTTTTTGCATCATTATCAAACATTACGTAATATCTTGGTTCGGTTGAGGACACATCAAACTGTTGCTCTGGTAGATAGCGTAAATTTTCTGCCATCCATAACTGGTCTGCAAGTTGTACGGTTTTGTATGTATTTCCATCACGGGTATCGGTTAGCACTTCTCCATATTGAGGGGGAGCAGGCCTGTTTCCTTGTTCTGTTGTCACTGTAATAGTTGCCAAGGCACTACCTTCGTGATCTCCTTTAACTGCTAACTCAATTTTCAGTTCTCCCGGTTCGGCATCTTTGGAGAAGGTATACTCATAATAGAATGGAACTGAAGTGATGTCAGTGATAATCTCTTCCCCGACTTTCAGTTCTGCAGAAATGATTTTACCATAGTTTGTAGTCCCTTCTCCTCTGATAATCAGTTTGTCTGACATAATAACGGTTGCGCCATCAGTTGGCATAAATATCTCACAGCTTACCTGTTGGTCCGGAAGTATTTCTCCTCCTCCGCCTGCTGTGCTATTGTCATCTTTACAGCTTGCACCAAGTAATCCTAATGCCACAATAAAGCTAGTTAATAGTATCTTTTTCATATGTTATTGGATTATGTCTTCTTTAAATAGAATACAGTTAATAAAAATGGACAGATTGTCTATAACCTTCTGCAGTTCTGCATCTTCATATACCCGGAAAACAAAACCGAAAGGATCACTTTCTTTTATTCCGGAAAAAGCGAAAACGAATGTTCCGTCTGTTAACATTACGGGGCCTAATGAGATTGTTACAGAAGGATCTTTTACATAATATAGGTCAGAGCTAAGAATTTCGAATGAGAGATATAAATTGTCCTCGAAGACTCCTAGGTTTTGACCGGCCCCAAAAGCCAGGCAATTGTCTACGGCTTTTGCTTTCAGTTTGTAAGGCAATCCGGTTAGCATGTTTGAAAGCAGGTATGTTCCGTTTTCCTGTTTTTCAATGGTGACATCTTTCAAACCGTAATTCATTTGCCCGTCTGAAAACATACCTTGCCATGTTCCGGTAAGCTCGTCAACATCATATTGTATTACCTGATAAGAAGCCGATCTGTCTTTTGCTGCCACATTGACAATAGCTCCTCTCATTTTTCCGGAGGTATTTTCTTTTACCTTGAAATTTATTCCCTTCGCATTCTGTTCAAATGACAACCATTCTTGAGCTTCTGCAGGTATGTCTATTGTATAATCGAAAGAACTTTGCAGTTTTATTGGCAGAGTAGCTGCTTTATTGTCGGTACGGAGCATCCATTCGTCTTTGCCGAAGATGAAAACAGCTCCGGATTGATTGATGTTGAATGCTTCTGTCTTTACTCCGTTACTGATTGTCAATAAAGCATTTCTACCGGAGTACCTGGTATTTTCTTTTACTTCGAATACCACTTCATTAGGATTTACTTCTTTCAGCACACACCAATCGACGTCAACATCTGCTGTTATATTTCCTGTTGACTGAAGTTGTATGTATCCTTTTCCGCCGGTAGCTTGGAAATTAGTATTTACAGCTTTGATTTCTAACTTGGATTCGCTGCTTTCCGTATCATTGCATCCCGCTATTGCTATGGTGCAAAGTACAAATAAGAATATATTAAAAAGCTTTCTCATAATCGTATTAATTACTTTCGTTTTCTTTTTCCATTAAGATTGAGTTATACCAGCTCCAGTAACCCATTAGTCCGGAGGTTGAATATTCATCAGATGAATAAGCCCAGATTATCAATGATGTAATTTCCTGGCTTGCTTTATCCGCAAAGTAAAAAGTGAAAGGGTTGCTGTTTGTCGTCACATTTACCAATCCGTTGCGTAGGCGTGATGGCAGACTTAATTCTGTGTGGGCATAGCCTTCCACACCTGCCGCGCACGCAAAGTAATAAGACGATGAAGAAGTCGAACTTATACTTTGTGAATCTAAAACTAGTTTTCCGCTGGCTTTGTCATACTGGAGGGTGAAGTTGAATCCGCCAATACTTTTCAGTGTATAACTTTCTCCTCTGACTTTAGGAGAGATGGTTACAGATTGCGAAGTTGGCCCTTCGTCATAATCGTCAATCGTTGCAGTGTAGGTACCGATATAGTCTTCATATTGTAGATAGTTTTCGGGATAATACTCTTTTAATACAATATCCGTTGCATCTGCATCGGTACAAACAAATAGCCTGGACTTTTTATCCCATTTGAAGTGCTGGACTTCAACTCCGTTGACATTATATGGAGACTGTAACTTCAGCCCTTTTTCTGTATAAATATATGGTAAACTTTCTGCACTGCTATAATCGGTACTGTAAACGGAGAATGTAGACATTGTGCCATTGTCACGTATAAAGTAGTTCAGTACTTGGCCCCCTTTCTCCATGCGATATGTATTCAGAAAAGCATCTTTCTCGATGTTAATGATATCCTCAAGCTGGATACGCCATGGTATGTCTTTGGGCATAGGCGTCATTTCCATTATATTTTTATATTTTTTTCCTTGTAGAATAACCTTGTCGGGAGTTGCGCTCATGATAATAAACTCATAATCTCCTCCCACGTTCATGTTCAGGCCTAAAGGACCTGAAAACATGTGGATCAGCTGGTTGTATGAGTCGAAAGTGAGCATAGTGCTTTGTTCCGATTTAACTTGATACAGGGAGGTTATTATGGTACCCGGCTTGTAACCTTCTGCTCCTGCTTCCGACGCCATTTCTACCTGTTTTCCATCAAATTTCATTAGTAGGGTGACTGCACCTGCAGAATAGTTGCTTCCTATGTAATATTCCAGTTTCCATCCGTTCGGAACATCTTTAAGAATCTCCTGGCATTTTATTACATCGGCTGTAGCTCTGTTGGCAGATGATTCGTCGAATATTTCTTCTTCAGAGAAAAGACAAGATTGTAATACAATGCAAGTCAATGCCAGAAGTGTGTATATTGATAGATATTTCTTCATAATTTTCATAGTTTATTCAATAATACTTAAGTCTACATAGCCGTTTGCTATGTCATCCTGGCGTCGTAGAACAATCTCGCGTAATTCGTCCAGATTGATTCCCCAGGTTTGTTCCATATAACTATAGACTATTTCGAATTTCTGCTTTATGAGTGCACGGCCGTTTTCACCGGCATTTTGCAGCATGTTATTCCAGTAGTCTTTGGTATTTGTGACATACACTGCGATGTTCTCCACAAAATCTTCACGTGATTCACTCATTGCATAAGGAGTGACAAATCCTTGTTGCCATGCATTGCGGTCGGCTCCCACCATATACCAGTCGCTACCGATGTAGGCATTTTCCGTAATACGGTCAAAGGCCGGATCGTAGTTTTTAGTTTGATGCAGAATATGTGCGAACTCATGGTGCATTGTCTGGAAATAGTAGTCGTTTAACAGGTTAATATCTATTTGGTCGGGATTGATGTCATTTACATTGTATAATGTAATTTTCATGCCGCCTTCAGCTGTTCCTAATACCATAGTTCCATTGTCTTCATAGGCGGGGGAACCGATAAAGTGGATTGTCTTAGGAATATATTGGCGTAAGAAGTTCGGATTACCTGTTGCTTCATCGTATGCTTCCAGCCACACATGTTTGATAATTTTAGCCAGTACCACAGACTTTTTGTATTCGGCTGGTGCTAATATGTGTGTCATGTCGCTCTCGTTATCTTCCATGCGATATTTTAATGCAATGTTGTATGGATGGGTATAATTGCCTAATATCCATTTGTCGAATGGGTTACGATCTACTTCTTCTGTGGAGAAAATGCTGTTTGCTTTGTCTACGTCTTCGTCATTGTTGCAAGCACCCAGTCCACAGGTCAATGTCATGATTAAACTGTATATGATGTATTTCTTCATATTTTTCCCTCCTTAAGTTAGTTAGTCATTTCTTGGATTTGGTTGCATACCTGCCGTAATGACACTGGCCGGTAGCTGAATTGCACGTCTGGGGTCATTCGTGTCCATCTTGTCGGTGATATTCACCAAGGTATAACCTTCATAATAGCGGCGGTAGATTATAATGCCATAGCGTTTTATATCTTGCCATCTAAGCCCCTCTTCTAAGGTTAGCAGACGTCTTGCATGTAGAATACAATGTATTAGATTCTCCTGCATTCCTTTTTCTACTACAAAATCCGGATGCAATTCCTTTTTTACTGTCGGAGCTTCCGGTGTGTAATATTTTAGTCGGGCATAAAAATCATTGATTGTCTCCTTGGTCAAAGTTTGGGTGTTTTTTGTAAAGGCTTTCTGCCAGGCATCTATATCGGCGGCAGCTTCGTCATAACGTTTTAGTAACGTGTAGGCTTCAGCTCGGCAAAGCAATGCTTCGTCGGTGGTAAAAGCAGGATACAGCATATAGCCGATCCAACTGTTGCCCGACGTGAATTGCTGATAGATAACTAAGCGGCGGAATCCGTTCTTTATAGAGCCACCGGGTGAAAATGGGATCTGATGATAACTTGACTGATCTCCCCATGGACCTTCGGATTTACAACTTTCCGAAGCAGTAATATTGTTCATGCAATACCTTTCGCAGTTGGCATAACCCGGATCGGAAACCAATGGCCAATATGAAGCTGCTGATATTACCAGTAGATTTGCCCGATTATCTGCATCTACATAAGCGTTCGGCTGTATATTCTTGTTGGGAGATAAAGCTCCTAATGCAGCCCAGTCACGTAAATATTGGGACGCATTATTACCGAGTACTATATTGGCATAATTGATAACTTTCTGACAGTTGGAAAAATCCGGTTGTGTATAATATAGATAAAAGCGGGCTGCAAATGCATAAGCGGCCTTCTTATTAAAATGATATTTTACCCGTGAGTAAATATTGTCATCAATTAAAGGCAGTCCTTCTTCTAAATCGGCTGCAATATTTTCGTATACTTCAGCAACTGTTCCGCGTGAGTATTGTGGATTTACAGATGTTTCCGGTTCTTTTATGTAAGGTATACCCAAGTCTTTGTCTCCATTTGTACCATACGCTTTGCAGAATGTGGTAGCTAATACAAAATGATTGTATGCACGGCATATCAAAGCTTCGCCTTTTTGGGCTGATAATGATTGAGGATTTCCCATCTGCTCAATAGCCGCCAAGGCTTGGTTGGCTGATGCAATCGAGTTATAACAGTCATTCCATAAAGCATGAGGAGAGTCCTGATTTTCTTCAGTCGTTTGTTGCCAACGGTACAAATGTTCGTTTAATCGGAAAAGGTAGCTGTATGCTCTGCTATTTTCATCGATATTGTCACTGTAAAATTCTCCTATGTGGCAGTTGGTAGTCATAGGATATGCAGATACCAGAACTTTAGTAATACTTTCTTCAGTAGTCAATTCGGTTCGGTTATCCGGCATTTCATCTAAAAAGTCACTACAGGAAGTTGTTCCCAAGCATAGAGCTGAAATGAGTGTTGTATATAAGACGTTTCTGTATTTCATCATTTTTATAATTATCTGAATGGTTAAAATCCTAATCTAAGAGTCAATGTAAACTGACGAGGTACAGGGGAAGCTACTCCACCGGTATTGAAGAATTCCGGGTCCTGTCCGTTGAGTTTTTTATCTGCATAAATCAGGAATAAATTGGTAGCCTGAAGTTTCAAAGATAAATTAGATATCTTTGCTGGTGCAATCCATGATTGGGGGAAGTCATAGGACAAGGATATTTCCTTCATACGGATAAAGTCTCCCTTGGCAATTCGTTCTGTAGAATAATTGTAGGCATTATATGCATACATTAAATCTTTATTATCTTCATATTGGCGTTTCGAGATAATAGCGGGGATATTCGTGCGTTTTTCATCACCTGGCACTGTCCAGCGATTCTTGAATTCGCGTGGCATAGAAGATAAGTCACTGTATTGATAGCTGAAACATGGATTCAAACGTACTACATTACCAAATGAATAGGTGATGAATACATTCAGTTTGAATGCTTTATAAGTGAAAATATTACCAAAACTTCCTGTTATGGTAGGATCAGTAGGACCTTCATATTTTAGGTAGTCTATGTTGTCACGTGTCTGAAAATCAATATCGGTACTGGTTATTTTTCCATTGATATTATACATCGGGATACCATTTGAATTTAGGCCGACAAATGGAATGGAAAACAAACCACGTACCGGGTAACCCTGACGGGCAAAACCGTAACCTGAAACTAAATCCATTACGCTGGAACGGGCATTCAGTTCTGTAACTTCATTTTTTGCTTTGGAAAAGATGAAGTCTGTATGCCATGAAAAGTCTTTCGACTGGATATTCTTACTTGAGATGGTGAACTCGATACCATGTGATTTCATGGAAGCTATATTGGCATATTTGTAGATAGAACCGCCTACTCCTTGTGTCGGGGTAATACCAATCAGGTCATAGTTGTTGCGTTTATACCAGTCGATCGAAAAATTGATCCGGTTGTCTAAGAATCCCATGTCGGCACCGAGGTTCAACTCATGCTTTTTTTCGTAGGTTAATTCACTGTTTTCAGGATCAGATACATAAAGTCCTGTTTCCTGTCCGCTGGTGAAAGGACGAAATGGTGAATAACTAGTGATTATGGCATGTGAGTTGGTCACATATTCCGGTCCTCTATCGGCTGTTAAAGAGTAGGATGCTTTGAATGTTAAGTGTGACAGTACAGAGCTGAATGTCTTGAAGAAATTTTCTTCATGTACATTCCATGCTCCTGACATATTCCATGTAGGAAGCCAGCGGGAAGAACGGCTTTTTCCCATGCGATTGGTGCCTTCATAGCGGAATGTTCCGTTTACTGTATAACGTCCATCATAAGAATAAGTTGCGTTGGCAAAGCCTGCTACACTTCTTGTTGTTGTATGGTTTAATCCATAATAGCTTTCACCGGATTCAATGCCCTTCTTGAAGAATTCATATACATACGATGGTATTTCACCCATTGTATATTGCATTCCCCATCCTTGAAAATAATTTTGCATACGTTTCAAATCATTTACTTCCATACCGGCGAAAAGATTGGTTATATGCTTTTCTGCAAATAAATGATTCCAGGATGCTGTGGCACGGAAGTCTACCCCCAACATACGATAGTCCTTACGCTGGTAAATACCTCCTTCCGGTAGTATACTGATAGGCAAAGCATACGGATTATCCGGATTGGTATACAATAAGTTGTTTTCGTCACGAATGGTAGCGTCGTCCATTCCTGTGCGATAAGCGGTTGCCTGATTCGAGTGATCTTTGATGTTGTGTTCTTGTGAAGAAGCCTGATATCTGACTGCTCCTAATGCGCTAAGCTCTAATTCTGGAAGTGCTTTCCATTTTACTTCTCCTTGGAATTTAACGTCAACTACGTTTAAGTCCATATAATTGTTATCCAATTCATGGAGGATATTGAACGGTGCATAGTTGGCTGTATAGTCAACTGTTGGATCTAGTGCGCGTGATGTATTTAGTGCATACGAATAGGGATTGATGTCAAACTGACGGGTAACTTCTCCACTTGCTGCATTAACCTCTGAACTTAGTGTCCCGGGGGCGTTGTGTTTACGGTAGGAAGCACTGGAGATCAGGTTTATAGATAAATTCTTATATATATTATATGTTGTATTTAAATTAGCAGTATAACGTTTTACTTCACTTTGTTTATACCATCCCGGATCTGACATCGCACTTAATGAAGCATAGAATGAAGACTTTTCAGTTCCGGAAGTGATGCTGACCGAATGGTTTTGTGTAACGTTGTTGGAAAATAAGGTATTGAACCAGTCGGTATTTCTCATTTCCGCTTCGCGCAGGTAAGCATTACGTGCTTCCGGTGTGTTGGCAAGTCCGAATTGTCCTGTAACCGGGTTATATTGATTGATTAATTGATACATACGTCCATATACACCACTATCTTTGGCACGGTAAGTATCGCTGTTATTAAGCCATCCTTTCTGCTCCATCTCTTTGTAGATTCCCATTTGTTCCTGCGAATTCATAATGTTGAATTCTTTATAACTGGGAATCATACGGGTTGTAAATTCACCGGTATAGCTCATTTTGCTAACGCCGGCTTTTCCCTTCTTGGTTGTTACTACAATAACCCCTGCCATGGCTCGTGCGCCATAGATAGAGGTTGCTGATCCGTCTTTCAATATTTGAAAGCTCTCGATATCATCTGAATTCAATGGCTGAACTGATTAGCGTCTCTGCATCACCGGAAGATAAGTCATCCGGACCTACGTCAATAGCATCCTCCATGATGACTCCATCTACTACCCATAATGGCTTTGAACTACCGAAAATAGATGTGGCACCGCGTACCCGAATTTTCGGGGCAGTACCAAACGTGCCGGAAACATTTTGTACAGATACGCCTGCGGCGCGTCCTTCAAGTCCACGGCTGATATCAGGCAAACCATCTAGTTTCACTTCATCTGCGGACAATTGTTTGGTTGCTCCTGTAAACAGGCGTTTATCCATTTTTTGCATACCTGTTACTACTACTTCTGATAAAGTTTGTACATCAGGCATTAATGTAACATTCATAGTTGGGGTAGGAGTCAGATCTTGTGGCTTCATTCCTATATAAGAAAATTGTAACAGGGATTTATTGGATACATTTTCTATCGAAAACTTTCCGTCTATGTCTGTTAATACACCGGACTTGCTTCCCTTGATGACAACAGTTGCACCGATGAGAGGCTGTCCGTCATCACCGGAAATTACCACTCCTTTTACATTGAATACTTTCGCTTGTTTGGAAGGACCTTTGGAAGTAATTGTGATAAATTGATCTTCAATATGGTATTCTAGTGGCTTATTGGCTAAGATAATATCGAGAGTCTGCTCTATACTCTTATCTTTGACAGAGCCGGAAACGGTGAATTTCTTGACATCGTCATACGTAAATAGGATTTTGTAGCCGGAGAGTTTTTCCAGACGTTTAAGTACGGACGGCAATCGTTCGTTGCTAATCTCAATCGTGATTTTCTTTTGTGATTGCGTTTGAGCATTAACTTGGTAAGGCTGGAAGCACAATACGCATAGAAAACACACAATAAATAAGTTCCAATTATTTCTCATACGTTTGTTTTTAATAACACTATTTGGATATGTTTATATAACTAATGCGTACGAGAAAAGAAAATGGATACCCCTTTTGCGATTTATTTTTTAATAAAAGTGATATTTTGTTGTTTCTTGCATAGATTTGTTATACTTATGCAATAAAAACCTAGTCTATGGTAAGCGTATTGCCTTGCAAGGTGACAGTGACTTTTTTCATTCTGTTAAGCAATGAGATTGTGTGCTCTAAATCTTTAGTGCGATCGGATATGAAGTGCATTTTATATGTCATTGCTTCTTTGTTTCTGAATTCTATGTTTACATTGTACCAGCGTCCTAAGTTTTGCATAATATCTTTCAATGTAATATTGTCAAAATAGAAATAGCCGTCTTTCCAATAGACGTAAGAGTCTAAGTCTACTTCTGTTAGAACGAAATTTCCATCAGATTGCAGGTGTGCGTCTTCTCCCGGATATAGTCGGGTATATGATCCTCCTTTTGTGTTACTTACTTCTACTTTCCCGTTAATAAGTACTACATGAGTATCTTCGGGAGTATAGCTACGTATATTGAATTCCGTGCCGAGAACGCGGGTTTGGACTGTCTTGGTTTTTACAATAAAGGGATGCTTGGCGTCTTTGGCCACCTTGAAATAAGCTTCGCCTTCTAAAGTAACGATACGCTCGTTGCCAATAAAGGCTGTAGGGTAAACAAAATTACTATTAGCATTCAGCCAGACTTCTGTGCCGTCACATAATACCACTTTGAAACTTTCACCTCGTGGTACGGTAAGTACGTGTGTCTGTGTAGTTGTTGAGATGACTTGCCTATAATCCAGCTCTTTCTTTTCAGACTTTGCGATGGCGGTTTTAGGCAGGACTTGATTGTTTGACTGCGGTTCGTCTAACACAATTTTTTCTCCGTCATCTTTTTGCAAAACAATATGTTGGGGAGTAGTATCAGCAGTGAATACAGTGATTGGTTCGAGTGCAGGGGTTGTCAGGCTATTAATTAAATAGTAACTCCCGAATAGAACGGTAATCATGGCGGCTATTCCGATAGTTATCTTCCAGAGATTGGAACGCATTCGTGTTGAATGTTGTTTTTTCTTGAATCGCTCCAATTCCATTTCTACATTAGGAAGTTCTATTCCTCCTTTTTGTTGTAGGAAAAGACTACTATCCATGATGTCGCGACAAGCTTGCAGGACTTCTTTATCTTTAAGCATCTCTTGCAGCTGTTCGTCGTTTATCTCTGAAGAACTCTCCATGATGACGAGGGCCTTCTCTACAGATTCATCTGTATTATTTATATTGTCAATATCTTTATTCATCACTGTTTGACTGTATCATACTTATTTATATTACGTTTAATCATAAAATAAAGACACCTGCTTTATGATTTTTTTGCACATTCTTCACGTATCACCTGTAATGCTTTCACAATATGCTTCCTGACTGCACTGACACTGATATTTAATTCTTCTGCCACTTCCTGATATTTCTTGCGCTGAATATAACATTCTTCTAAAATATGCCTGGTATGTGGAGTCAGTTTTTCCATTGCCTTGCTGATATGCATCATTCTTTCATCCTGCTCCAGATATTCCGTTTCAACATAACTTTTGGTCAATTCGGAATAGATTTGTACATACTGTTCATGTGTATTCTGATGTCGTAGGAAGTCAATGCTTTTGTTGCGAACGTAAACGTATAGATAAGATTTAGCCGTGGCTTTATCTATTTTTGCATAATTGGCCCAAATAAATTCGAAGGCGTCGCTTACGATATCCTTGCTAGCCTCCATATTATTAATCAAATGAAATGCGTAATAATAAAGTTGAGGATAGTACTCTTTAAAAAGAAAATCAAAATCGGCCTTATCTTCCACGTGCTTTAAAAGTGTTGAATAGTAAATGAATCGCGTTGCAAATAAACAAATAATAATTGAGAAAAGCAAAATGGCTTTTATTTTATATTTATCGTATCTTTGTGGCATCATATTTTTTCAATTAATATTCATGTAGGACCTGAAAAGTAATAATGGAGAGTATTTTAATTACAGGCGCGAGTGGTTTTATCGGCAGTTTCATCGTGGAGGAAGCGTTGAAGCGAAAGTTTGGTGTGTGGGCCGGGATTCGTTCTACGAGTAGCAAGCGGTATTTGAAAAACCGGAAAATCCACTTTCTGGAACTGGATTTTGCGCACCCTAATGAACTTCGTGCCCAACTCTCCGGGCATAAAGGCACTTACAACAAATTTGATTATATCATTCATTGCGCCGGTGTTACAAAGTGCCCCGACAAGCACTCTTTTGACTATGTGAATTATCTTCAGACCAAATATTTTATCGATACGTTGAAGGAGCTGAATATGGTTCCGAAACAGTTTATCTATATCAGTACATTGAGTGTGTTCGGACCTGCACGTGAGAAGGACTATACTCCGATAAAAGCGGACGACCCTGCGGTACCCAATACTGCTTATGGATTGAGCAAACTGAAAGCGGAGTTGTATATTCAGAGTATGCCCGGTTTCCCTTATGTCATTTATCGTCCTACAGGAGTCTATGGACCTCGTGAAGCTGATTACTATCTGATGGCAAAGTCTATCCAGAAACACGTTGATTTCTCGGTCGGTTTCCGTCGTCAGGATTTGACTTTTGTGTATGTAAAAGACATTGTGCAGGCTATTTTCCTGGGAATAGAGAAAAAAGTAGTTCGTAAGGCGTATTTCTTGACAGACGGGAAAGTTTATAAAAGCCGTGCCTTTTCGGATCTGATACAAAAAGAATTGGGTAATCCGTTTGTTCTTCACTTGAAATGTCCATTAATTGTGCTAAAAGTTATATCTTTGTTCGCTGAATTCATTGCTACACGTTCCGGGAGGAGCAGTACCCTGAATTCGGATAAATATAAGATAATGAAACAACGCAACTGGCAATGCGATATAACCCCGGTAATGGATGAACTGGGGTATGTGCCCGAATATGATTTGGAAAAGGGAGTTCGGGAAACCATTGCCTGGTATAAAAATGAAGGATGGCTTTAGACTTATTTAAGCGCATAGAAACCCGGAAAGGGTTGTTTGCTGTGGAAAAGATTACATTGATTTATAATCTGTTGACTTCCATATTGATTCTGTTCCTGTTTCAGCGGATGGATCATCCATGGCACATGTTGCTGGATAGGGCTATGATCGCGGCTATGACTTTTTTATTGATGTATCTTTATCGTCTTGCTCCCTGTAAATTTTCGGCGTTTGTGCGTATTGTCATTCAGATGAGTCTGCTGTCTTACTGGTATCCGGATACTTTCGAGTTCAATCGTTTCTTTCCGAATTTGGATCATGTATTTGCAACTGCCGAACAGTTTATTTTCAATGGTCAGCCTGCTATTTGGTTCTGCCATACGTTTCCACATCTTATAGTCAGCGAGGCATTCAATATGGGATATTTCTTTTATTATCCGATGATGCTGATTGTGGCTCTATTCTATTTCATTTATAAATTTGAGTGGTTCGAAAAGATGTCTTTTGTTCTCGTCACTTCCTTCTTTATCTATTATCTGATTTATATATTCGTTCCTGTCGCGGGGCCTCAATTCTATTTCCCTGCCATCGGGATTGATAATGTATCTAAAGGTATTTTCCCTGCTATCGGTGACTATTTCAATCATAATCAGGAATTACTTCCCGGACCGGGCTATCAGCACGGATTTTTTTATAGTTTGGTGGAAGGCTCGCAGCAAGTGGGTGAACGTCCTACGGCGGCATTCCCCAGTTCGCATGTAGGCATTTCTACTATTCTGATGATTATGGCTTGGCGTGGCAGCAAGAAGTTGTTTGCCTGTCTTATACCTTTCTATATGTTGCTTTGCGGGGCTACCGTATATATTCAGGCACATTATGTGATTGATGCCATTGTTGGTTTCTTCTCTGCATTCCTATTGTATGTGGTTGTGACCTGGATGTTTAAGAAGTGGTTTGCACAACCGATGTTTAAGTAGAAAATTGGAATATACTTCTGTATTTTGAAACAAATAATCTCCATCCGCAGGAGTCAGAGTTTGCGGATGAAGATTATGATCTATGGTGGATTAAATTTCCGGATTCTCTTTACGTTGGGAAGTGATTTCTTCAAATATGCGGAAAAGCTCTTCCTTTGTTTCTGCCCGTAACATGGAAATACGCGTATTACG
>OGPY01001065.1_pt1 | contig 22023 bp, 17 predicted proteins | sample 1553121 | NCBI WGS metagenome assembly OGPY01 (sample SAMEA2580004, study PRJEB22360) | human gut metagenome
GTAAGTGGTTCCCTGGAAAACATTGGAGTCAGAATAAGGAAGCAATGTTCCGTTCATTGTCAGGTTGTTTCCTGAGAAGTTCGGGTCTACGGTAACCATTGCATTATTGGTCCCGCTGTATAATACCAGGTTTACGGTTGCAGAGATAAAGATACCTTGTACGCTCATGGACAGATACACGTTTCCGTTGTTTTCTTGTTTGACCTGTACATTGGATGCCGAGCCTTGTACGGTGATGCCGCCTAATCCGTTAGGACCGGGGTAAGGAGAGTTGGATGCGATCTGAACCATGGCCTGTCCGTCATTCAACGAAACGAAGTTAGTGTTTGAGTTTACATAGTAAACACGTCCGTTCAACGGTTGTACGGAGTTGGCTTCGAGCACGAACGACCGGTTTGTGATAGCCTGCATGGCATTGTTGAATGCTTCTTCGCCCATAACGGCGTCCTTAGCTAACCTTTCTTCTTTTTTCTCTTTTCTTTCCTGCTTTTTTTCAGCTTTTTCTGCGGCTTTACTTGTCTGAGCCTGCACATGTGTCATGCCACCCAACAGAAGGGTGAAGATCACCATCATAGATACAATTCTTTTCATACGACTTAGTTTAAAACGTTTATTCAAAAATGTAATAAAAGAACAAGCAGATAGGGGAAATGTTTAAAATCTCCCGTATTTTTGCAGGTATAATAATCGTTTGATATGAAAATAGATGTTTGTTTTTCACCGGCATTATATCCGGTCTATCATAATCCGGAAGCTATCGTGGTGGTCGTGGATGTATTTCGGGCAACGACGACGATGGCCGCCGCTTTTAGTAACGGAGTGCGCAGTATCCGTCCGGTCGCTACCGTTGAAGAGGCTGAGGCATATAAGGCAAAAGGCTGGTTGGTCGGAGCGGAACGGAATGTGAAGCGATGTGGTTTTGCCGATTTCGGAAATTCCCCGTTTGATTATACGGCGGAAAAGGTTTCCGGGAAAGATATTGTGTTCACCACGACCAACGGTACACGTGCGATCACGATCGCCAAATCCGCTTTCCGGGTCATAACGGGAGCTTTCATCAATCTGCAGGCGGTGGCCGGTTACTGTGTCCGCCATAAGCGGGATGTGGTCGTGCTCTGTTCTGGCTGGCAGGATAAGGTGAATATAGAAGATACGCTTTTTGGAGGAGCTTTGACGGATGCGTTACTGAATACCAGTTTGTATGAGGCGGGCAGCGATGCTGCCGTGATTGCCCGGGATATGTGGACGGGCAACAAGGCGAACCTGCTTGCCTATCTGGATACGACGGATCATATGGGACGCTTGAAAGCGAACCATCTCGAAGATGCTGTTCCCTATTGCCTGACTTTGAGTATTACGGATAAGGTTCCTGAACTTTCGATAGAGGGAGATACATTAATATTACGCTGACAAGAAATGGAATATATGGAAAAACATACCGGAAAAGTTCGTTTTGGAGTGGTCGGAACCAACTTTATAACCGACTGGGTGGTTGCCGGAGCACGGCAGGATGACCGTTTTGAACTGGTTGCTGTTTATTCCCGCAAGCAGGAGACGGCGGATGCCTTTGCCGCCAAACATCAGATACCTTATACTTTCACCTCTTTGGAAGAGATGGCAAAAAGCCCGTTGATCGATGCCGTGTATATCGCATCGCCTAATTTCCTTCATGCAGAGCAGAGTATCTTGTGCATGAAGCATGGAAAGCATGTACTCTGTGAGAAACCTTTCGCTTCGAATGCGTGGGAGGTGAGGGAGATGATCGCAGCCTCTGCAAAATATGACGTTACGCTGATGGAGGCGATGAAACCGACCCTTACCCCGAATTTTCGGTCTGTGCGGGAAAACTTAGGACGCTTGGGAACGATACGGCGTTATTTTTCCTGCTATTGTCAGTATTCTTCCCGCTATGATAAGTTCAAGGAGGGAGTTGTGCTGAACGCATTCAGGCCGGAATTGTCGAACGGGGCGATGATGGATATCGGGATTTATACTGTTTATCCGATGGTCGTTTTGTTCGGACGTCCGAAAAAGATAGATGCTTCAGGAATCGTTCTTTCATCCGGTGCGGACGGACAGGGAGCCGTCAATTTCGAATACGAAGGGATGAATGCGACCGTTCTCTATTCCAAGATAGCCAATTCATCCTTGCCGACAGAGATACAGGGAGAAGAGGGAAACATAACGCTCGACCGGATCAATATAATCGGAGAGGTAAAATATACTCCCCGTCTGGCGGCCGCTTCCGGTAGAGGTCCCTCTGCCGAAGCTCAGGATATAAGCGTCGTGACGGACAAGGATGAATATTATTATGAGGTGGAGGAGTTTATCGATCTGGTTCTGTCCGGCAAACGCCAGTCTGGAATCAACAGCCACGAACACTCCCTGATCACGTTGGAGATCATCGATGAGGTGCGCAGGCAGTTGGGAATCCGGTATCCGGCTGATCGATATTGATTGTTACTTTTCTCCCAAGAGAAAAGTAACAATCAATATTCCCGAAGGAAATACCGCATCAGGAACTCCCAGTTCTCGTGAACGATCGCTTTGCTACGTTCTTCACTGGCCAGGCTCTTCACTTGCGCATCGGCTAACATGCCTTTTTCTTCTAATATTCTCAGCAGATACGGGCTGCATTTCCGGATCATGAAGAAGGACAAACCTTGGTTTTCCGCCTTTTTCTGATTGTAGAAAGGATTGTTTTCGTCTTTGATATACTCAACACCGTCGGCCAGGACTTGCAAACCTTCTGACGGAGTGGCATAAACGGCAAATTTCCGGGAGGCGGTATCGCCTGTCGCTCCTTCCGTCTCGATGCCGATCTTCGTCAGGAAATCGAGGAATTCCTGCTTGTTTTGGAAATAAAGGAGTGCTTTGCCTTCTGCCGCTGCCGTGAATTTCTCAAAGTGCTCGGTCAGCATTTTCTTGCTCTCTTCGGACACCGGTTCTTTGAATGCCTGTGACTTTTCACCTTCTTCAACGAACAAGCTGTGATCCGGATGGTCTGCCGGAAAGATCAGCGAAAGCCATTTGGGAGTCGTGTAAGCCAAAAATGCACTTTTGGAAATATGTGCCAGAGCCTCGTAGGCGGTCATGATGAACTGCTCGTCTTTCTCTTTCGTTTGTTCCCAATATTCCTTAACTGTATCTGTCAGTTCCTGGTGTGAATCGGTAAACAGGTAACATTGATAATGAAACCAGTGAAGTAACTCATTATATTTGTCGACATCCTCATAGCGGGTTTCCGGAGCAAAGAGCTGTTGCAGCCGTTCGTTCTCCGGTGCAGTTGTCCATTCGTCACAGAACATCTGGTAGATCAGCTTGGCTGTGTCGCCGTTTGCCGCATTGTCGGGACTGACGAATGTGCCTTTGTGAAACCCGTGATACTGCTGTGTGTAATGCCAAAGCAAGAACCGGATATCTTCGTAGTTGACCTCGTCATCATAATAGTGATCGTCAGGTGTATAAAACGGCAGGAATTTACCGTATAAGGCTTTGTGTTCCGTGATGAATGAGCGCCAGATATTCAGACCGGAAATCACATCTTCGAAATAGGCAGCCATGCGTATACTGATCTGTTTGACCTCGTCCTTCTCAAAAGAATAGGCAAGACGTGTTTCTTCCAACATGCCGTAAATACGGTTTGCGATATTGGTATAATAGGAATCTGTCGGATCTGACTGTTTATAAGGGTGCAACTGCAACCAATCTTTCGGATAGATTTTAATGTTCTTCATACTATAGATTATTTGTGCCCAATCGAGCAATAATTTTAAGGTCACAAATGTAACAAATATTTTACAATTTATTGTTCGGCAGCACCTCGTCTTCAGGGCAATCACACCAAAATTTGGAAATCGTATGGAATATGCCGAAGAAAAAACAGGACCTTGTGGAACGAAGAACTGTATTTCGCCAATTTAATACCTATTATATTCGTTTTTACATTTGTTTATTCGATTATTTCATATGCTTTTTCAAAAGCAAAAGAAGACAATGTGCTAGTCTTCAATCATATGATAAAAACGTCATGTTTCAGGAGTGATAGAGGCAGTGATATAGGACGTTTTTCTCTATCACTCCTCTAACGCTTGAATATTAATAGCTACAACCTTTGTAGTGATAGAGTGATAGAGGATTTGTAGAAAACTTCGTATGGAGATCACAATTTTTGTTGTCAACGGATTGTAATAATCGTTTTTACAATGTAATTCTGTTTACATCTTCTTGCAATACGTCCCTTCTACTTTTGCCGGCAAATAAATGTAACAAGTAATAAGGAATGGGAAACAAGTGTGAAACAGGAAATGTGAAGAGGTTCTTTCTTTTGTTGTTGGGGAGTTTTCTTTCGTTGTCTGCCTGGGCGCAGACAGGCGTTATTTGCGGAACGGTGTCGGATGCCAAATTCAAAGATGCGCTGATCGGTGCTTCGGTCGTAATCGAAGGGACTACGGTGGGGGCCATTGCCGACGTGGAGGGAAACTTCCGTATAGAGAATGTCAAACCGGGAAAATATACGATTGTCGCTTCTTATGTCTCTTATAAATCGGAAACCGTTCGTGATGTCGTGGTGAAAGCCCATCAGGAGTCGGTGCTGAGAATCGAACTGTCCGATGCCGACCTGCAACTTCAGAATGTGGTGGTCGTGGCACAACGAAAGTTGGGAACGGAAACCGCCATTATCAATACGGTACGGAAAAGCCTGCCGGTCGTAAGCGGTATTTCAGCCCAACAGATCGGCAAGACACAGGACAGTGATGCCGCCGAGGTGTTGCGCCGTATTCCGGGGCTTACGATCGTGGATGACCGTTTTGTGGTGGTCCGGGGGTTGGCGCAACGATATAATAATGTATGGCTGAACGAGGCGACCACTCCTTCGAGCGAGACGGACAGCCGGGCATTCTCGTTCGATGTGCTTCCTTCTTCGCTGATCGACAATATGATGGTCTATAAGAGTCCGTCTGCCGAGCTACCAGCCGATTTCTCCGGTGGTTTCGTGCAAGTGATGACCAAGAATATACCGGACGGGAATACCTTCAACGTATCTTACCAGATGGGATTTAATACGAATGCTACTTTCCGGAGTTTCCAGCTGACGGACGGGAGTTGGAAGGACTATCTCGGATTTGGGGCCGGGGTGCGGAGTTTGCCCTCTTCTTTCCCTTCTCATTTAGGGGATTATTCGACAGAGGAAGCCGCTGCCTTTACACGGCGGATCAACCAGAGGTGGGGAATCAACAGGTTCACGGCTATTCCGGACCAAAAGATTTCGCTCACTTCACACCGCTCCTTCGATGCAGGTGACTGGAAAATCGGGAATATTGCGAATGTGAACTGGAGTACCGGCTACGATTATTCGGAGACGGTGAATAACAACTATATCGCCTATGATGTGGCGAACGATCTCTCACGTCCGCGCTTTGAGTACAACGATGTCCGCTATAAGAATACCTCCAAGTTAGGAGCCTTGTTCAACTGGTCGTTTATGAAAGGCGATCATAAATACGAGTTTCGTAACTTTTTCAGCCAGCGTGGTGTTTCCGCCCTGACACAGAGGGAGGGGATGAACTATTATTCTGACAAGGCGATCCGCAAGTGGGAATCCCTTTATACCGGACGTACGACCTATTCAGGGCAGCTTGGCGGCACGCATACGTTACAGGAGGATATCAACAAAGTGGACTGGACTGCCGGCTATGCTTTTGCTGCCTATCGGGAACCGGACCGCAAGATCGTCAATTCCATCCTCGACGAGACGAAGACGGACTTACCGAATTATTACGTCTCCGATCCGATGCGCTATTACCAGGACTTGAAGGATCACGGTGTTTCGCTCGCTGCCAATTATGAACATAAGTTCACTGTCTCCGACAAGTTCGCCCCTGTTCTTGACGGTGGTGTCTATGGAGAATATAAGAGTCGTACGTTCGATGCTCGCCGATTCGGTTACAATCTGTTAGGTAAAGGGTATGACCGGTATGCCGATTGGGATTATACGGGGCTGTTCTGTGATGAGAACATTTCGGCAGACAGGATATGGATGCGTGAGACGACGACGAACAGCGACTCCTATACTTCCGAAAATATCTTGGGAGCCGCTTATGTCTCTGCCAAGTTGAACTACGGGGAGGCGCTGAATGCCAATATCGGTGTCCGTATGGAATATTATAACCTTAAAATGGATGGTTACAGTTCAGACGGTACGACTCCTGTTCACTTGGATAACCGGACGAGCGATTTTTTCCCTTCCGTCAATATCTCTTACAACCTGTCTGCGAAACACCTTGTGCGTGCTGCTTACGGCCGTTCGGTCAACCGGCCGGAGTTCCGTGAGGTAGTACCATATGTGTATTTTAATTTCGAGCGGGATGCGAATATTGTCGGTAATACCGAATTGAAGAATGCTTATGCGGACAATCTGGAGGTGCGTTATGAATTCTATCCGGCATCCGGCGAGATGATAACAGTCGGTGCATTCTACAAACGGTTCAAGGATCCGATCGAGGAAACCTATAACGAGGCGGGTTCCGGTTTACAATATACCTATCACAATGCGAAGAATGCCGAGACGTTCGGCATTGAGTTGGATATGAAGAAAAGCCTTGACTTTATCGGATTAAGAGGGTTGAGCTTGGTCTGTAATGCCGCCTATATCCATAGCCGTGTCCGCTTTGAGGAAGGAGCGCCTGAGCGTGACCGGCCATTGGCGGGGCAATCTCCTTATCTGGTGAATGCCGGTCTGTTTTATCAGCACGATGACAAGGGAATCTCCGCTTCGCTACTTTACAACCGTATCGGGAAGCGCATCGAGTCGGTCGGTGTCCCGATGCAGGACCAGAATGAAGATATTCCCGACATATATGAGATGCCTCGTAATTCCCTGGATTTGACTTTTTCGAAGAAGATCGGCAAAGCTGTTGAGATCAAAGCTGGGATTCAGGATATGCTGAACTCTAAAATCGAATACAAACAGTTCGTGAAGTTGACGGACAAGAACGGCGGCAAGCGTGAACGTGAACAGCTGATACGCAGCTACCGTCCGGGAGTGGATATTAATGTCGGTGTTTCCCTCAAGTTTTAAAGTGAATTAGAATATATCTCTATTACAAACAAAATGTTTTTATTATGAACAGATTTCTATTGAAAGGTTTGGCCTCTGTATGTGCGTTGGCCGTTATGTTTGGAACTGTATCTTGTAGTGATGATGACAAGCCTGATGGCTCTATAGCTGTATCGGCTGTTGCCGTAAGTCCTACGACTGCAACTGTCAAGGTTGGCGAGTCCGTGACATTGTCTGCCACCATTACTCCGGACGATGCAACGGATAAAACGATAACATGGAGTTCCTCCGATGAAAAGGTGGCAACAGTAGATGCCGGTAAGGTGACAGGGGTTACCGAGGGTACTGCTACGATCACCGCTACGACAAAAGATGGCAATAAGACGGCAACTTGTGCTGTGACTGTTTCTAATGATGCTCCGTCTTCCAAAGAAGTGATCTTGGAGGGAGAGATAACATCCGATCTTACGCTGAATGCTGCTGATAAGAACTATATGAAAGGCTTTGTCTATGTAAAATCGGGTGCTACGTTGACAATTGAAGCTGGAACGGTCATCAAGGGTATATCTGTTTCTTCCGGTGAAAAGGCTGCCTCTTTGATTATCGAACCGGGTGCGAAGATCATGGCTGAAGGTACGGTTGACAAACCGATCGTCTTTACTTCCGATAAAGAACCGGGCAAGCGTGCGACGGGAGACTGGGGAGGTTTGATTATCTGCGGTAATGCTCGTGTAAACCAGACAAAAAGACCGGTTATCGAGGGTGGACCCGGAACGGAATATGGTAACACGACCTCCGATGAATTTAATGGAGAAAGCTCTGGTAAGTTGAAATATGTCCGTATTGAATTTGCTGGCTATCCTTTGGAACCCGACAAGGAGATCAACGGTCTGACATTCGGTGGTGTCGGTAGTGGTACGGAAGTGGAGTTCGTACAGGTGTCTTATTCTAATGACGATTCGTATGAATGGTTCGGTGGAACGGTCAATGCTAAGCATTTGGTTGCTTACAAAGGTTGGGACGATGATTTCGATACCGATTACGGCTATACGGGTAACTTGCAGTTTCTGTTGAGCGTGCGTGACAAGGACATCGCTGATACTTCCGACTCTAACGGCTTCGAATCCGATAATGATGCAAGTGGTTCTTCCAATACCCCGCTTACGAAGCCTGTCTTCTCCAACGTGACTTTGATCGGTCCGTTCTATGGAAAGGTTTCTGATATGACACAAGCCGAGGTTGAAGCAAAGACAGCCGATGCCGCTAATGGAGCCAAAGGAGGTAAATTCCAGGCTGCCATGCACCTGCGCCGTAATTCGAGTTTGAATGTCTACAACTCCGTATTCACGGGATGGCCTTACGGACTTCGTGCAACGGATAAGAAAGGTACGGCAAATGATGGTATCGCCGTTAAGAATGTAATCTTTGCCGGTATGTGGAAGAACTTCTACGATGACGAAAAGGTAAGCGAGAACTTCTTCAACCGCGCTGGTAACAATACAACTTTGGCAACCACCAACGAAATTATTTCAAAAGACGGTGACTATTCTTCTGTCGTTGCTTCTGCCGTACAAGGAGCCGAATTTGTTGATGAAGTCTTGAATAACAGCTTTTTTGAAAAAGTAACTTACAAAGGAGCTTTTGATGGAACAAACGATTGGACAGCCGGTTGGACAAACTGGGATCCTCAGAACACTGAATATTAAAAAGATGATAAAGAGATTATTATTGACATCAACATTATTGGCAAGTTCTGCCCTGGCAATCCAGGCGCAGGACTTGTTCCTTAGTGAAGGCCAGTATTATACGGACGAGTCTCAAACAACTCCTTACACTGGCCGCTATACCGAGTTTTACGATGATGGTATGTTGAAGATGGAGCTTTTCCTCAAAGACGGCCGTCCCGAAGGAACTTATGTGATTTACTATCCTGATGGCAAGATTGCGGAAGTCCGTTCTTACTATCACGGCATTTTTCATGGAGAATGGCGTACTTATAACGAAGCCGGGCAACTGACCGGTATTGCTTCCTATAAAGATGGGCAAAAAGACGGACCTTGGCGGGTGTGGAACGATAAAGGCATTCTTCGTTTCGAAATGTTTTATGCTAAAGGAAGGAAAAGCGGCATTTGGCGTACTTGGGATGATGATGGCAAGCTGTTGACGGAAGAGAAGCAAGAGGAGTAAGCGTGGGGATCACCATTGCATTCTGCGTAGGCATTGCAGTATTCCTGCAAAACTTATGCAGAATGCAATAAAAAGGCTATCGGTTCCCTAAATCGTCATACAAGGTTTGCAAGAGTGCCTTTCCTTTGCGGAGCCGCAAGTCACTGCCTTTTCGGGGGGCTTCGATCAGAGGTTTGTTTCCTTCGTTGTCATAGACGGATATACCGGTGCTGTCGATAAACCCGAATCCGTTAGAATAAGTATAGAATGCATATTCCGGATAATTGGGACTTAGGATGTTCCGGCTGAAAGTGAAAGTGTCGTGATCGATCCCTAACTGGTTCAATAGGGTGGCGGCAAGATCCGTCTGATTGGCTAATTTGTCAATCACGACAGGTTCTTTCACCGCACCGCCGATCCAAAGCATCGGAATATGGTAGCGGCGAGGTTCATAGTTGACCACATCTTTCGGATAAGGATATCCGTGGTCGGAAACGAAAATAACCAGCGTATTTTTCCATACAGGCAATTCTTTCAATTTGTCTATGAAGTTGCCGATACAACTGTCCGTGAAGGCAACCGAGTTCGGATACAGCCCCATTTCGTCCAACCGGTGGTAGGGAACTTCAAACGGTTCATGGCTGCTTAATGTCAGGAAAGTGCTGAGCCAGGGAGCTTGGTTGTCCCGGTTTTTGATGTCTTCGTACAGGTGGCGAAATGTCACATCGTCGTTCGCTCCCCATTTACTCAAGCGGCTGGTGAGCGGAAAGTCACGGTCTGCTGTGATCCGGCTGTAACCGGAACTGAAGAAATAACTCTGCATATTGGTAAAGTTGATATCGCCTCCGTACAGCATGTCGGCAACATATCCTTCGTTTGTCAGAGTTTTGGCGATAGAGGGGAGTGTTTGGCTTTTTGCCGGATACTTCATGATGGAAGTGGTCGGCTGTGCCAAATATCCGTTTAACACCGAAACGATTCCTCTGTCTGTCCGGAACGAATTGGCATACATGTTTGTGAAAAGTACTCCTTCCCGACTCAATCGGTTCAGGTTAGGCGTGATGATGGAATCTCCGCCGACCGCTCCGATCGCGTTTGCCGAGAAACTTTCCATCAGGATAATCAATATATTCGGTCGTGAGGTATTGAGAAGGGATTGCAGAGGCTTTTGCTGTAAATCTGCATCTGCGGGATTCGTCCCTTTGCGTCCTCGCGTCGAGTGCGGAGACAAAGTATCCATTACCTCCTTCCTTTCCTCTTCCGGGAAAAAATTGAACTGTGCCGCAAAATCCTGTTGCTTGCTAAGTGAAGCGATCAGGCTGAAACAAGGATTGATTGCCGAATGGTTGAGGAATTGGTTTTGGCTGAAATATACCATCCCCACGTTCGCCGTCGAAGTCGTTACGCCTCCTCGTATCGGAATGAAGAGTATCCCTCCTGACAGGATAATGATAAGGCTTCCGCCCAACCGTTTCCGCACCAGTGTTTCAGGGAAGAGCGGAACGATAAACCTTTTCAACGTCCAATATATCCCGAAAGCATATACGGCAAACATCAGTAACTGGGCGAAGAACTGTCCCAGCGGTACGCTTGCCATCGCATCACCGGGTGATTGAAGATAGAAGAAAAGCGTCGCATCCAGCCTGAATCCCCAGTAGCCGTATAAAGCCACATCCACGGAGAAAATCGCCGCGATCAATATAGCCATGATTCCGAAATATCCTTTCAGTAGCTTCCTGTAAAAGGCTCCCGGTAACCATACCGAAACCAACGTCATCAGCAAAGGTAATGCTGTCAGATAGCCGGCTATCGTACAGTCCAACAGTAACCCGTGTGTAATTACCTTAAGGTAATCGATTAGCGAGCATCCGCTCGCTAAGGCATGGTGGTACAGCATAAACACAGGCTTCTGGATTGCCAATAATGGTAACCACATGAAATATAGGGTAAGGAGGAAGAGGATTCTTTTTTTCATATACAGGGAAGGTATCAGAGAAAGAACCAGATATATGTCATCCACATATCTGGTTTTTCTTCTGGAAAGTTATCGATGCTTGTTTATTTATAAAGCTTTTCTCTCAGCTCGGCAACCATCGGATCGGTAATATAATCGTCGTATTCCATTATACGGTCGATAATGCCGTTCGGAGTCAGCTCGATGATGCGATTGGCAACCGTCTGGATGAACTCGTGGTCATGGCTGGAGAACAGGATGTTTCCTTTGAATGACTGCAATGTGTTGTTGAATGCTTGGATGGATTCCAAATCCAGATGGTTGGTCGGCGTGTCGAGGATGATACAGTTGGCATCCGTCAACATCATGCGGGAGATCATACAACGCATCTTTTCACCTCCGGAAAGTACACTCACTTTCTTCAACAGCTCTTCGCCGGAAAACAGCATACGTCCGAGGAAGCCTTTCAGGAAGACCTCGTTCGTGTCGGGCGAGAACTGGCTCAGCCAGTCGATCAGATTATAATCCGAGTTGAAATACTTGGAGTTGTCGAGCGGCAGATAGGTCGTCGTGATGGTTTGTCCCCATTGGAACGTTCCGGCATCGGCCTTTTCTTCTCCGTTGATGATTTGGAAAAGGGCGGTCATCGCACGCGGGTCGTGACTGATGAATACGATCTTGTCGTCTTTCTCCACGTTGAAGTTGAGGTCCTGGAAAAGGACTTTCCCGTCGATGGATTTTGTCAGCCCCTTTACTTCCAATATCTGGTTGCCCGGTTCGCGGTTGGGCGTGAACAGGATACCCGGATAGCGTCGTGAAGAAGGCTTGATCTCTTCGATGTTCAGTTTCTCCAACATCTTCTTGCGGCTGGTCGTCTGTTTAGACTTCGCTACGTTGGCACTGAAGCGGCGGATGAATTCTTCCAATTCTTTCTTCTTCTCTTCCGCTTTCTTATTCTGGTTCTGCTGCTGGCGGAGTGCTAACTGGCTGGATTCGTACCAGAAGCTATAGTTCCCGGCGAACATCTGCAGTTTACCGAAGTCGATATCTACCGTATGCGTACAGACAGAGTCGAGGAAGTGACGGTCGTGGCTGACAACCAACACGGTGTGTTCGAAGTTCGCCAGATAGTTTTCAAGCCACATGACGGTTTCAAGGTCGAGGTCGTTGGTCGGCTCGTCCAGCAACAGGTTATCAGGCTGTCCGAAGAGGGCGCGTGCCAGCAGGACACGTACTTTCTGCTTACCGCTCATGTCTTTCATCAGTGTGTAATGGAATTCTTCCGAGATGCCCAATCCGCTCAAGAGGGCGGCGGCATCGCTTTCGGCATTCCAGCCTTCCATCTCGGCGAACTTCTCTTCCAGTTCCGATACGCGGATACCGTCGGCATCGCTGAAATCAGGTTTTGCATACAGGGCGTTTTTCTCGCTCATCACCTCCCAAAGGGTGGTGTGTCCCATCAACACTGTGTCCATTACGGTGTATTCATCAAATGCGAAGTGGTCCTGACTCAATACGGAAAGGCGTTCACCCGGTCCTAAAGACACTGTTCCGCGTGTAGGATCCAGCTGTTTGCTGATAACACGGAGGAATGTTGATTTACCGGCGCCGTTAGCCCCGATGATACCGTAGCAGTTGCCCGGCGTGAACTTCATATTGACATCCTGGAACAGGATACGTTTTCCGAACTGTACGTCCAGATTGTTAACCGTTATCATATCTTATATACCTATTAATTTGCTTTTGAATGGGCAAAGGTACGAAAAATATCGCAAACCCATAGCTTTATGGATACTAACGCATAGGGTTAGCTTCTGTAAAGCTATGGGTTTGTTATTCCTTTCTGAAGTTTTATTTATACAATCCTTCTCTTGACAGCAGATGCTCCAAGTTGGCCACTCCCAGCGTCACGATCGCCATTACTGTAGCGGCATGTTCCTGATATTCCGGGATGCTTTTGCCGTAAGTGTCGCGTTCGGTGTGCCAGATCTCACCGTAGTTGAAGTTGTATCCTTTGATGTCCTTTTCGTTGAAGGCGATGGCCGGGACTGCTTCGACAGCAAAAACGGATGCATCCGTACCGGCAGGTTTGGCAGGTTTGGTGAACGGGCCGGCTTCTTTCACTTCGAACGGATAGTCGGGATGGATCTTCTTGACGGGCGCGCATATCTTCACGAAGTCCTGATACATCGCTTTCGGAACATTGAGTCCGACGGGAGGTGTCGGGCCTCCGTCGCGGTTGAACAAGTTGGAGATTTTATCTAACTTATCTTTATTGGCTTTCACCCAGGCTGTAGAACCTAACAATCCGAATTCTTCGCCAGCAAAAGCACAGAATAACATCGTCCGTTTAGGCTTCGCACCGGATTTCATGATCATGCGGGCCGCTTCCATCACCGGAGTGACGCCGGAACCGCAGTCCACGCCACCTGTCGCCACGTCGAACGCATCCAGATGACCACTCGCCATCACATACTCATCCGGGTATTTGGAGCCTTTGATCTTACCGATCACATTATAGTATTTTACCGGCCCCATACGGAAATGGTTGCGGATATCGAATTCGAGGAAAAAGGTACGGCGTTCCTTTACCATCTGTTTGATGGTAGCGTATTGGTGTTCGTCCAACTTGATGTCGCAAACTTCCGGTAGGTTATCGAAGGTGAAAGTCGGATCGTGCATGACAGCCTTGTCATAGAGTGCACGCAAAGGAACGGAAGCTGATTGGATAAAGCCCAATACGCCGGCTTCGCACATCTGTTTGTAGAACAAGGCCGGGACATCCTCTTTCAATGGCTGCAGCGGGTTGTCGGTATTGTTGCGCCAGTTATCCTCCATGATCTGGCGGTTCTTTCGGACCGTTTCGTTGTTTTCGGCAATGGTGGCAGCACGGATGGAGTCGCCTTTGGCGGAACGGTCGACCGGCCAGCCAACATTCTTCCCGTTGATCAGCACCCACGCCCCTTTTAGTTGTCCTTTCATGCGGTCGAACTCGCTTTGGGTAAGCGGTTCCTGTAAGACATGTCCGCGTTGTACACCCTTTGTTCCGGCGGTGTAGGAGGGAGTGACGAAATGCAGTTCCATCCCGTTTTCACCCAACAGTTTGCCGAACCACGGTCCTCGGTTGAAGCCGACCGGCAGCGTGCCGGCCTCTTGTAGTTCTACTTCCAGTCCCCATTCCGTAAATTTCGAGGCAACCCATTCAACTGCATTATCGTATGCGTTCGAGCCGATCACGCGGCCGCCGATGCGGTTGGTGAGTATATCCAAATGATCCATCACCTGATTATCCGTTTGACCGATTTCGATGATTTTGTTTACTGCTGCATCCTGTGCCGGAGCCAAATGAACGGCCATGCAAACCATCGAAGCCCAAATAAGTAAAGCTCTTTTCATCTTGTGTGTGTTTATGGTAATGCAAATTAAAATATAAAAAATGTCCGCTCCAAATCTCCACAAAAGTAAAAGTAGGCTTCAGACAGGAATCATAACGTGTGTAAGGTTCCATTGTAATCTTCATAACGTAGTCATTTAGGTTTCTTAATAAGGTTGATGTGAGATGTATTCTTGAATTATACTTACTTTTGTGTTTGAAACAAAATTAAGAATATGATATTTTATTTTACCGGAACAGGAAACTCTCTTTGGGTGGCAAAGGCTCTGAGTGAGGCGTTGGGAGAAACGTTGATTTCAATTGCGGATGAACTGCATAAGAAAGAGGTAGGCTTGGTTTATCCGGTTCGTCCGGACGAAAAGATATTGTTAGTCTATCCTGTGCATTCGTGGGGACCGGCGGTGCCTGTTACACGCTTTATTTCCCGTCTGACTTTGAACGGATATGCCGGGCAACCGGTCTATTCTGTTTCTACCTGCGGAGATGAATGTGGATATACGGATCGGCTGATCGGGAAAGCGTTAGGGAAAAGAACGGTGTCACTTACGGCTGCATACTCTGTCATTATGCCGAACAACTATATCTTGCTGCCTGGTTTCGATGTAGACGACAAAGATGTGGAGGAACGGAAACTGCAGGATGCCCCGGCTCGTGTCGCTGAGATTATTGAAGCGATCCGGGAAGATCGGCAGGCTGTTTTGTATCGAACAGGAAGTATGCCCGGTCTGAAAAGCTACTGGATTTATCCTCTTTTTGCCCATCTGGCTATCGGAAGTAATTCTTTCCGGGTGACGGATGCTTGTATTTCCTGTGGGTTATGTGAACGGATTTGTCCGACCGGAACGATCAGCATGCAGGCAGGGAAGCCTGTTTGGGTGGATACCTGTGTGCAGTGTGTCGCTTGCATCCACCGCTGTCCGGTTCGCGCTATCGAATATGGAAGGGGAACGCTGAAAAAAGGGCGATATCATCACCCTGAGATTAAATAATAAACAAAACAAATAGAAATGAAACGATTAGCAGTAACAGTCTTGGTGGCCTTGATGTTGGCGAGTTGCCAGGAAGCACCGAAAGGTTATGTGATAAATGGAGAAGTGACCGGCAGGACGGAAGGGAAAGTCTATCTTAAGTCCTTCCGGAATAAGATGTTTTTTGATGTCGATACGGCAGAATTAAAAGAGGGAAAATTTACTTTTAAGGGAGAAGTGGATCAGCCTTTATTGTTTGGTCTGGCAACAGAAGATATGAGTTATCCGGTTCAGTTCTTTGTCGAAAATACGAATATGGATGTGAGGATAAATAATGACGGCGAAACGATTACGGTCCGTAATTCTCCTGTCAATACAATCTTTCAGGAGAATGCCGAGAAGGTTTTTGAAGAAGGGTATGACATAGACAGTCTGATCACCAAGTATCCGGCTTCGCCTGCCGCCGCTTTTTATCTGTATCGTTACTTCACTTACCAGTTGCCGCTGGATGAACTGAAAGCGACTCGTGCTAAGATTTCTTCCGAACTGGCCGGTTGTCCGTATGTAAAAGATTTGGATGGTATTATCAAGCAGTTGGAAAATGTGCAGATAGGGAAGGTGGCTCCTGAATTTTCGTTGCCAGATACGGCGGGAGTATCTGTTTCGCTTTCTGATTTCAAAGGTAAATATGTACTGTTGGATTTCTGGGCATCCTGGTGTCCTCCTTGTCGTCGCGAGAATCCGAATGTGGTAAAGGCGTTTAATGAATATAAAGATAAAAACTTTACGATTGTGGGGATTTCCCTGGATAAGGATAAAAGCAAGTGGATGAAAGCGATTGCCGACGATAATCTGGCTTGGACACATCTTTCCGATTTGAAATATTGGGATTCGGAAATTCCGGCTCTTTACGGGGTTCGTGGTATTCCGGCCAATGTCCTGCTGGATCCTGATGGAGTGATTGTCGCTAAAAACATAACTGGCGAGGATTTGCACAAAAAACTGAAAGAAGTAATCAAATAAACGATGTGGAAGTACGGTTTTCTGACTTTGTTCCTTCTTTTCTGTCTCTGTCTTTCGGCGACAGAAAAGAAGGATTTCGAAAAAGCGGTGTGTGAAGCTGTTTCCTGGCAGATGCAAACCTATCCGAAATCAACCTTGAAAGACTTATACAAAAATTTCTTTCAGGATAAATTCGGTCCCGGACATATCATCAGCGATACGACGGCTGCACGTAATTATTTGCGTCGCGAACTGGCCTCTTATACGGAGTGTACCGGAGAGATCGCGGAGCCGACTGGGTGGGAAGGTAACTTTCTTCGGGTAAACCTCTCGGTTATCAAAAACGGCCGTGTCCCTTATAATATATTCTTTGATGCGTTTGTCCGGAGCGTGAACGGTGTCCGTCCTATTACAGTTGCCGATTGGCAAAAAGAATGGCAGCGGATTGAGTCTATTATCCGTTCTATGGAACTTTCCTTGCCGGATTACGATGCCGATTGCAAAGAAATAGAAGACCGTCTGGACCGGGGAGAATATGTGGGGCATCACAGCAAGGTTTTCGAAGAATCTTATTCGCCGCATTATCGTATAATCAGCAGGCAAATATTTGAAAAGGAGTTACGGCCCTTGCTGTGAAAAAACGAGTTTACTCTTCGTCTTCCGGCTCCTCGAAGTCAAACTCGAAATCAAATCCGTCGTTCATCATCCCCAGATCGGTAAACTGCTCCAGTTCGCGACGGTCTTTCTTGGTCGGACGGCCTAAGCCGCGTGCACGGTCTACGAATCCGGATATGCGGTTCATTTCCAATATTTCGTATTGGTCGGGAGTTGTGACGTTTTCCAGATAATCAGGCACCAGTTTGGCTCCCATACGGCGTTCTGTTAAATCGAGTACCTTGAAGGAAAAGGTGATAGGTGGCTTTCGTACCTGAATCACTTCTCCGACTTTGATCATACGGGAAGGTTTTACATTGACTCCGTTTATCATCACCCTGTTTTTCTTGCAAGCCTCGGCTGCTATGGTACGTGTCTTGAATATGCGGGTGGCCCACATCCATTTGTCTATACGGACTTCATTCATAAACTGTAGACAAGGAACTATTGACAATGAGACATGGACTTTTTTAGTGACAAAACCATTTAATTGTCCATTGTCAATTGTTCATTTATTTATTTATTTATTATTGTATTGGTTCATTGTATTCTGTACGCCGGCCAGGCAGAAGCTTTTGATGATTTCTACCGCCCGTTTTATCTTTTCCGGCATTTCCTGGAGCTCTTCCGGTGGGAACTTGCCAAGCACATAGTTGATCTGTCCTCCACGAGGGAAATCACTGCCGATACCGAAACGAAGGCGGCTGTATTCTTGTGTGCCTAACAACTGTTGGATGTTTTTCAATCCGTTGTGTCCGGCATCGCTGCCTTTCGGTTTCAGGCGGAGTGTCCCGAACGGGAGCGCTAAATCGTCCACTACGACTAACAGGTTCTCTACCGGAATGTTTTCTTTCTGCAACCAGTAGCGGACGGCATTGCCGCTCAGGTTCATGAATGTGTTCGGCTTCAGTATGATCAACTCACAGTTCTTGATACGCATCCGTGCGATTGCACCGTAACGTTCTTCCGTGAAAGGAACTCCGGCATCTTCTACCAATGCATTTACAACGCGGAATCCGATGTTATGGCGGGGGGCTTAAAAATCTGGAAACAAATTTTCAAGACTATGCGGAACCGATATTTCCAAGTCCTGTTATCAGATATTTCATTGTTATGTTGTTTTTTAGTATATAACAAAGGGAAGAATACTCTGTTGAATATTCTCCCCTTACATTATTTAGGAATAATAATTTTATTATGCCTTAGCCTGAGCACCACGAGCGGCACGAGTCAACTGAACGGCGCAAACAACAGCGTTCTTGGCGTTCATCAGTTCAAGGCCTTCGAAGTGTAATGCACCAACCTGCATAGTCTTGCCTAATCCCAGGTGATCGACATTGATAAACAATTTCTCAGGAATTGCTGTGTAAAGGGCTTTTACCTTCAACTTTCTCATCTGCAAGTTCAGTTTACCACCGGCTTTAACACCTTCGGCGTGACCTTCCAGAACAACCGGAACTTCCATTACTACCGGTTTGTTTTCTGACACTTCCAAGAAGTCCATGTGCAGGATAGCGTCGGTTACAGGCTGGAACTGGATATCTTTAACGATAGCCATTGTCTTCTTGCCATCAATCGTCAGTTCAACAACAAAAATTTCAGGGCTGTAAACCAAGTTACGAACACTGTCTTTTGTGATGGTGAAATGAGATACTTTTTCGCCGCCGTACAGTACAGCAGGAATTTCGTTGTTTTTACGCATAGCTTTCAAAGCTCTCTTCTGGTCTGCAGAAGTAGCAGCTACTTCTCTTGACTTTCCTTCTAATTGAAATGTCTTCATTTTGTTTTAATTTTTGTGTTACTCAAAATTAGATGTTTATGCTTTCTAATTTCCCATCACACGTACGGGGTTAAAAGCGGTGCAAAGGTACGATTTATATTTATATCTGCAAAATCTTGTCTGTATGAATTTTTAGTTCCATAGGTATGAAACTGAAATTCCCTCGGCATGGAACGGAAGTTTCATAGGCATGGAATAGGAGTTTCATCGGCATGGAACTAAAAGAGCATCCCGATTCAGAACCGGATTCCTTTTTGTCGGAGCAAGATTTCCGTATCGTCCCAAAGTTGTTTTTGCTGTGCATGATGCCGGATGCGCTCTGACATATTCTTCTTTTTGCAATTGGCATAGCAACAACCGTTTCTATCTTTCGCCTCATCCGAAAGAGCCAGATGAATGGCGGTCGCCGCGCCTTGGGCCGGTGTTTTGATAAAGGGGCGGAACAAGATATCGGTAAGCGGGTCGAACCAGGCTTGCATCGTGATCATGTTCGTACTGACGATTCCCGGGTCCGAGGCATTTATGGTGATGTCTTTGTCTTGCAGCCGTTCGGCAAACTCTTGGGTGAACAATAACAGCGCCAGTTTGGTATTGCTATAGACCGGAATGCGGAAAAAGCGTCCGTTCCTTCCTTTTTCAAAGAAGTCCGGTTCGATCCGGCCGATGGCATACGTGCAGGACACTGTATTTACAATACGGCATCCTGGTTGCATCAATGGTAATAACTGGCGGGTGAGCATGTAGGGAGCCACATAATTGACGCTTACGATTGTCTCCAACCCGTCTTCGGTTTTGCGTACCGGAGTTGTCAGGATGCCGGCATTGTTTATCAAGCGGCTGACGGGACGTCCTTCTTTTAATAACTGACCGGTGAAATTGTTTACGGATGAAAGGGAAGCGAGATTGATTTCCCGCACTTCTATCTGGGTGTTACCGGTTTCTTGCTGGATCCGGTTACATAGGGAGGCTGCTTTTTCCGGATCGAGGCAAGCCATAATCACCGGATAGCCTTCTTTTGCGAGGGCTACCGTGATTACTTGTCCCATGCCTCCGTCGGCACCGGTTATGATGGCTAATCCTTTTTCCATTACTTATATTCTAATTTCTCTATTTCTTTGACAATGCTTTTGGGCAAGTTCTGAATATGTTTGTGGCATGCCATTTCGATGGAATACATGCGGGCGATGCAATAGTTGCTATGTCCGCAGTCACAACGGGCATGTTTGTCTTCCTTCATCTTGTTTACGAATGACGGATCGTTCAGCAAGGCACGTGCCATACTCACGAATTCGAAACCGTCGTTCAAGACCTCGTCTATCTTCTCGCGTGAGATCAGACCGCCTACATAGACAAGTGGCATTTTCAATGCCGCCCTGAATTTTAGGGCATCTTCCAGGAAGTAAGCCTCTTTGAACGGCTCAGACGGGATCATGAACCGTCCTGCCATTTTGACTCCGAGCGGTAGCCAGCCGAAAGGCATATAATGCGTCATCGTATGAATCGGCATGGAACCCCGCATCACATACATCGGGGCACGGCTGACGAAGCCACCGCTAAGGATCAAAGCGTGTGCTCCGCATTCGTTCTGCAGGGTACGAGCCACTTCAAGTGTCTCATCAAGCTCCATTCCTCCTTTGAAGCCGTCGCGCATATTCATTTTTACCAACACTGCCATATCCTGACCGGCAGCTTTCATCACTTCGTCCATGCACATTTTCATAAAGCGCATCCGGTTTTGCAAGCTACCGCCATATTCGTCTTTCCGATGATTGGTATAGGGAGAAAGAAACTGGCTGATCAGATAGCCGTGACCGGCATGTATTTCCACTGCATCCATTCCGGCTTCGCGCGCCAGATGAACTGCTTGTCCGAACGCTTTTGCCATAGCTGTGATTTCGGAAGGTTTCATTCCACGGACAAGGGTAGGGGAATAGATATTGAAACCGCTGGATGCGGAGATAGGCCTGCACCCGCAGATGTTTTTGTGAGACATGTTTCCGCAATGTCCGAGTTGTACGGAGGCGGCCGCTCCTTCTTTGTGGATGGCATCGGTGATGCGTTTTAATCCGGGGATGATATCTGGGCGCATCCAGAGCTGACGTTCGAAAGAAAGTCCGCTTTGCGTAACAGCCGCATAGGCCAAAGTCGTCATACCGATCCCGCCGGAGGCAACCGATTTATGGTAGTCATACAACATGTCGGAAGGCGCGTTTCCTGGGCACATGCTTTCAAATGCAGCCGCCCGTATCGTCCGGTTTCTCAGGGTCAACGGCCCGATTTTACCGGGAGTGAACAGTATAGATTCTTTTTCCATATCTATTATGAGTTAATCATTCAATATATAAAAGGAATAACCCGTTTACGGTTTTCCAGTTCGTTACCAAACATCGCTTTGTATTTATGGTAGATGGTGTTTGCGCGAGGTACAAGGTTTGCAAATGTCCACCAAGCGAAAACAGCTCCGCTTGCACTCCAGGTCAGGATTGCAAATCCGCACCATTCCACGATTTCGCCAAAGTAGTTGGCTGATGTCACATATTTGAACAGGCCTTTTTTAGGCAGATAATGGTTCGTGTCGCCAGGCTTTCTGAGGTGGCGGACAATATGGTCTGACTGGATATTGATTGCCATGCCGGTGAAGAACAAGATTGTCCCGACTATAAATTGAGGGCTGTGCAGCCAGCTTTTCGTATACATATCCTGCGGTGCTAAGTAGAAAATCCATTCTCCCTGCATATAACCGTTCAGGAGGTTAAAGGTAATTCCCATAAGCATGATGCCTGCCGGCATTTTACTTTTGCCTTTTATCAACAGAGGAAAAATAAAAGATCGTTGGAAATAATGCAGTTCGAAGAATAAGAATATCAAGAACGGTACTGTCTCGAACTGTCGTTCTGATCCGTTCCATAACAAAAACATGACGATAAAAACCGGCGCTTCCATGCAAATCCAAGCGATCTTGTTCGGTATCGGAACCCCCCATTTTTTATCGAACAACATTCCATAACCGGCTTCGACGAAATAAAGGGCTATGAAGACGATGGC
>OGPY01001076.1_pt1 | contig 21874 bp, 20 predicted proteins | sample 1553121 | NCBI WGS metagenome assembly OGPY01 (sample SAMEA2580004, study PRJEB22360) | human gut metagenome
CATGCAAATCCTTTGCCGGCCGCTGTTCTGCTTTTTCCTTGCCAGCCGCTGCATTTTCCATTGCCGTCTTTCCGTTTGCCTCTGCCTGAAATTTGAACATTACAATATGCTTCATCATAATTATCATCTCATCCTTTTTTATATCATTAAAATTCACTGGTTTATCAAGAAAGCGATTTCCGCAGATAAACCATATCATCTAACAAAACGCCATCTTCTATCATCGGATGGTCATAATGTTCTAAAAAGAAATGTGGAATCCGGCAATAGGGCACAAATCCACATTTTTGATAAAACGGGATGGTTTTCGGGCTATCTCCCGTTCCCAGAATCAGCCATTCTGCTGTTCCAGCCAGCTGTTGTTCTAAGAATTGCAAGAACTTGCGTCCATAACCCTTTCCCTGCTCCGAAACGGCAACTGCTAGATTTTTCACTTCCCATTCTGTTTCAGAAACCCGTAAAATCACACAAACTGCAATGGGATTGCCTGCTTTTTGCATCACATAAAGTGTTCCCTGCTCTAGATAGCGGTCAATCATGGATTCCTGTTCATCACCAAGCAGCAGCAACGGCAAGTATTGCTTTTTCTGTTCTGAAACTTGTTGGATTGCAATCAATTCAACACCTGCTCTCTCTGAAAAATAACCGTTCGGTATGCTTTTATTGTATCGTAGTGTCCGGCATTTGTCAACCGTCTTTTCCCATCCTTTGTGTTTTGAAAAGAAATATGCGATTTAATTTTACCATAGATTTTAAATTTTGTATCGTTTTTTTTTTGAAACAGTGTTATACTGAAACTATACTGGGTGTTTCTGCTGTAAAAAAACAGATAGCCCCATCATCAAACCAGTTCGCTCATCAACCCAAGCGAACCAATATGGAGGAAATTATGCGACTATTAGCAATTGACGGAAACAGTATTATGAACCGTGCCTTTTATGGCATTCGCCTGCTTTCCAATCACAAGGGAATTTATACGAATGCGATTTTTGGCTTTATGAATATTTATTTAAAGCACGTCACCGCATTACAGCCGGATGCCATCGCTGTGGCATTTGATGTTCACACGCCAACCTTCCGCCATCAGAAAGTATCATCCTACAAAGCAAACCGAAAAGGCATGCCGGAAGAACTGGCGATGCAAATGCCATATCTGAAAAAACTGCTGACCTTGCTAGGTGTGCAGATTGTGGAATGTCCTGGCTATGAAGCGGACGATGTTCTTGGCACACTTGCTCAGGCAATGGAAGAACAGGGAAACGACTGCACCATTCTCAGCGGTGACCGGGATACCTTACAGCTCATCACCGACCATGTAACCGTTCGACTCGTCACCAATCGGGAAGATATTGATTACACCGTACAGCGGTTTCGGGAAGAATACGGCTTTTATCCCATCTCTATGATTGATTTGAAGGCACTCATGGGCGATGCCTCCGATAATATCTCTGGGGTTTCCGGAATTGGCCCAAAAACTGCCTCTACGCTGATTCGCAGCTGGAGCACTGTGGAAAACGTCTATGACCACATTCATCAACTGAACGTCAGCAAAATGGCAATTCAAAAACTGATTGCCGGACAGGAATCTGCAATGGAAAGCAAATGGCTGGCAACGATTGTAAAAGATGCCCCTGTTCCGACAGAATTGCAACACTATCTGCCAAAGCCGATTCATGCCAGAGAAGTGCGAGATTTGCTGATGGAACTGGAAATGGTAAAATTATTGGATAAATTGCATCTGGAAGCAGCTGCTGACCAGTTGGAAGAAGAACCGCTCTCCTGTGCCATAACGCCATCCATTGCCATTCAACAACAGCCACTGACAGATGCCCTGTTTCAACAGTGGAGAATCGACCTGCCGACACTCTGCTATGAACTGAACCTTCCGGAACATCGCCTGCAAGTTCTACAGGAACAGACCATCTATGAAACCACAGACGAAGCCCTGATTGCTGCATTTTTGGGCAGTGTCATTCCAAAGCGAACCTTTGGTGCAAAGCCGCATTATCGCTACATGATGCAACAAGGAGCAGCCCTGAACAATCTCGTTGCAGATGGTGAAATTGCTGCCTATCTGCTGAATCCGGCTTCTTCTGAATATACAGTTGCCCGTCTGAGTGTCACCTACCACGTTCTCTATGATACAGCTCTGGAAGATTTGGCGGCATTGGTTGCCCTGCCAGCACTCTGTGATGCGATGGAACAGGAAATTCAGGAACAGAACATGACCAACTTGTATCAAATGGAACTGGAATTGACCCGTGTTCTGGCAGAAATGGAACAAGCTGGTGTTTTGGTTGATGTAGACGGGCTGGAAACATTCGGCAAATACCTCAGCGAACAGATGGAAGAATTACAGCAAATGGTCTATGACGAAGCTGGACATTCTTTCAAAATCGGCTCTCCGAAACAACTCGGAGATGTGCTCTTCGGCGAACAAAAATTGCCGCATGGCAAAAAGACCAAGACGGGTTATTCCACCAATGCAGAAATTTTGGAATCCCTGCGAGGGGAATACCCGATTGTCGACCACGTTTTGAAGTGGCGGCAGGTTTCCAAGCTGAAATCGACGTACATTGACGGCTTGAAGAAAACAATTGCCGCAGATGGCAGAATCCACACTTGTTTCAAGCAGACAGAAACCCGAACTGGTAGAATCTCTTCTATTGAACCGAATATGCAAAACATTCCGGTTCGGACAGAACTCGGCAGCAATATGCGGAAATTCTTCGTTGCTGGTGCTGGCAATGTCCTGTTGGATGCCGATTACAGCCAGATTGAATTGCGAATTTTGGCGAATCTCTGCGATGACACTGCTATGCAGGAGGCATTCTTACACGGTGCAGATATTCACACAGCAACCGCTGCACAGGTCTTTGATTTGCCGCCGGAAATGGTCACAGATTCCATGCGGAGTGCTGCAAAAGCGGTAAACTTCGGCATTATTTACGGCATTGGTGCATTCTCACTTTCCAAGGATATTCACGTTTCTGTGGCACAGGCAGACCAGTATATCAAAAACTATCTTGCTCGTTACCCACGTGTTGCAGCATTCATGGAGGAAATCGTAGAACACGCCAAAGAACTGGGTTATGTCAGCACCTATTTCAAGCGGAGAAGACCTGTTCCGGAACTCCGGCAGTCCAACAAAATGATTCAGGCATCCGGAAAACGCATTGCCATGAATACACCCATTCAGGGAACAGCTGCTGACATCATTAAAATTGCTATGATTCACGTTTCCAACCGGTTGCAGGAAGAATGCCCAGCTGCAAAGCTGATTTTACAGGTACACGATGAACTGATTGTGGAAGTTCCGGAACAGCAGGCAGACCTTGCTGCACAGATTCTGAAAGAAGAAATGGAACACGTTGTGCAGTTTGCCGTTCCGCTGACCGTGGAAGTAAAGAAGGGAAAAAGCTGGTATGATGCAAAAGGTTAAGATTCTCCCATTATCGCAGGAGCAGCTGCCCGCAGCGGCTGCCCTTGCACAGCGTTGTTTTCCTGACCCGTGGTCGCTTACCCTGTTTGAGGCTGCCTTTTCACAACCAGATACCACCCTCTTTGCTGCAATGGCAACCGATACGCTGGCAGGCTACTTGATTTTACAGCGACTCGGCGACGAAGAAAGTGTGGATGATATTGCTGTTGCTCCGGAATTTCGGCGACAGGGAATCGCTCAACAGCTGCTGGAAACGGCACACGCACAATTTCCAACCTGTCCGTTTCTGCTGGAAGTACGGGAACACAACACCGCTGCTCTCGCCCTCTATCAAAAGCTAGGCTATCGGCAGGTTGGTTTCCGAAAACGCTATTATACCAATCCGAACGAAGGTGCGGTACTGATGACCCGACCACCACAATAAAAGGAGGAACTCCATGCAACAAACCATCAAACTGGGAAATTTGACGCTGCCCCGTACCGCTGGACTTGCCCCTATGGCTGGCGTTGCCGACCGGGCTTACCGGATTCTCTGCAAGGAACATCAAGCTGCCCTGCTGGTCAGCGAAATGATTTCTGCAAAAGGGCTTTGCTACGGCGACCCGAAAACCGCTCAGTTCTGCACAATTACAGATGCAGAACGCCCGATGGGCTTGCAGCTGTTCGGCAGCGAACCGGATTTCATGGCAAAAGCGGTTCAAATTGTCCTGCCCTATCAGCCGGACTGGATTGATATTAACATGGGCTGTCCGGTTCATAAAGTCATTACAACCGGCTCTGGTTCGGCATTGATGCAAAAGCCAGACCTCGCAGCGGATTTGGTACGGGCAGCGGTTTCGGTTTCCTCCGTTCCCATTACCGTCAAGTTCCGGGCTGGCTGGGATGATAACGACCGCAATGCGGTTTCTTTCGCCAAAAAAATGGAACAAGCTGGAGCGGCAGCAGTTGCCGTTCATGGCAGAACCAAAGCACAGCTTTACTCCGGCAAAGCTGACTGGGAAATCATTCGGCAGGTGAAAGAATCGGTTTCGATTCCTGTTTTCGGAAACGGGGATGTGACCGATGCAGAAAGCTGCTTGAAAATGTATGAACAGACGGGCTGCGATTTGGTGCTAGTCGGCAGGGGCAGCTATGGAAACCCGTTTATTTTTTCTGAAATTGCAGCGGCAATGGCTGGAACGCCTTACCAAAAGCCGACCCTCTCTGAAAAAATGGACACCATGCTCTATCATATCCGCCTGATTTTGCAACTTGCCGATGGAAAGCCACCGGAACTTGCCATTCGAGAGGCTCGCAAACACGCTGCTTGGTATATCAGCGGTTTACATGGAGCAGCTGCTTTTCGGGCAAGATGTTATCAGCTGCAATCTTATGCAGAGGCGGAACAGCTGGCGGCAGATGTCAAGGAGGCGAATCCAGAGTGAAACGCTACCCATCCAAACCAAAGCCGATGCCAACATCCACTTCTTTTGATATTCGCCCCCGTCATGTTGTCACCGTTGACTTGCATGGGCTTTCTGTTGCAGAGGCACGGGCAAAGCTGAAACAAGTCTTGGAACACTGCCCGAAAACCGTCACAGAAGTGGAAGTGATTCACGGTTATCACAGTGGGCAAGCCCTGCAAAAACTGGTGCGAAAAGATTTCAAACACGCTCGGATTGCTTCCCGTAGTTTCGGGCTGCAAAACGGCATTACCAACTACATCTTAAAGTGAGGGATTGATGATGACCCTATCCATTCGGACGCTGCTCTATGATGTTCTGCTGCTGTTGGAACTTGGCTTGTTCTTCCTATTTTTTGCACCGCTCTTTCTGCGGATTTTCAACGCTGGAAATCTGTTCGGCATGGCGGTTTCAGCAATTTGTTTTCTACTGACGCTCTTTCACCGTCCTTTCGGACAGCTGCTTTCCCGTATCTGGGGCAACCTCTGCGGAAAGTGCGTGTTGAGCATTCTTGCCCTGCTCCTGACCGCTGGCATTGCATTTGCTGGATTCTGTTCCGTCAAGATGGTGCAATATTATCAGAATCCCCCACAAACGCCCTGCACTGTGGTTGTTTTAGGCTGCAAAGTCAAGGGGACTGTCCCCAGTCTGATGTTACAGCGGCGACTAGAAGCAGCAAAAGGCTACTTACAACAGCACCCAGAAGTTTCCTGCATTGTTTCCGGTGGAAAGGGAACGGGCGAGGACATCTCCGAAGCACAGGCGATGAAAACCTACCTGACCGCTGCCGGCATTGCAGCAGACCGGATTCTCATGGAAGACCGCTCCACCGATACCCATGAAAACTTGTTGTTCAGCAAGCAGATTCTGGAGCAACAAGGGCTGCCCAACCGGATTACCATTCTCACGGATGGCTTTCATCAATACCGTGCCCACCGCATGGCGACAGAACTGGGGCTGGAAAGCTGGTCGGTCAGCGGGAAAACCAGACGCATTCTCATCCCGACTTACTGGGTACGGGAATGGATGGCATTATTCGAGCAATTTCTCGGCATGGCGTAAAAATTCCTATATTTTTATGCGTTTCATTCTGGGCATTTGGTAAAAATCAAGTAAAAAGTAACATTCCACCCTTGCTATTCGAGCAAAACTTTGCTATAATAGAAAGGGTGTTGTCAACACCAATCAAAAATAGTTTGGAGGAATCAGTGATGCGAGCGGATCCTTATCCCCGACGATGGATGCAAGATCAAAAATAAGATTGCAAAGGAGAAGCCGCATCTTTTCAACGGTTCTGCCTTTGCGGAAAGGCGGAATCGTTTTGATTTCTTACTATAAAACCGTGCAAAATCATCTGGTAGAATGCAGTACGCCAGAGCCTGGCAGCTGGGTTTCTGTCGTTGACCCAACAGCACAGGAACGGAAAATGCTGATTGAAGAATTTGGTTTGGACAGCGACTTCATCAAGTCCGCACTCGATGAAGAAGAATCCTCCCGTGTGGAACGAGAAGACACCCAGACCCTGATTATCATTGACACCGCTGTTTCAGAGATCGAAAAAAATGATACGCTGGTGTTCTACACCATGCCAATGAGCATTATCATCAAAGACCAGTTGGTTTTTACGATTTCTCTGCGAAACAACAAGGTGATTGAAGACCTGATCGACGGACGGCTTCGGAATATTCAGACCAGTTTCCGGACACAATTCGTCTTGCGGCTGATTATGCAGCTGACTTCTACCTATCTGGTCTATCTGAAACAAATCGACAAGGCTTCCAACACCTTGGAACGGGAACTGCGAAAGGCAGTCAAGAACAAACAGCTGCTGCAAATGATGGAGCTGGAAAAATCTCTGGTCTATTTTTCCACCTCTCTCAAATCCAATGATGCAACCATGAATAAAATTCTGCGTGGGAAACTGATGAAACTCTATGAGGACGACCAAGACTTATTGGAAGATGTTCTGATTGAGTTGAAACAGGCGGAAGAAATGGCAAGCATTTATTCCAGCATTCTTGCCAACATGGTGGATGCGTGCAGTTCGGTCATCTCTAACAATGTCAACATCGTAATGTGGCAATTGACCATTGTCACCATCATTCTGGCAATCCCAACGATGGTATTTAGCTTTTACGGGATGAATACGCTGGACTTGCCGTTTGCGGAACATACGTGGTTTCCAACTGTCGTTTCAATTGTGGCAACCCTGCTCACAGCATTGATTTTGCTGAAGTACAAGAAAAAATAAAAGAGCAGACCCTCGTCCCAATAGACGGCGGTCTGCTTTCCCCATACACAGAAGTGATGGTTATATTTTCGGTTCTTCTTTTTGTTCCGGAGATACCTGCAAGGCGATTTTTGTAACAGATTGGTTGTCGGTTTCCAGAACCTGAAACTGAAATGTTCCAACCTGAACCGTTTCCCCTACTTCTGGAATATGCCCCAACAGTTCTGTGACCCATCCGCCGACGGAGGTTGACGCTGCCTCTGGCATCTGGGACGGAATATCTTCTTCGTCCAATGCATCCCGCATATCGCTGATGCTGAATGTTCCTACAATCGTATAGCAATGCGGAGCGGTACGGACAAATTCATGAACGATTTCATCGCTTTCATCGTAGATGTCCCCAACCAGTTCTTCAATGATGTCTTCAAGGGTCACAATGCCCTTTGTTCCGCCGTATTGGTCAACAACCACTGCCATATGCGTCTTGGAACGCTGCATTTCTTTCAGGCTGTCGCTGATGGCTTTTGTTGCCGGAATATAAATGACATCCTGCAAAATTTCAGAAACAGAATGGAACATACCATGCTCCAACCGGAAAAAGTCCCGACTGGTAATCATGCCAATGATGTTATCCATGCTCTTTTCATAGACTGGGAATCGGGAAAAATGGCTGTGCAGGAACATTTCACAGATTTCATCGGTGGTCGCTTCGCTGGAAACGCCAACAATCTTTACTCTTGGAATCAAAATGTCGTTGACGGTAGTTTCATCAAACTGCAATGCCGACAAGACCAAATCGCTCTCCTGCTCTTCCAAGACACCCTCTTCTTCGATTTCATCAATGATGTACTTCAATTCGTCTTCGGTCACGCTGGGAGCTTCTGTTTTCGGCTTCAATGCCCGAGATAATACATCGAAAATCTTCACGAACGGGGTCATAACAACGGTAAATGCAGAAAGTGCAGATGCCACAGACAACGCCATTTTTTCTGCATGAGATTTTGCATAGGATTTCGGGAGCACTTCCCCGAATATCAAAACCAGAATCGTCATTGCAACGGTGGAAACTGCTGGGCCAGCACTGCCGACCCACTGGGTAAAGACAACCGTCGCCAGAGAAGATGCTCCAATGTTTACAATGTTGTTCCCGACCAAAATAGCCGTCAGGGAATCTTCATAGTGTTCGGCAATATGCAGGGCTTTCAATGCCCGTTTATCTCCTTGGTCTGCCATAGATTTCAGGCGAATTTTGTTGACACTTGCAAACGCTGTTTCCGAACTGGAAAACAACGCAGAAAGCACAATACAGATGATAATGATGACAATCATTCAAGTTCCTCCATGTTTTTGATAAAATGTATGACATTATCGTACCATATTTTTTGGAAATTGGCAAGTTAAATTCAAGAAAAATAAAAATTTTTTAGGAAGGTGTGCGTGATTTTATGAATCAATTGATTTTATGGGTGGTCAAGCATCTGCCAAAACCCCTTCAAAATATCTATTTTAAATATGAGAAGGGCCTGCTGTATTGCTTCTATGGGGCTTTAACAACTTTGGTTTCCATGATTACCAAACTTGTCCCCATGTATTTTCTGGGCGAGGGCAAGCTTTCCGTTACGTTCTGCACGGTGTTCTCTTGGATTTGTGCAGTGACGTTTGCATTTTTTACCAATAAAAAATATGTATTCCAGAGTGAAACCCACACCAAAAAAGCTTTCTGGACAGAATTCATCTCGTTCTACTCCGCAAGAGGGGCTTCCCTTTTCTTGGACTGGGGCATTAGCTTGTTGGGGATCAGCATTCTGGGCTGGAATAAATATCTGGTTACCATCGCCGCACAGGTGATTATTTTGGTGGTAAACTACGCATTCAGCAAATTATTCGTATTCAAAAAGCGAGAAGCTCCGGTAGATTCAGCAGAATCCAAATAATTGCCCATCACCGGAATTTCTCCAACAGGAAAGGATGTCAAATCATGAACCTACGATCCGGAAAATCCATGCTCTCTGTTTTGTTGGCTGGTCTGCTGACCATGACCGCACTGGCAGGATGCAGCGACAAACAGGAATCCAGCAGTTCTGCTTCCTCTGCTGCACAGACGACCACAGCAGCAACAGAGGCAGAAACAGAAGCAACCGCAGAGAAAGAAACCACTGCTCCGGAAACAACCGAAGCAACGGAAACAACCACGACCCACATCAGCCCAACAGAAACCGTTTCCAGTACGCTGGGGGCAGAACTAGACGATTTAAATGTCCTGTTAGACCGTGATGCGGACAACACCTATAAAGCAAAACTGGAGAACTTTGTACAGGATGGCGATGTCATTCAATCCTTTACTTTTATCTTCTACGCTCCGGATGGTGTTTCCAACATGGGCACATATAAAGGCGGATGCGGGATCTCTGTCAAGGCAGATAGTGCCACAGCAACCGATAAAAACTGGTATCAGTCCGATGACTTTGAACAGAATGTCAACGGTGCTTATGCAGAAATCACTTGGAATGTTCCAACAGATGTTGCAGCAGATGTTGACGCAAGCGGCGATGTCCTCATTGGTTACTGGTGGAGCGATTTGCAGCAGCTGAAGCTGAGCAGCATTGTCTGCACCTATACTCGTACCGCAGAAGTTCCTGTGGATGGTACTTCAGAAAACAGCCCAGCTGCTACACTGGACTACAGCAGCAACACCGACAAGCAAGTAAAACTGCCGCTCTCTGACTTCATCGACAAGGACGACCGCTTACAGACTGTCACCTTTGACATCAGCAGCAGCGGTTCGCTGGGAAAATTCACGGGTGCATTTGGTGTTTCGCTGACAAGCGGATGCGATGCGGAAACCGATAAAAACTGGTATCAGACCGGAAATATTGTCACCTTTACGCAGGATTCCTCTGTTTCCCTGACGTGGATCGTTCCGGAATCCATTCAGGATTACATCGACCCAACAGGTGATTTGATGCTGGGCTACTGGTGGAGCGACCAGGCAACCGTTACACTGAACAAGGTTTCTGTTCGATACAGCAACGCCACCGGAACAGTGAAAAAATCTGACACTAAAAAGAAGGAAGAAGCACAGACAGCCGTCAAAAATGAAGGGACTGCTGCGGTTTCCTCCGAAGAAGTCAACCAAATGAGTTCCTCGGAAATTGTGGCAGATATGAAAGTAGGCTGGAATCTCGGCAACACACTGGACAGCTACGACACCAGTTCCAGCGACAACGAAACCGGCTGGGGCAACCCGAAAACCACAAAAGCAATGATTGACACCGTAAAAGATGCTGGATTCAATGCCGTTCGGATTCCGGTCACCTGGGGCGAACATCTCTCCGATGATAACACCATTGATGCGGATTACCTGAATCGAGTGCAGGAAATCGTCGATTATGCAATAGATGATAATTTATATGTTATCCTGAATGTCCATCACGATGATGCATTGTGGCTGCACCCGACTTACAGCGAACAGGCTGCTGTTACGGAAAAGCTTACTTCCATCTGGAAGCAACTCTGTGAACGGTTCGGCGACTACGACCACCATCTTGTATTTGAAGGCATGAATGAACCTCGTGTCATTGGCTCTGCAACGGAATGGAGCGGCGGCACACCAGAAGAACGAGATGTCATCAATCAGCTTTATCAGACATTTGTAGACACGGTTCGGGCAACAGGCGGCTTGAATGCAGACCGAACCCTGATTATCAGTTCTCATGCACAGTCCATCACCAAAGAAGCAGTCAGTGCTGTCAAGATTCCGGAGGATACACACATTGCCGTTTCTATTCACAGCTATGCTCCGTGGGATTTCTGCGGAACAGAGGATACCCGTTCCGACTGGGGCAGTGATGCCGACAAGCAGGAACTGGACACCAATTTTCAGTATCTGGAAGACACTTTCATCAGCAAGGGCGTTCCCGTTCTGCTGGATGAATTCGGTGCAGTCAACAAAAACAACACCAGCATACGGGCACAATATTACGCATATTATGTAAAGAGTGCCAAAGCACACGGCATTACTTGCTTTGTCTGGGACAACGGCACAGAAAGCGAATTTGGCTTGCTGAACCGGAAAGATTTGACTTGGTATGCACCATCTATCATTGATGCGATGATGCAGGCACTGCAAGCATAATTAGAAATGTTCACAAAAAAGTTTGCGGATTGTTGTGAAAAACGTAGATTTTTTGGAAAACTTTCAAATAATATCATCAATTTCGTGAGAAATATGGTATAATAAGAAAATAGAAAAAACGGCAGAAGGAGGCCATTGAACAATGAGCAATCGAATTATTACAATTGAAAGAGAATATGCAAGCGGCGGTCGAGAAGTTGGCGAACTGGTTGCAAAACAACTCGGGATTCCATTCTACAACCGTGAAATTTTAGAGATGGCGTCAGAACGCTGCGGCGTATCGGTGGATTATCTGGCAAGTGCAGAAGAAGCTGCACCAAAGAGCTTTTTGTATACGCTGATGCTTTCCTCGAATCCAACCCGTTCGATTCAGGAAAATCTGCCATTGTCGGATAAGGTTTATATCATTGAAACCAACATCATCAAGGAACTGGCAGAAAAGAGCGACTGTGTCATCGTTGGTCGTTGTGCCAGCTACATTCTGCGGGATATGGAACATATGATGAGTGCCTTCGTCTATGCTGACCAAGAATCCCGTGTAAATCGGGCAGTTTCAGAATACTCGGTTGACCCAAGACGTGCAGAAGCAACTCTGCGGAAGTCTGATCGGCGGAGAGAAACTTTCTACAGCATTAACACTGGCGGGAACTGGTATGACAAGGAAAACTACACGCTCTGCCTGAACAGTGGCGCACTGGGCATTCCGCTCTGTGCAGACATCATTGTATCCGCTGCACAAAAGACCATTTTCGTATAAATCACATTGCAACGACAACCAAAACCGCCCTGCCGAATTCGATTAGTGGAATTCGGCAGGGCGGTTTCTATCTTCTCTCTGAACCTGCTTTTCCACAAAAGGCAGGTTATTTTTTCTTTTTCGGTGGCTGCGGCGGCTGTTTTTTCACTTCTTCCTTGTTGGAAAAAACGGCTTCCAACACTTTTCCGTAAAAATTCGCTGGGTTTCGCATAATCTGCGTGCCCAGATATTTCGCCTGCTTCATGTCCGGTGCATAGAGTTTCAAGTCCATTAAGTCACTCTGTAAATCCAAATACCGCACCTGTACATGATAACCCTTTTTCAATGGCAAATAGGAGATTTTGACTTCCTCCCGCCGTTTTTCCCGAATGAAATATTGCTTTGCCTCGCTGATAATTTTATCCCGATACGGCTTTGCAACGTATTCTTTCAGTTCCTTGGCACATTCTTCTCCAACTTTCGTCAGGGAATACCAGTCTTGTCCGTTTTCGTCCTGCTTTAGTTGGAGAGAACCATTTTTTTGCAGGTAAGTAATGGATTCCTGATAGAAAAAATAGTTGATGATTTCCGTTTCTACGGCAATCTCATAAAGCTGTGTCGGGGTAACGGGTTTCTTTAAGTGGTCTAATAGACAGCAAATCAGAATGTTCGCCATATGCGTGTCCATGAGTGGCGGTGTTGCAATCTGCGACATTTTCATTAAGTTTTCGTCCTGCATCTCGATTCCCTCCAATCCATGCGGTTTTTAAAAGTGCGGATAATCCATCATATGGGACAGCAATGCAAGATTGACGGCCGCCTCTACGCACGGCACGGCTCTCGGTACAATACACGGGTCATGTCTGCCGTGAATCTGTAAAATTTCATTTGTGCCTGCCCGGAAATCAACAGTTTCCTGCGGCTTTGCAATCGAAGCAGTCGGCTTGATGGCAACTCGCAGAATAATCGGCATTCCGGAAGAAATTCCGCCTAAAATTCCGCCATGGTGGTTAGTCTTTGTCTTAACATGCCCGTTTTCGTCTATATAAAATGGGTCATTGTTCTGGCTGCCCACCATCTCTGCAACCTGAAAACCAGCACCAAATTCCAAGCCCTTCACAGCTGGAATGCCGAAAATCAGCTGTGCAATGGTGTTTTCCAGTCCCTGAAACATCGGTGAACCAACGCCAGCCGGCATATTGACAACCGCACATTCAATCAGACCACCCAACGATTCACCGCCCTTGCCAGCGTTGCGGATGTCCTCCTGCATGATTTCACCTTGTGCATCGTTGATGACTGCAAATGGCTTTTCCCGCACTGCCAAAATATCGGCTCTGGAAACGTCTGTTTCTGAAAATGCATCATCTTCTACACCGTGAATGGCTGCAATATGAGCACCGGTATAAATGCCACGCCGTTCCAGAATCTGCCCACAGATTGCCCCTGCAAAGCACAGCGGTGCGGTCAGTCTGCCGGAGAAATGGCCGCCGCCCCGAACATCCTGAAAACCACGATACCGCATTGCTCCGGTATAATCGGCATGACCCGGACGAGGCAGCCGTTCAAGGTTGCTGTAATCCTTTGAACGAGTATCCGTATTCTGAATGATGGCACAAAGTGGAACGCCCGTTGTCCGATTGTTCAACATACCGGACTGCACCTGTGGCAGATCCTTTTCACTTCTTGGAGTAGTCGTACCGTCCTTTTTCGGTGCACGTCTTGCCATAAATTGCAGCACCTTTTCCATATCAATATATTCTCCCGGCGGTAAGTTGTCGATTACCACGCCGATTGACGGGCCGTGCGACTCTCCAAAAATAGAAATGGAAATCCGGTTATTCCAAAACGATGACATGGGCATTTCCTCCTAATCGATTATAATCTTCATAAAACTGCGGATAAGATTTTTCAATACATTCTCCGCCTTGAATCACCACCGGAGCGGTGCAGCGTGTTGCTGCAATTGCCGCACACATTGCAATGCGGTGGTCGCCGTAACTGTCAACTTTTCCGCCGTGCAGCCGTTCTACTGGCTGAATGCGTAAGCCATCCTCTAAAATCGTAACTTGTCCGCCCAGCCGATTCAATAAATCTGCGGTCGCCTGCAAACGGTCACTTTCTTTGATTTTCAGACGAGCTGCTCCGTGAATTTCAGACGGATGTGTTCCAAATGTTGCCAAAACCGCCAGAATTGGCACTAAATCCGGAATATCTGCTGCATCCAATGTAAAGCACGCCGGCTTGTGATTATTTCTATTATAACACATTTTTTCTGCAATTTCAATGATGATTTTATCACCCTGCACGCTATCCGGATTTAAGTTGGTCATTGTAATCTGGTTACCGATGGCGTTCGCCACTGCAAAAAAGGCAGCCTGCGAATAATCGCCCTCCACTGTTCCACTGCAAGCGTGGGCATGCTGTCCGCCAGGGACAAAATAACCCTGCTCCGTTTCTCTTACCACAAATCCAAACTGCTGCATGCACGCAATCGTCATATCCACATAGGGTTTCGACTGCAACGGGGAAAGCATGACAATTTCCGAATCCCCTTTCAACAGCGGCAATGCAAACAGCAGACCTGTAATATACTGCGAGGAAACATCGCCCTCTAAATAATACGTTCCGCTTTGCAGCTGTCCGTGAATCGTGAACGGCATGGTGTTCTGATAATCAAAAGTAATGCCATTCTTAGAAAGTTCCCGTACATAGGCAGTAATTGGACGCTGCGGCAGTCTGCCTTGTCCGTGGAATGTTGCATGAACGCCCAGAGCGGCTGCAACTGGAATCAAAAACCGCAAGGTTGAACCGCTCTCACAGCAGTTCATTTCTGCTGTCTGTGTTGTGGCAACCTGATTGATTCCTGTTACGGTAATCGTACTTCCATTCGTTTCAAAGTCTGCACCCAAAGCCGACAGGGCTTCCATCGTCGCTGTAATATCCTTGGAGAAGCTGACGTGTTCAATCACAGATGTTCCCTCTGCCAAAGCAGCACAAATCAACATGCGGTGTGTCATGCTTTTGGATGCTGGAATGGAAACCGTTCCACTCAAAGTGCGTGGTTCTACTTGAATATTCATGCCTGTTCCTCCATCCATGCAGCGAACTCTGAAATAGAGGCAGTCCGAATTTCTGCCTTGCCCGGTGTTTCGCAGACAATATACCGCAGCTGGTTGCCTGCCCGCTTTTTATCGACACCGCAGAACGGCAGCAAATCTGAAATTGGAACAGGAACAGAGGTCGGCAAATGATATGCCTGCAAGCACGCTTTCAGAGCAGCAGTCTGTTCTGGTGTGCAAGTCTTTTCTGCAATCAGGCACATTCCAATGGCAACCGCACTGCCGTGAGAATAGGTTTCATAATGATAATAGCCCTCAATGGCATGGCCAAGGGTATGTCCGTAGTTTAAAATCATCCGTTCGCCAGTGTCAAATTCATCTGCCTCTACAACGTCCCGTTTAATCGAAATGCAGGTGCAAATCACATCTTCCAAAACGGAGAAAATCGTTTCCTGATTGTGTGCTGCCAGCAGTTCAAACAGTTTTGCATCCCGAATCATGCCGTATTTCACAACTTCTCCCATTCCATCGGAGAATGTCGCATTCGGCAATGTCCGCAGGGTATCCGGGTCACACAGTACGCAAACTGGCTGCTTAAATGCACCAACCAGATTCTTTCCGCCTTTCAGGTCGATGGCAGTCTTTCCGCCCACAGAGGAATCCACCTGTGCCAGCAATGTGGTTGGAATCTGAATAAAGTCCATACCACGGAGATAGGTCGCTGCTGCAAAACCGGCAAGGTCGCCGACAACGCCGCCGCCTAAAGCAACAATGGCATCTGTACGGGTAAACTGCTTTTCACACAGGAAATCATAGACTTGCAGCAAGGTTTCCGCACACTTCGAGGCTTCGCCGTGTGGGAATACAAAGGTTTCCACCCGAAATCCGGCGTTCCGGAGAGCAGAAACAACTGCCGCTCCATAAAGGCTTTCTACGGTATCATCGGTAATGACAGCAAGAGCTGCTGCTTTGGTTGCGGTTCGAATATATGTTCCGCATTCTGCAAGCAATCCGTGCTGCACATAGATTGGATAAGTATGACTAGCGTGTACGGTAATTGTTTTCATGTTCTCTCTCTTTTCTGCACTGTTGTAAGCACTTATTTTTCTTTTATTATACCGTTTTTCTGTGGTTCTGTCAACAGAAAAAGGCTGACAGAACCACGCTTTTCTCTGCCAGCCTTTGCTATCTTCTGTTTTTTACAACATGATGTTATTCTGCATCGCTGCTTTCTGCATACTTTGCGGAAAGTTCAGAAATCGTTCCGTCTTCCATCATCTTATCCAAAGACTTATTGATTTTATCCAGCAGTTCGGTATTGCCCTTCTTGACCGCAATGCCGTATTCTTCAGCTTCAAATGCATCATTGTCTTCTACGATCTTCAGACCTTCATTGTCCTCGACATACTTTTCAGCGGTTGCAGAGTCGATAACAACCACGTCACACTTGCCATTGACTAATTCCATAATGGCTTCTGTACCCTTCTTGAACGATTCGTACTTGTAGCCCATTTCATTGACGCAAGTTTCACCGGTAAAGCCCTGCAAAACAACAATTTTCTTATCTGCCATATCAGAAGCCTTCTGGATGTCAGAATCTTCCTTAACAATCATAACCTGCTTTGCGGTGTAATACGGTTTTGAGAAATCAACTGCATCTTTCTTTTCGTCGGTGATGGTCATACCAGCAATAACTGCATCCACCTGACCATTTTCCAGTGCCAGCAGCAGGGAATCAAATTCCATGTTTTCAATCTTTGCTTCCATGCCGTTATCTTCGCCAATCTGCTTTGCAATTGCCATATCAATGCCGTCAAATTCTCCGATGACACCTTTTGCGGTTACATATTCAAACGGCGGAAATTCTGCGTTTGTACCAAATGTAATCGTGCTATCATCCTTTTTGCTGTCGCCGCCGCAAGCGGTGCAGAGTGCCATCATCAAAATGGCTGCCAACATCAGCGATACTACTTTTGTAAACTTCTTCATGATTTCCAATCTCCTTTTTCCTATTTAAAGAACCTTGCTCAAAAATTGCTTGGTTCTTTCGTTCTGTGGGTTGCCGAATACATCCTCCGGCTTTCCGCTCTCCATGACAATCCCCTGATCCATGAACAGAACCCGTGTTGCCACTTCTCTTGCAAAGCCCATTTCGTGTGTAACTACCACCATCGTCATGCCGGATTTTGCAAGGTCTTTCATAACATCCAATACTTCGCCGACCATTTCCGGATCAAGGGCGGAAGTTGGTTCATCAAACAGCATGATTTCCGGATTCATTTCCAGTGCTCTTGCAATCGCAATTCGCTGCTTCTGACCGCCGGAAAGCTGATTCGGATAGGATTCTGCCTTTTCTGCCAGACCAACCCGTTTCAACAGTTCTTTGCCTTTTTCCACAGCCTGTTCCTTGGTCATCTTTTTCAACAGAACCGGTGCTAACGTCAGATTCTCCATGACTGTCAGATGCGGAAACAAATTAAACTGCTGGAACACCATGCCCATTTTCTGCCGAATGCGGTTGACATCCACTTTCGGGGCATTGATTTGTTCGTCATCGACAAAAATCTTTCCGTCTGTCGGCGTTTCCAACAGATTCAGGCAGCGTAAAAAGGTGCTTTTTCCCGAACCGGATGGGCCAATGACTGCAACCACTTCGCCCTCCTGAATATTCTCAGTAATGCCCTTCAGAACTTTTAAATCTCCAAAGTACTTGTGCAAATTTTCTACATGAATCACAGTTGTTGCCCCCTCCTTATCGAACTTCTGATTTTCTAAGCCGCTTTTCGAGTCTGCCCAGTGCCAGCGTCAGCAGCTTGATAATCACAAAATAAATGATTGCTGTTCCAATCAGCGGCATAAAGGCTTCATACGTAGAGGTCTTGATGAAGTCGCCGGCTTTCTGAATGTCTACCAAGCCAACATAACCAACAATCGCCGTTTCCTTGATCAAGGTGATAAATTCGTTGCAGAGTGCTGGGAAAATATTCTTTGCAGCCTGCGGAACGACAATCCGAATCATGGTTTGTCTGCCGTTTAAGCCCAGCGAACGACCTGCTTCTGTCTGTCCCTTGTCCACAGAGAGGATTCCTGCCCGAATGATTTCGGAAACATATGCACCAGAATTGATCCCGAATGCAATTGCAGCAATTACCCACTTTGGCCAGTGCACGGAAGCAAAGATGACAAAGTAAATAATCATCAGCTGTGTAACGGTTGGCGTTCCTCGAATGATATCGGTATAAACCTTTCCAATCAGTCGGATGCCCTTTTTGTTGGAAAGATTACACAGGGCAATCAGAAAGCCAATCAGCAAGCCGAATACCACTGCCAGCAGAGAAACTTTTACGGTTACACCGATGCCGTCCAGCAACAATTGATACCGGTCTTCTTTTATGAAACATTTATAGAATGTGTCGTAAAAATTCTGAAACCACATAATCATACTCCTTTCTATTTCTTTTTTGTCACATTCGTATTATTGTATCACAACGCCTCTGGAATTTCAAGTGGATAATATGATATTTTCATGACGCCTGCGTAAAAAAGACCGAAACCATAGGAGAAAACAGGTTTTTCCAGTTTCAATTGCTCTGCAATTTCTGCGGAAATTTTTAATTTTCTCTGGTAATTGCAAACAGGATATGGTATAATAGGAGTGGATGCCGATTTTTCGGCTTCACATCATTTCAGAAAGGATGACATTATGCCTGTTTCTTATAACCGGATTTCCCTGACCGATTCCATCGGTTATTCGGAAATTCTCGACCCAAAACTGAAAACCAATACCCTCCGCATTCAATTCTTTCATCCACTGGAAAAAGAATCAGCTGCAAAGAGTGCCCTTGCCTTCTCGCTGCTGACCACCAGCAACGCTGTTTATCCGTCTATGGAAGAACTGGCGAAAAAGCTGGATACGCTCTATGGCATCTCGCTCACATCTGGCGTTACCAAGTTCGGTGACTTTCAGACGTGCGGGATTACGGTTCGCACCATTGCTGACCGCTATGCCCTGCATCAAGAACCGCTTTTGCAGGAAATGACAGACTTGCTGCTGACCTGCCTGCTTCAGCCGAACTGTGTAGCAGATGGTTTCACAGAATTTGAATTTCAGACCAAGCAGAAAGACTTGCTGGACACCATCGAAGCAGAAATCAATGAAAAGCGTGCTTATGCCACTGCACAGGCATTGGAAACGGCATTCCAGAATGAACCGGCTGCCCTCTCCTGCTATGGCAAAAAGGAAGATGTCTTAGCATTGACTCCGCAGAACACACTTGCTGCATATCGGGAAGTGCTGCATACTGCTCCGGCTGAAATCTATTTTGTTGGTGCAGAATCTCAGCCAATGCTGTTAGAAAAGCTGAAAGCAGCTTTGACACCGATTGACCGCCCGAATGTGCCTTCTTACACGTTCCATGTTCCTAGCCCGGCAAAGGCAGAACCTGTTACCGTTGTAGAACCGCTTCCGGTCAATCAGGCAAAAATGGTGCTGGTTCTGAAATCAGACTGTGACAACCGCTATGTGATGCAGATGGTCAGCTATATTCTCGGTGCATTGCCGTCCTCGAAATTGTTCGCCAACGTTCGGGAAAAAATGAGCCTCTGCTACTACTGCTCCAGTTCTTATTCTACACCAAAACAAACGATGATCATCAGCAGCGGTGTAGAACATGACAATCTGGAAAAGGCAAAGACTGCCATTCTGGAACAGCTGACTGCCATTCAGAACGGGGATATTTCAGATGCAGAACTGGAATCCGCAAGAATGAGCATCTACAACACCTTAAATGGTATCGGAGATACGCCAGGCTCGCATATCAACTGGTATCAGGGTTGCTACTACTGGAACAACTACCACACACCGGAAGATTCTCTGAAACAGTATCTTGCCATCACCAAGGAAGACATCACCAAGGCTGCCCGTACCCTGAAATTGGATACCGTCTATATCATGGATACCAAGAAAGAGGAGGCGTAACATCATGGCAGAAACAAAAATTGAACGCATTTCCTGCTCGCAGATTGGCGAACAGTACACCCACATTCAGCACAAGAGCGGTCTTTCTATTTACGTCAGCGAAATGGAGGGATTCAGCACCACAGAAGCCCTGTTTGGTACAAAATACGGTTCGATTAACACCCAGTTCAAGACCAAGCAGGAAACAGATTTCTGCTGTGTGCCGGAGGGCATTGCTCACTATCTGGAACACAAGCTGTTTGAAAATGAAGACTGCGATGTATTCGACCTCTACGCAAAGACGGGGGCAAATGCCAACGCTTTCACCTCGTTTGACAAGACTTGCTACCTGTTCAGCTGCTCTTCCCACTATCAGGAATCGCTCGAAATCCTGCTCTCTTTCGTGCAGTCCCCTTACTTCACTAAGGAAAGTGTTCAGAAAGAACAAGGCATCATTGGACAGGAAATTCAGATGTGCAACGATGACCCAGGCTGGCGGATTTTCTTCAACACTCTGCAAGGCTTATTCCACCACCATCCGGTAAAAATCGACATTGCCGGAACGATTGAAAGCATTGCTCAGATTACGCCGGAACTGCTGTACCGCTGCTATCACACCTTCTACAACCTGCACAACATGGTGTTGTCGGTTGCCGGAAACTGCAAGGTAGATGAAGTGGTTGCTCTGGCAGACAAGTTGCTGAAGCCGTGCGAAGATATGCAGCTGGAATGCATCTTCCCGGAAGAACCGATGGAGATTGTTCGAGCAGAAACTGTAGAAACTGCACCGATTGGCACAACGATGTTTGTATTGGGCTATAAGTGCAAGCCGGCATCTGGTCTGGAAAATCTCAAAAAGGAACTGCTGGCAACGCTTGCTCTGAAAGTTTTAACTCATGTCACATCCCCGCTGTATCAGGGTATGTTGAAAGATGGTTTAATCAATGAAACCTTCTCGACTGAAATTTTCAATGGCGATGATTTCTTTGTTGCCATGCTGGAGGGCGAATCCAAAGACCCACACGCTGTACGGGAACGGATTTTTGCAGCAGTCGAAGACGCTGCAAAGAACGGCTTAGACGAAACCCTCTTTGAAAACAGCCGAAAGAATGCCTATGGCAGCCTGATTATGAAGTTCAACAATGTAGAAGCTGTTGCCAACCTGATGATTAACTCTGCTATGAGCGGCATTGCACCGTTTGATACCGTCACGATGCTTTCCAGCCTGACGATTGAAGATGCAAACCGTTGGTTGCGGGAAGAACTGCTGCCACAGCAGGCAACGCTCTCCATTATGAAGAATCAGGATTAAACAGAAAGGAGCGGGATTCCGCTCCGGAATCCCGAATCAAAACGATGTTAGAGCAAAACGAAATTCAATTCCCCCATCTCGGAATTGACCTACACGTTGACAGCACCGCCTTTCAAATTTTTGGAATTGATATCCAGTGGTATGGCTTGCTGATTACTTGCGGTCTGCTGCTGGCAATGATTTATGCGTTTCACAATATGCGTTCCTACGGCATTCACCCTGACCGTGCTATTGATGCCATCATCGGTGGCATCATCGGGGCGATTGTTGGAGCAAGAGCCTATTATGTCATCTTAGAATGGGACAACTACACTGGCGACTGGAAACGAATTTTCAACCTGCGACAAGGTGGGCTTGCCATCTATGGTGGAGTGATTGGTGGTCTTGGAAGATTTTTGATTGAAGGATTAAGGACCGATTCCCTGATGATCGGATCTACAGGAATCAGGGTATCCCAGATCTTAGCACTGATCCTTGCAGTATTTGGAACGGCATTTATCATATATAAAAGGAAGAAAATAACGAAATAAGACACAAAAAGAAGGGAAATAAAACCAC
>OGPY01001110.1_pt1 | contig 21523 bp, 19 predicted proteins | sample 1553121 | NCBI WGS metagenome assembly OGPY01 (sample SAMEA2580004, study PRJEB22360) | human gut metagenome
AATTAAGTCGGGAAGGCTTCAGGATGGGAGTCAGTCAGAAGACCTGCCGTTCATTATAAGGTTCATATCCTCGTGGGTTAGGCTATGGATGCGAAACATAAATACAATAAATATGATAAGAAAAGTTCTGATTGCGAATCGGGGCGAGATAGCTGTGAGGGTTATGCGCTCCTGTCGCGAAATGGGGATACGGTCGGTGGCTGTTTTTTCGGAAGCAGACCGGACGGCACGTCATGTCCTTTATGCCGACGAAGCGGTCTTGATAGGACCGGCAGCATCAAAAGATAGTTACCTGAATATCGAAAAGATCATCCGGGCAGCCAAGCAACACAAGGTGGATGCGATTCATCCCGGATATGGTTTCCTGTCCGAGAATGCGGATTTTGCCCGCCGGTGCAAAGAAGAAGGAATCGTCTTTATCGGCCCGTCGGCAGAAACGATGGAGGCGATGGGAGATAAAATATCCGCCCGCAAGCGGATGATAGACGCCGGCGTGCCGGTCGTTCCTGGCACGCAGCAGCCTTTGCAGGATGTTGGAGAAGCATGCCGGGTCTGCCGGGAGATCGGTTTCCCGGTCATGCTGAAAGCCTCGATGGGAGGCGGTGGAAAGGGAATGCGTCTGATCCATAAGGAAGAAGAGGTGGAAGAGGCTTACAACGCCGCTCGCTCGGAGTCGCTCTCTTCTTTTGGTGACGATACAGTTTATCTGGAAAAGTACGTGGAGGGACCACATCATATCGAGTTCCAGATTTTAGGCGACAATTACGGGAATGTGGTCCATCTCTGCGAACGCGAATGCTCTGTGCAACGCCGTAACCAGAAAATTGTCGAGGAAAGTCCGTCGCCGTTCATTACGCCGGAACTGCGGAAAGAGATGGGCGAGAAGGCGGTTGCGGCTGCTAAGGCCGTCGACTATTCCGGTGCCGGGACGATCGAGTTCCTGGTCGATAAACACCGTAATTTTTATTTTCTCGAAATGAACACCCGTTTGCAGGTGGAGCATCCGATTACCGAAGAGGTGTTGGGGCTCGACTTGGTAAAGGAGCAACTTCGTATTGCCGACAACGAACCGTTGCATATCCGGCAGGAAGATATATCCCAGCGTGGGCATGCTATCGAATGCCGGATCTGTGCCGAAGATACCGCCAACAATTTCATGCCATCTCCCGGCATTATCCGCCAGCTGACCGAACCGAACGGGATCGGAGTGCGAATCGACAGCTATGTCTATGAAGGTTATGAGATTCCGGTCTATTATGACCCGATGATCGGCAAGCTGATCGTGTGGGCTACCAGCCGCGAGTATGCGATCGAACGAATGAGGCGTGTCTTACACGAATACAAGATTACCGGGCTGAAGACGAATATCAGCTATCTCAGGCGGATCATGGATATACCTGATTTTGTGCATGGAACCTACGATACGTCGTTTATCGGAAAGCATGGCGAGGAGCTGCAACATCCGGTGAACCCCGGAGACGAGCATGAATCGGAAAATATCGCCATGATCGCTGCTTATATGGATTACCTGATGAACCTGGAGGAGAACGCATCGGGCTCTTCGGGGGACAACCGTCCGATCAGCCGTTGGCGTGAGTTCGGGTTGCAGAAAGGTGTGTTAAGGATTTGAAAAATTGTTTATAATGGAAATACATATTGGAAACCGGGTGGCTGATGTGGAGCTGCTTGGAAAGGATGGAAACAAGGTGCGGCTCGACATAGACGGACAGCCCTACGAGGTGGATATCGTGATGGCTGAGAACGGGGCTTGTTCGATCTTGCATGACGGACATTCTTACAATGCCGAGCTGATCCGTTCGGGAGGAGGAAAGAACTATCAGGTCAACACGCTTTTCTCCTCTTATTCGGTCGACATAATCGATTCGCAGGCCAAATATCTACGTATGCGCAAGAACAGCGAAGAAAAGCAGGGCGACAAGGTTGTATCGCCGATGCCCGGAAAGGTCATGAAGATTCCTGTGAACGAAGGAGACCTTCTGTCTGCCGGGGATATCGTGGTGGTGCTCGAAGCCATGAAGATGCAGAGCAACTATAAGGTCAGCTCTGATTGTCGGGTACGTGAAATCCTGGTGAAGGAAGGAAACACGGTAAACGTGAATCAGGTGTTGATGACATTGGAAGTAATTAATCAGGAAGAAAATGCAGAAAGAAGAGATATATAAGAAGTTTGAAGAACTAGATAAAGTAGCTGCTCTGGGTGGCGGCATAGTTCGTATCGATAAGCAACATGAGGCGGGGCGTATGACAGCCCGTGAACGTATTGATATGTTGCTGGATAAAGGTACGTTTGTTGAACTGGATAAGTTCGTGACGCATCGATGCACGAATTTCGGCATGGAGAAAAACAAGATTCCGGGAGACGGTGTTGTTTCTGGATATGGTAAGATCGAAGGTCGTCAGGTCTTTGTCTACGCCTACGATTTTACAGCTTACGGAGGAACGCTCAGTTCGACCAATGCCGCCAAGATCGTAAAGGTCCAGACGCTAGCTCTGAAAAATGGTGCACCTGTGATCGCATTGAACGATTCGGGAGGTGCGCGTATCCAAGAAGGAGTCGGCAGCCTGGCAGGTTATGCGTCGATCTTCTATCAAAATACGATGGCCTCCGGGGTGGTTCCCCAGATTTCGGCTATCCTCGGTCCTTGTGCCGGTGGAGCTTGTTACTCGCCGGCACTGACCGATTTCATTTTTATGGTGAAAGAGAAGAGCCATATGTTCATAACCGGACCGGATGTCGTGAAGGCCGTTACGCATGAGACGGTGGAGAAAGAGGAATTGGGAGGCGCCTATGTGCATAGCAGTAAAAGTGGCGTGACGCATTTCGTGTGTGATACGGAGGAGGAAACGTTGATGAGTATCCGCGAGCTGCTGAGCTTCCTGCCGTCAAACAATATGGAGGATGCGCCGTCTCTCCCGTGTTCTGACGATATCCGTCGTGAAACGGAAACGTTACAGACGGTGATTCCCGATGATCCGAACGTGCCGTATGATATGAAGGACGTGATCGAGCCAGTGGTCGACAATCATTATTTTTTCGAAGTGATGTCTCATTTTGCAAAGAATGTGGTGGTCGGCTTTGCCCGTCTGGGTGGCCAGTCGGTTGGTATTGTGGCGAATCAGCCGGCTTTCCTAGCTGGTGTGCTGGATATCGATGCCTCGGACAAGGCGGCTCGTTTCATCCGTTTTTGCGATTGCTTCAATATCCCGCTGGTGACGTTTGAGGACGTACCCGGCTTTTTACCCGGCTGTCAGCAGGAGCATGACGGGATTATCCGCCACGGGGCGAAGATCGTTTACGCTTATGCCGAGGCGACAGTTCCCAAAATTACGTTGATTACGCGTAAAGCTTACGGCGGCGCTTATATCGTGATGTCGAGCAAACCGATCGGCGCCGACATCAACTTGGCTTACCCGATGGCGGGAATCGCAGTGATGGGAGCCGAGGGGGCTGTCAATATCCTGTACCGGAAAGCGGAAGGAGAAGAAAAAGCACAGGCTATGAAGGCATACAATGAACAATTCTCGAATCCTTATCGAGCAGCCGAATTAGGATTTATCGATGAGATCATCATGCCCCGTCAGACACGTTACAAGTTGATACAGGCGCTTGAAATGGCAAAAAATAAGAGCCAGAGCAATCCGCCAAAGAAACATGGCAATATGCCTTTGTAAATCAAGGACGTCGATTTGAAAATTATAAATAACTAACATGGTGAACAAAAGAATCATTCGACAGAATCAATAGAATTGATTAGAGGAAGGCTTGCTTGTGAAAGTCAGCCTTCTTACTTTTGTGCCCGCATTTAATAGAGAAAAGACAAAAAGGATGGAAAAAGAGACTTTGACAGACCGGGAGGTTTTGTTGTTACGGAGAAAACTGGACTTATTACTCCGTACGGGAAAATTGCTGATGGAGAGTGCCGCGGATACGAACCGCATCGAACGGAACATGAAGCGTGTGGCTGCTTTTATGGGGATTCCTGAAGAAAAGCTTCATCTGGATATCAGATGGACGATGATTATGGTGAATGTGAGCGACGAGACACATTCCTTTTCAAAATTTCAGAAGTGTGAGAAGCATGGTATCAATATGACGACCATTACGGAGGTCAGCCATCTGTCATGGAAGGCGATTGAACAAGACTATTCGTTGGACCAGTATGAGGAAGAGCTTGAGCGGATTGCGCGTAAACCTCGTAACTATATGCCTTACCTGGTGGCAATCGGTGCAGGGTTTGCCTGTGGCGGTTTCTGTAAGTTGTTCGGCTGTGACTGGATCGCGTTTTTGTTTGCTTCTATTTGTGCATTTGTCGGATTCCGTGTCCGAGCGCGTTGTATCGAGTTCGGGATAAATGTGTATATGAGTATTGCGATTGCGGCGTTTGTGGCGACTTGTCTGGCGTATGCTTCTTCTTTTTCGGGGCTGTCATCCACGCCTTACCATCCGTTGCTGGCTTGTGCTCTGTTTATCGTGCCGGGAGTACCGTTAATCAATTTTGTGGATGACATGATTGACAATCATTTGCTTGTCGGGATTACGCGGGCGGCCAATACGATGATGATGGTCGGAGCGATGACGTTCGGGATTGCTTTTGCCATGCGGGTGTTGGTAATGAACGATATAGAGATCGACCATAAGTTCAGTGAATTGAGCATGGTGCCGCATGATCCTTATTATATTTATGCCATTGCGGCGGCTATTGCAGCGATGGGTTTTTCAATGATTTTCAATATCCAGCGACGTTTGTTGTGGGTAGTGGCTTTAGGGGGGATCATTGCAGTGTGTACCCGTAATTTTGTGAATTTTGAGTTGGGATATGGTCCGGTGATCGGTTCGTTTATGGGAAGTTTTGTCGTGAGTCTGATTGCGGTAAAGGCGGTCCATTGGTTCGATGTCCCCAATCATGTGTTAACGATCCCGTCTGTTATCCCGATGATTCCGGGGGTACTGATGTATCGTTCGTTGTTTGCTTTTATCAACCTGCACGGGGTGATTGGTGAAGTGACCAATGCTTTTGCCAACGGGATCAATTCGGCTTTAATTATCCTGTGTATCTCTTTAGGTGTTGCCGTTCCGAATATCTTCGCTCGCCGCTACATTGCCAAAGACCGTCAGCGTTATCTTGAAGAAGAACTTGAAAAACGCAGGCAGCGTGGTAAGTTCATTGAATGGTAAGGAGATTCATGAATTATGAGTTGTAAAAAATTCATAAATCATAATTCAGTTCCAACAAGACTGTCTTGTTGGCTTTTAGGGAAGCTTTGACATCGATCAGGCGTTGGTTGCTGCTGCCACGGAAAAGAAGGCTTTCATCGCGTAGGGCTTGTTTGAATTTACCATCTACCAAGACGTCGATGTATTTGAGTAGCTCTGCCTGTTTCGGATTGTCCAAAAGACGCTCGAAAGTATAGCCGGTATAACACCAGATGTTTTTCCGGCTTTTTTCTTTGATCGCCTGTGCCAGCTTGGTGAAACCTTCCGGTTGGAACATGGGGTCGCCGCCGCTGAAGGTCACGTTGGCAAAGTCGTCTGCCAAGACCTTCGTTAGAATCTCTTCCGTCGATATTTGTTTCCCCTTGTTTATGTCCCACGATTCGGGATTATGACAGCCAGGACAAGCGTTCGGACAACCTGCCGCATAGATCGCGGTCCGGAATCCCGGACCGTCGACAGTTGTATCTTCTATGATATCAATGATGGAAAGCACTTTGGAAATTGAAAATTAAGAATTGAAAAATGAAATGCTTGACTTCTGAGCTTCAATTCTTGGTTTATAATATAACTGTTTATATCTCTCGCAATTTTCAATTTTTAATTATGGACGACCCTGTCGTTCAGTTCTGCCAGTTTCGCTTTGTTCCAGCGATCTGTCGTACCGACCAGGTAACCGGTGATGCGCTGTAGTTTGTCGAGATGGGTGCTGCCGCATTTAGGGCATTTTTCCAAATGCGTTTCCGCATTTTCGTAGCCGCAGTCGAGGCAGCGGTTACGATTGTGGTTGACGGAACCGTAGCCAATATTATAACGGTCCATCATATCGACAACTTGCATGATCACTTCCGGGTTATGGGTCGCGTCTCCATCCATTTCGACATAGAAGATATGGCCTCCGCGTGTCATCTCGTGATAGGGAGCCTCCACTTCTGCCTTGTGGCGGGCGCTACATTTGTAATAAACGGGTACATGGTTGGAGTTTGTATAGTAGTCGCGGTCCGTGATACCGGGCAACGAACCGAATTTCTTACGGTCACGACGGGTAAATTTGCCCGACAAGCCTTCGGCCGGTGTTGCCAGTACGCTGTAATTATGCTGGTATTCTTCTGAAAACTGATTGGCCCTGTTACGGATATAGCTGACGATCTTCAGGCCTAACTCCTGCGAAGCCGCATCTTCGCCGTGGTGTTTGCCGGTGAGGGCGACCAGACATTCTGCCAAGCCGATAAAACCGATTCCCAATGTACCCTGGTTGATAACGGGTGCGATCGTGTCGTTCGGCTTCAATTTCTCGCTACCCAGCCAGAGAGACGACATCAGCAGCGGGAATTGTTTGGCATATGCCGTTTTTTGGAATTCCATGCGTTCGTGTAGTTGGCGGGCGGTTATATCTAACATATGGTCGAGCTTGGCAAAGAATTGGGCGATCCGTTCTTCCTTGTTTTCAATGTGCATGCATTCGATAGCAAGGCGCACGATATTGATTGTCGAGAAAGAGAGGTTACCGCGGCCGATAGATGTTTTCGGACCGAAGCGGTTCTCGAATACACGCGTGCGGCATCCCATGGTCGCAACTTCGTGCATATAGCGTTGCGGATCATCGGCGCGCCAGTCTTCGCTCTGGTTGAATGTCGCGTCGAGGTTGAGGAAGTTCGGGAAGAAACGGCGAGCTGTAACCTTGCAGGCAAGCTGGTAAAGGTCGTAGTTACGGTCTTCCGGCAGATAGCTTACCCCGCGTTTCTTTTTCCATATCTGAATCGGGAAGATGGCCGTCTCGCCATTGCCGACTCCGCGATATGTGCTTTTCAATATCTCGCGAATGATACAGCGTCCTTCGGCAGAAGTGTCCGTTCCGTAATTGATGGAACTGAATACTACTTGGTTGCCTCCACGAGAATGGATGGTGTTCATATTGTGGATAAAGGCTTCCATCGATTGATGCACGCGGCTGACAGTTTTATTGACGGCATGTTGGATGATACGTTCGTCGCCACTCAATCCTTCGAGCGGACGATTCACATAGTCATCCAGTTTCTGCTGGTAGAGATGTGAATAATTCTGTCCGTTCAGTTCTTCCAGGTTCTTGATTTCTTCGATAAAACTATTGCGCACGTAAGGAGCCAGATAGAAATCGAATGCCGGGATCGCCTGACCACCATGCATTTCGTTCTGGGCTGTTTCGAGCGAGATACAGCCTAAAATACTGGCTGTTTCGATACGCTTTGCCGGGCGTGATTCGCCATGTCCGGCTGAAAAACCATATTTCAGGATGTGGTCCAACGGATGTTGTACGCACGTGAGGCTCTTGGTCGGATAATAGTCTTTATCATGGATATGCAGATAGTTGTTTTCTACCGCCTCCTTGACCTCTTCGCTCAACAAGTAATCGTCGACGAACGGCTTGGTCGTTTCGCTGGAGAACTTCATCATCATGCCGGCGGGCGTGTCGGCATTCATATTGGCATTCTCGCGGGTGATATCGTTGGATTTGATATTGATGATCTCCAGGAACATATCGCGTGTCTTGGCTTTGCGGGCGATACTGCGCTGGTTGCGGTAAGCTATGTATTTTTGTGCAACGTCTTTGCGGCTACTGTTCATCAGTTCCAACTCGACAGCGTCTTGGATGGCTTCGACAGTCATTTGCGAGTGGCCTTTGAAAGAAATATGATCCGTGATCTGGCGAACCAGCTCCCGGTCTTCCCCGTTTTCTGTGTGCAACATCGCTTTGCGGATAGCTGTTGCTATCTTTTCTTCGTTGAATCCAACGATACGTCCATCACGTTTAATAACTGTCTGAATCATGATAAATTTATTATTGAAGTTTGTGAATTTTGTAGTTGCAAAAGTATATAGTATAACAATATGGTAAACTTTTTGGAAAACTTTTGTGTGGTTAAAATATGTCAATTCACTGATATACAATTATGAATTTTGAGTAATTGGAAAACTTTAAATGACTATCATGTTTTAATGTTGTCCAAAAGTGTATATCTTTTTCAACTTTTCGTGTATAATGTGGAAAACTTCTGAAGAAAGTGTTAACGTGAAAAAATAACTTGGAAAAGAGATACACGCTATGCTTTTTTTGTCTAATTTTGTCTTCGGATCGGTTTCGTATGATCAAATCAGATGATACGAATTAAAAGGGAATCGGGTGAAAATCCCGGACAGTCCCGCTGCTGTGAAGCTCCGTTTCAACATCCTGAAACTACTTTTGCCACTGGGTTATAGTTATAAACCGGGAAGGCTTCAGGATGGGAGTCAGTCAGAAGACCTGCCGTTCGTTAAAGGCTGTTCTTTCCTCGTGGGTTAGGAGAATGGTTCGAAAATGTTTCTAACTTCATAAATAGTAAAAAGATGGAAAAGCTTTGCTTGCGTTGTGGCACAAAGTTTTCCGGCAATATTGATTTATTGTCAGGCGACTTTACTGCTACTGGTTTGGACCAGTGTCAGAAAACCTTTATCAGGATCTATTATAAAAATTGCCTTTGTCCGGAATGTATTGGGCATATCCGGGACACGTTCTATGCTTTTGATGTTTCTCCGGTTTACCGTAAAGACCGATAGGGTATCATGGAATGGATTAAAGAACTACTGTGGGGCGAAGGGATAGGACATTCCCTTCTATTGCTTGCATTTACGGTTGCAGCTGGTATCCAGTTAGGTAAAATCAAGGTTTTCGGAATCTCGTTGGGGGTTACGTGGGTGCTGTTTGTCGGGATCATGCTTGGGCATTTCGGTTTCTATATCCATCCTGTCGTTATTCATTTCTTTCAGGAATTTGGATTGATCTTATTTGTTTATTCGGTAGGTATGCAGGTCGGTCCGGGATTTTTCTCTTCGTTCAGGCGAGGGGGAATGGCACTGAACGGGTTGGCTTGCGGCATTGTCTTTTAGGTGTGGCTACGGCTTTGGTGATACACTTCGTAGTGGACATTCCGATCCCGACTATCGTCGGAATCTTGTCCGGGGCTGTCACCAATACGCCGGGGCTCGGTGCTGCTCAGCAGGCTTATACGGATATGACGGGAAGTACGGACGAGAGCATTGCGCTGGGCTATGCCGTTGCCTATCCGTTAGGCGTGATCGGGATCATTCTGGCAATGCTGTTTGTCCGGTATGTGTTCCATGTCAGTTTTGATGATGAGGCGAAGAAGCTGGAAGCGGAGAATGATACGCATGCAGAAGCTATCCCTGTCTCGTTGATCGTTAAGAATCCGGCAGTATTTAAAAGAAAGGTGGTCGAGTTGGCCGCTTTGCCGGAGCACCGCGAATTTGTCATCTCGCGTATCTGGCGTAAAGCGACTAATAAGGTCGAGATCGTAACCGGAAACACCGTTTTGCAGGAAGATGATAAAATCTTCGTTATTACGACCGAACATGACGTGGAGACGATTAAAACATTTATCGGGGAAGAAATCCAAATGGACCGGAAGCAGTGGATTCCGGCGGAGAGCCAATTCGTCAGTCGTCGTATCTTGGTGACAAAGCCGGAACTGACAGGCCGTCGGTTGGGAGATTTACAACTGCGCCGCCTGCATGGTATCAACGTTACGCGTGTTAACCGTGCCGGACTTGAACTGGTGGCGACACAGGGATTGCAATTGCAGGTGGGCGACCGGGTGACGGTTGTCGGGAGTGAACTGGCTGTCGACAAGGTGAGTGCTATTTTGGGTAATTCCATGAAGCGACTGAATGAGCCAAATTTGATCACCCTTTTTATCGGGATTGCGTTGGGAATTGTTTTGGGAAGCATACCGTTTTCGGTTCCGGGAATTCCGCAGCCGATCAAGCTGGGGCTGGCAGGGGGACCTCTGATTGTGGCGATCCTGATCAGCCGTTTCGGCTATCGTTACCGGCTTGTGACCTATACGACGCAGAGCGCTAACCTGATGTTGCGCGAAATCGGGATCACGATGTTTCTTGCCTGTGTCGGATTGAATGCAGGAGGTGGTTTTATCGATGCGATTGTGAATAAAGGCGGACTTACCTGGATCGGTTATGGTTTTATCATAACGATGCTACCGTTGCTGGTCATTGGGGTGATTGGGCGTTATTACTGCAAGCTGAATTATTTCACGTTGATCGGCCTGCTTGCTGGAAGTACGACTGATCCGCCTGCATTGGCATATGCGAATGTAACGGCGGGAAATGATACTCCGGCTGTCAGCTATGCGACAGTTTATCCATTGACGATGTTCTTGCGGGTACTGATGGCACAATTGATGATTTTATTTTTCTATACATAAATAGTATTGTTATTCGTTGTTAGAATATTGTTCAATAGTAATTAAAGTAAGAAGCTCCGTCGAAGTGATTCGCCGGAGTTTCGTGTTTTTTAAGTGCATAGCCGGACGTTTTTTTACTGTCCTCCCATAATATCCAACAGTTCGTTGGTGATAGCCTGCTGGCGGGGTTTGTTATATTGCAGGGTTAGTTCCTGAATCAGGTCATTAGCATTGTCGTTGGCCGTTTGCATCGCCATCATGCGGGCGGCATGCTCGGATGTCGTTGTGTCGAGTAATGTCGTGTAAATCGTTAGGTTGAGCAGCTTCGGGAAAAGTAATGTCTGAAGGCTTTCAGGTGACGGTTCCAGGATGTAATCGATTGCCGGGGCAGTGGTTTCTGCCGGGATCTGCGGCAGGGTGACCGGCAGGTAGACTTTATGAGTTAATACCTGTGTCGCCATGTTCTTGAAATGATGATAAAGCAGCTCTACCCGATCGGCCTTACCCGAAGAAAAGAGCTCCATCAGTTTTCCGGCGAGGCGGACAGCCTCTTCGTACGAAGGTTTCTCTCCTAAATGAAGAAAATCGTCCTCAGTCGTATAGCCCGCCTTGTGCAGTTCGTCAGCAATCTTTTTCCCGATGGGGTAGAGGCGGACGGCGGTGTGTTGTGTTTCTAATTCATGCAGACGGGCAGATAGCTCTTTCCATACGTTGGCATTGAACGTGCCGCATAATCCGCTGCTGGATGAGAAAACGGCGATAGCGACCTGTTTCACCTCACGCTTTTCAGTGTAAGATGATTCCAGGTTGCATTCCGCCTCTAAAAGACCGTTTAAGATGGCGGAAAGTTTGTTTGCATAGAGGAGTGTGTGTTCGGTCAGCGTCTGGGTATGATGGAGCTTCGCCGAAGATACCATTTTCATGGCTGCGGTGATCTTTTGCGTACTCCGGATAGACGCGATCCGAACTTTTATTTCTTTTAATGATGCCATAATTCCTTTTTTAATTGACAATTAGGTGTCGCTTGTTGTATTTGTCCATTGTCAATTGTTCATTGTCAGTTGTTTTGCTGTTTCTTCCAGTTTCTTCCGGATATCGTCGTTGATGGTTCCGGTTTTCAGGATGTCCAGTACGTCGTGCTGGTGTGATGTATGCAGTTCGCGCAGGAATTCCTTTTCGAAGTCATGCACTTTATCCAACGGGACTCCTTTCAGCAATCCCTGTGTACCGCAGTAGAGGATGGCGATCTGGTCTTCTACAGGCATCGGGCTGTATTGGGGCTGTATCAGCAGTTGCGTGTTCTTTTGTCCTTTGTCGATCGTGAAAGCCGTTACGGCATCCATCTCGCCGCCGAATTTGGAGAATGATTCCAGTTCGCGAAACTGTGCCTGGTCGATCTTCAGCGTTCCAGCCACCTTCTTCATCGCCTTTAGCTGGGCGTTACCTCCTACACGAGATACCGAGATACCGACGTTGATAGCCGGACGGTTTCCTTGGTTGAAGAGGTCGGTTTCGAGGAAGATCTGCCCGTCGGTAATGGAGATGACGTTCGTAGGGATGTAGGCTGACACGTCACCCGCCTGGGTTTCGATGATCGGCAGGGCAGTCAGGGAACCGCCGCCTTTTACCTTGTCCTTCATGCTGTCCGGCAGGTCGTTCATCTGCCGGGCCACTTCGGGCTGATTGATGATCTTGGCAGCTCGTTCGAGCAGACGGGAATGCAGGTAGAAGATATCTCCCGGATATGCCTCGCGTCCGGAAGGACGGCGCAGGATCAGAGACACCTCGCGGTAGGCGACCGCCTGTTTCGAAAGGTCGTCGTAGACAACTAAAGCATGACGTCCGCTGTCCCGGAAATATTCACCGATGGCAGCACCCGCAAAAGGAGCGAAATATTGCATGGCTGCCGGATCGGATGCTGTCGCGCTGACAACGATCGTATAGTCCATCGCGCCTTTTTCTTGCAACGTGTTGACAAGCGAGGCGACGGTAGACCCCTTCTGTCCGATTGCTACATAGATGCAGTAGACCGGATTTCCGGCTTCGTAGCTGCTGCGTTGGTTGATGATCGTATCGATGGCGATGGAGGTTTTTCCGGTCTGGCGGTCTCCGATGATCAGTTCGCGCTGTCCGCGTCCGATCGGGATCATTGCATCGACAGCCTTGATACCGGTCTGTAACGGTTCGTTGACGGGCTGGCGGAAGATAACGCCCGGCGCCTTGCGTTCGAGCGGCATCTCGCAGGTCTCTCCCGTGATATCCCCTTTTCCATCGATAGGGTTTCCGAGCGGGTCGATCACACGTCCGATCATACCTTCGCTGACATTGATGGAGGCGATACGTCCTGTACGTTTGACGATGTCACCCTCTTTTACTTGATCTGTCGGTCCCAGCAGGACAGCTCCTACGTTGTCCTCTTCCAGGTTCATCACGATCGCTTCCATCCCGTTGTCGAACTGCAGGAGTTCGTTGGCCTCGGCATTGTCGAGACCGTAAATCCGGGCTACGCCATCGCTCACCTGGAGCACCGTACCCACTTCTTCTGTCCGGATGCCGGTACTGATCCCTTCCAACTGCTGGCGCAGGATGGCGGAAACTTCACTCACTTTTATCTGATCTGTCATACTTCTTTCTGTTTTTATCTGTTTTCGAGTAACCGGCTACGGATGTCCCGTAGCTGTGTCGCATAGCTGGCATCTATCCGGTAGTTCCCGATGCGCAGGCGGAAACCGCCGACTAGCTCCGGTTGTACAATGCCGGAGAATTCGATGGTGCTACCTGTCTCTTCCTTCAGTTTGTCCTGGAGATGCTTTTTCACCTCCTCGCTTACCGGAACTGCGGTACTGAACTGCACGCGAGTGATGTGTTTATCTTTCCGGTACAGATGGATATAAATGTGTGCCATGAAGAGCAGGAGGCTTTCCCGTTTATGTTCCAGTACGAGGTGTATAAAACGCTCATACAGGTCTGAAACCTCTATGCCGCCTGCCGCAGTCAGTAGCTTGAGCTTTTCCTCTGCCGGGAGGATCGGATTGCCGAGAGCGATCCGTAGTCCGGGCTCGAGCGAGAAGCTGTCTGCCAACATCTTCATGTCATCGTATACCCGTGTTTCCAGTCCTTTCTCCTTCGCTAAGGAGAAAAGGGCTTTCGCATACCGGGAAGAGATTGTTCCTATATCCATACGTTACGATTTACAAAACGATACTTCATCCAACAGCCGGTCGATGATTTGTTGTTGTTCCTTGTCGTGGCTGATCTTTTCTTTCATCACTTTCTCTGCTATGGCGATCGAAAGGTCGGCAATTTCGGAACGGACTTCGCGGATTGCTTTCTCCTTCTCCTCGCGTATACGCCGGGAAGCCTCTTCCACCTGCAAACGGGTTTCGGCGGCAGCCTTCCGGTGAGCTTCGTCGATGATTTGTTCCTTTTCGGCAAAGGCTTCTTTCAAGATGGCATTCTGCTTTTCCTTTGCTTCGGCAAGTATCCGGGCCCCTTCGGCCTGGATATTAGCGAGCTGTTCATTCGCTTGGCGAGCCGTTTCAAGAGAGTTGTCAATGTAGGCTTTCCGTTGTTCCACCGCCTTGATGATGACAGGAAATCCGTATTTGGAAAGGATGACAAAGACAATCCCGAATGAAACGATCATCCAGAACAGAAGTCCCGAATCCGGTGTTAATAATGACATAACCTGTTACTTTTTTATTGGAACAAAGCCAGGAAACATACCACGATGGCAAACAGCGCCACACCTTCAACCAAAGCACTCATGATTAGCATGGATGTCCGAATTTCCCCTGCCGCAGACGGTTGGCGTCCAATTGCTTCGACTGCTCCTTTTCCAATTAATCCAATACCAATACCTGCACCGATGGCGGCTAATCCGGCTCCGATAGTTGCTCCCATTTTGGCAACACCCATTCCGGCTGCTTGTAATAAAATAGTCGATAACATAGTGTTTTAAACTTTAAATTAATAATCTGTATGAATAATTTATTCTTTGACTTTTGCCAGGCCGATATAATTGGCGGAAAGCAAAGTGAATATATATGCTTGTAAACAGGCGACAAACAGTTCCAGACAGTTCATGAATACGCAGAACAGGACTGATACTGCAGTCATTCCAAGATTTACGATCATACCCATTGAAACCGTAATGAAAATTAGACATGTTAACGCCAGAATGATGGTATGTCCTGCCATGATGTTGGCAAACAAACGGATCATGAGGGCGAACGGTTTGGTGAAAACTCCGAAAAATTCCACGAAAGGCATAATCGGAAGTGGCAGCTTCAGATAGATGGGAACTTTAGGCCAGAAAATCTCCTTCCAGTAGTCTTTTGTAGCAAATAAATTAACGGCAAAGAACGTACAGATGGCTAAGACAAATGTAATGGTGATGTTCCCCGTTACATTGGCTCCTCCTGGAAAAATCGGTATCACCCCGATCAGATTATTTATCAGTATAAAGAAAAATACTGTTAATAAATAGGAGGAAAACGGCTTGTAGTACTCTTTTCCGATTGATTCTTTAATAACATTTTCCTGAAGATAAGTCACAGCCATTTCCATCAGGCCTGTAAATCCGTCCGGGACTTCGTTGGGATGTTTTTTGTACCAACGAGCTGTCCGGAGAATAATGAACAGTAGTATGCAACAGCTAAGGAGCAGACCACAAACATTTTTAGTCAACGACAAATCAATAGGACGGACTTCTTCTCCCAGACTGTTCTTTTCTACAATCTTTCCAGCATATTCACCATCGGTTGCAATATAATAGTTATTATGAATCTGATTCTGATGTAAATGATGAGACAGAAATAAATCCCAACCACGCTCTTCGCTTTTTATCAATACTGGCAAGGGGATTGCAATCTCTTTGCCGTTCCACTCGGTTATATGCCATGTATAAGCATCTTGGATATGCGAGAAAACGATCTCTTGGACATCTACGCTATCTTCAGAAGCAGCCCTTATCGGTGTAAGGAAATACAACCACATGAATAAGACTGTCCATATCAACCTCTTATTTTTGACATTGTTCATCATTTTCTTTTTTCTCTCTTTTTATCCTTTTTTTCTCGAATAAATAAATTGTATATGTCTCCAGTCCCAAGTAAATGAAGTAAAAAAGCATAAGTGTGAAACCAAATGCCTTTAATCTTTCATTGATCAGTTGGGCGTAAAGCCATAAAAAAACGATGGCAAGGGTGAACTTACAAAAGCGAACGACCATAAAAGTCGTAATAGTAACATCGCCATTCTTTCTTTTTACCAGATCAAGGACATATGTCATCGCCATTGCCATAATCCAATAAAAAATAGGAATGGATGGATACCATTTGAAATAGTGTTCCGGCCAGATCGTATACAACAAACCGCCTAATGCAATACCGATGGTTACATTAATAAATGTTATCCATCCCATTAATCTCATTTTCAACCTGCCACTCATAATCGTATTATTTTATTCGATGCAAACAGATATGTAATCATCTTTAACCTCTACGAATCCGCTCTTAATGGCCTGTTCGCCTCTTTTGCCATCGTGTTCATATTGGATGGTCCCTTGTCGGAGGGCGGCTATCAGCGGGGCATGATGGGGGAGGATATCAAATGAACCGGCTGCTCCCGGAAAGGAAACACGCTCTGCTTCGCCTTCGAAAAGAATGCCGTCCGGTGATACAATTTCCAATCTCATATCCATTTTTAATTTGCTTGTTCAGCCAATCGCTTTGCTTTTTCCATCACGTCCTCGATCGTGCCTACGTTCAAGAAAGCCTGTTCGGGGATATCGTCCGTCTCTCCGTCCATGATCATCTTGAATCCTCGGATCGTATCTTCGATGGAGACCATGACTCCCGGTACACCGGTGAATTGTTCCGCCACGGAGAACGGCTGTGAAAGGAAACGCTGTACACGGCGAGCGCGGTTGACGGTCAGGCGGTCTTCGTCGGAAAGTTCTTCCATGCCGAGGATCGAGATGATGTCTTGCAGTTCCTTGTTGCGTTGGAGGATTTGTTTCACACGCTGTGCCGTTTCGTAATGCTCTTTGCCCACGATCAACGGGTCCAGGATGCGCGAAGTGGATTCCAACGGGTCGACGGCCGGATAGATACCGAGTTCGGTGATCTTACGGCTCAATACCGTGGTGGCATCCAGATGTGTAAAGGTCGTTGCCGGAGCCGGGTCCGTCAGGTCGTCTGCTGGCACATAAACTGCCTGAACGGAAGTGATGGAACCTTTCTTAGTGGAAGTGATGCGTTCCTGCATGGCTCCCATCTCGGTGGCCAGTGTCGGCTGGTAACCGACGGCGGACGGCATACGTCCCAGCAGGGCGGATACTTCCGAACCGGCCTGTGTGAACCGGAAGATATTGTCGATAAAGAAAAGGATGTCTTTTGTTTCCCCCTCTGCCGCCAGGTCACGAAAAGACTCGGCGATCGTCAGTCCTGAAAGGGCTACCGAAGAGCGGGCTCCCGGCGGTTCGTTCATCTGGCCGAAGACCAGTGTCGCCTGCGACTTGGCCAGTTCATCATAATCGATCTTGGACAAATCCCAATGACCTGCCTCCATGCTTTTCTTGAATTCTTCGCCGTAGCGGATGACTCCGGATTGGATCATCTCGCGCAGCAGATCGTTTCCTTCGCGTGTACGTTCACCCACACCAGCAAAGACGGAGAATCCGTTGTTCTTCTTCGCGATGTTGTTGATCAACTCCATGATCAGGACCGTCTTTCCTACGCCAGCTCCCCCGAACAGACCGATCTTGCCTCCTTTGGAGTAAGGTTCGAGCAGGTCGATCACCTTGATACCGGTGTATAAGACTTCACGGCTGGTGGTCAGGTCTTCGAACTTGGGCGGTTCACGATGGATCGGAAGAGCCCCTTTCTTGTCGAGTTCGGTCATTCCGTCAATGGGATTCCCCGTTACGTTCATCAAACGCCCTTTTACCTGGTCGCCGACCGGCATCGTGATGGGCGAACCGTGCGAAATGGCTTCCATTCCTCTCTTCAGTCCGTCTGTCGTATCCATCGCTACGGTACGGACCGTGTTTTCCCCAATATGCTGTTGGACTTCCACAATCAGGATTTTTCCATTGGGGCGGGTTATCTCCATTGCATCGTGAATGCGGGGAAGTGTTATCTTTTCTTCCTTGCCATTATCGAAATGAATGTCCACGACCGGACCGATAACCTGTGAGATATAACCTTTTATTTCTCCCATACAATCTCTTTTTTCCTTAATCCTATTCAAATCTTCAGCTGCAATATTACGAATTATGAATTTCCGAAAACCGGAAATATTACTTTTTGAGTCTTTTTGTACTTAGTTAAATATTCAACTAATTTCAACCTCTTCTAAAATGAACCAATCGAGTTCTGAAATGAACCAAAATAGTAGGAATAGCTTATTTTGTAAACCATAGAGATAGAAGATTCTAAGCATGATATGCCGTTTTGTTGGCGAAAAACAGATGAAATGTTTTACTTTGTTAAATAAAAAGGATTACTCATCTGTTTTTTCTACCTTTGCAATCGGATTATGGTGTAACCGTATTTGCTTCCGCTGACGGTTAGTAAAAGGGAATCCGGTGAAAGTCCGGAGCTGTACCCGTAGCTGTAAGTTCTGAAACCCCGGCAAATCTTGTTGCCACTGGTGGTTCGGTTGACAATTGAGAATTGACAATTTGAACACCGGGAAGGCTGCCGTTAGTTGGTAATTGTCCATTATCAATTATCAATTGAAAAGGGGGGAACAAGCCAGAAAACCTGCCATTATTCGGTATCCGGTTCCTCGGGTAAAGGAACTGATGAATCAAAAGGTATGCAGAATATATTTGTAAAACGATTGTTGGGCCTGTTATGTGCCTGGCTGTTTCCGTTTGCCGCTTTGTATGCGCAGGTAGACACGACGACCTATCACCAGCTTTCGGGTGTCGAGGTGCTGGGAAAGGTACGCCCTTCCACCACCCGCGAGAGCACGCCGCTCCAGGTGATGGACAAGGCCGGGATCGAACGGCTCGGTGTGCAGGACTTGTCGGAAGCCGTAAAAAGCTTCTCCGGTGGGACCGGACAGGATTACGGAGGCTTAGGAGGTTTGAAAACCGTTTCCGTCCGCAGCCTCGGTGCCAAACATACGGCTGTCTGCTATGACGGGGTGACGGTCACGGATGCACAGAGCGGCCAGGTGGATATCAGCCGCTTTTCACTGGACAATGTCGATATGATCTCCCTGTCGATCGGTCAGGCCGACGACATCTTCCAGACGGCACGGATGTATGCTTCGGCAGGAGCGTTGAGCATAAAGACAAGTCGGCCCGTATTCACTGATCGTTCGTACCATCTGAAAGCACAAGTAAAAGCCGGTTCGTTTGGTTTGGTAAATCCTTATTTACGGTATGAGCAGAAGCTGGGGAAGCATTTGGTGGCAACGGGTCAGGTCGATTGGTTGCGTGCGGATGGACGTTACCCTTTTGTTATCCAGAATGAACAGAAGGAGGAGTCGGGGAAAAGGATAAACAGTGATATCCAAACATTGCGTACAGAATTGAATTTGTTTAGTGATTTAGGTAAAGGTGGCGAACTGAATCTGAAAGGTTATTATTTCGATTCGGAGCGAGGGTTGCCGGGGTCGGTTATTCTCTATAACGATTATGCGAAAGAAAGGCTATGGGACAAAAACTATTTCGTACAGGGCTATTATAAGAAACAATTTGAATCTAATTTCTCTTTGCAGGTGCAAGGGAAATATAATTATTCTTGGAATAAATATGTTGACTTTAATAACAATTATACGGAGGGGAAACAGGAAGACCGCCATACTCAACGAGAATACTATATTTCGGCCGGGGGATTGTATACGCCAATCGAGCACTTGTCATTTTCTTTGACTACGGATTTCTCTGTGAATACATTGAAGAACAATCTGCCGGCTTGTCCTTTCCCTACCCGATATACCTCTTTGTCTGTGTTGGCAGCGCAATATAAAGACAACAGATTGACGACAACGGTTAGCTTACTGAACACTTTTATCGCAGAGAACGTAAAAACAGGAGATAAACCTTCTGACCGTAAACGATTATCACCAAGTGCCAGTGTCTCATGGCGGGTTTTACCTGAGCAGAATTTACGGATACGTGCTTCGTTTAAGGATATTTTCCGGGTGCCGACTTTTAACGATATGTATTATTTGAGGATTGGAAATACCAATCTGAAGCCGGAGAGAGCGACACAATACAATCTCGGGATAACATGGGGAGATAGTCCTTCTTCGGCATTGTCTTATCTGAATCTTTCGGTAGATGGTTATTATAATCGTGTGAGAGATAAGATTGTTGCCCTTCCAACCCTTTATATCTGGAAAATGATGAATATGGGTGAAGTGGCGATTAGTGGAATTGATGCAAACTTGTCAGCAGAAATATCTTGTTTTGATTTTGCTGATTTTCTGTTACAAGGTAATTACACCTGGCAAAAAGCGATCGACATTACTAATGAATCTGCAAAGAATTATCGGGACCAAATCCCTTATACTCCCAGGCATGCAGGTTCGGCCTCTTTATCCATACAAAATAAATGGTTGAATGTCTCTTATCTGCTTTCTTGTGCAGGTGATCGGTATTCATTACCTCAAAATATCAAGGAGAATAGGATAGATAGGTATATAGAGCAGACTATTTCTGTCAATAAAGAGTTTAGCCTTCGTGATTTTAAACTCCGTTTGCAGGGGGAAGTTCTGAATGTCGGAAATATCAACTACGAGATTATAAAATATTATCCGATGCCTGGACGTTCCTACCGGATATTAGTATCATGTTATTTTTAAATGATTAATTATAAAGTAAGAAGAATGGAAAAGAAGTATTTATTATTTGCGTTATGTTCTTTCATGACCATGTCGTTTGTTTCTTGTGATAATGACGATGATCCAAAACCGGAGATTCCTACTGAAAGCTCTACCACAGGCGTTTATTTTTTGAACGCAGGTAAACTGGGCAGTAATAATTCTACTCTGGATTATTATGATCCGGAAACAAAGAATCTGACCACTAAAGTGTTTGCAACCGAGAATGGCCGTGGCCTTGGCGATACGGCAAATGACATGCTTATTTATGGTTCCAAAATGTATATTGCGGTCAATAAATCAGCAACAATCGAAGTAACGGATTTATCCGGTAAATCTTTGAAGACAATCAGCCCCAAAGATGAATCTAATGTACCTCAGCAACCGCGTATGCTAACGGCTGCCGGTGGAAACGTGTATGTGACATTGTTTGACGGACATTTGGCTTGTATTGATACGACTTCGATGGAGATCGTAAAGAAAGTGAAAGTGGGTCCTAATCCGGAGGGAGTTTGCGAGTTGAATGGAAAATTGTATGTGGCAAATTCAGGAGGTTATAATCTGGTGCAAGACTCCACACTGTCTGTAGTCGATATGAATACATTTGAAGAAGTTGAAAAGATTGTAGTGACAATCAATCCGAAAACGATACAAAAAGATGATAAAGGTAATTTAATAATTACAAAAGTAATTTGTATGTTTTATCTTTAGGAAACTGGGGAAACATCGGGAATGAATTACAACGCCTGAATGTTGCAACAGGTGACCGGGAGGTTATTGAAACCAATAGTCAGATCGTTTCGACTTTATGTAATGATAAGATATATATTTATAGTGCTGAGCAAGAAAATTATATTGTTACGGGTTATGACTTCAAAGTATATGATATTGAAAAAGGAAAGATAGAAGAAAAGAGCTTTATTGCTGACGGTACAAAAGTGGATAACACTTATTGTATGAGTTCTGACCCTGTTACCGGAAATGTTTACATTGGAACTTCTGATTATACCAGTACGGGTGATATGTTTATTTTCTCTGCCGAAGGAAAGTTGATCAATCAAGTTGCCTTATCCGGTTTGAATCCGATGGGGGCTTATTTCTTGACAACTCAAAAGTAAGAGTCTTTTTTAATGAGATATATTGCTTATCTATTATTGACTTTTTGGGTTGTGGCTTTTTTTCAACCCCAAAAAACCCATTCCCGTCGATAATA